>Ga0247727_10003434_pt1 | contig 35016 bp, 30 predicted proteins | sample WisWelCaveWW1625_FD_202498 | JGI IMG/M metagenome (GOLD analysis project Ga0247727, IMG submission 202498) | Biofilm microbial communities from Wishing Well Cave, Virginia, United States - WW16-25 | ecosystem: Environmental > Aquatic > Deep subsurface > Groundwater > Cave microbial mat | place...
GGCCACCGACGAGGTGTCCTTGAACGGGTCTCCGACCGTATCGCCGACGACGCAGGCGGCGTGCAGATCGGTCCCCTTCGCGTGCAGCTCCGTCTCGACGATCTTCTTGGCGTTGTCCCAGGCGCCGCCGGCGTTGGCCATGAAGATCGCCTGGTACAGGCCGAACAGGGCGATCGAGATCAGGTACCCGATGAAGAAGTACGGCTCGAAGAACGCGAAGCCGAGGGTGGCAAAGAAGATGGTTAGGAAGATATTGAACATCCCTTTCTGCGCGTACTGAGTGCAGATCTCGACCACCTTCTTGCTGTCGGCGACTGACGCCTTCTCGACCCCCTCCAGCCGGATGTTCTTCTTGATGAACTCGACCGCGCGGTAGGCGCCGGTGGTGACCGCCTGGATTGAAGCGCCGGTGAACCAGTAGATCATCGCGCCGCCGGTGATCAGGCCGAGCAGGAACGGGGGGTGCAGCAGCGACAGCTTGTCGATGTTCTGCGTCAGGCCGCGCGTCAGGACCACGATGATGGAGAAGATCATCGTCGTGGCGCCGACCACCGCCGTGCCGATCAGCACCGGCTTCGCCGTTGCCTTGAAGGTGTTGCCGGCCCCGTCGTTCTCTTCCAGAAGGTGCTTGGCGGTCGTGAAGTCGAGGTCGAAGCCGAACTCCTTCTTGACCTCCTGCTGGATATTGGGGATCGACTCGATGAGCGACAGCTCGTAGACCGACTGGGCGTTGTCGGTCACCGGGCCGTAGGAATCGACCGCGATGGTGACCGGCCCCATGCCGAGGAAGCCGAAGGCCACGAGACCGAAGGCGAACACCGGCGCCGCCACCATCAGCGCGCCCATCCCCTGCAGGCTGACGCCGTAGGCGACCGCCATCAGGGCGACGATCGCCAGGCCGAGCCAGTAGGCGGAGAAGTTGCCGGCGACCAGTCCGGACAGGATGTTGAGCGACGCACCGCCCTCGCGCGCCGAGGTCACCACCTCCTTGACGTGGCCGGAGTTCGTCGACGTGAAGATCTTGACCAGCTCCGGGATGATGGCGCCGGCCAGCGTCCCGCAGGTGATGATGAGGGACAGCTTCCACCAGAGCGTCCCGTCCCCGAGGCCGGGGATCAGGAGGCAGGAAGACGCGAAGGTCAACGCCACCGACACGATCGAGGTCAGCCAGACCAGCTGAGTCAGGGGGTGCTCGAAGTTCATGCGGGCGGACTCGGCGTGCCGGGCCCGTGTCACGGCCTCGCTCACCAGGTACGACAGGCCGGAGGCCACGATCATCATGACACGCATCATGAAGAGCCAGACCAGGAGCTGGATCTGCACCGCCGGGCTCTGGACCGCCACCAGGACGAAGGAGATGAGCGCCACCCCGGTGACGCCGTAGGTCTCGAAGCCGTCGGCCGAGGGGCCGACCGAGTCGCCGGCGTTGTCTCCGGTGCAGTCGGCGATGACGCCCGGATTGCGCGCGTCGTCCTCCTTGATCTTGAAGACGATCTTCATCAGGTCCGAACCGATGTCGGCGATCTTGGTGAAGATGCCGCCGGCGATCCGCAGCGCCGCGGCGCCCAGGGACTCGCCGATGGCGAAGCCGATGAAGCAGGGGCCGGCGTAGTCCCCCGGGATGAACAGCAGGATGCACAGCATCATGAACAGCTCGACGCTGATCAGGAGCATGCCGATGCTCATCCCCGCCTTGAGGGGGATCGAGTAGAGCGGGAACGGCCGGCCGCGCAGGCTGGCGAAGGCGGTGCGCGAGTTCGCGTAGGTGTTGATGCGGATGCCGAACCAGGCGACCCCGTACGAGCCGCCGATGCCGATGAGGCTGAAGGCCAGGATGATGGCGACCTTCAGGGGCTCGAAGTGCTGCAGGAACCCGAAGTAGAAGATCATGATGATGCCGATGAACACCTCGAGCAGCAGGATGAACTTTCCCTGCTGGACGAGGTAGGTCTTGCAGGTCTCGTAGATCAGCTCCGAGATCTCGAGCATCGACCGGTGCACCGGCATGGACTTGACCTGGCTCATGGTGATCAGGCCGAAGGCCAGGCCCAGGACGCAGACCGCGAGACCGCCCAGCAGCAGCGTGTGGCCGTCGATGCCCAGAAACTCGCCCTGGCTCACGTCGGGGAGAATCAGGCTCGCCTCGCCCCCGCCGTGATGCGCGGCCGCCCCCTCGGCCGCCGTCTGGGCGAAGGCCGCGGCCGGGCCGATGAGGGCCAGCAGCAGGGAAGCCGCCGGCAGCAGGCGCAGGACGGAACGGACGGATCTCATGGCGACTCCTCTTCTTCGGGCGGAATCTAAGGACTCCGCTGATCGTCTCTCTATGATGGGCCGGAGGGCCCGGGCAGGGGCGAGAGTCTAGGAAATCCGGACTTGCGCGTCAACCTCCGGCCTGGGGGGGGGGGCGATCCCGGCCCCCGGGGCACTGCGTCCGGGCTCGCGGACGGCCCTGCGGCGCCCCGCACCTGCGGGGCCTCACCGATCCAGGTGGCGGTTGCGCCAATGCCCGTCTCCTCATCGTCGCAGGCGGCGCTTGAGTTCATGCGCTTCCTTGCTGGTGGCGGCGACGCTTTTTGCCTCGATGAGGCGGTAGAGATCGAGGACTCGGCGGCCGTCCTTGGTGAGCGTTGCACCCTGGCTGCGCTGGGAGGTCGTCGCCACCAGCGGGCGGGAGAAGCAGCGGTACATGGTGTCGACCAGAAGCCAGGCGCGACGGTAGGACATGCCGAGATCGGCCGCCGCGGCCGAGATCGATCCGGTCCGGCCGATCGCCTCGAGGAGGTCGGCCTTGCCCGGCCCGAGGGCGATCTGCGTCCCTCTGGTGACCCGCCAGCGCGGCCGTACCGACCAGCCGCCGCGCCGCGCCGCACGGGCCTTCCGTGCCGGGCCATTGTATCTCATGGTATATAATCGCCGGCCGATGCGCTCACGCGCAAAGTGTAATTCAAACCGAGTCGCCCGCGCGCCCCGGATCCTGGCGCCGGCCCTGAGCGCTTTCCTCGCGGTCGCCGCGGGTGGACCGGCCATCGCCGCTGCCGGATCCGAGCGGGGTGCCGCGGGAATTCCCGAGCTGACGGTCTACGCCGCCGCGAGCCTGCGCGAGGCACTCCAGGCGCTGCAGCCGGCCTGCGAGACCGAAGCCGGTGCGCGGCTGCGATTCAATTTCGGCGCCTCGAACGACCTGGCGCGGCAGATTGTGGCGGCCCACAAGGCCGACGTCTTCTTTTCCGCCGACGAGGAGTGGATGGAACACGTGGCGCAGGCCGGCCTGGTCGACAATGCGTCGCGGCGATCTCACCTCTCCAACCGTCTCGTGGTCGTCGGTCGCGAGGGCATCGCTCCCGCCGTTGCGGCGCCGGCCGATCTCGCGGGCCCGGCCGTGAGCCGCCTGTCGCTGGCGAATCCCGACGCGGTCCCCGCCGGCAAATACGCCAAGGCGTGGCTCGTCGAGGCGGGGGTCTGGGATCGGGTCCAAGATCGAATCGTGCCGGCCTTCGACGTGCGCGCCGCCCTGGCGGCGGTGGAATCGGGCGCGGCCGACCTGGGGATCGTCTATTCGACCGACGCCAGGCTCTCCGGGAAAGTCCAGGTTCTCTACGAGGTTCCGGAGCGGGATGGCCCGCCGATCTCGTATCCGGTCGCCGCCATGGACTCTCGCCCGCACCTGAACGAATCCCGGCGCCTGGTCGCCTGCCTGACCGGAGAGGCGGCGGCCGGCGTGTTCCGAGGCCTCGGGTTCATCGTCAGGACCGTGAGCCGGTGAGCGCCGACGCGATCACGCCGCTTCTCCTCAGCCTGAAGGTCTCTCTCTGGGCGACGCTTCTCATCGCGCCGCCGGGGGTGCTGCTCGGCCTGTGGCTGGCGCGGCGCGACTTCCACGGCAAGAGCGTAGTGGAGACAGTGCTCTCCCTGCCGCTCGTCCTGCCGCCGACGGCCGTCGGCTACCTGCTGCTGCGCCTGCTATCGCGGGACGCTCCGCTCGGCGAAAAGGCTCTCGGCTTCGACCTCGACCTGCTGCTCACCTGGAAGGGGGCGGCGCTGGCCTCCGCCATCATGTCGCTGCCGCTCGTGGCGCGCACGGCACGGGTCGCCTTCGAGGAGGTCGATCCGCGCCTCGAGGGGATGGCCCGCACTCTCGGGCTCGGACCGGTCCGAGCCTTCGCCGAGGTCACGCTGCCCCTGGCGCGGCGCGGCCTCATGGCCGCGGCGGTGCTCGGATTCAGCCGGGCGCTCGGAGAGTTCGGCGCCACCGTCATCGTGGCGGGCAACATCCCCGGAAGGACGCAGACGCTGGCGCTCGCGATCTTCAGCGACATGCAGATCGGACGCGACCGCGAGGCGATGACCCTGGTCGCGGTCACCGTCGTTCTGGCCTTCACCGCCGTCTTCACCGCTGAAACCCTGCTCCGTCGCCGCGGACGTGCACGCCGCGCGGCATGAGCGACGCCCTGGTTCTCGACATCACCCTGCCGCTCGATCGGTTCGTCCTCTCCCTCCAATGGGTGACGAACGAAACCGCCCTCGGGATCTTCGGTCCTTCGGGCGCCGGCAAGACCTCCGTCCTGGAGGCGATCGCCGGACTGCGGCAGGAGACCCGTGGGGAGATCCGGATCCACGGACGGACCTGGCTCGACTCGTCGCGGGGCGTCTGCCTTCCGCCGGAGCGACGCGGCGTCGGCTACGTCCCACAGGACGGGCGGCTGTTCCCCCATCGGACGGTGATCGGCAACGTGCTCGCCGGCCGGAGGCGGGCCCGGAACAGCTCCGCCCCGCCCCTCTCTCCGGATCGGGTTCTGGAAGTGCTGGAGCTGACCGGCCGGGAGGAGGCTGAGGTCGAATCGTTGTCGGGAGGCGAGAGGCAGCGCGTCGCCCTGGCGCGCGCCCTGTGCTCCGGGCCCGATCTGCTCCTATTGGACGAGCCGCTCGCCGGCCTCGACCTGCCGTTGCGAAGGCGGATTCTGCCGTACCTGATGCGGGTCCAGCGGGAGTTCTCGGTGCCGGCGCTGTTCGTCTCGCACGACGCCACCGAGGTCCGACTGCTGGCACGGGAGGCCATCGTCCTCGATGCCGGTCGGGTCCCGGCTCGCGGCCGGCCGGACGATCTGCTGACGGACTCGGCGGTCCTGCCGGTGGCCTGGGCCGAGGGGTTCGAGAATCTCCTGCGCGGCACCGTCATCGTGGCCTCGGCGGCGACGGCTGTCGTGGAGATCGAGGCTGGCTTGCGCCTGACCGTGCCAGGCCATGGCCTGCGACCGGGCGGCGATGCCGCAGTGGCGCTCCGGGCCGACGAGCTCATCCTGGCCCTCGAGCCTCCCATCGGCGTTTCGGCTCAGAACATGCTCCCCGGCACCATTATCGGCTTCCGCGAGGCGCCGGAAGGGGAGACGGAGGACGGACCGGTGCTCGTTCTGGTGTCGCTGGGCCGCAGGCAGGCGCCCATCGTGGTGGCGATCACGGAGATGGCGCGCCGCCGCCTGGGGCTCCGCACCGGCAGGGTCGTCCACCTCGTCTTCAAGGTGCAGTCGTGCCGCGTCGTTCCGGCCGGCTGAGTCGGATCGGCCGCCGAAGGAGGAAAAGGCGATGGGAGCCCGAGCTTCGAAATGGGCCGTCCTGGCGACCGTCCTTCTGGCATCCGACATCGAGGCGCACGCCGCAATGACCCTCGTGGAGGGAGAGAAGGGCAAGCTCGAGATGGAGGTTCGCCTGATGGCCTGGGCGCTCTACAACGGGCCCGAGCTGCTCCCCGGGATCAACTCGACGCCGCCCCCCGCCCAGGAGGAGAACATCGCCGATCTGTTCGTCCGCCGCGCCCGCCTGCTGCTGCGGGGGCAGATCTCAAACTCCCTCGAGATCGGTCTGCAGCTCGGCCAGGACAACATCGGCAGCAAGGTGCTCCGTGACGACGCCGGTTTCCGCTTCAAGGACGTCTATATTCTGTACAAGCGGAACGAGGCGCTCCAGCTGATGACCGGCCAGTTCAAGATTCCGTTCCTGCGGCAGAACCTGGCGTCGGGGTTCAACCAGCTCCTTGTGGATCGTTCGCTCGTCACCGCGCTGCGACCCGCCATCGAGGGCTCTCGCGACCAGGGCGGCATGATCTGGGGCAACCACCGTGGTCTGCAGTACCGCGCGGGGGTTTTCGACGGATCGGACCAGGAGGACACGAGCACCCAGAGCAGCCTGCGGGGCACCTCGCGTCTCTCCTGGAACTGGTTCAGCAGCGAGCCCGGCCTGGGAATGACCGGGACGACGCTCGGCCAGAAGAAGGTACTGCAGCTGGCCTTTCAGGCGGACACCCAAAACGGCCGCCTCGACGCGCGCGACGAGGCAGGGTTCACCACCGAGCCGCGAGCCTATCGGGCCTGGGCGGTGGATGCCTTCTACGATCAGCCGTTCGCCGAGGGACGCTGGGCTGTGACGGTCGAAGGGGCCTGGCTGGAGCGGCGTGACGATTACGACACCGACGGGCTTTCGACGCGCTCCATCGACGGCGGCTACTTGCAAGCCGGGCTGCTGATCCCGGGCCGGGTCGGCCCCGGGAGGATCCAGGTCGCCGGACGCTACGAGGCCATCGACACGGAGCGGGGGAGCGCAACCTCCGAATTGCACGCCAGGACCTTCGGATTGACGTGGTTCACCACGGGGCACGACCGCAAGATCCAGTTCGACCACATCAACAGCCGCGAGCAGCCGACCGATCTCGACGACAACGTCTATCGACTGTCGTTCGTGGCGTCGTTCTAGGTCGCGCTACTTCTTCCGCACGAACTCGAAGCGGCTGACGATCTCCTTGGGGCCTTCCATCGAGGTCCACTCCTGGACGAGGTGGCTCGCGTCGGGGAAGCTGACGACCAGGCGGGTCATCCGGTCAGCGTCGGACGCTTTCAGGTTGGTGGCGTCGACGTAGGTGAAGTCGATCCTCCCGTCCTTGAAGCCCTTCGAGCGCATCCGCGGCTGGTTCCCCATCGCGCAGTAGTGCGTCATCAGGAGGCTGGTCCCGTCCGGGTGGTAGAGGGTGACCATCTGGGTCGCGTCGTCGGTCTCCATCGACTCCATGAGCACCGTCCCGTTGGAGACGAGCGCGTAGGAGACGCGGGCCGACTTCCCTTCGTAGGTCCCCTCCCACTCGCCGACGAGGGTTTTCAACTTCTCCCAGGACGGGTCGGCCTTCTCCGCGGCGGCCAGCGGCAGGGCGAGGCCGAGGAGCACGATTGCAGGCAGGACGATGCGCAGGGTTTTCATCGGGTTCTCCTCCGAGAACTGTGGCATTCTCCCACAACACGATGAGACGGAGGCTCATTGACACCCCCGGCGCGCTGCACTAGTCTCGCGCGCATGATCAATGGCCCGCGCCGCCTGAAATCCCGCTTCCACCTGATCGCGCTCGCCTGGCTTCTGGGCGCTGCGGCGATCCCCGTCCTGGGAGCCGCGGAGCCGGTCCTGCTGTCGGTCGACGCCAGAGACGCGCCGAGACACATCCTCCACGCCCGGTTGAAGATCCCGGCGCGGCCCGGGCCGCTGACTCTCGTCTATCCCAAGTGGATGCCGGGGGAGCACGGGCCGACGGGACCGGTCGTCGACCTCGTCGGACTGCGGTTTACGGCGGAAGGAAAGACGCTTCCGTGGCGGCGCGACGCGACCGACATGCACCTATTCCACCTGGAGGTGCCCAGGGGCGCGTCGGCGGTCGAGGCGGAGATCGACTTCGCGACCCCGACCTCGACCGAGGGATTCACGTCGGGGGGCTCGGCGACGGCGAACCTCCTCGTCCTGTCCTGGCACCAGGTCCTTCTCTACCCCGCCGGGCCGAAGGCGGACGACGTCCAGGTCCAGGCCGACTTGCGGCTCCCCCTGGGATGGAAGCACGGCACCTCCCTCGAGACCGACGCCAGCGGACCCTCGGATACCGACCCGGGCGGCGCGCAGGTCCCCGGCACGGCCGCCATCCGCTTCAAGCCGGTCGACCTGACGACCCTCGTCGACTCGCCCGTCCTGGCGGGAGCGTACTTGCGGACCGTCCCTTTGTCGCCGCCCGGAGATCCCCGGCCGGCCTTCCTGCACATGGCGGCGGACGCGGAGGCGGCACTCCAGCCGAAGCCGGAAGTGATCGAGTATTACCGGCGACTTGTGGCCGAGGCGGCGGCGCTGTTCGGGGCGCGCCACTACGACCGATACCACTTCCTTTTGACCCTCAGCGACCACGTCGCGCACTTCGGCCTGGAGCACCACCAGTCGAGCGACAACCGCATCCGGGAGCGCGGCCTCACGGACGACGATCGCCGCGTGATGCACGCCGGCCTGCTGCCGCACGAGGTCGTGCACTCGTGGAACGGCAAGTACCGCCGGCCGTCGGGGCTGATCACGTCCGATTACCGGCAGCCGGTCGATAGCAGCATGCTGTGGGTCTACGAAGGGCTGACGAACTACCTGGGCGACATCCTGACGGCGCGCAGCGGCCTTCGGACGGAGGAGCAGTTCCGCGACGATCTCGCCTGGGCCGCCGCGACGCTCGACCATCGTCCCGGGCGCGACTGGCGGCCGCTGGTCGACACCGCCACCGCCGCCCAGGTCCTCTATGACGCCTCCGATGCCTGGGCCTCCCAGCGCCGCGGCGTAGACTTCTACGACGAGGGGACGCTCATCTGGCTGGAGGCCGACACGATCATCCGAAAGCAGACGGCAGGGAAGCGAACGCTGGACGATTTCTGCCGCCTGTTCCACGGCGGCGCCGACTCGAAGCCGGAGGTCCGCCCTTACACGGCGGAGGACGTCTACGCCGCCCTGGGCCAGGTGGCGCCTTACGACTGGAAGGGGTTCTTCGACGAGCGGGTCCAGAAAGTCCGCCCGCGCGCTCCTCTCGGCGGCATCGAGGGCGGCGGCTGGCGCCTCGCCTACGTCGCCGACAAGACCCCGCTCCTCCGATCGCGCGAGGAGGTGGATGACATCACCGACGCCCGCTTCTCTTTAGGGCTCCTCATCAACAAGGATGCGTCGCTCGTGGACGTCCTCGGCGCCTCGCCCGCGGCCAGCGCCGGCCTCGCCCCCGGGATGAAGATCATCGCCGTCAACGGGCGCCGCTTCTCGCGCCGGGTCCTCGAGGACGCCGTGCGCCTCGGAAAGGGCGGCCGGTCACCGATCGAGGTCCTCGCCGAGAACGGCGGGTTCTTCCGGACCTACAGCGTCGAGTACCAGGATGGCCCGCGCTACCCGACGCTGGTGCGCGACCCCGCCAGGCCGGACTTGCTCGGGGACATCATCAAGCCGCGCGTGCCGGCCGCCCCGGCCCGCTGATCGGCGATCCGCCCATGGACCTCGCACCGAACCGGATGCTTGGCCACTACCGCCTCGTCGAGAAGATCGGCGAGGGCGGCATGGGTGTGGTGTGGAAGGGCGTCGACACGGCGCTCAACCGCGAGGTGGCGATCAAGGTCCTGCCCGACGTCTTCGCGGAGGATCCGGACCGGCTGGCCTGGTTCGAGCGCGAGGCCAAGCTCCTCGCCTCCCTCAACCATCCGGGAATCGCCACCATCCACGGCCTGCACCAGGCCGAAGGGGCCACTTCCTGGCGATGGAGCTGGTCCCGGGCATCGACCTGTCCCGGCGGCTGGCCGAGGGGCCGATCCCGATCGACGAGGCGCTCGGCATCGCCCTCAAGGTGGCCGAGGCGCTCGAGGCGGCCCACGAAAACGGTGTGGTGCACCGCGACCTGAAGCCGGCCAACATCCAGATCGCCCCTGACGGCAAGGTCAAGATCCTCGACTTCGGCCTCGCGAAGGCGCTCGAGCCCGATCCGGCCGGATCGGGAGCGGCCTCGATGTCGCCGACGTTGACGACCCCGGCCGCGACCCGGGTCGGGGTCATCCTCGGCACCGCCGCATACATGAGCCCGGAGCAGGCGAAAGGGAAGCCGGTCGATCGCCGGGCCGATGTCTGGGGCTTCGGCTGCATCCTCTACGAGATGCTGACCGGCCGCCGCCCCTTCATGGGCGATGGCGTCTCCGAGGTGATCGCGGCGGTCATCATGTCGCCGGTCGAGTTCGGCACCCTGCCGCCGTCCGTCCCGCAGCGCATCCGCAGCCTGGCGCGCCGCTGTCTCGAGAAAGACGCCCGCCGGCGCCTCCGGGACATCGGCGAGGCGCGCTTCCTCCTCGAGGAGACGCTCAGCGGCGCCGCCGAGGAGGCTGCCACGGCGCCGGCCGCGGCCACGCGCCGGCAGGGCCGGAGGATGATCGCCGCGATCCTCGCGGCGGTCGCCGTCTCCGCCGCGGCGACGGCCGGGATCCTGGTCCTTCTGGCTCCGGCCCCGCCGGACCGGCCGGTGCGGCGGTTCGAGCTGCCGGCGCGAGGCCCGTTCCGTTCGGGGCTGTCCGGCCGCACGGTCGGGATTTCCCCCGACGGGCACGCAGTCGCCTATGTGGAGGAGGGGAGGATATTGGTCAGGCGGCTGTCGCGGCTCGAACCGGTCGCGATCCCCACACCCGTCGATCCGGCGCTGATCTTCTGGTCGCCCGACAGCGCCTTCATCGGCTACGTGGCCTCCGGGAAGATCTGGAAGGCCCCCGCCGGCGGGGGCGAGAGCACGGCGATCGCCGACCTTCCCGGCGCCATCGCGGGCGGCTGCGGCGCCTCGTGGGGCTCCGACGGGAAGCTCGTCCTGTCGCGCGGCGACGGCGGCCTGTACCAGGTGTCGGCTCTGGGAGGTGACGTCGAAGAGATCCTCAAGCTCGACGAGGAGAAGGAGACCGACTTCCATCAACCGTCCTGGCTCCCCGACGGGAGCGGCGTCATCTTCGCGAGCCACAAACAGGGCGGCCGTCCCGACACGCTCGTCCTGTACGCCGGCGGGCGGCGGAAGGATCTTCTCACGATCGACGGCCAGGACATCTGGTTCCCGATCTATTCGCCCACGGGACACATCCTCTACCGGCGCCAGCCGGGGAATGCCGGCATCTGGGCCCTGCCGTTCTCCCTGTCGCGGCACGACGTGACGGGGGAGCCGTTCATGGTGGCGCCCGACGGCGACGTCCCGAGCGTTTCGGAGGACGGGACCCTCGTCCACGTGAAGGGAGCCAGCTCGCGGATGACCCAGCTGGTGTGGGTCGACCGTTCCGGAACGGTCCGGGGGTCGATCGGACCGCCCCAGGAACAGTGGCCCTTCCCAGAGCTGTCGCCCGACGGGCGGCACGTCACGATCTCCGGCAAGGAGAACGAAGTCAGCGACATCTGGATCCACGACATCGAGCGCGGCACCCGGACGCGCCTTTCGGCCGGCGGGACCCAGCCGTCGTCGGCCGCCTGGTCGAAGGACGGCGCGCGGCTCGTCTTCACGGAGAGCGCCAATCCGCCGTTCGTCTTGAAGATGAAGTCGGCCGACGGCGGCGGCGATGCGAAGACGATCGGGACCGGCTGGGGCGCCGCTTTTTCGCCGGACGGCCGGTATCTCCTGTTCGCCGATCCGGACCAGCAGAATGACCTCGAACTCTGGTACCTCGATCTGCAGGGAGACGGCCAGCAGATCCCCCTGCTGAAGGCGGCCGGTGTGCAGATCTGGCCGCGGCTGTCTCCCGACGGACGCTACTTCGCCTACTCTTCGGACGAGAGCGGCCTCGACGAGGTCTACATCAAGCGGTTCCCGAGCGCCGAAGGGAAATGGCAGGTGTCCACGGCGGGGGGAAACTGGCCGCGCTGGAGCCGGGGCGGCGATCGCCTCTACTACGTGCAAGGCGAGTCGCTGATGGAGGTCGATGTCGCGACCGATCCGGTGCTGCGGCTCGGGACGCCGCGGGCGCTGTTCTCCAGGAAGCCGCTGGGGTGGGGCCTGATCTTCGGCTGGCCGCCCGGGTTCGACGTCTCCCCCCAGGGGGACCGCTTCGTGATCTCGCAGCCCGTGGGAGAGGAGCCCGAGGAGAACGGCATCGTCGTCCTGGAGAACTGGTCCCGCGAGTTCGCCCGCCCCTGAGGGGCGGCGCCGGCCCTGCGCCCGCCGGGCACGGGTCCGGCTCGCTGCGCGAGCCTCCCCTCGCTTCGCCTCGCCTCCGCCCACCGCGCTGAGAAGCGCGCGGCGGGGCCCCGTCGCTCGGTCTCAGACGGCCCGGCGAACGCAGGGCCGCCGCCTCGGACCCCGGATTCCTCCGCACCGCCGGCCAGTCCCAGCCGGGATCGAAGACCCCACACCTTCGAGCTTGCCGATCGAAGAGGGCGGACGCGGGTGCCGAGAGAGATCTCGGGCGGGCGATTCTTAGGGGCCCCACAGGTTTGACACTTCGCGCGGGCGTGTGCTAATTTTCGCGCTCCGCTTTGACCTGAGAGAGATAGCGTGCGGGCGGCCAACCTTCCCCCGCCGTTCGCGAGGACCGACGCTTGAAGATGGTCGCCTTTGCCGGCCGCTACGCCAGAGCCCTTGCCGAGCTGGCCGGCCGGGATCCGAAGCGCCTGGAGGCGCTCGCCTCCGAGCTTGATCTTTTGGCGCAAGTCCTCGGCTCCGACGCGCGCCTTCTGGGGTTCTTCGCCAGCGACTCGGTAAAGCGCGAGGAGAAGGACGCGCTCCTCACCACGCTCGCCGGGAAGGCGGGGCTCTCCGATCTGGCGCGACGCTTCCTGGGCGTGCTGGTCGACAACGGCCGGGTGGCGGCCCTCCCCGACATCGCCGCGGCGTTCGGGGAGTTGAAGGACGCGGCGCTCGGCATCGTCCCGGCCGAGGCGACCGTGGCGGTGCGGCTGACGGAGGGCGAGGTGACCGGGCTCCGGTCCGCCCTCGAGAAGATGACCGGGCATCAGGTCAGATTGTCGGTGACGGTGGACCCGGAAGTGCTGGGAGGGGCGCGCACCCGAATCGGATCGCGCGTCTACGACGGGACGCTCAGGAGCCGGCTCGAGACCCTGCGCCGGCGGCTGGCGGAGGCCCGCTAGAGGAAGCCTGCCATCCGGGCGGCACGCCGCGTTTAGGAGCGAGGAGAGTCGATGGCGCAGACCAAGGCCGATGAGATCGTCAGCGTCCTAAAGCAGCAGATCGAGGGGTTCAAGCCGGGGGTCGACGTCAGCGAGGTCGGCGCCGTCATGTCCGTGGGCGACGGCATCGCCCGCGTCAACGGCCTCGAAGCCTGCATGTCCGGCGAGCTTCTGGAGCTGCCGCATGGGGTTTACGGCATGGCGCTCAACCTCGAGGAGGGGTCGGTCGGCGCCGTGCTGCTGGGGGAGTTCCACAAGATCAAGGAAGGCGACACCGTCAAGCGCACCGGCCGAATCATGGACGTGCCGATCGGGGATGCGCTCGTCGGCCGGGTCGTCGATCCGCTCGGCCAGCCGCAGGACGGCAAGGGCCCGATCGCGACGGACAAGACCGGAACGCTGGAGCGGATCGCCCCCGGCGTCGTGGACCGGCAGCCGGTCAAGGAGCCGATGCAGACCGGCCTCAAGGCGATCGACGCCATGATCCCGATCGGCCGCGGCCAGCGCGAGCTGATCATCGGGGACCGCCAGACCGGCAAGACCGCCGTCGCCGTGGACGCCATCATCAACCAGAAGGGGACCGGCGTCTTCTGCGTCTACGTCGCCATCGGCCAGAAGCGGTCGACCATCGCCCAGGTCGTCAAGACGCTCGAGGAGCACGGCGCGATGGCGTACACGATCGTCGTGAGCGCCTCGGCCAGCGAGCCGGCGACCCTGCAGTACATCGCCCCCTACGCCGGCTGCGCCATGGGCGAGCACTTCCGCGACAACGGCCAGCACGCGCTGGTCATCTACGACGACCTCAGCAAGCACGCCGCGGCCTACCGCGAGATCTCGCTGCTCCTGCGCCGGCCCCCGGGGCGCGAAGCGTACCCCGGCGACGTCTTCTACCTGCACTCCCGCCTTCTGGAGCGCGCCGCGAAGCTGAGCGATGCGCTCGGAGGCGGATCGCTCACCGCCCTTCCGGTGATCGAGACGCAGGCGGGCGACGTGTCGGCCTACATCCCGACCAACGTCATCTCGATCACCGACGGGCAGATTTATCTGGAGTCCGACCTGTTCTTCTCCGGCATCCGGCCGGCGGTCAACGTCGGGCTGTCGGTCAGCCGCGTCGGCGGCAACGCCCAGATCAAGTCGATGAAGCAGGTGGCCGGGACGCTGCGGCTGGACCTGGCACAGTACCGCGCCATGGCGGCGTTCGCCCAGTTCGGGTCGGACCTCGACAAGGCGACGCAGGCGCAGCTGCACCGCGGGCAGCGCCTGACGGAGCTGCTCAAGCAGGGACAGTACCAGCCGCTCCCGGTCGAGAAGCAGGTCGTCGCCCTGTTCGCCGGCGTCAACGGCTTCTTCGACGACCTGGAGGTGACCCAGGTGCGGCCTTTCGAGCAGGCGCTCCACAAGCACCTCGACGGCCCGGGGCGCCCCGTGGCCCGCAAGGTGGTCGAGAAGAAGACGATTGACGACGAGCTCAAGGCCGAGCTCAGGAAGCTCATCGACGCCGTGAAGACCGACTTCAAGGCGCGGCTCGCGCCCGCCGCCGCGGCGGCCGCCGAGGTCACGAAGACGGCCGCCCCGCCCGCTCGATGATCCGAATCTGAACGATGGCCAACGTCCGCGACTTCCGCACCCGCATCCGGAGCGTCAGGAGCACGCAGCAGATCACCCGCGCCATGTACCTGGTCTCGGCGGCGAAGATGCGCCGGGCGCAGGATCGCATCATCACGGCCCGGCCGTACGCCCGGAAGATGCTCGAGGTGCTGTCGTCGCTGGCGGCGCGCGCCGGCGCCGACCGGCACCCCCTCCTGGCGCGCCGGCCCGAGGAGCGCGTCATTGTCGTGGTCATCTCGGCCGACAAGGGGTTGTGCGGATCGTTCAACACCAACATCCTGAACCGCGCCCGCGCCTTCCTCGACGAGCAGCGCGGCAAGCAGGTGCAGGTGGACATCGTGGGCCGGAAGGCGCGCGACTGGTTCAAGCGCCGCGCCGCCACCGTGCGCCGCACGGAGGTCGACCTGTTCCGCGACCTCACCCCGGCGCGCGCCGGGGCGATCGCCGCGGAGCTCGCCGAGCGGTTCACCGCCGCCGAGTGCGACGCCGTCTACCTGGTCTACAACGAGTTCAAGTCGGTCATCCAGCAGCGCGTCACCGTCGAGCCGCTCCTGCCGATCCCGCGCGGCGTCTTCGAGGCGGAGGCCGCCGCGGCGCGCCGCGCCGAGACCCAGGAGGCGCCGCCGCCGGAGGACTACATCTACGAGCCGGACGACGCGACGCTGTTCAACGCCCTGCTGCCGTGGCACGTGACGACCCAGGTCTTCCGCGCCCTCCTGGAGTCGGCGGCGGCCGAGCAGGGGGCGCGCATGACGGCGATGGACAACGCCACTCGCAACGCGGCGGACATGATCGACTCGCTGACATTGCAGATGAACAAGATCCGGCAGGCCTCGATCACCAAGGAAATCCTGGAGGTGGTGAGCGGGGCCGAGGCGCTCAAGTGAAGACGGCGGGATCCTGAGGTGCGCTCCCGGCTGCGGACGGGCGAAGAGTTGATCTTGATGGTGCGTCGCCACCCGATCGCGCTCCTGGGCCCGGCGGCGACAGCGCTCTTCCTGCTCGGGGCGTTCGGGGCGTCGTGGCTGGCGCCGGCGCCGGCCTGGCGGATGGTGGGCGGGGCCGCGTTCCTGCTGGGCGGGGTTAGGGCCCTGTGGCGCTATATCGACTGGCGTTTCGACCTGTGGGCGGTGACGACACAGCGGGTCATCGACGAATCGGGCGTGCTCACGGTGCGCACGGTCGACAGCCCGCTGGAGACCATCAACAACGTCGTCAGCGAGCAGACGCTGTTCGGGAGGGTGTTCGGCTTCGGCAAGGTCGTCGTGCAGAGCGCGGCCGAGCACGGGGCGGTGACGATCGAGGGCATCGCGCGGCCGGAAGATCTGCGCGACGCCATCCTGGAGATGAAGGAGCGGCGCCGGGCGACGGGTGGGCCGTCACCCCGTGTGCCATGAGACGAGGAAGGAGCGTTCGATGAACGTCGGCAAGGTGGTGCAGATCATCGGTCCCGTGGTCGACGTCGAGTTCCCGGCGGAGAAGCTGCCGCCGATCTACAACGCCGTGCGGATCACGAGCGAGGGGTTCGAGGTCCCGGCGCCCATCGACATCATCGCCGAGGTGGAGCAGCACCTGGGCGAGGGGAGGGTGCGCTGCGTCGCCATGGAGCCGACCGACGGCCTGGTGCGCGGCATGAAGGCGACCGACGCGGGCGGGCCGATCTCGGTGCCGGTCGGCCAGGAGGTCCTCGGCCGCGTCATCAACGTGCTCGGCAGGCCGGTCGACAAGATGGGGCCGATCAAGGCGAAGCAGACGCTGCCGATTCACCGTGCGGCGCCGACCTTCGAGCAGCAGAACACCAAGCTCGAGATGTTCGAGACCGGCATCAAGGTCATCGATCTCATCGAGCCGTACCTCAAGGGGGGGAAGACCGGCCTGTTCGGCGGCGCCGGCGTCGGGAAGACGGTCATCATCATGGAGCTGATCAACAACGTCGCGATGAAGCACGGCGGCGTGTCGGTGTTCTCCGGCGTCGGCGAGCGCACCCGCGAAGGGAACGACCTATGGCTCGAGATGAAGGAGTCGGGCGTCATCAACAAGACGGCGCTGGTCTACGGCCAGATGACCGAGCCACCCGGGGCGCGACTGCGGGTCGGCCTCACCGGGCTGACGGTGGCGGAGTACTTCCGCGATCAAATGGGGCAGGACGTTTTGCTCTTCATCGACAACATCTTCCGCTTCACGCAGGCGGGATCCGAGGTGTCGGCGCTCCTGGGCCGCATGCCGTCGGCGGTCGGTTACCAGCCGACGCTGGCCAGCGAGCTGGGGGAGCTTCAGGAGAGGATCACCTCGACGGTCAAGGGGTCGATCACCTCGGTGCAGGCGATCTACGTGCCGGCCGACGACTACACCGACCCGGCGCCGGCGACCACCTTCGCGCACCTGGACGCGTCCACGAACCTGTCGCGGCCGATTGCCGAGATGGGGATCTACCCGGCGGTCGATCCGCTCGCCTCCACCTCGCGCATCCTCGACCCGCGCATCGTCGGCCAGGAGCACTACGACACGGCGCGCGCCGTGCAGGGGGTCTTGCAGCGCTACAAGGACCTCCAGGACATCATCGCCATCCTCGGCATCGACGAGCTGTCGGAGGAGGACAAGCTGGTCGTGGCGCGGGCCCGGAAGATCCAGAGCTTCCTGTCGCAGCCGTTCTTCGTCGCCGAGCAGTTCACTGGGATCAAGGGCAAGTACGTGCCGATCAAGGAGACGGTGCGCGGCTTCAAGGAGATCGTCGACGGCAAGCACGACGAGATCCCCGAGCAGGCCTTCTACATGGTCGGCGGCATCGAGGAGGTCCTGGAGAAGGCGGAGCAGATGAAGCATGCTGCCTGAGTCGCTGAGTCTCGATATCGTCACGCCCGAGAAACGCCTGGTGTCGATGGCGGTCGGCGAGGTCGTCCTGCCGGGGAGCGAGGGCTCCATGGGTGTCCTCCCAGGCCACGCGCCGCTCCTGACGGCGCTGTCGGTCGGCGAGCTCGTTTACCGGAGCGCCAGCGTGCGGCACTACGTGGCGATCGCCTGGGGGTTCGCGGAGGTCCTGCCGGACCGGATCAGCATCCTGGCGGAAACCGCCGAGCGCGGCGAGGAGATCGACCGCGATCGGGCGGAGCGGGCACGCGACCGGGCGCTTCAGCACCTGAAGAGCCGGGACGCGGAGGTCGACTTCAAGCGGGCCCAGGTGGCGCTGCAGAAGGCGCTCATCCGCCTCCAGACGTCATCGCACGCCCGCGGAGAGAGCATCTAGAGAATGCCGGGAGATCCTCCCGCGCCCTTCCTGACGGTTGTCATTCCGGCCTACAACGAGGCGGAGCGGATCCGCGACAGCCTGCTCCGGGCGGCCGCGTGGCTCTCGGTCCCCGGGCGGCTCCCCGCAGGTGATGCGGAGATCATCGTGGTCGATGACGGCAGCACCGACGCCACGGCGGCCCTCGTCGAGAAGACGGCCGCCGCGCTCCCTCCCGGCGGGCCCGCCCTGCGCCTCTTGCGCAACGGCGTCAACCGCGGCAAGGGATACTCCATCAAGCACGGGGTCCTCATGGCGGCGGGCGAGCACGTGCTCCTGAGCGATGCCGACTTCTCCACCCCGATCGAGGAGCTGCCGCGGCTCCTCCTGCCGGTGACGCAGGGGGAGTGCGACATCGCCATCGGCTCGCGCGGACTCAAGGAGTCGCGGGTCGAGGTGCGCCAGCCGGTGTGGCGCCAGACGATGGGGCGCATCTTCAACGGAATCGTCCGGGCCGCGACCGGCCTGCCGTACCGTGACACGCAGTGCGGCTTCAAGGTCATGCGTCGCGAGCCTGTGCTGCCGCTGTTCCGCGCGGCGCGCATCGAGCGCTTCGCCTACGACGTCGAAATCCTGTACCTGGCGCGCAAGGCGCGGCTCGTGGTGCGCGAGATTCCAATCCTGTGGCGCGACGCCGCGGGCTCCAAGGTGCACGCCGCGCGCGACTCGTTCCGGATGCTGTGCGAGGTGGCGCGCATCGTCTGGCGCGACCGGCGCTTCCGCTACGGCCGCATCGGGAAGGACGCGTGAATCGCTGGCGCGTCAGGCTCGCGGGCACCATCGTGCGCCATCGTCCGGCGGCCCGACGAGTGTTCGCGGGCCTGCGGCGCCGCGGGGTTCGCCTCGTCTTCACCAACGGTGTCTTCGATCTGCTGCACGTCGGGCACCTGAGCCTCCTCGAGGCGGCCCGCGCCCACGGGGACGCGCTCGTAGTCGGGGTCAACACCGACGCCTCGGTGCGCCGGCTCAAGGGTCCGGGGCGGCCGATCGTGCCGCTTGCGGAGAGAATGGAGATGCTGGCGCGGCTCAAACCCGTGGACTACGTCGTGCCGTTCGGCGAGGACACGCCGGCGCGGCTCATCGCGGCCGTCCGGCCGGCGGTCCTGGTGAAGGGGAGCGATTACCGCGTCTCGGACATCGTCGGCCGCGAGACGGTCGAGAATGCTGGCGGCCGTGTGGTGCGAGTGCGCCTGCTGCGCGGGCGGTCCACCTCACGACTGATCGGGCGGGCGCGCCGGGCCTTCAGGATGGCATGATCCCGGACGCCTCTGGGCTGCTCGACCTCCCGGGCCGTGACCGGGCCCTGGCGGCGGCGCTCGAAACCCTCGCCCGCCACCCCGTGGGGCGGCTGGGCTTGGCGGGCCTCTCGCCCTCGGCCGCGGCCGTCCTCCTGCCTTCGCTTCTCGACCGCGCCCCGGGCGGCAAGATCATCCTTTTGGTGCCGGGCGAGCGCGAGGCGGAGCCGTTCCGGCAGGACCTCCAGTTCGCCGCCGCCCTGGGCGGCGGAAGCCGGCGCGTCCACCTGTTCCCTTCCCTCGAGGCCGACCCGTACCAGGAGATGGCGCCCCACCTCCACGTGGCCGTCGATCGGGTCCAGGCCCTGCGCGCGCTCCGGGAGCCGGGGGAGGCGATCGTCATCGTCCCGGTCCGGGCGCTCATCTACCCGCTCGCGCCGCCCCGCTCCTTCGACCTCGCCACCTTCGACCTGCGCCGCGGAGCGACCCTGATCCCCGACGACCTGTCGGGCTTCCTGCTCTCCGCCGGCTACCTGCGCGTCGATCTGGTGTCGGAGATCGGCGAGTTCTCCCGGCGCGGCGGCATCATCGACCTGTTCCCGCCGGACGCCGAGTGGCCTCTGCGCGCCGAGTTCTGGGGGGAGGAGATTGAGTCGCTGCGCCGCTTCGACGCCTCGACACAGCGATCCGGTGAGCCGGTGGAGGCGGCGAGCGTGACGCCTCTGCGCGAGTACCCCTGGGAACCCGCCGCCTTCGAGCGACTCAGGGCCGGGCTCGAGGCGCGGCGCGGCTCCCGGCGCGGTGGCCGCGCGGCGCTCGCGGCGGACGATCTGGCGGAGCGGATCGAGACGCTCCAGTCCGGCCGCACCTTTCCCGGGTTCGAGGCCTGCGTGCGGTTGGTCGAGAAGTTCCCGGCGACGCTCTTCGATTACGCCCCCGAGGCCCTTCTCTGCGCCTGGGAGGCGGCACGCGTGCAGTCCGAGCTGGAGGCGGTCTACGTCGAGATGCACGCCGCCGTCGACCTGACCGAGGAGTTCGGCATGCCGCCGCCGGAGGATCTCCTGAACCCGCGCGAAGCGCTGCAGTCGGCGGCGCACCGGGCGCGCCTCCGGCTCTCGGAGCTGGGGCTCGAGGAGGAAAGGCCCGTGCGGGTCGCCTGCGCCCCGGTTCGCTCCTACCGCGGGCGGATCCAGGACCTGGCGAAGGACCTCGAGGCGGCGCCCCCCGGCACCACGACCCTGTGCCTCATGGAGACGACCGGCCGCGTCGAGCGGCTGCGGGAGCTGCTGGAGCGCTACGGGCCGCCGCCGCGCGTCGTCATCGAGCAGGGGCGGCTGTCGCAGGGCTTCCTTCTGCCGTCCACCGGCCTCCAGGTCCTGACCGAGAAGGAAGTGTTCGGCGAGCACGCCGAAGGGGAGCGGCCGCGCCGCAAGGTGGCCGCCTTCAGCCCCGGATTCCGCGACCTCAAGGTTGGCGATCTCGTTGTGCACGTCGAGCACGGTGTCGGGCGCTACGGCGGCATCGCGCGGGTCGGCGAGGGGGAGTCGCCGCGCGACTTCATGCTCCTTTACTACGAGGGGCACGACAAGCTCTACGTCCCGATCGACCGGCTCGACCTGGTACAGCGCTACTCCGGCACCCACGGCCACAAGGCGCGTCTCGACCGCCTGGGCGGGGCGGGCTGGGAGCGCACCAAGAGGCGCGTCCGCAAGGCGATGGAGGAGATGGCGAAGGACCTGCTCGAGCTGTACGCCGCCCGCGCCGCCGCGAGGGGGCACGCCTTCTCCTCCGACACGCCCTGGCAGAAGGAGTTCGAGGACGCCTTCCCGTTCGCTCTCACCCCGGACCAGGAGAAGGCGGTCCTCGAGACCAAGGCCGACATGGAGCGCGACGCGCCGATGGACCGCCTGATCTGCGGCGACGTCGGCTTCGGCAAGACCGAGGTGGCGATGCGCGCCGCCTTCAAGGCGGTCATGGACGGCCGGCAGGTGGCGGTGCTCTGCCCCACCACCGTCCTCACCTTCCAGCACCTGACGACCTTCCGCGACCGCTTCGCCTCCTGGCCGACGACCATCGAGATGATCTCCCGCTTCCGGACGCCCAGGGAGCAGAAGGCAGTCCTGGAGGGGACGCGGCTTGGCAAAGTGGACCTCCTGGTCGGCACCCACAGGATCCTGTCCGCCGACGTGCAGTTCCGCGACCTGGGGCTCCTCGTCGTGGACGAGGAGCAGCGCTTCGGGGTGGCGCACAAGGAGCGGATCAAGAAGATCAAGAAGAACGTGGACGTCCTGACCCTGACCGCCACTCCCATCCCGCGCACGCTGCAGATGTCGCTGGCCGGCATCCGCGACATGTCGGTCATCGAGACGCCGCCGGAGAACCGGCTCGCCATCCAGACCGCCGTCGTGCCGTTCAAGGAGGGGATCGTGTCCTCCGCCGTGCGTCACGAGCTGCAGCGCGGCGGCCAGGTCTACATCGTGCACAACCGGATCGAATCGATCGCCTCGATGGGGAAGTTCCTGCACCGGATCGTCCCCGAGGCGCGCATCGCCGTCGCCCACGGGCAGATGAGCGAGGGGATGCTGGAGCGCACGATGATCGCGTTCCTCAAGGGGGAGTTCGACGTCCTCCTGGCGACCACGATCATCGAGAACGGGCTCGACATCCCCCGCGTCAACACCATCGTGGTCAACCGCGCCGACCGCTTCGGCCTGGCCCAGCTCTACCAGCTCCGCGGCCGCGTCGGCCGATCCGACCGGCGCGCCTACGCCTACCTGGTGGTGCCGGGGCGCAAGGCGCTCACCGACGTGGCGCGCCGGCGCCTCAAGGCGCTCCAGGAGTTCACCGAGCTGGGGTCGGGGTTCCGGATCGCCGCCATGGACCTGGAGATCCGCGGGGCGGGCAACCTCCTGGGCGGCGAGCAGAGCGGTCACATCGCCGCGGTCGGGTTCGAGATGTACTGCCAGCTCCTGGAGCGGGCCGTCCACGAGCTGAAGGGCGAGGCGCCGGCGCCCGAATCCAAGGTCCAGATCAACCTGGGGGTCGACATCCGCATCCCGGAGGACTACATCGGCGACTTCGGCGAGCGCCTCGTCCTCTACAAGGAGATCGCCTCGGCCCCCGACGAAGCGCAACTCCGGCGCATCAGCGAACGCGTGCAGGATCTCTACGGCGCCCCGCCTCCGCAGGCCGACCGGCTTCTCGCCCTGGCGCGGCTGCGGATCCAGGCCGACGCGCTCCACGCGCGGGCCATCGATCTGACGCGCGGCGGTGTCACGGTGCGCTTCGGCGAGGACTCGCCGGTCGATCCCCAGGCGCTGGTGCGCCTGGTCTCCTCGCGGCGCGGGGTCAGCCTTCTGCCCAAAGGACTCCTGCGACTCGACCTTCCCCCCGGTGCCGACGACCTGCTGAGGATCGAGTCGGTGCGCGATCTGTTGCGGGCCATCCAGCCGTGTGATAGCCTCCCGCCCTCGCCTGGATCCTCCCCCGCGGGGCGGTAACGGGCACCGATGAACCGAACGCGGCCAGCCACAAGCCTTTTCCTGACTTCCTGCCTTCTTCTGGCCGCCAGCGCCCTGGTCGGTGCCTGCGGCCGACAGGGCGACGTGGCGCCGTCCGCGGACGGCAAGGCCGATGGCGGCCAGGTGGCCGCCGGCGTATCGAAATCCGCCCCCGGCGCCACCCCGCACGGCGGGCCGCCGGGTACCGCCGAAAGAGACCCGGGCGCCGTGGCGCAGGTCGGGGCGCAGCCGATCTCCTACCGGGTCTTCGAGCGCTACCTCAACGACAACGCCGGCGAGGACACCGACGAGGGGGAGGAGATGGACACCATCAAGAGCCGCCTTCTCGACCAGCTCATCGAGGAGCACCTCTTGATGGCGGCCGCGGCCGATCTCAAGATTGCCATCTCCGAGGCGGAGGTGGACGCCTATCTCAAGGAGCTGGGGCTCACGGAGGGCGATCTGGAGGTCACGGCGCCCGACGGCGCGGCCGCCTTCCGGGAGCGGATCAAGAGCGGTCTGATCGTCCAGAAAGTCAAGGAGGCGGCGGTCCTCACCAAGATCCAGGTCACCCCCGGGGAGGTGGACGACGTCCTCAAGGAGCGCCCCGAGCTGACGAGGGCCGCGAGCCTCCTTGTCCTGCGCCAGATCCTGCTGGATGATAGGAAGACCGCGGACGAAATCCGGAGGAAGCTGGAGGCGGACCCTTCGCAGTTCGAGGCGCTGGCCAGGGAGCGCTCCGTCGCTCCGGACAAGGGGCAGCCGCGCAGCTACGCCGAGGAGGACCTGCCCGCCGACCTGCGCGACGCCGTGACGCCTCTCCTGCCGGGGCAGGTGAGCGCGGTCCTCGAGCACGCGCAGGCGTTCCTGATCTTTCAGCTCGTGCGGAAGGTGGAGGCGCGGACCTCCGACCTCGCCGAGGTGCGGCGCCAGGTCGAGTCGGACCTCCTCCGGCAGAAGGCCGACCAGGTCATGGAGCGCTACCTCGCCGACCTGAAGGAGAAGACCGAGATCCATGTCAACCGAACGATCCTCCCCTTCCGGTACGTGGGCGAGTTCCGCGACTGACCCGCAGCCCCACCCCGCGCCGTCCAGGCCCCGTTCCGGGCGGATCCTCGCGGCGCCGGCGATCGCGGTCCTCGCCTTCATGGCCGCCGCATCCCTGCCCCGCGCCGCCGTGGTCGAGGAGATCGTCGCCAAGATCAACAACCGGATCATCACCAAGAGCACGCTCGAGGAGCGCACGGACGCCCTGCTGCGGCAGATGATGCAGCAGTACTCGGGCGAGGAGCTCGACCGCGCGCTTCAGGATGCCAAGGAAGAGCTGCTCGCCAACCTCATCACCGAGGGTCTCCTCCTCGAGCGCGCCGAGACCATCTTCGACATCGACAAGATCCGCCTGAGCCTGATCGAGGACTTCCGGAAGCAGCAGAACATCGAATCCGAACAGGAGCTCGAGACGGCGCTCAAGGAGCAGGGGATGACGCGCAAGGAGCTGGAAGACCACCTCATGCGCATGGCCATTCCGAACGAGATCATCAACTACGACGTCAAGCGGAAGATCAGCGTCAGCGAGACGGAGCTCAAGGACTACTACGACAAGCACATCGCCCGCTGGGAGACACCGGCCACCGTCACGCTGCGCGAGATCGTCCTGCTCTACGGAGATTCGGATCGCGCCGAAGTGCTCGAGCGCGCCAAGCAGGTCGCGCTCGAGGCGCAGGTGGGGATGGACTTCCTGGAGATGGTGCAGCGCCACTCCGAGGCCGGCACCCGGGAGGCGCAGGGCCTCCTGGGGCCGTTCCCCGCAGCCGACCTCCAGCCGGCCATCGCGGAGGCCGCCACCCGCCTCGAGCCGGGCCAGATCAGCGACCCGATCGACACCGGGCGGTCGTTCCACGTCATCCGCTTCGAGGCGCGCACCGACAGGGTCGTGAAGCCCCTCCAGGAGGCGCGCGAGGAGGTGTACCACTCCGTGCGCGAGGAGAAGTTCCGGCCGCGCTTCGAGCGTTACCTGAAGCGCCTCTGGAAGGAGAACTACATCGAGATCGCGCCCAAGTACGAAGGCCTGCTCGTCGTGAGCCCCCTCAAGCCCCGCACCGCTGCCTGAGCGTCCGGGGGACGCCACCCGTCGGCGGCGGAGCGCCGGGGTGCGCCGGCGCCCGCGCGGACCACCCAATAAAACCGGTTTTCCCGTCGGGCGATTCGTGCTATCCTTTCACGCATTCAGGTGACCCCGGAGTCCGAACCAGCCGTCTATTGACAGCAGGGATCAGGATCCACCGCAGGGTAAGAGCAGTTCTTTCCGCGAGGGGCCGCACCATGAATCGGTCGCCGAACAGAGGCCGAAGCGCACCGGCGCTGGATGCGCCGGGGGCGTCGCGAGGGAGCGACATGCGTCGTTACGAACCGGGCAATCAGGCCCCTCCGATGGGCGGCATGAACGAGCGCAGACCCGAGGACCAAATGCACCGCAAGCTCATTCGTCCAAACCTCTCCGAGCTCAAAGAGCGCCTCGGCCAGCGGCCGCCGCGCCGCAAGCAGGTGCCCCCGGAGCAGACCAACGCCGAGGCGTTCTACTACCTGAAGCAGATGAACAGCCGGACGCCGATGGTGGTGGTCCTCAAGGACGGCGAGGAGCTGCGCGGCGTGATCGAGTGGTACGACAGGACCTGCATCAAGGTGAACCGGACGGGGGCTCCGAACCTCATGGTCATGAAGGACTGCATCAAATATATGTACAAGGAGGAGGAGCTCAGGAACGTGAGGCAGCCGTCGGTCGACGGCGCCTGAGCACCGGCCGCCGTCGTCGCCGGCCGCCTCTTTCCCAATTCACCCGGTCTGCCGCCCCGGGATACCGGTCATGAAGCCCGTCATCGCGCTGACCACCGGCGATCCCTCCGGAATCGGCCCCGAAATCTGCCTCAAGGCGGCCGTCCTTCCGCACGTCCAGGCGGTCTGCCGGCCGCTCCTGATCGGGGACCGCGCCCATCTGCTGGCCGCGGCGCGCCTCATCCCCGGGGGGCCCGATCCGTCCGGCTGGCCCGAGGTGTCGCGGTCCGCTTTCGCCGAGGTCGGATCGAAGCAGGGGTCCGAATGCGAGGTCGAGGGCTGGGCGGAGGGCCCCGCCTTCCATGACATGGGCGATCTCGAGCCGCTGCCCGGGATCCCCGGCCCCTCGGCCGCAGGCGGGCGCGCCGCCGTCAAGTACATCAAGCAGGCGGTCGGCCTGGTCCGCTTCAGGTCGGCCGCCGCCATCGTCACCGCGCCAATCAGCAAGACGGCCCTCCGCCTCGCAGGGGTCCGGTACCCGGGCCACACCGAGCTTCTGGCCGACCTGTGCGGCGCCGAGCCCGACGATGTCGCGATGCTGTTCGTCGCCCCCGGCCTCAAGGTCGCGCTGCTGTCCGTCCACGAGTCGTTGCGCGACGCCATCGCCCTGCTGTCGAAGGAGCGCATCGTCACCCGCCTCGCCCTGCTCCGGGCCGAGCACCGGCGCTGGTTCGGCGCCGACCCGCGCATCGGCCTGTGCGCCCTGAACCCGCATGCCGGCGAGGAGGGGATGTTCGGGAAGGAAGAGGAAGCGATCCTCGCGCCGGCCGCCGCCGAGGCGAGGTCGTCGGGGTGCGACGTGACCGGACCGCTCCCCGCCGATACCCTGTTCGGGCGCGCCGCGGGTGGGGAGTTCGACCTCGTCCTGGCGCTTTACCACGACCAGGGAACGATCGCCGTCAAGACGCGCGCCTTCGGCAGCGCCGTCAACATGACCCTCGGCCTGCCGCTCCTGCGCACCTCGGTCGACCACGGCACGGCCTACGACATCGCCGGCAAGGGCCTCGCCAGCCCCGGCAGCCTGGCCGAGGCGATCCTCCTCGCCGCCCGCCTTGCCCCACGCGCGGCGGCTCGAAGCGGCCCCTGAGCCCGGCCCCCCGGTGCCAGGCCGGGCGCCGCGCCCCGCACGCGCCGCACTCCGGTCCGCCGCGCTCGCGCGCCTGCGTACCCGGTCAGCGGCCGTACGTCTCGCGCACGACTTTGAGCATGGCCGGGTGGATGTCAGGCGATGCGGCGAGGATGTCCCCGGTCTCGATGTAGCCGGCGCGGCCCTGGAAGTCGGTGACCACGCCACCCGCCTCGGCGACGATGAGGCTCCCCGCCGCCACATCCCACGACGACAGCCCCATCTCCCAAAAGCCGTCGTACCGCCCGCACGCCACGTAGGCCAGGTCGAGGGCCGCCGAGCCGTCGCGCCGGATACCGGCCGATCCCAGCATGAAGGCGCGGAACGACGCCAGATATTGTTCGAGCCGATCGACGGAGCGGAACGGGATGCCGGTCACCAGCAGAGACTGGGTCAGCTTCCCCGGCCGCGACACCCGGATCGGCCGGCCGTTCAGGAACGCCCCCTGGGCGCGGGCCGCCGTGAACATCTCGTCGCGCACCGGGTCGAAGACGACCGCCGCCCGCATCCCCTGCGCGTCGGCCAGGCCGACCGAGACGCCGAACAGCGGGTAGCCGTGGATGTAGTTCGTCGTCCCGTCGAGCGGGTCGATGTACCAGCGGAATCCGAGAGTGCCTTCGGTGGGCGCCGACTCCTCGGCCACGATCGAGTGGTCCGGGAAGCGGGAGCGCACCAGGCGCACGATGGCGTCCTCCGCCTGGCGGTCGGCGACCGTGACGAAGTCGTTGCGGCCCTTCTCGCGCACGGCGAACGACCCGCGCCGCGCCCAGTGATCGAGGAGGACGCGCCCGCCGGCGCGGGCGGAGGCCACGCAGGTCGCCAGGTGGAAGTCGATCGTCCCGGCCTCGGGGGCGCTCGCTCCGGTGATCGCCACCGGCCGTCCTCTCCGCCGCCGTGCCGCGGCGCGCCGCCGCGCGGCCGTCAGGGAGACGACCCGCTCCCCAGCCGTCCAGGCCGGAGCCTCCCGCCGCGCCCGCGGCCCGGCGCGGGCGCCCGCCGAGCCAGCGCCCCGCCGGCGCTTCACACGACCTCCCCTTTCACGCCGCGCCCACGCGCCGCGGCGCCGCCACCGCCCCGTGGGTGGGCCCGGGCGTACACTTCCATCAACCGCCGGATGGAGACCTTGGTGTACTTCTGTGTGGTCGACAGGGACGCGTGTCCCAGCAGCTCCTGGATCGACCGCAGGTCGGCGCCCGCGTTGAGCATGTGCGTGGCGAACGAGTGCCGCAGCGCGTGCGGCGACTCATGCCCCGTCATCGCCGCCTGCCGGATCCGCGTGTCGAGGATGCGCCGCACGCTCCTGTCGGTGAGCCGGCCGCCGCGCGCGTTCAGGAACAGCGCGTCGCGGTCCGCCGACCGCACCAGCCGCCCCTCCGCGGCCCCGCCCCGCACCCTCAAATAGCCTCGCAGCGCCGCCACCGCCTTCGTCCCGACCGGCACCAGCCGCTCCTTCTTCCCCTTGCCGAACACCCGCAGCATGCCGTCACCTCCGGCGTCCCCGGCTCTCCCGCCGCCGCCCGCACGGCCGCCGCCCCGCGGGCTCTCGGCCCGGGAGCCCCCGCCCCGGGTGTCCCAGCCCGCGCTCATCTCGAGGTCGCCCAGGTCGGCGCCGACGATCTCGCTCACCCGGCAGCCGGTGGCGTACAGCAGCTCCAGGATCGCCAGGTCCCGCCGGTCACGCGGACCGTCGCCGAACGCCGACTCCAGGAGCGCCCGCACCTCCTCCTCGGTCATCGGGTGGGGGAGGCGCTTCTCCTGCTTCGGCGTCGCCACCAGCGCCGCCGGGTTCCCCGACATCACCCCCTGCCTTGCCAGCTCGCGATAGAAGGAGCGCAGCGCCGCCAGCTTGCGAGCCACCGTCGCCCGGCTCACACCGCGCTCGCTCAGGAAGGCGAGGTAGGCGCGCACCATGATGTGGTCCACCGACGTCAGCGCCGGCGCCCGCGACGGCCCCTCGGTCCACACCCCGCCCCGGCGGAACGACCGCAGCCCCGCCTTCAGGAACCCCTCGAACTCGCGCAGATCGGTCCGGTAGCAGCGCACCGTCATCGGCGACGCGTGCACGCCCTGCTCCAGGTGCACCAGGTACGCCTCGATCCGATCCACGCTTCGCTCTCCGCCGGGCTCTCCGCCCCGCCCTCCGGATTCTAATGCATCCCGCACAGCTCCCATGGCGCCTCCAATCAAAGCCTTGATGCGCTGCCGCATTCGGCGCTATAGTGCCTTCACGCACCTCCGGCAGCCCGGACCGGATCTGCCCCCAGAAAGGTCGCGCCGTGCGCGAAGAGAAAGGGGGGTGCTCAGCCCAGCCGACAAGCTCTGATCGGTTTGCCCCAGGTCCCGAGACCGAGCCCCGTCAGCCTATTTCAGCCCAAGACACCGTCCACCACCCCGAACACGTGGTGGCTGTGCCATTTGCCACCAACCGAACGGGCGGGCATCCGGCAACCACCGACCGGGCTCTGCAGCGTTCGCACCCCAAACGGAGTTCGACCCACTTAAGCGTTATGCGCACATGACATGCTACACTTGGCACGATCCCGAGAAAGGAGTGAGCCATGCGACTAGTTCGACCCGTGGTGCTAATTGCCCTCGTTGCGGGCAGCGGTTTGTGCGTGGTTATCCGGGCCGCCGATCCCGGCCAGTCGACCTTTTCCGAAAGTTTCGAGAATGGCAGCAACACTGGCGGGTGGTCCTTTGGAAGGCCCTTCTACGAGACCATCGAGTCGGAAGGAGGGAACCCCGGCTCCTTCTACCACTGCACAAACGTCGACAGCAACGGTGCCGAGGTTGCCACCACACCGGGCGTCGAATCCCCCTTCGTGGGCGATTATCGGGCGCGAGGGGTGATCTCCGTCGGCGTCGACGTGGCGGTGTTCGGCGGAAACGGCACATTCCCGAAGCCCGAATATTCCGTCTGGCTTCAGGACGATCCCGATACGCCCGCAGACCCGTGGGACGATTGCTATGTCTACCTTGTCAACCCAAGACCGGCGCCCCGACCAGACGGCAGGTGGGTTTCCTACGAATTCAACATCCCGTCGTCAAGCCAGACGCTCCCCAGGCGCTGGGCGCTTGCCCTCTGTGCGGGGGTGACCGCGGATCAGGCGTGGAACAGGGTGATCACCGGTGTCGACCGGCTATGGTTCATGGTGCATCAGCACGAGTTAATCTACCAGCAATGGGACGTAGGTATCGACAACCCGACCGTGACGTGGACCACAACCGATCCCTCCGCGACGTTGAGGCCAGTTTCACCGCCATTTGGCACGCCTGCAGAGATTTCGCACTGCCTTGACCAGTTCTTGGAGACGAGACCCAAAGTGAACAAGTCGCATAACAACGCCGTGCAGCCGTCGGCGGGCGGCAGGGCATGCGAAGGCTTCACCACGGCGTTCGCCCGCCGCAGCTGACGGCGAGCGTTAGGCATAGTTCCACCGGAGTGGAAAGGAGGTACGCCAGCAACAGTGGTCATTGGCAAAATAGCGTTTGAATTTCCTCTACACCCCTCATCCACCGTCGGAGGAGCCCATGCACACCCTGATCCCGACTCGGCCGATCGCTCTCGCCCTCGGTCTCGCGCTCCTGCTGGGCGCGGGGCTGGCGCGCGCGGACGACAAGCCCAAGAACGAGAAGAAGAACGTCGAGGTGGCGAACCTCAACATCTTGCAGGGCATCAACTGCGATCCTCCCCTGCCCGACCACGGGGATCAGTGCCGCGTGCGCGACCGGATCGACCTCTTGGTCGAGCACCTCGTTGCCGCCGGCTGCCCGGACATCGTGACGCTCCAGGAGAACGTGACGAGCGAGTTCGTGCAGAGGACCCCCACGGAGTTCGTGGGTCCCCTCGACGATACCACAGCGCTCATCAAGGAAAGACTCCCGGACCTGGCCGAGGCGTGCGGCTTCACCTACCAGGTGGTCTTCGACCCCGCGGCGGCGCGGCCGCCGGCGCTCGGTCGCGGCATCGACGAGGAGCTGATCCTGACGCGCTTTCCGGCTCCCCAGTCCGAGGTCATGCCGCTCTACAGCCCGCTCGCGCCTCTCTTTTTCCGTCACGTGCTCTACGCGCGGATCGACCACCCGGAGGGCCCCGTCGACGTGTTCACCACGCATCTCGCGTCGGGCAGCGACTTTTCCCTCCTCCCGTGCGGTATCAACGTGCTTCCCCCGCCCTTGGTGTCGCCGGCCTGTCCCGCCGAGTGCGTGGCCTTTGGAGACACGGTGCGGGAGTGCCAGGCCAAGCAGATAGCGCTCTTCATCGCGTCGCGTCACGACGTCCCCGAGCCGGCGATCATCTCAGGGGACTTCAACGCCGAGCCCGGCTCGAGCGAGTACCTGGAGTTCGCCGACCGGGGCTGGATGGACAGCCACCTAGCGGCGGGGAATCCCGAGTGCAATCCGGCGACGGGCGTTGGCTGCACCACGGGACGGGTCGACACCAACCTGAGCGACCTCGAGTCCACGGCCCTGAACGTGAACAAGCGGACCGACTTCATCTTCGTGGTGCCGCCGGAGGAGGGTTCGCGGTGCTCGGGCGTGATCCAGACGTTCCACCACCCGCAGCGCCTGACGACCACCGGGATCTTCGCTGGGGAGCCGAACCCCTTTGCGCCGGCGTGCGGGGCGTCGCCGCTCCCGGTCTGCTGGGCCTCGGACCACAGCGGCAACCAACTCAACTTGGCCTGTCGTCGCCGAGGTGTAGAGCGTTGACTTCCGATAAGCGCCATTCTGGTCAGAGTCGGGTTTCCTCGCAGGGGCAAGATTGGTGCTGGCTAAATCTCAGGCGTGAACGGGCAGCAGAGCTATACAGCTAGGAGGGACACTCTGAGTCCCTCCCCATTCCCGCGCCTAACAATCGCTTGCAAGCGACCGCCGATAGCCTCCGCTCGTTCCTCGCTGCGGCTATCGGCGGCGCCTGAAGCGTGGCGTTAGCGGGACTTGAGGTGGAATGAGCGTCGCGACCGGCATACTCGTTGCGCTCGCGGTCACACCTACTCTAGCCTGGTAAAGACAGTTTACTGTATGGAGGGTGTCATGGGAACCCAAGCCGCGGTGAATCCATCGGGAGAGACGATCCGGATCGGGCCGCTCGACATTCGCTTCCTCCTGACCGGCGACGACACCAACGGCAGCGTCTCCGTCTTCGAAGTGACGGTCCCGGCCGGGCAGAAGCTGGCCGCCCCAGCCCACAAGAACGACGCTTACGAGGAGACGCTCTACGGGATCGAGGGTGTGATGACGTGGACCATTGACGGCAAGGCCATCGAGGTCGGGCCCGGCCAAGCCGTGTGCATCCCGCGCGGCGCCGTCCATCGCTTCGACAACTTCGGGACGGAGGATGCGAAGCAGCTGTCGATCGTCACTCCGGCGATCATGGGTCCGGCCTACTTTCGGGAAGCCAGCGAGGTCGTGAATGCCGCCGCGGGCGGGCCACCCGACGCGGCCAAGATGGTCGAGGTCTTCCGACGACATGGGATGACGATTGCTGCACCGCCGCCGAGGCGTTAGTCGTCGAAAGGTTGTCTCCACGTGCGAGGGAGCCCGCTAACAACCGGCTGAAGCTGGCGGCGCGCGGGAGGTCCACGGCGGAATCAAGGCTGCGTTCGCGCGCCGCAGCTTAGCCCGGGCGTTATGCGAACTGAGAGTGAAAGGTGAAAAGGCTAGCAGTGCCCATCGTCGCGCTGGGTTGGCTGCTTTTCGTCTCGTCCTTCTTCCTCATCGCCATAGTTACGGTTGACGACACGGTCCTGGGGTGGCGGGTGGTCTGGCACCTCGGCTTCCCGGGTTGGCTGGCGGCGGTTCTCGGATTCGCGTCTTTCGACGACCTGCGCACAGATCCGTTCCGCTCTATCGTCGCATCTGCTGCCGCGTTGATGAACATCGTCATGCTCGTTTCACCGTGGGCGGTTATCAAGCCGCACAGCCGGCTGACCCGCGGTCTCCCCCGCGCGACGCTCGTCGCGGTGTTCGTGAACCTCGCCGTCCTCGGAGCCTGGCGTCAGGACACGGTGCTTGGGCCAGGCTACTATGTCTGGGTTGCCAGCTTTCTCGTAGTGACAGTCGGGCTGCACATGGCACGGTTTCAGGGTGTAGCGCACCATCATGACGTCACACAGTCACGAGTCGCATAACAACGGCGTGCAGCGGTCCGTGGCCGCGCCTTTCTGGTCGGCGTGGTGCTCATGGTCGGCGTCGCGCGGCCCCGGCCGCTGACGCCGGGCGTTATACGGACTGATATGAAAATTCCAGTCAATGCACCGTGCTACGCCTGCGGTGAACGAGTAACAATCTTCATGCTTCTACCCGGGCGCGATATTTCGTTCCAGTGCAGCCGGGGTCATGACAACGCGGGGCCTGTCGAATCTGAGGTTGGGAGCCTCTTCTTGCAGCGCGCGCAGTATGAGTTCGCAACGAATCTCGACCTCTCTATGACCATCATTCTGGCCGCCATGGGTTTCGAAGCCGAGTTGTCGCGCCTTCACCACAAGTGGCAGCTGCTAGCTGCCTGGGACAAGGCTATCGACATAGCTAGCGAGAAGCTCGATGAGCTGCTTCGGAAGCATCCCAATATCAAGGAGAAGATCAACGCGGTAGCAGCGCTCATGCATCCTTCCGGCCTCGATGATTTTGTTAATGGTCAAGCAGACGTGCGACAAGTCGTAGCTGAAGGCTATCCAAGCCTTGCGGGGAAGCCGTTGGCGGACGGAATCCAACGGGCGCTCTTCTGGCCTCGTAACGCCATAGTGCACATGGGACGCATCGCGAGCGAACGCGAGGAGGCTGTACGGGCCCTGAACGTAGCGCGACTCGGGGTGTACGTATTAGACAGAATGGACGAGATCAAGCGCAACGCAACGGCCGTATAACTACGGCGTGCAGCGGACAGGCGATGCGCCTTCGAAGCGAGCATCCAGCCCAGCGGCACGGTTGCGCATCGCCTGCCGCTGACGCCGGGCGTTGGGCGGACTAGAGGGGGAGTCATGAGATACCTCACCCACGGATTGCAAGTTCTCCTCGTGGCGTTGGGCGGTATCGCGTTGATCTTGGCCAACGAGAAATCGCCCTACGATCCCGCCGCGGAGCAACACTATGACCGGGCGAACCAGTTGAAGAGCGAAGGGCGCTTGGCCGAAGCCGAGCGTGAATTTTTGCTGGCATTGGAAATCGATCCGAAGTTCGACCACGCATCGTACAACCTTGGCAACCTCTATTTTGTCCAGAAGCGATACGCCGATGCAATCCGTGCATACGAAAGTCTTGTAGACATGAACCCCGGGTTTAAGGCTGCGTACTACAATCTTGGCCTCGCTTTCAAGTTCTCCACACAGTCAGAGCAGGCTGTGGTTGCCTTTGGGGATGCAATCCTAGTAGGGAACAATAAGAGAATTGTTGATTCCTTGAGTCAAATCAAGAAGCTCTTGCCGAGCCTTCCGCACGCGGACACCTCGTCCTTGCCGCAAAGTGGATCGGCGGGGCTGCTGAGAACTGTCACGGTCCATTACCGGTGGAAGAACGCCGTCTATGGTCGCCCGTATTTCCTTTCACTCTCGGCCCCCGACTTATGGCTACTCGTGGCAGAACGAGGGAAGAATGTCGTCGTTGGACGGGACGAGGTCGCAGACGCGGACTTGATTGCACGGCTGAGAAGCGCTTCTCGTCTGTGGAGGCACTCAGACCTAAAGTGGGATATCGGGAAAGCAGAGACACTCCTGCGCGACGGCCGTCTGCAGGTTGCAGACGGGAGCATAGTTGTGTCAAGTGAAGTCAACCCTGCGGCAGTCCAGTTTACGATTGATGTCGTGGAAAAGTATTGGGAATACAAGAATTCTGAGTCGGAGCGATGGGACTACCACTTGCTCTACAAGTATGACGCGAAGGTCAAGGCGCAGGCCGCCCGACGCAAGGCAGCGGGTACGGCAGCGGCGGATTGGCCGAAGATCATGGAGGAGAGCAACGTCGAGCAAGAGAGTCTAACCCGATTGTTAGAATTGATTGAACGGCTCGGCTCGCAAGTGAGCGAGAGCGGCCAACGGTCATGAACTGGTTGCTCAACATGCGGCCTTCATCCGCGAAGGCCGCCCAACAACCGGCTGAAGCTGGCGGCGCGCTGGAGGTCCACGCCGGAATCGAGATCGCGTTCGCGCGCCGCAGCTTAGCCGGAGCGTTAGGCCGATAAGGAGACCAGACTCTCGTGCGATTTCAGCGCAACTTTTTCACGCCTGACGCTTACCTCACTCCCACCACGTGCCTGTGGGCGGGCGGCGCGATCATGCTGCTGTTCTTCACGTCGACTATCCTGTACTTGTCGCCCTTCGTCGCACTATTCGTTTTCGGAGCATATGGGGCTGTTGGCCTTGGTCTCTTCGCGGCACAGGTGGGCCGGCTGTTATTGACGCGGGGCAAGTCGGGTTGGCTCGGCCTCCTGTTGGTGCCAGCGGTCGGTTGCTTCGTATGGGGTCTCGGTGCCTGGTGGACCGTGCT
>Ga0247727_10003435_pt1 | contig 35013 bp, 27 predicted proteins | sample WisWelCaveWW1625_FD_202498 | JGI IMG/M metagenome (GOLD analysis project Ga0247727, IMG submission 202498) | Biofilm microbial communities from Wishing Well Cave, Virginia, United States - WW16-25 | ecosystem: Environmental > Aquatic > Deep subsurface > Groundwater > Cave microbial mat | place...
GCTCCGAATCGCCTCTCGACCCGAAGTGGTGGAACATCGGCGTGCGCATCGAGGACGATGTGTGCATCACTGACAACGGCTGCGAGGTGCTGTCCGCGGGCGCGCCGCGCGAGATCGCCGAGATCGAGGCGCTGATGGCCGAGGACAGCCGCTTTCCGATTCCGAACGAAGCGCGATGAGAATCACGAGCCGGGACCGGCTGAAGTGCACCGCAAGACGCTTGCTCTGAAGGTCGCGCCTCCGTTTCACTTTCCGACGCTGGTCAGGAGCCATGGCTGGTTCGACCTCCTGCCGAACGAATGGGACGAGGGGCGAGAGGTCCTGCGAACCGCCCTGGTCCTCGACGGCGCGGCGGTCGACGTCGACCTTCGTCACCCAGGCGATCGGATCATCATCCAGGTGCCGAAAGGCGGGTGCGAGCTCGATGGCATGCTGCTGCGGCGCGCCGTCGCGCGCATGCTGAGCCTCGACCAGGACCTCCAGCCCTTCTGGACGCTGTGCTCGCAACATGCGGAGCTTCGGTGGGTTGCACGGCGCGGGGCGGGCCGGCTGCTCAGGGCGCCGACGCTGTTCGAGGACCTCTTCAAGATCCTGCTCACGACCAACTGCACCTGGGCGCAGACGCGCAACATGGTGCGCTCGCTGATCGATTCGCTGGGACCGAGAACCGAAGGGGGTCGCGCCGCCTTTCCGACGGCCGCCGCGATCGGCGCCAAGGACGAAAAGTTCTTTCGAGTCGTCGTGCGCGTCGGGTATCGCGCCAAGGCTTGCATCGCCCTCGCGCGCGAGATCGAGGAAGGCAGGCTCGATGAAGCCACGCTCGCGGTGCTGCCCGACGATGAGCTCGCTCGCAGGCTGCGTTCGCTGCCGGGATTCGGCCCCTATGCCGTCGGTCAGGCGATGCGCCTGCTCGGCCGCTTCCAGCCGCTCGCCCTGGACTCCTGGTGCCGCAAGCGCCTGCAGGAGGTGATGGGCCGCTCCCGACCTCCGAGCGATCGTCAGATCGCCCGCCGCTACCGCGACTTCGAGCCGTTTTGTGGCCTCGCCCTGTGGATGGAGCTCACCGCTCCATGGCACCGCGACGAGAACCCAAGGCCTTTCCCGTGATTGGCGACGTACGTTTCACTTTTCTCCCTTCACTCCACTCCATTCGACGGACACCCATCCGTTCGAGCGTTCTCCGTTTTCATCGGCGAACCAAAGCGGTGCTTCGCACCGCACTCCAAAACTGCGAGCCACGCGCGACTCCACCGCCCTCGCCTCGCAGCTTTTGGAGTGCGGCGCGACAGCGCCGCTTTGGTCCGCGCACGAGCTTCGCACCGCACTCCAAAGCTCCGCGCATCCTCGGGCGCTTTGCGAGGCGCCGAGCGCTTTGCGCATCCTCGGATGCTTTGTGCTCTGCGGGTGCTTCGCCGGGCGCGACCTTGCACTGAAGCACTCGCCCGGCGCCAAAACTGCGAGCCACGCGCGACTCCACCGCCTTCGCCTCGCAGCTTTTGGAGTGCGGCGCGACAGCGCCGCTTTTGTTCGCGTACGAAGCAGCGGCCGGGATGCTCCAAGGATCAGGCGTTCGCATGGAACGTTTGCGAACCAAAGCGGTGCTTCGCACCGCACTCCAAAACTGCGAGCCACGCGCGACTCCACCGCCCTCGCCTCGCAGCTTTTGGAGTGCGGCGCGACAGCGCCGCTTTGGTTCGCGCACCGGCGACCGATTCGGACAGGCACCTCGGGCTGGCCTGAATTTTGTTCACTTTGCGCGTGCCTGCCGTGCATGAAACTGGATTCCCGCTTTTGCGGGAATGACGGGTTCCTTTCGCGGGAATGACAGGGTGCGTGAGCCGGGCTAGAACTTGGCGTCGAGGGTGACGCTGCCGCCGACGGCGACCTGGTAGGCGGACACTCGTCTCTCGAAGAAGTTGGTCAGCTCCTGGACGTCCTGCAGGTCCATGAACGGGAACGGATTGCGGGAGCCGTAGCGGCGCTTGAGGTGAAGGCGCGTCAGGCGCTGGTCGGCGACGTACTCGAGGTACTTCTGCATGTCGCGCTTGGAAAGCCCGACGACGCCCTTGCTCAGCAGATCCTCGGCGAACTGCAGCTCGCACCCGACCGCCTCCTCGATCATGCGTCCCAGGTCCTGCTCCATCCGGGAATCGAACAACGAAGGCTCCTCCTTGCGGACGGTGTCGACGACCGCGAACGCGAACTCCATGTGCGCGCTCTCGTCACGGAACACCCAGTTGGTGCCGCCCGCGAGCCCGTGCAGCAGGCCGCGCGAGCGCAGGTAGTACACGTACGCGAACGCGGCGAAGAAGAACAGGCCTTCGATGCAGGTCGCGAAGCAGATGAGGTTCTGCAGGAAGGCGCGTCGATGCTCGGCGCCCTCGAGCCTTTGCAGGTCCTGGATCGAGTCCATCCAGCGGAAGCAGAAGGCGGCCTTCTTGGCGATCGTCGGGATCGTCTCGACCGCCTTGAACGCCTGCGCCCGCTCCTCGGGCTCGGGCATGTAGGTGTCGAGCAGCGTCAGGTAGAACTGGACGTGCAGCGCCTCTTCGTAGAGCTGGCGCGACAGATACATGCGCGCCTCGGGTGAGTTGAGGTGCCGGTACAGGTGGAGGGCGAGGTTGTTGGCGACGATCGAGTCGCCGGTCGCGAAGAATGCCACCAGCCTCTGGACGAGGTGCCGGTCGGCGTCCGTCATCCGCCCGCGCAGGTCGGCCGTGTCCATCGAGAAGTCGACCTCCTCGACGGTCCAGGTGTTCTTGATCGCGGCCTTGTACATCTCGTAGAACCGGGGGTAGCACATCGGCCGCAGGGTGAGATTCATTCCGGGATCGAGCAGCATGGCGGGATTGGCTCTCCTTGGCGGTGGGTCGGGATCATCGGTAACGGGAACGAGACGTCTGCAGGCCGGCGGACTTACTGGCAGGCTTCGCAGGTCTCGGGACTCTCGAGCGAGCAGGCCACCTTCGCCGCATCGCTCTTCCACTGGGACTCTTTCTGCTGCAGCTCGGTCGGCACCGTCGTCATGGCGATGCGCGTCGCCGGACGCGAGCGCAGGTAGTAGGTGGTCTTGAGGCCCTTCTGCCAGGCGTAGAAATACATCGACGACATCGGTCCGATGCTGGGGTTCTCGATGAACAGGTTGAGCGACTGGCTCTGGTCGACGAACGCGCCGCGGTCCGCCGCCATGTCGATCAGCGAGCGCATCGGGACCTCCCACACCGTCCGGTAGATCTCGCGTAGCCCGGCGGGCAGCTCCTCGATGCTCTGCACCGAGCCCTCGGTCATCTTGATCTGGGCGCGGACGTTCTCGTTCCACAGGTTCAGGGCCTTGAGCTCCTGCACCAGGTACTTGTTGACCTGCAGGAAGTCTCCCGACAGAGTCTCGCGCTTGAACAGGTTCGAGATCTGCGGCTCGATGCACTCGTAGCAGCCGGCGATCGAGGCGATGGTCGCGGTCGGCGCGATCGCGATCAGGAGCGAGTTTCGCAGGCCGTGCTTGACGATGCGCTGCTTGAGCTCGTTCCAGCGCCCGACATCGGAAGGCTGGATGCCCCACAGGTCGAACTGCAGCGCGCCGAGCGCCGCGCGGGTCTCCCGGAACGCCGGATGCGCGCCGCTCTCCTCGGCGAGGCGGCACGAGGTGTCGAGCGCGACGAAGTAGATCTCCTGCGCGATCGCGCTCGAGATCTCGCGTGCTTCTTTGGAATCGAACGGCTGCCGCATCCGGAAGAACACGTCCTGCAGCCCCATCACCCCGAGGCCCACGGGCCGCCAGCGCAGGTTGGATGCGCGCGCGCTCGGGACGGGATAGTAGTTGCGGTCGATGACCCGGTTGAGCTGGCGGATGGCGACGGCCACCGTTCCCCGCAGCTTGTCGAAGTCGAACTTGCGGTCGTCGAGGTGGCGTGCGAGGTTGATCGAGCCCAGGTTGCAGACGGCGGTCTCGTCGCTGCTGGTGATCTCGAGGATCTCGGTGCAGAGGTTGGACAGGTGCACGACGTTGCCGGCGACCACCGTCTGGTTGCACTTCCTGTTGGAGGTGTCCTTGAAGGTCATCCAGCCGTTGCCGGTCTGCGCCAGCATCTTCATCATGCGGGCGTACAGCTCGCGCGCCTTGAGCTGCTTGTGGGCGAGGCCGTCCGCCTCGGCCTTCTCGTAGACCTTCTCGAACTCATCGCCGAACGAGTCGACCAGTCCGGGAACGACCTTGGGATCGAACAGCGACCACAGGTCGTCGGTCTCGACGCGCTTCATGAACAGGTCGGGCACCCAGTGGGCGAGGTTCAGGTTGTGGGTGCGGCGCGCCTCGTCGCCGGTGTTGTCGCGCAGCTCGAGGAACTCCTCGATGTCGGCGTGCCAGGTCTCGAGGTACACGCAGCAGGCGCCCTTGCGCTTGCCGCCCTGGTTGACCGCGGCGACCGACGCGTCGAGCGTCTTCAGCCACGGCACGATGCCGTTGGAATGGCCGTTGGTGGACTCGATCAGCGAGCCGCGCGAGCGCACCCGGGTGTAGGCCATGCCGATTCCGCCCGAGAATTTCGACAGCAGCGCGACGTCGGTGTACTTCTGGTAGATGCCGTCGAGGCTGTCCTGCGGCGAATCGAGCAGGTAGCAGGACGAGAGCTGCTCGTGGCGAGTGCCGGCGTTGAACAACGTCGGCGAGCTCGGAAGGTACTCGAGCGACGAGATCAGCTGATACAACTCGATCGCCTCGGGGACGCTGTCGGACAGGGCGCACGAGACCCGGAGGAAGAACTGCTGCGGGGTCTCGATCACCTGACGGGACTTCGGGTTGCGCAGCAGATAGCGGTCGTACAGCGTGCGCAGACCGAAGTACTCGAACAGCTGGTTCCTCTCCGCCAGGATGGTGTCATTGAGCTTGCGGCTGTTCTGGAAGACGAAGTCGGCCAGCCTCTCGTGGATCAGGCCGTGACGGAATCCGGTCGCGACCGACTGGGAGAAGCTATGGATCTCCTGGTTCTGGACCTCTTTGTCGATGTAGGTCGAAAGGATGCGCGCCCCCAGCAGCGAGTACTCGTACTCCTCGGCGATCAGCGCCGCCGCGGTCTGGATCGAGAGCTGATCGAGCTCCTTGGTGGTGGCGCCGTCGTACAGGCCGCTGATCGTCTTGGTTGCGACCCGGATGGAATCGACGTTGGCGAGACCTGCGCAGCATCTTCCGATGGCGCGCACGATCTTGTTGATGTCGACGCGCTCCAGCGTGCCATTGCGCTTCTTGACGCACATCATCGTCGGAGCGTCGGCGTCGGAGGGCGAAGAAGATCGGGCAGGGACCCCCGGGTAAAGAGCGGTCTCGGTTCCGCTGTGCATGGATGCTCCCACCTTTCTTTGCTGGTTGAATCACCAGGGCATGGGGGAGCCAACCGGCGCAGGAGCGCACGGGGCGAAGTCGACCGATGGAAGTACCCGGATGAGAACCTGACCGCCCGCGTTCGCACACCGGAAAGAACCTGGTGCCGGCCGGAGACCAGGACCCGGTCCCGGCGGCATCGAACAGTCCCCCCCCCAAGCCACTGTCGGGAATGCTCTTCGGGGGAGAGCTCGGAATGGCTCGATGAGGCCACCCCGGCTGACTCGCAGCCGTGTCTCATCGGTCCTGGCGCAGGCGAAAAACGACTCCCTGACCTGCGCGACCCCTTGCCCCCGCCCTCAAAGCAGCGCCACGTTCTATAGGTGCTTCCGGTGCTTGTCTACACAAAATGTTGGGGTCCGATCTCCGGTGGATGTCTGTTGGAAAGACGGTGCATCAGATTCTCGATCTCCCTGTACGCCGCGGCTTGGGCGGCCGGCAAACGAGCCCGCCCGTGGACTCATTTGTCCTTGTGCACGGTGGATGGTGTGGATTCAAAACCGGGCACGGACATGGCGGCGACGGACGGGCCGGGCCGAGGTGAAGCACACTCCAAGGGTCCGGTCCGCGGACAGTCTCCCGTCGTCGAGCTCAGCTCGCGAGCACCTTGCGAAACCAGCTCGAGAGATCTTCGATCTCCTCGGCGCAGACCTGGTGGAGCATCGGATAGGTCTTCCAGGTCACCCCGTAGCCGAGCTGCTCCAGCCGATCCTTCTGCTCCGCGCCCCGCGAGAGCGGCACCATCGGATCGTGCGAGCCATGGGCGAGGAAGATCGGAACATCGTGATTCTCCGCGCCGCGCTCCTGCGCAAGGCTGGAGCCGCGCACCAGATACGTCGACAGACCGACGATGCCGGCCAGCCGCTCGGGCCAGCGCAGACCCGTGTGCACCGCGATCGCACCCCCCTGGGAGAAACCCGCGAGCACGATCCTGCGACTCTCGATTCCACGCGCCTTCTCGCGGTCGAGGAGGACCCGCACCTGCTCGCTCGCTCGCAGGATGCCGTCCTCGTCGTGGCGCTGGTGGAGATCGAGGTCCCGGATGTCGTACCAGGCGGGCATGCGCATGCCGCCGTTGATCGTCACCGGGAGCGACGGAGCGTGCGGGAAAACGAAGCGCAGGTCAAGGTCGTCAAGACCGAGCTCGGGGACGATCGGCTCGAAGTCGTGGCCGTTCGCGCCCAGACCATGCAGCCACACGATCGAGAACCGGGCGGTCCGTCGGGGCTCGACCTCGACACACGGGAGCGGTGCGGAGCTCATCGGATGTTTTTCTTCGATCAGGAATCGCGAGTCGGCCGATGATATCCGCCTGCTCCGCGGCGACCTCCTTCGACAAGGAGGCTCTGCGTTTCCGGAATCTCCGTCCGAACAATGGCACGAAAGTCGTCCTACGCGATCGCTGCGCTGGTGGCGCTGACGATCGCCTTGTTCGAATCGTTCGAGGGGGACCGCTACCAGGCCGTCGGCGAGGATCTGCTGCGCGATCCAAAGTTCGAGCAGCTCGAGCTTCATTGGATGGTCGGCTCCGGCGTCGAGGCGGAAGCGGGCGCGGCGCGGATCGGCGTCGACCCTCTTCGCACCAGCGCCTGGCTCCTCCAGCCGGTCGCGGTCGTGCCGGGCGCCACCTACCGGCTGCGCGCGCAGATCAGGGTGGAGGGTGTCGGCGGACGCTTCTCGAAGACTCGCGGCGCCCGCCTGGTGATGTTCTCGATCACGGCCGACGGTCCCTCGCCGCTGCTTCGCCACCACCGCGACGGCGAGTGGTTCGGCACCCGGAGCGTGCGGGTCGAGAGCGTGTTCCACCTGCGCGGCGACGTCGAGCTCGCGTACGCCGGCGCCGACCTGCACGGCGAGCATGGATCGCTCGAGGTGAGCGGCCTGCGGCTCGAGAGGGTTGAGGAGGCCGGGTGGTACACGCTGGCCGCGCAGCTCCTTCTGTCGGCGTTCGCCGCGACGCTGGTGTTTGCAGTCGTCGCCGTCCTGCGCCGCTGTCGGTCGTGGCGCGCGCGTGCTCTGGTCGGGTTCGCGGCGGCGGTCATCTTCGTCGGCGCGCTGGTGCCGGCGGCGGCCTTCGAGCGCCTCTGGGAGGAGCTGGCGATCCGGACCGGCTCGGCAACGACCGGCGGGGCGCCTTCGTGGAGCACGCTGCCGGAATCGCCGATCCCGGAAAGCGTGCGCGCCGACGCGGAGCACCTCGAGACGACGATGCCGCCGCGGAGGTGGATCAGCGGCCGCACGCTCTTGCGCAAGCTCGGCCACTTCGGGTTCTTCGCGCTGCTGCTCGTCGGGCTGGTGCGCGGGCGGTACCGTCGCCGCGACGCATGGCTGATCTCGGCGAGCTGCGCCGTCGTCACCGAGTGTCTGCAGTACTACGTCCCGGGACGCGGGCCGCACCTGCTCGACGTCGGGATCGACGTCCTCGGCGCGAGCGCCGGGCTGTCGTGCCTGGTCATCCTTGGCGCGCTGCGGACTCGGGCTCGTAGCAGATCTGCGTCTCCGTCGGGATGTACGCCTCCAGGTGCTGGAGACCGCGCATCGCGTCCTTGACCAGGTTTCGTGCGATCACCAGCTTCTGGATCTGATTGGCGCCTTCGTAGATCTGGGTGATCTTGGCGTCGCGCATGTACTTCTCGATCGGATAGTCGCGCATATAGCCGTAGCCGCCGAAGATCTGCACGGCCTTGGTGGTCACCTCCATGGCGACCTCCGTGGCGAAATACTTGCATTCCGCGGCGATCCGCGTGACGTTTTCGTCCCGTTCGTCGACCGAAGATCCCGCGGCGTACACCAGCCAGCGCGCGGCGTCGGTCTTGGCCGCCATGTCGGCGAGCAATTCCTGGATCATCTGGAACGAGGAGATCGGCTGGCCGAACTGCTTGCGGCGGCTGGCGTACACCGTCGCCAGGTCGAGAGCGCCCTGGGCAAGACCGACCGCCTGTGCGGCGACGCCCGGACGCGCCCAGTCGAGGGTCATCATCGCGTGCTGGAAGCCCAGGCCCGGCCTGCCTCCGAGCAGCCGATCCCGGTGCACGCGCACGCCATTGAAGTGGGTCTCGACGACCGGGACGCAGCGGATGCCCATCTTGTCCTCGACCTTGCCGATCGAGAACCCGGGCGTCCCCTTGTCGACCAGGAACGCCGAGATCCGCCGGCTTTTCGACTCGGGGTCGGTGACGGCGAACACGGTGTAGAAATCGGCTGCGCCGCCGTTGGTGGTCCACTTCTTCTCACCGCGGATGACGTAGCAGTCGCCGTCGAGCTCGGCGCGGGTCAGCATTCCCTGGGCATCCGAGCCGAAGCCTTTCTCGGACAGGCAGAACGCGATCAGCTTCTCGCCGCGGGCGATCGGAGGAAGGATCTTCTGCTTTTGCTCCTCCGTGCCGGCGATGATCACCGGGAACGAGCCGAGCGCGTTGACCGCGAACAGAACTCCGACGCCCCCGCAGGCCCTCGACAGCTCCTCGATCACCCTGCACAGCGCCACGATGCCGGCGCCGTGTCCGCCGTACTCCCTGGGGATCCACACGCCGAACAACCCGGCCTTGGCGATCGCCTCCTGGATCTCCCAGGGGTATTCCTGCAGCGCGTCGTACTTGCGGGAGAGCGGCCTCACCACTCTCTCCGCCACCTCGCGCGCCACCTCTGCCCAGTGCAGCGCCGCGTCGGAGATGATCGTTCTCATCGGTTTCCTTGGTGCGAGGTTCTTGATTCCTGAAGAGGATGTCCACTGTCCATCCGCAGGTGAAGATCGCGTGAATGAGGGGCCAAAGGCTAGCGAGGCTCGACGCCTCTGCACAGTGCTCGCAACCTTGCTCCCCAGTGCGCCGCTCAGCAACGTCGCTGTGATAGGATGCCCGGCTTGTCCTCGAGGCCCGAACCGGGACTTTCTCGCCACGGCATGCGACGGGCAGACCGGCTCGTCTCATGACGAAAACCGTTGACCGATGGTCCACAGCGCGATCGACATCCGCGGTGCAAGGGAACACAATCTCAAGGGGGTCGACCTCACCCTCCCGAGGGACGCGCTGATCACCATCACGGGGGTGTCCGGCTCGGGCAAGAGTTCGCTCGCCTTCGACACCCTGTTCCGGGAGGGCCAGCGGCGCTTCCTGGAGTCGCTGTCGTCCTATGCCCGGCAATACGTGGGCAAGCTCGAGAAACCCAAGGTCGAGAGCATCACCGGCCTGTCGCCGACGATCTCGATCGACCAGAAGAGCGTGTCGCGCAACCCGCGCTCCACGGTCGGCACGATCACCGAGGTGTACGACTACCTGCGTCTGTGGTACGCCCGCCTGGGAACGCCTCATTGTGTCAAGTGCGGTCGTGAGCTGCGCTCCCAGACGGCCGATCAGATCGTCGCCACGCTGCTCGGCGAGCATCCCGGGGCGCGCTGCCAGGTCCTCGCGCCCGTCGTCCGCCAGCGCAAGGGCCACTACCGCAAGGAGCTGCAGCAGCTCTCGCGCAAGGGTTTCGTGCGCGCCCGCATTGACGGGGCGATCCGCCGTCTGGACGAGAAGATCGAGCTGTCGCGTTACCAGTTGCACACGATCGAAGTGGTCGTCGATCGAGTGGTGCTCGAAGCGGACAAGCGCGGCCGGGTCGCCGAGGCGGTCGCAGCCGCCCTCACGCTCGTGGAAGGCCAGGTGTCGTTCCTGATCGGCGACGGCCATCTCGAAGAGCACTCGACTTCGCTGTCCTGCCCGACCTGCGGCACCTCCCTTCCCGAGCTCGAGCCGCGTCTGTTCTCGTTCAACTCTCCGTACGGCGCCTGCCAGGGATGCAACGGCCTGGGCAGCCATCGGTGCATCGACCCGCGCAAGGTGGTCGATCCCGACCGCCCGCTGATCGACGGCGGCCTGCGGGTGATGACCAGGACCGGCTATCTGCCGTACCTGCGCCTCAACCGCGCGAGCTTCGAGAAGGTGGCCGCGCACTTCGGGTTCCGGGTCGACGACCCCTGGAAGAAACTCTCCGCAGCCCAGAAGAAAGTCCTGCTGTACGGCAGCGGGGAGGAACGACTGGAGCTGACCTTCGAGTACCAGTCCAAGCACGGCAATATGCGCGTGCGCGGCCGCGACCATCGACCTCTGCGAGGATTGATCCCGGCGATGGAGGCGGCCTTCGAGGAGACTCATCCGCGCCACCTCGAGAAGTATCTGTCCGAGCTCGAGTGCAGGGATTGCGACGGACGGCGGCTGCGCGCCGAGGCGCGAGCGGTCACCTACGAAGGCCGGGCGATCGACGAGCTTGCAAGTCGGACCGTCGAGCAGCTCTCCGAGTACTTCGACCAGGTGAAGCTCCGCGCCCATCGGGCGCTGATCGGCTCCGGGATCCTGCGCGAGATCCGGACCCGGCTCGATTTCCTCAAGAACGTCGGCCTGGACTATCTCACTCTTCAGCGCAGCGCCGCGACCTTGAGCGGCGGCGAGGCGCAACGCGTGCGCCTCGCCACCCAGGTGGGCTCGGGGCTGCAGGGGGTTCTGTACGTGCTGGATGAGCCGTCGATCGGCCTGCATCCGCGCGACCAGAATCGCCTCCTCAGCACTCTGAGCGAGCTGCGCGACCGGGGCAACACCGTCATCGTCGTCGAGCACGACCGCGACACGATGCTCGCCTCCGACCACCTGGTCGACGTCGGCCCCGGTGCCGGCCGCCATGGCGGGGAGATCGTGGCCGAAGGTCCTCTGCCGCAGTTCTTGAGGAGCGCGGGGTCACCGACCGCTCGCTACCTTCGCGGCGAGTCGGCGATGGAGCGCCCGCCCGCGCGCCGCACGGGCAACGGCAAGCTCCTGCGCATCCAGGGCGCGGCGCACTTCAATCTCAAGGACATCGACGTCGACGTGCCGCTGGGTTCGCTGGTCGGGGTGACGGGCGTGTCCGGCTCGGGAAAGTCGACGCTGGTCCACGAGATCGTCTTCAAGCAGCTTGATCAGATGCTGCATGGATCGCAGGCGCCGGCCGGCAGGCATCGATCGATCCTCGGCGTCGAGCTCCTCGACAAGATCATCGAGATCAGCCAGTCGCCGATCGGACGCACACCGCGCTCGAACCCGGCGACCTACACCAAGGTCTGGGACCTGATCCGCGAGCTGTACGCCGCGACCGAGCTTTCGCGCGCTCGCGGCTACGGCAAGAGCCGATTCTCGTTCAACGTCGCCGGCGGACGCTGCGAGTCCTGCGGCGGCGCCGGCGTGCGCACGATCGAGATGCAGTTCCTCGCGGACGTCGAGGTGGAATGCGAGGAATGCGGCGGGCGGCGCTTCAACCGCGAGACGCTGGAGGTGCGCTATGCCGACCTCAGCGTCTGCGAGCTGCTCGACAAGACCGTGGCGGAGGCGCTCGCGGTGTTCGCCGACATTCCCAAGGTGCGGCGGATCCTGGAGACCTTGTGCAAGGTCGGGCTCGACTACATCTCGCTCGGCCAGCCGTCGACGACGCTCTCGGGCGGCGAGGCCCAGCGCATCAAGCTCGCCTCCGAGCTTGCGCGGCCGAGCACCGGCCGGACGCTGTACATCCTCGACGAGCCGACGACCGGTCTGCACTTCGAGGACGTGAAGAAGCTGGTCGCCACCCTGCACGAGCTGGTCGACCGCGGCAACAGCGTCCTGGTCATCGAGCACAACCTGGAAGTGATTGACTCCTGCGACTTCCTGATCGACCTGGGTCCGGAAGGGGGCGAGCGCGGCGGCAGCCTGGTGTGCTCGGGCGCGCCCGAGGCGGTGATGCGCTGTGCCGCCTCGCACACGGGTCGACACCTGAAGGAGCACCGGTCGCCGCGCAGGGCGGTGGTCTCGAACCACGGTGCCGGTCGATCCGCGTCCGCGGCGCACACCGATCTCCTCAGGGTCGCGGGCGCGCGCATGAACAACCTCGCCGGAATCGACGTCGAGATTCCCCACGATCGACTGACGGTGATCACCGGGGTGTCGGGCTCCGGCAAGACCTCGCTCGCGCTCGACACGATCTTTTCCGAAGGTCAGCGGCGCTTCGTTGAATCGCTGTCGACGTACGCTCGCCGATTCTTCTCCCGGCTGGAGCGGCCGCCCGTCGACCGGGTCGACGGCATCCGCCCGGCGATCGCCATCGACCAGAGAGCCACGGTCAGGAATCCGCGCTCGACGGTCGCGACCACCACGGAGATCTACGACCATCTGCGGCTCCTGTACGCGCGCGTCGGCCGGCCGCACTGCCCGCACTGCCGGCGAGCGCTGAATGTGTTCTCGCCTTCCGGCGCGGCGCATGAGCTGGTGGCGCGGGACGACGGCAGGAAGGTCGTGATCGCGGCACCGCTGTTCCGGACGGACAGCGCGCGCGTGCTGATGCTGGCGAAGGCGGGCGAGCTCGAGGACGCGTGCCCGCGCCTGCGCTCCGAAGGATTCGCGCGGGTCCTGCTCGACGGAGTCGAGCGGCGCTTCGAGGAGATCGTCCCGGCGGAGCTTGAGAAGGCTCGCGCCGTCGACCTGGTGATCGACCGGTTGAGGGCGAAAGCGGAGCAACGCACGCGCATCGCCGAGGCATTCGAGGAGGCGCTGCGCCGCGGCCACGGCCTCGCGGTCGCGAGAGTCGAGGACGGTCGCGAGCACTCGTTCAGCTCGCGCATCGCCTGCGAGCCCTGCAACTACCATCGAGCCGACGACCTGACTCCCAGGCATTTCAGCTTCAACCATCACCTCGGTGCCTGCCCCGCGTGCTCGGGACTGGGCCGCGCGCGCCGCTGCATCGAGTCACGTGTCGTCGTCAGTCCGGATCGAAGTCTGCTCAAGGGCGCGTTGCTCGACAATCCCGGGATCTGGTTCATCCGCAAGGGCTCGCTGCTGCGCGCCGGTCTCGACTCGGTCGCCCGGCACCTGGGAGCCGATCTGTCGGCGCCGTTCCGGTCGCTGACTCGCGCGCAGAAGGACGGAATCCTGCGCGGCGTCGGTGTACCCGAGCGCGTGTCCTCGATGGTGACGCGCAGCAGCAAGGGGCGCCATCGCGAGTACACGCTCGAGCTTCGCTGGCGAGGAATCCTCGGCGAGATCGAGCACTGGCTGCGCAACGAGGACGGGTCCCACCGCTGGGCGGAGAACCTGCTGGCGCTGACCGAGGAGGGTCACTGCCTGCAGTGCCAGGGCGGACGCCTCGCTCCCGAGAGCCTGGCCGTGACCCTCACGGACCGCTCGATCCACGACGTGACGCGCATGACGGTCGCGGAGGCGAGATCGTTCTTCGAGCGACTGGAGCTGTCGAAGGCAGAGGGTGAGATCGCGGCGCAGCCGCTCGCCGAGATCCGGAGCCGGCTGCGGTTCCTGAGCGACGTCGGCCTCGACTACCTGACGCTTCAGCGCGGCAGCGGCACGCTCTCCGGCGGCGAGGCCCAGCGCATCCGTCTCGCTCAGCAGCTCGGTGCCGGGCTGGTCGGCGTGCTGTACGTTCTCGACGAGCCGTCGATCGGTCTGCACCCGCGCGACACGCAACGGCTGATTCGCACCCTGGAGGGCCTTCGCGACCTCGGCAACACGCTTTTGGTCGTCGAGCACGACGAGGAGATGATCCGCTCCGCCGATCACGTGCTCGACATCGGACCCGGCGCGGGCGTAAACGGCGGCCGGCTGGTCGCGCAGGGCCCGGTCCAGGCGATCATCGACCACCCAGAGTCGCTGACCGGGGCGTACCTGAGCGGCCGCATCCGGATCGAACCGCCGCCCACCCGTCGTGCCGCCGAGCAGCAGCTGACGATCAAGGGAGCGACCCGCCACAACCTCCGCGACGTCGACGTCCGCCTGCCGCTCAAGACCTTGACCGTGGTCACGGGAGTCAGCGGCTCGGGCAAGTCGACGCTGGTGATGGAGGTGCTCCGCGAGGAGGTCGAGGCCCGTCTCGAGGGCAGGACCGGACGTTCGCCTCACTGCCGATCGATCCAGGGCCTCGACCAGCTCGATCAGCTGATCGTCATCGACCAGTCGCCGATCGGCACGACTCCGTCCTCCAACCCCGCGACCTACACCAAGGTGTTCGATCCGATCCGCGAGCTGTTCGCCGCGACTCTCGAGGCGCGCCAGCGCGGGTTCACCAAGAATCGATTCTCGTTCAATCAGGGGGACGGCCGGTGCCTTGCCTGCCAGGGACGCGGCGCGGTGCTGGTGGAAATGCACTTTCTCTCCGACCTGTGGGTGCCGTGCGAGGCCTGCCGCGGGCGGCGCTACAACGAGGAGACTCTCGCCGTCCGGTACAAGGACAAGACGATTGCCGAGGTGCTCGACCTCGAGGTGCAGCAGGCCGTCCGCTTCTTCGAGAATCATCCGCGCGTGCTGCGCATCCTGCGGGTTCTCGAGGACGTCGGATTGGGTTACGTCAAGCTCGGTCAATCCTCGACGACGCTCTCCGGCGGCGAGGCGCAGCGCGTCAAGCTGGCCTCCGAGCTGGCGCGGGTTTCGGCCGGCCGCACTCTGTACTTGCTCGACGAGCCGACGACCGGACTGCACTTCAGCGACATCGACAAGCTGGTTCGCGTGCTGCATCGACTCGTCGATCGCGGCAGCAGCGTGGTCGTGATCGAGCACCAGATCGACGTCATCTTCAGCGCCGACCACGTGATCGACCTCGGACCGGAGGGCGGCGACCTCGGCGGCAAGGTGGTCGCGACCGGAACTCCGGAGGAGGTGACGCGGGTGCGCGGCTCGCACACCGGGGCCGCCCTTGCCCGGGCTCTCGAGCGGCGTACGCCGGCCGGGTCGGGAGCTCCCGCATGAACAGCGCGCCGCTGTGGGTCCAGGGGGACCGGACGGTGCTGGTCGAGGTCGACCACGAGAGCGCCGATCCGGTGCAGCGCTTCCTGCCGCGGTTCGCGGAGCTGGAGAAGAGCCCGGAACGGTTCCACACCTACCGGATCACGCCGCTCAGCCTGTGGAACGCGGCGGCGATCGGCGTCTCGGCCGACGAGATCATCGAGTTCCTGACCCGCTGGTCGCGACACGCACCGCCCGCCAACGTGCTGCATGACATCCGTGACTTCCTCGGCCGCTACGGCCTTCTGCGCCTGGTGCGCCGCGACGGCACGGGCCTGGTGATCGAGTCGAAGGATGCAGGGCTGCTGAAGGACCTGCATCAGAGCGGCGTACTGTCGCGGCTCGTCCGCGGAGTCGACGGCGACGGCGCGCTGAGCGTCGATGAAGCCGTGCGCGGCGACGTGAAGGTCGCGCTGCTCAAGCTCGGGTATCCGGTCGAGGACCTTGCCGGATATGCGCCCGGCGCGGCCTATCCGTTCCGCCTTCGCGCCGCGGCCGGCGGCGGTGATTTCGTGCTGCGGCACTATCAACAGCGCGCCGCAGAGCTGTTCCACCTGGGCGGAGGCGAACGCGGGGGCAGCGGGGTGATCGTGCTGCCGTGCGGCGCCGGCAAGACCATCGTCGCGATGGCGGTGATGGAGAAGGTGCAGGCCGCGACGCTGATCCTGACGACGAACACGGTCGCCGTCCATCAATGGCGCGCGGAGCTGCTCGACAAGTCGGAGACCCCGGCCGAGGACATCGGCGAGTACACCGGAATGCGCAAGGAGATCCGGCCGATCACGGTCAGCACCTATCAGATCATGACTCACCGCCGTTCGCGGATGGAGCCGGCCTTCACCCACTTCGGCCTGTTCTCGGCGCGCGACTGGGGATTGATCATCTACGACGAGGTGCACCTTCTTCCGGCGCCGGTGTTCCGTGCCACCGCCGAGCTGCAGGCGCGGCGCCGGCTCGGTCTCACGGCGACGCTGGTGCGCGAGGACCAGCACGAGGACGACGTGTTCAGCCTGATCGGGCCCAAGCGCTTCGACATGCCCTGGAAAGAGCTGGAGTCGCAAGGCTGGATCGCCACGGCTCGCTGCATCGAAGTGCGAGTTCCGATGCCGCCGGAGCTGCGACTGCCGTATCTGTCGCTGCCGCCGCGCGATCAGTTCCGGGTGGCGAGCGAGAACCCGCAGAAGCTCGAGGTGCTGCGCCGCATCCTCGACCGGCATCGAGGCAGCCACGTGCTGGTGATCGGCCAGTATCTGGGGCAGCTGGAAGAGATTTCCCGTCAGCTCGGGGCGCCGTTGATCACGGGCAAGACCCCGGTCGGCGAGCGCGAGGTCCTGTACGCCGACTTTCGCGCCGGGCGGATCCCGGTGCTGGTCGTGTCCAAGGTCGGCAATTTTGCGATCGACCTGCCCGACGCCAACGTCGCCATCCAGGTCTCGGGCACCTTCGGCTCGCGCCAGGAGGAGGCGCAGCGCCTGGGTCGGATTCTTCGTCCCAAGAAGGGCGGCATGCCGGCGGACTTCTACAGCCTGATTACGCGCGACTCCAAGGAGGTGGAGTACGGCGAGAAAAGGCAGCGCTATCTCACGGAACGAGGTTATTCCTATCGCATCATCGGTCCTCCCGACGTGTCTGTTCCGGAGGGCAGAGGCTTTCCCCCGAAGGACCCTGCCTCGCACGCGAACACCGATGATCCATCCACCAGGCCTGTTTCGTGATGAGACTCGACGAGCTGCTCAAAGTCTGCAACAGCCAGGAGCTTGCGGAGCTTCACGCATTCTGGAACGGCGAAGGCGAGCGGATGCCGCAGGGAGATGCGTTGCTCGGGGCGGTCGCCGAGTGCATGCGGAACGACGTCAAGGTGCTGAGAAGGCTGCGATTCCTGTCGCGCCGGCTGCTCGACCTCTTGCGCTACTGCCTGAGCCGCAGGGACTACGAAGCGGACTTCGACGCCGTCCGCGGCTCGCGGGCGTTCTCCTCGATGAGCCTAAACGAGGTCGAGGCCGGGGTGCGCGCGCTGGTCAAGCGCGGATTCCTGTTCCCGCGGCGGCGGACGGCCGGTACTTCTCAGCAGTTCGTGATCCCCGAAGAGCTCGGCGAGCTTCTGCGCCGCGAGATCCAGGATCTCGACCTCGAGCTCAAGGATGCCTTCACGCTGCGGGGCAACCTCGTCTCCGCCTCGATCCAGGCGTCCGCGCAGGGGGCAGGAAGCGCGAATGGATCCGCGCCCGCCTCGGAGGGTCCGGACGGGGCCGGCAGCAACGGCGGCGCTCCCGAGGTCAACGGAGTATCGGTCGAGGCGCTCCTCGCACAACTGGTCGATCCCCGGTCGATCGAGGCGCGGGTGCAGAGTCTTCCCTCCCCGGTGCGCGAGATCTTCGACAAGGCAGTCAGCCAGGGCGGTCTGCTGTCGCGCTCGACATTCGCGAGGCAGCCGGATTGCGATGCGCTGTTCGATCAGAGGACCCTCAAGCTCGAGCTGGAAAAACGTTTTCTGGGAACGGTGCGCCACCTCGCCCTGGGCGAGTACGGGATCAACCATTTCGACGAGACCGTGGTTCTGTTCGACGAGATCCTGCATGCACTCCTTCAGCGTCCGGCGCCCCCGCTGAAAGGCGGCGCTCTCCATGAGCGCTCGCTGGGCGTCGACCTTCTTTCCGATCTCTCTCATCTGCTGGGTCGCATGGCGCACGAAAACGTGCGCCTGACGCAGTCCGGCCAGGTGTATCGCACCGCCGCGCGCAAGATCGAGGAAGAGCTGATCCTGGCGTCCAAGGGCGTTCTCGAGCCGGATCGTCTGTTCGAGTTCGTGCTCGACATGGCCGTGCGCCGCCACCTGGTGCGGCGTTCGTCCGACCGGCATCTGGCCCTGACCGGCAAGGGCCGCACCTGGCCGCGAATGTCCGCGACCCTCAAGCTGCGGGAGCTGCTGTCCGGAATTCTTGAGTGCCAGGGAGCCGGGTTCCACGAGGAAAACCTGCGGGATTTCTGTCTGCACAAGCTGCAGGGACTGGAGTGTGAGCGCTGGTACGACTTCAGCGTCGCCGTCGGCTGGTTGCGCAACCAGTACCTGTGCAGCCTGGATGACAAGGGGCTGCGCAGCGCCTACCAGAGCCGCTACCAGTACTCCTCCGAGGCGCACATGTGCGACGTCGGCCAGCTCTCGGCCACGATCGCCGATTTTCTCACGCGTGACCTGCACCTCCTCGGGCTCGTCGACGTCTGCCTCGAGGGAAACCGCATCGTCGCGCTGCGGATGTCGGCGCTGGCGGCCAAGGTCCTCGGCGTGGAGGCAGAAGCCGATCCGTCGTCGAGCGCGACCCGGCTGGTGGTCAATCCGGATTTCGAGGTGATGATCCTCCCCGATGGCGAGGCGTTCGAGCTGATCCAGAAAGTCGATCGATTCGCCGAGCGCCTGTCGACCGAGGGCGTGTTCCGTTACCGGATCACGCCGCGGTCGGTCGAGCGCGCCGTCGCCGGCGGAATGAGCGCCGCGGAGATCCTCGAAGTCCTTTCGGAGAACTCGAGCAGCGAGCTTCCGCAGAACATCGTGTTCTCGATCCGCGACTACGCAGACAAGGTGCGCTTCGTGCAGGTGCGACGGGCGCTGATCCTGTCGGCGCGTCACAAGGAGGTCGTCGACCATCTGCTGCGGCGCGCGGAGATCCGGCGGCACGTGATCGACCGTCCCACGCCGCGGATGATCGCGCTCGATGCACAGATGCCGTTCGAGGAGCTCCTGCCGCTGCTCGAGGAAGACGGGGTGTTCCTGCTCGGCGATGCCGCAAGTCTCGAGGAGAGCCCGTCCGCCACCACGCTGACGCCGGGCGCCGATGGGAGCGCGACGGAGCGCTCGGACCTAGCGCCGGACGGAGACGGTCTTGGCGCGCCCGCCGGCGTCCCGCCGACGGAATGAGCGCCGCAATGGACGGGTCCGTGCAGGAGCCGGAGCTGTTCGCGATCACTCCGGGCCGCGGCGATCTCGACGAGCTGCTGCTCAAGATCCCGCTGCTTGCGGCCGGCGGAGTCGCGAGATTCCTGCTGCGTGAGCTGTCGGTCGACCCTGCCCGGCGCCGGACGATGGCGCGCGCGCTGGTCGGGTTGTGCCGTGACCTCGCGGTCGAGCTGTGGATCGCCCGCGACGTCGAGCTGGCGAACGAAGTCGGCGCTCACGGTGTGCACCTGTCGGAACGCTGTCCTGCGCCCTCGGCTTGGCGGGAGCGGATCGGAGCGGGGCTGCCGTTCGGACTGTCGCTTCATCGCCCGGTGCGGCGACCCCCGGACGAGATCTCCGCCGCCCGCCATGCATTCCTCGGTCCGGTCTACCCCACTTCGAAGGACTCCGGGCTGCCGCTGGGAGCTCCTTTGTTCGTGGATCTCGCGGCGTCTCTGGCGACCCGGGTATTCGCGCTCGGCGGGATCGGAGAGCAGCAGCTTTCCGAGCTTTCGCGCCATGGAATCCGCCGGGTCGCCGCGATCCGCTATTTTTTCGACGCGACCAACCCTCGGGCCAGCGCGGAGCACGCTTGCTCGGTGCTCCGCGGACCTTGACCTTCAAGGCGGCGATCATGCTCGATCCTGGACGCGCTCTAATCTGGGCCCGGCGAGGCACCTATGCGGTGATCGCGATTCTGCTGGTGATCGCCTTCACCGAGTTCGACCTCGACCGGACTGCGACCGACGACGACGGCATCCTCGGAGTTCCGGGTGGCACCCTTCTTCTTACCCAGCCGTTCGGCGGCCGGCCAACGACTGATCACATCGACGCCTTGTTCCTGATGCTCACACCCGCGTTCTCCAAGGATCGCCTGAAGATGCAGCTCGTGCGGCTCGTCGGCCTGCCGGGTGAGACCGTCGAGGTCGACGGAGTCCGTGTCCGGGTCGGGGGTCGCGTCCTGCCGATGCCGCCGTCGGCGATCCACGCGCCGTGGCCGGACACGATCGGCGAGGATTCGTGCCTGGTGCTGACCGACCATCCACAGTCGCGATGCGTGGATTCCAGGATGTTGGGAGAGATCCCGATCCCGGCGCTGCGCAAGCGAGTGGTCGCGCCCTTGAGCCTGTTCTGAGGAACGATTGCATGAGCTTCTCCGAGGTCGACCTCGTCCGCTGGCTCAAGGAGCGCTCGGGAAGCGACGCGTCGGTTCTCGTCGGCATCGGAGACGACGGCGCGGTCCTCGACCCCGCGGGTCGCGGGCCGCTTGTGTTCGCGTGCGATCAGACGGTCGAGGGGGTGCACTTCGAGCGCGGCGAGGCGAGCTGGAAGGAGGTCGGTCACAAGGCGCTGGCACGGAACCTCTCGGATCTCGCGGCGATGGCGGCGCGGCCCTGGGTTGCGTTGTGCTCGCTGTCGCTTCCGGGAGACGTCACGATCGAGAACTGCCGGCAGCTCTTCGCCGGAATCCTGGAAACGGCGGCGCGCGAGAGCACGCTGCTGGTCGGCGGCGACCTGTGCCGCGTTCCAAGTCGGGTCGCGATCGACATCGCCGTGATCGGCGCCCTGGAGGGTCGAAGACCGCTTCTGCGCAGCGCTGCCCGGGCGGGCGACGAGATCCTGGTGACGGGGGAGCTGGGTGCGTCGCGGCAGCATCATCATCTGCGATTCACGCCAAGGTGGCGCGAGGCGATCGCGCTCGCCGCCACGGATCGAGTGCACGCCTGCATCGATCTTTCCGACGGCCTGTCGATCGACCTCCAGCGGATGGCGGAGAGCTCGGGAGTCGATGCCTGTGTCCAGGCGTCCTCGCTGCCGTTGCGTGGCACGCGCGCCGGTGTTCCGTGCTCGATCACCCAGGCGCTGCATGACGGAGAGGACTTCGAGCTGCTTCTCGCCGCCGCTCCGGGCAGCGGCGACGTGCTTGCCTCCGCCATCGGAGCCCAGACAAAGCTGACGCGGATCGGCAGGGTCGAGACGCGTTCCGGAACGCACGCGCGCCTCTGGCTGGAACAGGACGGGCGGCGATCGCCGCTCCCGGCAAAAGGCTATGAGCACCGCTTCGACACTTGAGATCCTGTCGCGATCCGAGGCTCAGACGCAAGACGTCGGCCGCCGTCTGGGCAAGGCGGCCCGAGGCGGAGAGCTGCTCCTGTTGAGCGGCGACCTGGGAACGGGGAAGACCGTCCTGGTCCGCGGGCTCGCCGAGGGACTGGGGTTCGCGGCAGCGCGCGAGGTGCGCAGCCCGTCGTTCACGCTGATGAATCTCTATTCCGGGAGGTGTGTCCTTCGCCATTTCGACGTGTATTTCACGGAGGCGTTCGAGGACCTGAGGCGCAACGAGCTCGAGGAGGCCCTCGCCCGCGGCGAGGTGGTGGCAGTCGAATGGGGCGAACGATTCGCCCGGGAGCTGCCCGAGGACCGGCTGGAGGTCCGGATGGAGCATGTCGATCCCGGGACCCGGCGGCTGTGGCTCGACAGCGGCGGACCCGGCTCCGGTGCCTGGCTGAAGCGGTTTAGAGAGGGCTGATCGAACCGAGGTGGGTGGTGCTGCGTTTGGATCCAGCGTTCATGCCGGCGGACGACGAAAAGCTGATGCTGCGTGCGGCGCATGGGTCGCAGGCGGCGTTCACGGAGATCGTGAACCGCTATGAGTCCCGGCTGATCGCCTACTTCCTGCACAACGGCGGGGATCGCGAGCTGGCGGAGGATTGTGCCCAGGAAGTGTTCGTTCGCTTGTACCGCCATCGGGAGCGTTATGGGCCCGCCGCGAAGTTCTCGACGTTCCTGTACACGATCGCCCGCAACTACTGGATCGACCGCATCCGCAGTCGCAGATCCACGGTGGTGTCGGCATCGTTCGACGAAGCAGAGAAAGGCGGCTCGCTCCTGGACACGCTGAGGACGACGGAACCGAGCCCGATGGACCATGCCGACAACGTCGAAGCCGCGGACCGGCTTCACCACGCTCTGCGGCGGCTGCCCGAGGGCCAGAGGGAAGTTGTCCTTCTGGGTGTCATCCAGGAGCTGCCGTACGCCGAGGTGTCCGCGATCCTCAAGATCCCGATCGGAACCGTCAAGTCGAGAGTGCACACCGCGATCCAGTCGCTGAGAGAGATCCTGATTCCCGCGGAGCCAAGGCAGGTTCCCGCGGAGCCAAGTCAGGGCGACCTCTCGTCTTCGACCCGGATCGCACAGCCGCGCCGGCCATCCACTCCATGAACCGATCCATCGAACGCAGGGTTCGAGAGCTGATCATCGAAGCGAGCCTCGGAGAGGCCTCGCCTGCGGAGATCACGGAGCTGGAAGAGCTGCTTCGGCAGGATGACGGACAGACACCCGTGCAGCAGGAGTGGTACAGGATGCGGACGCTGGTCGCGATGCTGCGCGCGGCGCGCTCGGTCAAGCCCTCGCCGCGGTTTCGAGCCGCGCTGCGGCGGCGCTTGGCGGAAGTCGATCGCACGGGGATCGACGGCGTGCTGGCCGGAGCCCTGAAAAAAACCCGCTTCCACTGGCAATGCTTCCGGCTGCGGGTCGAGCTGTCGCGAGCGCTTCGATGGCGGATCGCCGCAGCGTCGCTGGTCGTCCTCTGCGGGATCGTGTGGACGGTGCACGATCGAACGGTCGACCGCTCGAGTCTCGAGACGGCGTTCGTTCCAGAGGAAACCGCCTCTGCGGAGAGGGGGGTCCCACCCCCGGGAGACTCGACGGTCCGGAGCGCAGACCCGGCGACGCCGAAGATCAAGGAGTTCGAGCCTCTGTTCACCGATGGCGGCCCGCCGCTGGAGGTTCCCCGGATCGCCGAGCCGGCGCCGGACGGACCGGAGCTGATCGAGGAACCCGCAGACGGCGACCCAGTGCAGCCGCCGATCCCGGATTTGAGCAAGGCCGCGGACCTGGTCGTTCGGGACATCGAGAGACCACGATTCACCGAGAACGAGGAAGGCACTCGGGGCGTGGTCGAAGGGATGCACTGGCTGCTCCGCCAGCAACGAGAGGACGGATCCTTCAGTGCGGGCTGGGGCGAGCCGGACATCGGCGTTGGCGTGAGCGCGCTGGCGTTGATGGCGCTGGTCTCGGGATTCGCGGAAGCTCCTGCGGCGGTGAACTATGTCGATGTCCAGAGCGGCATCGACCGGGCCGTGAGCCGGCTTCTATCGCATCAGGACCGGAGCGGGTGGATCGGCGAGACCAAGGATCCGGCGACGCGCTGCTTCAATCACGCGGTTGCGTCGCTCGCGCTGCACGAGTGGTCGCTGTTCCAACCCGACGTTCCGACCCGGGCCCAGCGCGACTCGATCGCGCAGGCGCTCGACGCGGTCGATCTCGAGCTGGGATGGATTCTGCAGCTCTCTCGCGCGACGGGCTCGGTGGATCCGGCCCAGCGCCGCTGTCTGTCACACAACGCCGCCTGGTGCTCGCTGACCCTGGCGAGCGCCTCCGCGAACAGCCATGACTGGGTGGCCGCGGTCGGCACGGAGCATCGGGTCGAGGAAGTCCTGGCACGGCTGAGCGCCGAGCCTTCGATGCTGACGGCGACGCGCGCGATGTTGATGTCGTACAAGGAGAGCGTCGCTCCCGTGCCATTGGACGGCTGGGAGGAAGTCGTCGGAGAGATTCTCAAGGATCCGGGCCAGTCGGATCCTGCGCTGGTGTTCATGGTGGCGACCGCCATGTGTCCTCGAACGGGCGACCCGGCTTCCGCCCGCTGGGAGAGCTTCCGAAGGGATGTCGAGGACGCGCTGCTCTCGCGCCAAGACCACGAGCACGGGTTCTTCCGACCCGCGCTGTCGAGCTCCTTTTCGTGCTTCGCCGGAGGCGACGTGTACGAGACCGCTCTGGCCCTTCTGACTCTCGAGGTCCCTTCGCGCGCCCGGCGCCTCTCCGGGCGGTAGACTTCCGCGACTCTCACCGCCCGGAAAACCTCGATGTCCCTGGTCTTTTTTCTCGTTCCGATGTTCGTCGCCGTGAATGCTCCGCAACGAGCCGGGGCGACGGCCGCCGGGCGCACGCGAGCGCTGTCGTACTACAGCCAGCTCGGAGATCAGGTGCTGAGCCAGTCGACGCTGGTGGTCAAGGCCCGGGTCGAGTCGACCCGCGCGATCCCCGGGGGCGAGCTGGTGACGCTCGAGGTTCAGCGACTGTTCAAGGGCGAGGCTCCGGCACCGCTCACGGTCCTGTCTCATCCGCGGGAATTCTTCGTCGGCAGCGAGCAGGTGATGTTCCTCAAGCGCTACCGCGACGGTCCGAGGTACACCTGCGTGAATCGTTTCGGGCGCGATGCCGAGTTCGACGCGAAGGTGAGCTGCCTTTCCCGGCACCTCTCGGTCGAGAAGCTCAAGACCGACGCCGAACGGCGTCGCGAAGTGCGCCGTCTGCTCCTCGATCATGCCGCGGCCGGGGACTCCTGGACGCGGATGAACGTCGTCCATGAAGTCCGCTATCTGCGCCGGCGATACCCCGATCTGCTCGGCGCCGGAGATCAAGACGCCCTTCTGGTGATCGCCCGATCGTCCCCGGACGAGGATTTCCGCCAGAGCCTCCAGGAGCTGCTGACGGCGAAGGTCGGGAACGCGAACGACGAAAGGAAGGTCGACCGGTGATTGCGCCTTGCTTTGCCACGTTGAGCCTTGTCCTGCTCCAGGATCCGTCGACGGACGCCGCGACGCTCGAGCTGTCGCTGCGGGACTGCGTGTACGTCGTCTTGCGCCGCAACCTCGACCTGCAGATCGTGGATGTCGGCAATCAGTCCACGGCGACGTCGATCGACAGCGCCCACGGTGCGTTCGACCCGGAGCTGTTCGTCTCGGCGCTCGGGTCGGAAGAGGAGGTCCCGACGGCCTCGAGCTTCATCGCCCCGTCCAATCAGCGACTGACCAGCCGCGCCGGGCTCAGGGGCCTGGGCCAGACGGGCCTTTCATATGACCTGAGCTACGACTTCGGCTACCAGCGCCAGAGTCCGTCGAACCCGTTCTTCGGCCTGAACCCGACCTACTCGAGCGTCGTCACCCTCAACCTCGCGCAGCCCCTGCTGCGCGGCGGCGGGACGGAGGTCAACACCGCGGAAATGACCCGCGGTCGATTCCTGGTCGAGCGCGGCAACTTCGACAAGTATTTTCAGGTGCAGCAGACGACGTTCGCCGCGGTCGAGGCGTACTGGAATTACGTGTTCACGCTGCGCAACCTCGACACGGCGAAGGAGGCGCTCGAGGTCGCGCGCGAGCTGGTGCACAACAACGAGCGCAAGCTGGAGGCGGGCGTGATGACGCGCCTCGACGTCACCCAGGCCAAGGCCGAGGAGAAGCGCAGGGACGAGGCGCTGATCACCGCGCAGAACGAAGTGGGGAGGGCCGAGGACGCGCTGCGGCTGCTCTTGTATCCCGGCGACGGTCTGCAGGGCTGGCAGCAGCGAATCGTGCCGACGACGGAGCCCCGGATCGAGGAGCTGGAGCTCAAGCCGGAGCAGGAGATGGTGGACACCGCGTTCGCGCGCCGCAGCGATCTCAAGGCCGTCGAGGCCGATCTGGGGATCGCGGATCTCGACATCATGGTTGCGGAGAACACCACCCGGCCCCAGCTCGACCTCAGCGGTTCGTACGGGCTCGCCGGCCTTTCCGGCAAAACGGCGACCGAGAGACACAGCAACGGCAATCATTGGGAGGAGAGCCTCGAATCGATCCGCGCGAGCGAGTTCGAGAGCTGGAGCGTCGGGCTCGACTTCAGCTACCCGATCGGCAACGAGACCGCGCGCGCGGGATTGCGGCGGGCCGAATGGGAGAAAGAGCGCGCCCGCCTGGTCTGGCTGAAGCTGCGCACCCAGATCGTCCAGGAGCTGCGCGGGGCCTTGCGCGACGTCACCGACGGCCGGGCCAGCGTCGAAGCGGCGCGCCAGTCGAGGATCCTCGCCGAGGACCAGTTCGAGGCCCAGAAGATCCGCCTCGACAATCAGCACGCGACCACCTTCGAGGTCCGGGAAGCGCAGCGCGACTTGTTCGAGGCCCGCGATTCCGAGACGCAGGCGGTCGTCAACTACATGATGAGCATCGCCAATCTGTTTCTCGCCCAGGGAATCCTGGCGGAGCAGTTCGGCGAGATCTTCGAGGACGAGACCCGGGAGGAAGGGGCTCTGTGGACGCCGAGCGTGGAGGAATGAGTCCCAAAGGCCCGCGGCATCGCGGGCGGTGATCAATCCGACGGGCGCTGCCTCTTGTACAGGGCATGCGCGTCGATGTACCGGGCGATCGACTCGGGCACCAGATCGTCGATCGATCGACCTCTTGCCACGCGCTGGCGCACCTCGGTGGAGGAGACATCGACCGGGGCAACGTCGAGGATTTGGGAGACCAGGAGGTCGGCGACCGGCCCTGGAAAGACCCGGGGCAGCTCCGTCCTGGCGCGGTCGACATCACCCTCCAATCGGGGAATCGTGACGATCTGGACCCGCCGCACCAGCTCTTCGGCGCGGTGCCAGCGATGCAGCTCGAACAGGTTGTCCGATCCGATCACCAGGTACAGCCTGGGCTTGGGTGACGACTCGCTCGCGAGAATCTCTTCCACGGTGTCGATCGTGTACGAGATGCCGCGCCGACGCAGCTCGCGGTCGTCGACCCTGAGCCATGGCTCTTCCTGCGCGAGCAGGTCCGCGAGAGCGCGCCGGTGAGCCGGTGAAGTCGGTTGGAGCTCCTGCTTGTGGGGAGAGCAATGGGCGGGTAACAGGTCGACTCGCGGCAGGCCGAGCCGCTGGTGCGCGGCGCGCGCCATGTTGAGGTGGCCCAGGTGCGGGGGGTCGAACGACCCGCCGAGCAGGCATCGTCGCAGGTCGGTCGACGTCAGGCTTGCGCCTCAGAACAGCGCGTAGAAGAAGGGTGCGATCGCCGACTGGCTGGCGAACATGATGACGGCGACCAGGAGAACGAGGATCAACACCGTCGGTGTGATCCACCAGATCTTGTTCTCCCAGATGAACTGCCAGAGCTCGCCGAAGAAGCCTTTGGGCTTTTCCGCCGCGGGCTCGGGCTGGCTGACATCCCAGGGGTTGGAAGGAGTTGCGGAGCTCATCGCGAATCTCCGGAAGGATGGATGGCCGGATGTTAGCCCTTGTCGCAACCAGGACAACCGTGCCCTGTCCGCGTCGGCGAAAGATTCCGGGTCCATGGAGGGCAGATGTAACCCGCGACGCCCGAGTGCGCCTGGAGTGGGGCCGCGAGGATCACATGCCGGGTTCCGTCCTTCAGCTTCTGACGTGGTGCCTTGCCGGGGTCCTCTTCGGCCCTTGGCCGATCTCCGAGCCGCGAGCGGCCTGGTTCTCGCTGCTTCCCGCCGATCCGGGTCGCGGGGATGTCAGTGCATTCGCCCTCGAGCTTCCGGAGGGCTTCATGCGCAAGCTCGAGCGCCTGGCACTCCTGAACGAGACGGGCCGGGAGCTTGCGGGCGACGTCGACCCGGTCGTGAGCTGGCCGGACGGAACGCCCCACTGGTGCCGGGTTCAGATCGCGCCGTCGAGCAGTGGGCCGCGGCGCGTGTGCATCCGGCCGACTGCCTCTCGTGCTCCGAGTCTGGATCTCGATTTTCCTCTCGAGCGGTCGGCCTCGAGCTCGAGCCCTCGCTGCTTCCAGTTTCGGGATTGCTCGGAGACCTTGTCGCTGACCGGCGACAGCCTCATCCTCCAGGCCGGCCGCGCCGCCGCAGCGATCAAGATCGTCGGATCGGTGCTCGAGGTCGAGGGGTGTCCGACCCGTCTGCGCCCGCGCTCGCCGCCTTCGACTCATCACCGATCGGGAAGTCTCGACGTTCGATGGGATCTCGATCCGTCCGATCCGGGAGTCGCCGACAGCTGCGTGGTCGAATTCCGCTGCCGCTGGCGGCTGCGGCGACTGGACCTCGAGATCCGCTGCCGCGCGCTGAAGGACTGCACGGTGCGTCACTTGAAAGTGCATGGGTCGCTCTCGGGCGGTCCATTCCTGGTGCAGGGCAGCAAGAGTGGCGAGTGGCGGCCTCTCGCCCGCCACGCGCGCTTCGAGGCCGGTGACGTCACGCGCAGCCCGCCGGTCGCGTGGAAGGCGGAAACCGGATTTGCGGATCTGATGGTGCGCTGGCAGGAGATCGGCTACGGCAAGCCCGCGGCTCTCGACCTTCACGACGACGGATCTTTCGTCGCCGACCTGTGCGGAGGCGGTGTCGAGCTGCGTCGCGGCCAGGAATGGGTCCACCACCTGGAAGTCGAGCGCGGCACGGGTGAGAGCCCGGGACTCACGCGAGCGTTCGCGGTTCCCGAGGAGTGTGCGACGCTTCCCGAACAGGACCGCGCGTTCCTGTGCGCATGGGAAGCCCTGATCGCGGCCTGGTTGAAGCGACCGCAGCGTCTGGAAGACCGGGGATGCTATCCGTCGTCGGACGGCGGGTTTGCCAACGGCGAGTTCGACCTTGGCGGCAGCCTGATCGACCTCGGGAAACGCACGCGGCGCGCGTCGGCGATTCGCTGCGGGCTGGTGATGGTGGAACATCAGCTTTGCTTCGATCGCGCGGCCGACTCGCCGGAAGGCTGGCCGCAGGGATTGTTCTGGATGCACGGTCGCGATCACCACAGCGATCGGCTGGAGGCCGGACATCTCTGGGCCGATGGACTGGTTCAGAGGTTTCAGGCCGAAGGGTGCATGGAGTCCTTGGAGGCGGCGGTCGACCTGGCACGCGCGTGCGGATCCCTGCTCTCGCGGGAGGACTTCATCGCCGGTCCCGAGCGGCGCCTCGCCTGGCCGCTGCGCGCCTTGTGCGACGTGGCACAGGTGCAGCGCGACCCGTCCATCGACTCCGCGGCCAACGGGTTCATCGACCGGCTGCTTCGACGCCAGCAGCCCGCGGGATTCCTCGACGGGGACCGGCGCAACCTCGAAGGTCGCGAGGTGATCTGGGTCAACTCCTGGGTATCGCTGGGGATCACCGCCGACGCGCTGGCGCGCGCGGCGCGGATCTTCGGGCGGGCGGATGCGCACGCGGCGGCGCTGTCCTTGGTGCGATTCGTGGTCCGCGAAGCGCTGCAGCCCGAGGGGATGGCAGAGGTTCTGGAGATCGATCCCGGGACTCTCGAAGTGAGCAAGAGGCATGGCCGCTGTCGCAAGGGGGAGCTGGGGTTCGCGGCCGGCGGAGTCGCGCTCCTGTCGGAGGACGCGGCGCATTCGAGTCTCGCGGAAGGCCTCTGGAGTCAGGCTCGGGCCGAGCTCGCCGTTCCGCGCGTGGAGGATCTGGTGGAGCTCGCCAAGGCGTTGCAGGGACTGAGATCGCTGCGCCGAGCTCCTCCGGATTGAGCGATGAGCGAAAGAGCGGCTTCTAACCCGAATAATGCGCGCAATGGCCTGGCGCTCCTCGCTTGGCCGGCCTCAGGACGCGTTCCGAGGGGTTGACACGGCCTTCGGTTCGTGGCGAGACCGGAAAGCGGGAACTACTCAACATCGATGCGGCGCTTGAAACCGATCTGGCCCTTTTTCTCGGCCGAGCTCGGCGGCACCATGAGTTCACGGATGGCGTCGAAGACAACCTTGAACTGGGCGTCGTACTTTTTCTCCAAGGCTTCGAGCTTGCGACGGAGATCGGCGCGGGAGGAGAGGAGTTCACGGAGCCGGACAAAGGTGCGCATGATCGCGATGTTCACTTGAACTGCACGCCTGCTGCGGAGCACGCTTGAGAGCATCGCTACGCCTTGTTCCGTGAAAGCGTAAGGACGGTATCGACGCCCTCCGCGACCGTGGGTCTTTGACATTCCAATCTGGAATCTCAAAGCCCTGGATTCCCCTCGTTCAACTGAAACATGAAATCGGCTGGGAAACGGTCAAGGTTCCGTTTGACCGCCTTGTTCAGGTTGAACGTGGTGACACGGTAGAGTGTCGCTAGGTCGCTATCGAGAAGGACCTTGTGCCCGCGGATGAGCAGGATGCGACGCTCGATGCGCTCGGCTGGAATGAGAGCTTGTCCCGGCATTTCTTTAAGGTGGCACGGGAGCAGAGGGGAGGGTCAATGAGGGGACGATCAGTGACGGCGGAGCTGATTTGAAAACGCGACTGACTGCGCTATCCCGCGGGGCGCTGTCCCAGGAGGTTGAACTGATTTGCCGCACTCAAGGCAGTCCCACCAAGGTTCGCCGTTCGGCAGGGGCGTACTCTGCAGCCGGATGAGCTTTTGGTCTGCATCCCAGCATCGCTGGCAGTAAGGACCATCCGCTGGCTGTCCTTCAACTTGTGCTTGAATCCAGTAGGCGCAACCGTCAAATTGCAGCTTGGCTTTGAGCGAGAGCTGTGATTGCAGGTCGTCGACGCGTTGTTCGAGCGCCTTGATTTGCCGACTCTTTTCGAGGTTTTCTTCACCCAACTCGAGCCCTGCCTCACGAAGCTCTAAGAGTTTCTGTTTGAGTTCGATGTTCTTGGCGCGCTCTGCGAGTTCAACGGCACCTTTCCATAGATTGCGGATTTGTTCTAGGCTGAACATGGGGTAGCTCCTTCACTCAAGATTACCAGGCAACCGGCGACCGTCCGTTGACCCTCGCTCTCAACCTCGAACCGGACCATGGAACTGGAATTGTGGTTTCGCGGGAATCTTGAGGCACCGGGTGCGTCAACGGCCTGGATTCCCGCTTTCGCGGGAATGACGGGGGGAGTTCGCGGGAATGACGATGGCCCCAAAGTGAACAGAATCGGGCCTACGCCTCGAGCTTCCCTCGGTAATCGGTGTAGCTGGACCGGGTGCGGCGCCTGCGGATGACGACGTCGACGATCTCTCCGGCGGGAGTGCGCTGCAGGAATTCGAACAGGTCCTGGACGGACGAGACGCGGCGGCCGGCGAACGACATCAGCAGGTCGCCACGAACCATGCCGACGCGCTCGGCGGAGCTGCCGGCCTCGACCGAGGCGACGACCGGAGCGGGATCGCGCGGATTCTTGTCGACCCGCAGGCCAAGGCGCTTCTCGATCAGGTCCTCGAAGATCACCGGCTGGATCTCGACCGTCCGGCGACGGCGGTCCGACTGCACAATCAATGGAACGCCGCGTCCTTCGGGGACGTCGAGCAACGACAGGTTGAAGGCGACCAGATCTCCGACCTCGTACTCCCCGACCTTGAGGATGCGCTCGCCGGCTCGCAGCCCCGCGGCGGCGGCCGGGCTCGGGTCGTCGACGCTGTCGATTCGAAGACCCTCGCCTTCATCGTCGGCCATCGACAGACCCGTGAACCAGTGGCGCAATTCGTAGGCGCTGAACTGGGTCTCGAGGAGCTGGCGGACCCGATCGGCGGGAATCGCCAGGCCCTGGCCCTCCGCCCGCCCCAGGCGCGAATCGGCGCCGATCGCCTGGTTCACGCCGATCAGCTCGCCGAGGATGTTGAACAACGGACCGCCGCTGTTGCCGGCGTTGAGAGGCGCATCGGTCTGGATGAGATCGTCGAACTCGTCGCCGGTCGGGCCTTCCAGGCGGCGATTGGTGGCGCTGATGATGCCGTGAGTGACCGAGCCTTCGCGGCCGAAGGGGTTGCCGACCGCAACCACGGTCTCGCCGACCATCAAGTCGGAGGAGGTGCCCAGTCGTGCCGTCGAAAAAGGGCCTTCCGCGTCGATCTTGAGCAGCGCGAGGTCGTTCTGGCGATTGAATCCGAGGACCTTTGCCTTGAAGCGCTGCATCTTTGCGGAGTCCGTGCCGATCCACACGGGTCGATAGCTGACCTCGATGTCGGTGATCCGGCCTTGCTCGATGTTGGCGGTGAGAACGTGGGCGTTGGTGACGACCAGGCCCGAGGGGTGGACGATCACGCCCGCGCCCAGCGAGCTGGCCTCGTTGCGGAATCCGAGGAATTCGCGGTATTCGATGCTCGCATAGAGGTTGACGACGGTCGGTCCGACCTCGCGCACGACCTCCACGATCGGGGTCACGCGCTCGCGCCGGCTGTCCGGGTCATTGTGGAGGCGGCCGTTCGACTGGGCGACGACCGGCGCTGCGAGCAGCGGCACAAAAAGCCAACGAACGAAGGGTCGATTCTTCATGGCAGCATCTCTCCACCAGCAGGTCTGAGACCCAGCGCAGCGATGCGGTCCGGATTCGATCGCGGAGATCCGTCGAGACTGAACCAGGAACGAGGGGCTCGAGTCTTCCGTTGGTCTGGGCAGCGGTCATTGTGCCGTCCGGGGTCAGGAAGCGAACCTCCGCCGGGCTCTCTTTCACCCACGGCGCGGAGTTCTGGCGATGCCGGAGGCCGGGCGTGCCGGGCCTCGACGATTGCTGACCGGGCAAAAACCGATTGATCCAGGCACCAAAGTCGCTAAAGATCACCGCCCTTCCAGGCCGCCTTGGGTCGTACGCGGTAGACCGCTGCCCATCGCGCGTGAGGACCGTGGGCGATTAGCTCAGTTGGCTAGAGCACCAGCTCGACAAGCTGGGGGTCACTGGTTCAAGTCCAGTATCGCCCACCATTCGTAGCTTCCGGTCGAGCCACAACTTGCGGCAACCCGCTTCGGGATGGAGGCGGTGCGACGCTGGCCGTTTTTGGTAGTCCGACTACCAAGAAAGGCGCGTCGGTGATGTCTTCGAGTCCTTCGTCTCCTGCAAGTCTTTTGTCGTCTTCGCAGACCCAAGCGCAGCCGCCTGCTGCTGCAAGGTCGCGTCGGATCCCACAGCTTGGCATCCATAAGGCGACCGGCCAAGCTCGGGTGGTGATCGAAGGGCGGACGTTCTACCTGGGCAAGTCTGGTCCTCAGGCGAACGAGCGCTACCGCCAACTGATCGGCGAGTGGCTCTCGACCGGGAAGCTGCCGGTGGAAGCTGGCGCGGAGCCGAGCGCCGACTTGATGACGGTCGGCGACCTGGCCGCTCGGTTCCTGGAAGCGCACGAGGGGTACTACCGCAGCGCCGACGGCACGCCGACCAAGGAGTTGGAGAACTTCGCGACCGCCTTCGGACCGCTGCTTGCGCGCTACGGCCTGCGACCAGCTGCCGAGTTCAGTCCGCGGCGGCTCAAGGATGTGCAGGAGGCGATGGTCGCGAAGGGCTGGTGCCGGGCGACCGTCAACCATCACCTGCGGCGCGTCAAGGCGCTGTTCAAGTGGGGGACGAGCGAAGAGCTGGTGCCGGCCAGCGTTTATCACGGCCTGCAGGCCGTGAGCGGCCTTCGGCGGTTCCGGTCGGCTGCCCCGGAGGCCGAGCCGGTCGAGCCCGTTCCCGAGGCCAATTACGTGGCCACGCTGCCGTTTCTGCCGCCGACCGTGCGCGCGATGGTCGAGCTCCAGTACCTGACCGGGATGCGGGTCTCCGAGGTACGGCTGATGCGCAGCAGCGAGCTCGACAGAAGCGGAAAGGTCTGGCGCTACTGTCCGCGAACACACAAGACGGCGCACTTCGGCAAGCAGCGGATCGTTCCGATCGGGCCGAAGGGTCAAGCGGTGCTCGGCCCGTGGCTCAAGTTGGACCCAAGCGGTCCGCTGTTCAGTCCGGAGGATGCCGAGCGCCGGCGCTTCCGCGTGAAACGGAAGCAGCGCAAGACCCGGCTGCAGCCCAGCCAGGTCTTGCGCGCGAAGCGGCGGGCAGCCGAGCTGCGCCAGCGACCGCCGGGGACCGTCTACACGGTGGCGGCATACCGCCGGGCGATCGACCGCGCGGCCAGGCGCGCGGGCGTCGAGTCCTGGGCACCTGCCAGGCTGCGGCACAACGCGGCCGAGCGCATCCGGCGAGAGTTCGGCGTCGAGGTCGCTCGTTGCTACCTTGGACACTCCGACATTCGGACGACGCAGTTGTACTCGTCGATGGACGAAGCCAAGGCGATGGACGCAGCGGAACGGGTGGGATGAAACAAGTGACGAAGGCGAACGAGGGCAATGCCGAGCGAGCGACTGCGGAACGCGAGGGAAGCGGGCGTGCGCCAAAACTCGAAGATCTCATCGTTCGAGCGCGGGTGGCGGTTGTGCGGGACCTGTTGCAACGGCTTCAGCGAATCGAGTCGCTGACGAGCGAAAGCATCGAGGCCCGAGAACAATCGGTTGCGAAGCACACAAGAGGATCTCGCGAACGGGATACCTTCGCTACCTGGCTTGAGCGGCGGCGAAAGGAGCGCGCGGAGCTGCGGAAGTTTGTCCTGGAGCACTGGAACTTGCTCGGCCCGCTGGAGCAGCAGTGTCTCTCCGATCGAGGACAGATCGAGGGTGGATCGCAAACGGTCGGAGTCCAAGCCTGGACAGAAGTACCCATGCCCCTACAGGGGCACGCGAAACGCGGGTTTTCCTCGTACTACAGCAGCACGGTAATTCGGGCCGCCATCGACTGCCCTTGGCTCGGCGCCGAATGTGTTGAACCGGCCATCCTTGCTTCGGTCCGAATCCTGCGGACTCTCCGTGATCTGGTGGACGACGACGGGAGGCCGACGGCCGACGAGAGCAAGGTGTTTAACCAGAGAGGAGAGCTGCGAGGGCCCGTGCGGAAGTTTCTCGAGGCCCTGAACGATCCAGTTTCAACGCTGGACAAGCTCGCAAAGCGGGCGGGTCTTGGAGAATTCTACGTGCGGACGTTCTCGAAGCCACTTCAGAACCTCGGCTTGATTCGACTTCGCTCGGATGGCCGCTGGGTGCTGACCACGGAGGGAGCGGAGGCGCTGAAGCAATCAGTCGAGGGCAGTGTGTAGCACACATCTCGTGAACGTGTTGTGCATGTTGGGACGGTGCACCGCGCGCGAGATTGGGCGTCGTGAACACCACGAAGCCTTCCGTCGAATTGCTGCTCGACGAAGATCTGATTCCCGTCCAGGAGCTCCCGGCGCGGCTGCCGCCTTCGAAGAGCGGTCGGCGCCTGCACCGTGCCGCCGTCTGGCGGTGGGTGACGCATGGACTGGTGGGACCCGACGGCTCGCGCATTCGCCTCGAAGCGCTGCGTATGGGTCGTCGGTGGGTGACCTCGAAGCAGGCGGTCGGGCGGTTCTTC
>Ga0247727_10003436_pt1 | contig 35004 bp, 17 predicted proteins | sample WisWelCaveWW1625_FD_202498 | JGI IMG/M metagenome (GOLD analysis project Ga0247727, IMG submission 202498) | Biofilm microbial communities from Wishing Well Cave, Virginia, United States - WW16-25 | ecosystem: Environmental > Aquatic > Deep subsurface > Groundwater > Cave microbial mat | place...
GAAGTGACTGCTGCTGCACCTTTGGATTGGGGCTGTTCAATCCCTGAATTAACTCGCCCACATAATCCCGGCTTCCGGGCACGGGTTTGACAAAACCAAAATCTCTTGCCAGTTTAAGAAAGCGCGGATCTTGATCCTGCAAGGCGATAAAATCAGTGGCTTCGGTTAAATTACCAATCCCCTTCACGTCATGAATTTCTTCTCCCGATTGTTCGTTCCGCCCTGGATCGCTGGGCTTGTCGTGAGGGGGTTTGTCCTTTTTTTGTTTCATGAAACTTTTGTTGCTTCTCCTGAGAACTTCATTCAGCGGTAAATCCGCGGCATGGACAAGCGGATAAAGATACCCCTCACTAAAGGTGATCCACACAGGAATACCATATTTCATGATCGCTTTCTTCAGGGGTGAAATCGCATAGCCGTTGCGGAAAGCGTTGTAGGGCTTGTTTTTTTGATTTTTGAAGAAATCCTTCCATTCTTCGGCCTCATTGATATGCGTTTCCAGAATGATCGAGGTGTAATTTAAACTCGGCGCCTGGACATCCAATATCGTTCGCTTTGATTTCACAAGAACCCGATAACCGCCTGCTTGATTATTCGGATTGGCGACCATTTCGGTAACGACCACCGCCTCAGCGCCCTCTTTCGTCTGGCCGATCAACTCCTTGATTTTGGCCAACCGGCCCAGATCAAGGGCATCTCTGGTAATTTGGGTCAAATCGACATCATGGTGGGTGAGCATAATTTCCGTCCCTCGCGATTCAAGATGATCCAGAATTGAAATTGCTTTTCCACTGCTGTCCACAAGATCCTTGGTTTCGTTATCTTCATTGATACGGAACGCCATGCCCGGCTGGGCAAGCTGCGCTGTTTTGTAGCCATGGCCCGCGGACCAGAGAGGGCTTTCCCCGGCCTTTGTCAGCCACAAACTCAGAAAACCGAAAAAATTTTGAAGTATTCCCAAAATCCAGCTCCAGATCCCTGTATGCAGGGTCCTTCCATAAAATTCGTCCGCGACCGTAAAATAAACATTGTCTCTGGAAAAGCCGTAAAAGTTATGCTGCTCATCCGTTAAATCTTCAATCATTGCGTCAACGTTTCCTTTATTGACGCTCAGGATAATCGGGATTTTCCCCAAAGCTTGCTTAGGGTCGATTCCAAGCCAGCGCGCATCCTCTTCAATCCGCATACGAAGCGCGATAAGCTGCCGGGGGCCGAAGGGCACGGCAAGGTTGGGGTTGACATTCTCATTGGTTTTGACGGGATGCTTAAGACTTCGCGCAAAATCAGTAAAATCTGTGAAGTACATCCCTTTTTTACGCGGGTCCTTTGATTGAAAATCGCGGGCATCCTGCCAAAAAAGAAATTGGTGCGCTACTTTTCCCTCAAGACTATAACGGGCAATTTCTTTTTTACGTTCCCTGGGATATTCCGACGGGTACAACAATTTAACATCGGTTGCAAATTCAGACTCTTCCCGAGAAGTACCCAGGCTCCAGGAATTAATACGAGCCAAAAATGGAAATATCATCTCTTTTTCAATTATTTTCCTTTCCTTGGGATCCTTTGCCTTGTGCCATTTTCGAAGGAGTTTTCCTATATGATTCTCATAACCTCGAAGGAGTTCCGAAAAACGGCGGTCGATATAAGCATCAAACTTTTCCGCGGATTGAAATGCTACCCCTTCGATAGCGCGTGTTACAGGAGCGGCTTGAACGGCCGACTGGTTTTCGCGCACAATCTCCTCAACATCCGAAGAAACAACCTGATTCTTCATCCAGGTATCCAAATTTTCAATTTCCTTAAGAACGAGGGGGATCCAGCCGGGACTCTGCGCACCATTTTTGCTGAGCTTAGTTTCCTGATACTTTACAATTGCCGCCCTGAGTTCTTCCGTTATTTCCCAATGGCGGGAATCCTGAGATTCATTCCAAACCCGCCGCAGCGTCTCTTTGATTAACTTTCCTTCGCTCCACCCGAAAAGGGAGGCCTGGAAACGCCACCATACGGATTGGCCCTGATAGCTCACCGCTGCAAGAAGACGCACATAGTTGAGATTCTTGAGTGCCTTATCCCTAAGCGCAGCCGTTAAGTATTCATCGCGAACGTTCTGAATAAAATCTTCCACCCATTGGCTATGTTTCCGCACTTCTGAACGATGAGAAATTCGACCGAATCCGGCGAGAAGCCATTGCAGGTAGGCAATATCATTATCCACGCCGCTGACAAAACGTTCTGTATCCGCGGCATTGGCTCTTGCGGTTTCAAGGAGGCGAAGCACGTCATTTCCCATCCCGGGAAGAAGCTTAAGCTCTCCTTCCCAATATTGAGCTTGGTCAATGAGGGGATAATCGGTATAGTGCCCCTCTTTTTCCGCTTCCCGCAGCTCTGCGATTTTATCCCGCAGGTGTTCCGCCACTCTTTCGCGCAGGGATTCACTCAGATCCCCCTCGAACTCAGAATCAAAAGCCTGATCAGTTTTGTTTCTTATTTCTGACCTTGAAGCAGAATGAAGAGGAATGGTGGTTAATACCCGGTATCCCGCATTGAAGGAAAGGTCTTCATAGGCGATGATTTGTGCTTCGGACACGTTGATATCCCCAAAATAATCGTCGGATTGGTATTGAGCAATGAATGTCTTCAGGTCCTTTAATTCTTCGGGTGAGAAGGGCTGCGTCAAATAAGCGGCTGTGATATGCGGCGGCCGCGGCTGGGAAAGACCCCACGCCTCACGACGCTTCATGATCGGATCGTTCGATGGATCCTCGAGATAAGGCTGCAGTTCCCAAAAAATACCGATTGAGGGATTCCAATTCACTTTACCGACACGCATCCGCACAGGTGCTGTTTGGATTTTGTTTGCCTGACGAATGACATTCGCAAAAGGTTCTTGAGCGAGATTAATCGCGGCCTTACCGGAATGATTTACCAGCTCCCTCAGCCCTTGGATGGTTAAATGGAGTTTGTCCTCCTCTACAAGATAAACTTTATCTTTAAACCGTTCTTTTAATGCTCTTTGAGACTTCACCATTCGTTCATTTGTCGGAGAAGACGGAAGAAAATACACTTCGCTGATTCCGAAAGCCCCATTGGCACGACGCTCTTCAAAACTCTTCAGGGCTCCTTGGGGCGTCAAAAAGCTGCGCGCCCGCTCCAAATCACTTTCGGTGATCTCGGTTAAGTTTTCACTCGACTGGCGAATGGTACGATAGAGCGCGCCGTATGCGTCCACGCTTGTTGCGCGCAACTCGGGGTACTTTTTTCCCTTCAAGGCTTGAACTTTAGCGTCCGCTTTAGTTTTAGCAGAATCCTTTAGTTCTTGGTCTAGGAGCAATCGGATTTCCTGTTTTATCAGAGCAACCATCTCTACCCCCGACGCATCCAAACTATTGAACGAACTCTGAAACATTCCTCCGCCGACAGGGACAGCATGTATGATACTCACAGTGCTAGGATCTTCTTTTAGGCTAATTTCGAGGCTTTCCATAAAGCCTTTGGGGTTTCTTTGATATTGTCTTATAGCCTCCTCCGATCCGGAGTTCGCCCTTAGAATTCCACGCGCCGCATTTCTCGCTATTTTTTCTGCCTTTTCCCGCCCCCCCGAATTTCGAAGTTCAGAACGTGGAAGCCATTGTCGTTTTTTATTAATTTCATTCAGCAGTTTCTCCTTTAACGAAACTGGCTTGATCGAATGATCCCGCACAATCTCATTTTCAATCGACCACAATTGTTTTCGATTTTCTGCGCTCTCTATCGAGCTTACGTATCGCTCCTCCTGACGTATTTCCGAACGGCTTGTTAATTTGCTTTCAAGAAATTCATCAATTCGGTCACGCACCTCCTCCTCATACGGTTCTAACAAGGCTGCTATATGATGATGCGCATTCATTACGGACTGATGATGTTTGAAGCCGTAAGAAACGACCAATTCCTTTGTGGGAATTTGAACCAAACGGTCCAAAAATATTTCGCGGTTTCGGATAAACATAATAGAGACGGCTGAATCCTTCTCCATTTTTTTCTGGATTTTAGAAAAAATAGGTTCCAAAACTTTCTTTAGCCCCTCGCGATCCTGCACTGAAAGAGCAAACATGGTTTTCTTCGTAGGTTTCATTTCTTTAGCTGACTGAGATTGAACTGCCTTAGACACATACTCAGACATTTGCGTTTTTTCCATTTTTTCTATTCTGCTTAAGCGTCTCTCTCTATATTTCAGGGCGTTATACGCATAGGACATAAAGTTCCCACGGGACGGCTCCCAAAGCTCTATGACCCGAGCCAATGTCATGAGCAATTCCTGCGCAGAATCCGGATCTTGCATTGATCTGTTGAACCTCTTCCATAACAATCTTTTATTCAGCTCTCTCATTGTATTATGGGCCGGCAGATTGCCCGCTTTAACCAGAATGTGCAGTTTTTGATTCAGCGCTTCATAATCTTCAAAGGGATGAGTGTGTATCCGGTGAAAGAATTGGTTTTGCGTATGTGGCAGCTGTCCTGTTTCTTCCCATTCAAATTCATCAAACACATTCTTTACACCCTGCCAATCGGTTGAATGGACCTGCCACCGGGGTTGTCTTCCGCGGAAAGGCTTTGGCTGATAAGTGTCCTGAATGGAAAACTTCTCCTTAAGGGCTTTTACGGCATCACGGTAATTAAGATTTGGCGAATTAACTTTCATATTCATAGTCATTCCGGCAAGGCTCTTCCCATTAAAAGCTTTGAAGGAATGATAAAAATCGCCCGAGCTAAGATTCCCCAGGGTTTTGCCAAGCGTCTCGGCCAGTTCAAGCAGAATGTAATAATGAGCGCTGAATTTATCCGGAAAGTTTACAGGATCAGAATTCCAAAACCCTTCTGCGGCTCTATGATTCCCCTTAAACTGTCGTACATATTCTTTGGCCTTGGGACTAAGATTATTCCATTCCTTTGGCAAAATATGAACGTATTCAACGCCGCTGCTTCCCTGTTCGGTCACAACCTCACTTGATTCATGCGCATGCCGCTCTCTGACTTCCGACCGTCCTCCCTGGACTGCATTACGCAAAGACATTAAGGTGCTGACCCAGAGCGAAGCCGTATAGCCCCGGTATTGGCTGAAGTCCTTTTCAACGGCTTTCTCCAAGGAGGGGGGCGGCAAAAGGGTCAATCGCGCCAAATACTGACCGAAAGTCTCTCCAACGGAGTTCTCATTTTTAAAATATTCCTTAACGAAATTTCCCGTCTCAACTATTAGCACCATCATTTCTTCCGATCTGATTAAGCCACCGGCATTGGATTTTTCAACTATCCTTTCGCCCTGAGCGATAATTTCTTCTACTCGACGGATAAATTCCTCAAGGGTTTTATTCGCTCCGAGTTTTAGATCACCGGACTGCATCAGAGTCGCAAACTCATTCATCCGAGTTTCGGACCGCCCCAAGGAGGAAGCAGCACCTCTTAAAACCAAGCTTAAAAAATTATCGTTTCCCATTTCTCTTTGGCGTTGGGATGACAGGCGGACTCCTTCCCTCTTTACACTTCTCAAAACTCTCAGCACACGTTCCAGCCTTTGTTTTACATAGATTTCCGTCTTTTTAATATCTAATCCAGTCACCGATTTTCCATTCCCTGGAATCGCAACGAGCTGAATTAACATCATCCCATCTGAGCTTTTTAAACTAAGACCGTTCCATCGAGCAAGCTGTCCATTGATTTCGGGAACGCCGTAAGCAGCTGGTTGGAGGAGCCTGAGGACGTTTGACTCAGTAAGCTGACTGGCTAATTCAAGCTTGCGCAAGCCGCTAATAAAACGGTTGATTTTGGAAAGCCACTTGGGATTTATGTCGTGAGTCTTGGGTCGTGAGTCGTGGGCGACTTCGTCGAGAAATTGGGTGTAGTCGTGTGCTTTGGTGAGTTGTTCATTTTTAGCAAGGTCGCGGAGGATTTGGTCGCGCCAGGTTTTCAAAAGCGGCCGTGAGTTTTGAGGGATGAGTCTTGAGTGCATGTTTTGATCTTCCTTTTCTCTCACGCCCCAAGACTCACGACTCATACCTAATAACCTATCTCTCGCCCCTCTCACAAAGGCTTCATATAAATTCACCTTGCCCCCTCCGGGGACTGCTTCGCTGGCATTTTCAACCCGGAAATAATCCTTCCACGAAACATTTCCCTGCATTTGCTGGCGGTACGGGCTCTGCTCCGGTATTGATTTAATTTCCGGCCGGACAATAACGTAGGAAATGCCATTCTCCTTAAACTGCCGCGCAAGCCCTTCGGTGTGGAAACCTCCGGCAACTAGCAAACTAGCGTTCAGCGGATAGCGGATAGCGGATAGTTTTGAATTCATTAGCTTCGTTAGATTAGCAATAAATGCCAGATCTCGTTTCTCTGCATTTTCATAAAAGGCATAATGCGGCCCAAAATCTTTCCTATACGCTCTACGCTCTACGCTATACGCTTTTATCTCCCCCCACTCTTCCCGGCTCAATTCAAGCTTCGCCAATTTTTCGAATAGCTCGATCTTCCGGCTTTCTGCATCTAACCTTCTTTCTTCGTTATTTCGAAACAAGGATTGTTTAACTGAATTGACATACGCCTCAAAATCACGGAAGAATTGCGTCCCTTCGATATCGCGCAGGTGTTTGTGGTTTTTCATTAATTTGGTGAGTCTTGTGTTAGCGTTTAGCGTAGAGCGTATAGCGTTTACGGTTTCTAAGGCTTCCCTATCCGCTACACGCTCCACGCTGTACGCTATTTTTTCCAGAAGTTCTTTCATAAACAACGCAAACGCTTCCGGAGAGATACGTGACGTCTGGAATTCCTGATATTTTTGATTAAAGGCGGCGGTGTCAGACACCGAAAAGGCGTACGATTTAGCGTTCAGCGGATAGCGTTTAGCGTCTAGGCTTTTACTATCCGCTCTACGCTCTACGCTATACGCTTGTTCAAAAATTTTTTTGATCTCCCCCGCAATCGCCCGCACTTCCGTTTCAATCGCGGATTGATCCTCGCCTTCTTTTTCAATCTCCTCGAGTAGAGTTTGCACAGATAAGGGGACAGGCAGGGAAGTATTGCCTGTCCCCTTATCTGGGGACTGTCCCCTTATCTGTATACGTTTCAGTTTCATTAAAATCGTTACTAAATCCGCATCATTTCTTTTGAAGGCACGAAGCGCCTTGTCCGCTTCCAAAAGTTCTTTGGAATAAATCTTTTCTTTTTCTTTCTGCAACCTGCGGCTTAAAGCCTGCAGCTTTTCCAATAGCATTAACTCCTTCGTCATTGCCTTCAGAAAAAGCCCAAGGCCTTCTTCGTATAACTCCCAATCCTCAATCCCGTGATAAATTGCCGGGAATTCGCTAAAGATGGCTGCCGCAGTTGTGCCCGTAAGCTCTGCATTCTCGAAGTACGCGTTAAATGTTCTTTTGAGATTCTCTTTATCCGGAAAGCTTTTAAACATTTGTGGATCCAACTCCGACGCGGCCCCTTCTAATGCGACAAGTCCGACGCCGTATTCTTTCTGAAAATGTTCAATGAGTTTCTGGATATTCCGCTGTGCTTCGGGAATGGCGTGAGCGTCCTGGATGAGAATTACTAAACGGGAAAGGGGCAAGGGGCGAGAGACAGGAAAACTTACTTGCCCCTTGGCTCTTGTCTCCTGCCCCCTAGCCTGAAAGATTTCCTCAATTTTTCCGATTGCGGACGGAACTTCCAGCTGCAGGATATTATTGGGGATTTGAGCTTCAACTGAAACTGGTGCGTAGCTCTGTGTTAAAGAGGCCATCACCGGCGGGAGGCTAAGGTGATTTGTGACAAGAAAGGCTGCAAGAGTGAGCAGACTTTGAAAGCGCTTAAATTTCCAATGTCCTTTTTGATCAATCGCGATTTTCATAGGTAATTATTGAGATGACATTTTCAATCTTTTTACAAAGGTAAGGAAAAGAATAACCTATCATTTAATGAAAAACAAGAGGGCACAAAAAATTGCGAGAGGTCAAACAAACGCCAGCATAATCAATCTATCATCAACTAGCATCATATGGCAGGGAAGAGCCTCACATTTAAAACTTTGGGTCTGGGTTCAGCGCGGTTTATTTTCAGGATAATAACGGCGAATCTGTTCTACTACAGATTCAGCTACAGCTCCGTCAACTTACGGTTAGGGTGGCTGTTGACCGGGTTGGCCCGGTGAGCCGCTTGTGTGCTCAATCCCGTGGATACGGTTTATGAAATTGATGCACTTCGCGTAAAAACCGAGCGCGTTTCTTTCGTACAAATAACTTATCAGAGGCCGCGCTAAAAGAAAGCAGGATCCTATCAAAGCTGTCAGGAACAGAAGAAAGGCCGCCAAGGCAGCTGGTAACCCGAGAGCAAGAGACCACTTTAAAAGCCGTTTTTTTTTCTGCGGCATAGAGGCCGGGTGTTAGTACGAGGAGGTTGAGAAGCTTGAGTTAGGGATGCACAAAGGATTTTTCGCGAGTGCCTTGACGAATCAGCGTTATCCGTCCGATGACTCGATCCCACGGGATCCAGAAAATATGACAAAAGAGAAAGGTTTCAAATGAAGGCCCCATGAGCACCCGGATACCGATCACTAAAAATAAAGCACCAGGCAGAAAGAGCCACCTCGCTTTTTTGCTAAAAAGGACAATCGGATATCCCGTTTCAATGATAATCGTCATCAATGCCATAGAATGATAGATCCAAGGGCGCTGTGCAAATGCTACGCCCCACATCACCAAAGGCGGATGCGCCGAAGTATGATAGGGTTGCTGCATCAGAACCACCTGCATGTAATTCGAGGTTATCCAGGCGAGCCCTGAATTGACAAGTTTTGCATATCCGGCCCCGAAGAAAATGACGGAAATGATCAGCCACACCGCACGAATCGGCCATGTGTATTCCCCACTCGCCGGCTTCTTCAACTTGCGAATATACGAGTCAAGTGAGTAAGCATCACCCGAGGAAGCAAAGGCCATCACACCCAACACTAAAACAATCATCGCGTCATAATGGTGAGTGGCGCCAAAGTTATGCGGATACGACAAGATATAGGTACCAACACTCAATGCCAAAAAAGTGCTCAAACGCGTAAAGAGGCCTAGACATGAGAAGAGGAGCGAGAATTTCCAAAGCATTTGGACCCATTCAATGATGCGGACTGACGGCATTGGAAGATTAAAGAATTTAAAAAAATCCTTCGGAATCCAAAAAGCTGTAGAAACCCTCGCCCATTCGCTAAAATCATACGAAGAATAATAAGCGAAAAGCAGGCCAAAAAAGACAAATCTACAAATTCCCAAATTAACCGGTTCTGCCGGTTCAAACCAAAAACGAATCCACCGCTCCCAAAGATTCCTTATCATTGCAGATCACTCCCCTCGAAAGGCTGATACTGGGACAATAAAGTTTTCTCTTCCGGAGCCTCAAGATTTGCGAGATCGGTGCGCAATTTCCAATGTACCCGGTAGAGTTTCATTTCTTTTAGCGAAGGCCCGTCGTGAAACCTTTTTTTACGGCGTTTTTCATAGCGGTTATAAATATTTTTTAAAGCGGCGTGAAAAAGCTGATCGCGGTTAGGCTTTTTTTCTAACTGCGCTAAATTTTTGGTCAGGCGCGCAGCGTCAAACGGATAAAGATACCGGTACCTCAAGAGCGGCTTCTCATTTGACATCGCATCGTCCACAACGCCAAAAACAACAAGCCGGGTCAGCCCGTAGTCTTCACGGACCCGGGAATACATAGGGTAGGAACAAAAAGGCCAATGCTCCTGCTCGGTAAAAATTTCAAAAAGAGAAATGGCGATGAAAAAGAGCAGGCCTGCAGAGACAAAGCCCATCCGGGGGACTGACATTTGAGGATTAACGTCAGTTTTAAACATAGCCTAAAGACCGCAACTTTTCCAAAAGCTCTTCATTTTGCTGAAGCTTTTTCCCGCTCGGAGAAACGATATGCTTTTTATCCGCTTCATAGGTTGGGACTCGCTTGAAAGGCTGATTTTGGCGAAAGCCTGGCTCAAAAACCTCAAAGAGCACCCTGCCCTCCATATCATCGGCAACAGGAAGCCCCAGCATATAAAGAACAGTAGGCGTGATATCCAAGATACTTGCAGACACAATCTGAGCATTCTTCTTGATTCCAGGCCCCGCCATCATAAGAACCCCATCAAGCCGGTGCGTCCCCGTAAGGTCCGTTAGCCAAAAAAGCCGGGATAAAGGGATCTGAATCCCTTCGCCTTGGATACTTTCATTTTCTCTTGCTCGAAGACCCACATTAAATCGCACAAGGATTCTATAATCCCCATTTTCGGCAGGTTCCACTTCGACTCGGCTAAAAAGAGACTCGGCCGATGACGTTTTTAGAGTTTTAAGTTTTTCAGCGAGCGGCTCCAGTATCAAGCGCTGCTGTTCCAGACTGATTTCCTTGCCAAGAGGATTTCCCTCGCGTTTATTGATAAACAGTTCCCGATCCTCATACCAGGCCCTTTTGGTCGCGTCATAGACTTTGGTTTGAGGCCAGTCGAGTTTCTTGCCCGTCTCAACGCTTTTAAGAAATCCCCATTGTTCTAAAACAGGGTTTAGACTAAAACGCAGCTCCCCGAGCGCTTTAATGCCGGCCCCATGATCGGAAAGGACCAGAACCGCAGTCTCTTTGCCGGACTGCTCCAGAATTTTTCCCAGGGTTTTGTCTAACTCTTGATAAGCTGTTTCAATTTCAAGTGCCTTTGAGCTAGCCTCCTCAGGCCGCAGAGGAGGGTACAGAAGGCGTGCCAATGGATCACCCTTTGCAAGGGAGTACTGACGCCAGGTCGAGTGCTGAGTATCATCAATTTCGCGCAAATAGATCAGCGTAAGATTGGGTTTGTCTTTTTCTAAAAGGTAGACACCTAATCGGGCAGCCACACGTTCATCGCGCGGCCCCGCATCCTCGGCAGACACTTCATCTGCAATTTTCTTAATTTCCGCAAAACGCTCCCTAGGAAATACCTGTTCCGGCGTCTCCAGAAAAACAAAGCGCTCGGAGATAGATGTCCCGTTCACAGGTTCCGCTTGCGTAAATCCATACCATCCTGACATGCTTACCCGCAAGCCGGCATCACTCACGATATCCCACAACGCCTTAACCTTCCGGTGAGAAGCCGTGGTGGGAAAGACTTCATGGAGGACGGTATCGCGGATGACAAAATCCTTGATGCCGTGAAGATTTGACCGCTTCCCCGTCGCAATACTCGTCCACAGAATAGGAGATTTCCACGGCAGCGTGGATTTAATTCCTCCCCAACTTCCCTCTTTCATCAATCTGGCCAAATGAGGGAGCCTGCCTTCCCGCACCATCGGCTCCATAACATTCCAAGTGGCACCATCGCCGCCCAAAAGAACGACTTGCTTAATCACCGGCTTTGTCTGACTTACCGCAACGTGCGGGGTTTTATAGAAAAAGGAAAAAACGGGGTGGACAACTATGAAAAGCGACAAAACCAGAACCATCATGATTTGGTTTGATTTTGTATTAAAAACACGCAATCGCCCTAGCTGTTTCATAATTAAAAAAATAACGCCGCCCGCCAAAAATGCCAGGCTCGCACATACCGCAATGAGCAAAAGTCCTTTGCCGGAAAACATACGCGCATTGTTCGAATGAATAAACACAATTCGGCTCCAAAGAATTCCCATTAAAAATGCAAAGGTACCCGATACAAAGCCGACGGCATAACTCAAGGAATCACTCTTCTTATCTTCTTTCTTGCGTGAGGCAAAAAACGAAAAGATGATTCCAATGCCCCATCCGAGGAGTATACCGAAGAGACTCAAAAGCAGAACCTCGCCATAAAAAGTTCCCCAAAAGCGCATTGCGAAAGGCGGAAACACACGCCCTAGCCCCTGATAACTTTTTTCCAAAAGAAATATCTGGAAATTACGGACTTCTGAAAAAATAATGGCGCGCGGCCAAAATGCCAAAATAAGTCCAACCCATAACCCGCCGAGAGTCCAATCAAAAAGCGTCCCTCTAGTGCGAGATTGCGTCGTTCCTGGACTCTTCCGGTGGATTTTAGGTTCTTCGAGGGTTTCAATCATTTGACATAGCCTAAGGTCTTAAGCCGTTCCAGGGTTTCCTGATCGATTTCGACGGATTTCGAACCCAGCATCTTTCCCGCTGCTCGCTTGTAGAAAGAATCAAGAAGTTGCTTCAATCTTCCGCTTTCCGGATGCACTTTAAGATCAAGAGGGTTCTGTTCCTTGGGGTCGGCTGTCAAATCAAATAGGAGCTGTTTCTCTTTGCCATAAACATGGAGCTCGATCAATTTTAAATTCTTGTCTATGACCGTCCTTGCATAAGAGTTTTCATGAATCACCTCGCTATAAAGGGTCCGCGGTTCCCCGGGATCATCCGGATTCTTAGCCAATGATACAAAACTGCGTCCCTCCAGATGTTTTGGAGCCGGAATGCCCGTCAAATCTAAAATCGTGGGAAGTAAATCAATGTGCTGGACATTGGCTTGACTCACCTTACCTTGAGGGAATTGCGCCGGATAACGAACAATCATCGGCACATGAATCACTTCCCTGTAAAGGGACTTTCCATGGCCCCAGCCATAATGCTCGTAAAATTCTTCTCCGTGATCCGCGGTAATAATCACAAGTGTATTGTCCAACAGATCACGTTCACGCAATGCTTGGAAAAGCTCATTCAACCGATGATCCACATAGGCAATGTTGCCATCGTACTGCGCGACGAGGCGTTCATACTCATCTTCCGGCAGTGAGATTGCCTTCGTGAGGGGGTAAAAGGGTTCATGGAGCGGCTGGTCATCCGGCAAGGTGCCGGTATAGGAAGGATCAATGAATTTGCGATCAAAAGGGGCCGGAGTCGAGTAGGGTGTGTGTGTTTCCATAAAATGGAAATAGGCAAAAAAAGGCTGTCCCTTTAAACCCGAAGTCCAGTCTAGAAACGCGCGATTAAGGCCTTCTGCCTTGGTTGTCTTGCGGGCCTGGCCCAAAAATGGAATTTCTATACTCTCAAAAAAAATGTTCAGCTCATTGATAAATGGAGAGTACTTGCGCAGGCTCCCCAAGACATGCCCCATAATCAACTGGCCATAAACGGATACCTGTTTATGATAAAATCGGTCAACTCCGCTTCCAAATCCAAAAACAGGGGCAACAAACGCATTGGCCGAAAAGACTCCAGTCGCATACCCCTTTGTCTTTAACGCTTTTGGGAGAGTGAAAGCGGCGGACGAGAGTTCCGATCCGACGCCGTTGTTTGTATGGGACGTTGGATAAAGGGACGTAAACATGGTGCTCACAGAGGCCCTTGTCCAGGAAGAGTTTGCAAAAGCGTTATCAAAAACGACACTTTCCTTGGCAAATTCCTTTAAATGAGGGGTCGTGTCCCGCTCGTAATTGCCAAGAAATGTGTGGTCCGGGCGAAGGGCGTCGACACTGATCAAAAGAATATTAGGCAAATCAGCTGAGGCCGCGATGGATGAGGCATCCGTCTTTTCAGCGCCGAATGGGTTAAATGAAAAAAAACCAATGCCCGCTGCCATCAGGCACAAAAAGGAAAACCTGAGAAGCAGGGGTCTCTTTTGCCATTGCCCAGAAAACCACACTGCGCCGCGACGGAAAATCCAGGCTCCCAAAGCCAAATTCACAAGAAAGAAAAAAGCAATGAAAGCAAGAGAGCGCGGATCTTTATAGGAAGGCAGCACACTCACGTTAATATATCCCCCAACCGTCATAAATAGAATCGACGGCAGGAGAATCGCAATCTGAGACCGCATCAACAACTCACGCATGTTCGTAGATTTTCGTACAACCGCAATCCCTCCCGCCACCACCCCTAACCCTAAGGCTATGACGGACCAAAGCAAACAGTAAAAAATGATGCCAGGAATCAGCAGTCCTCGGGCCATGTGGAGCGACCAGAACGCAAGAATGAAAATTTCAAGGACTCCCATGAGAAAGCCTGCAACGACACCGCTAAGGATGCTTTGACTTACGACAGTCCAACCCCATTTTAAAAAACTGAAACTATTTTTCATTGTCTACCCTTTCTTAGATAAAACTAACTCGTCGGCAGAAACTGCCGTACGATGATTGGGACGTGGACGTCCCCGATTTTCCTTGTGCTCAGGATTAAATATAATCCAAATTCTTGTTCCAAGCGACTGGGTTAATAAACCAAGCCACCGCACAAACACTTGCAATGTCATTTTCTTTGGTAACACATCCACATTTAAGGCTTCAGGCCAGGGGCCGAAAAAAGGCATCACGGGAAAAGGGGGATTTCTCCAATGCCTTAAATAGCCAAGATCTCCGTCCTTAGAAGAGCGCGGGAGAAAATGGCCATGGAAAAAGAAAATGTGCTGCGGAAATTCCATTGAAAAATTCCCCATCGGCTCTTCCGGATTTTGAATAAAGCAAGTGGTCTCATGACCCACCCGGTTATCCTCCGGATCATAGATCCGGAAACGGATCGCTTGAGTCCGGTAGATCCTTCCGAGCCGGTCGTGCAGGGAAACAAAATTAAAGCCTCCGTAAAAATGAGTGCGGGAAATCACAATGCGTGAAACGGAGTCAGGGACCGTTTGAATGGCATCTTGAATACCTGAAATCGAATCCGCCGGATAAATCTCATCCCCATCCACCAGAAAAAACCACTCGGTTTCGGTCGCTTCAATCATTTCGTTGCGATACTCCATAATCCCAATAGGGTCAGAGGAGGGTTTTTCAACAATTTCGATCTTGTCGGATTGAATCGATCGAATTTTTTCAAGCGTCGCATCCGTCGATCCCGTGTCATAGACTAAAATTTTTTCAGCCAGCGGAAGCACGGAAAGAAGCGCCTCCCGCACAAAATTTTCTTCATTACGCACACGGCAGTGGACTGTAATTCCAGGCTTATATGGTCGAACGAGCCGGTCACCGTCTTCTTTCCTTTTTTTTTCAGGGCTATCCCTCAAAAGTTTCTTTTGAAAAATACCTTGAATCGCGTCTCTCTCTTCATAACTGATCACTTTTAACATCTTAAGTCCGATCCAATAGACAAGAAGCGAGAGCGGCATGCTAAACACCAGAAACCAGTCTCTCATGAAATAAGCCGCTACCATCATGCCAAGAGTGGCCAAGATAGGCTTCAGAGATTGCCGTAAGATTTTCAGACCGGGATTTTTCCTCTTAACCAATCGCGTTTGGAGAAAAAAAATAACCGCCTCGGCAAGCACTGTGGTCGCAGCCGCTCCCAAATGCCCGAAAAAAGGAATCACAATCAAATTGCTCAGCGCGCTTGCAAGGACCCCATAAAATAATATCTTGCTCCCCCGCTTTTCTTCATGAATGGCTGCAATGCTAGCATTCATAAGGCCATTTAAAAAAGTTAAGACGAGCGACCAAGCTAATATCTGCAAAACAGGGATACTGCCGCTATACTTGTCACCGTAAACAAGCAAAATCAGAGGTTGTGCCAGCATACAAGTGAGGCCGGCAATGGGCAGCGAAATCACAAAAAGGTATTTGATGCTCACCCTTAAAGTATTCACCATCTGAGAGCTGGACTCACGGGAGAATCGGGAGAGTGCCGGCAAAATCGCATTATAGAAACTGCTTGGAATAAAAGCAAAAATCCTCAGGAATTTATAAGCGGCTCCATACCAGCCCGTCATCACATCTCCCCGCATGGAAGAAAGCATGACGGTATCGATATCGGTATAAACGTTTCCAAAAATACGAAAAAGGGCAAACGGGACTGAGTTCTTCAGCATTTTCCACGCAAACTGAGGTTTGAAGCTCCATTGGATCCGCTTAAGGCGCCAATTCACCAGAATGATAGAAGCGACAAAGCCGATGGCTGTGACCACCACTCGAATGCCTAAAAATTCAAGAACACCCCCGCCTGCGAAAATAACCGCAAAAGCCGAAATAACCCACCCAATACGCACCCCCAGATTCACCCCAGCCACCGGAACCATCTTCTGGGCCGCCTGAAAAAAAGACAGGATGAAAGTAATATTGCTCTCAAAAATCATAAGCACCGTTGCGAGCATCGCAAATGAAGTTTTTTCAGGGGAAAAATGCAGCGCGAACAACAACCCCCAAACCACAACCACCGTCATGATCGCTAGAAATAATTTGACCAGGAGACCATTTGAAAAGTATTCACTCATTGGCTCAGGGTTATGGGCTAAATCACGCGTCACCATCGATCCCATACCAAATCCCGGCAGAATATTGAAGATCGCCGGGAATGAGAGCGCAAAGACCATTAAACCAAAGCCACTGGGCGAAAGGTAACGGGCCAGAATCACGGAGACAATCGCATCCAAAAAGCGGACGCCCAGCTCCATGATCATGAAAATGCTCGTGTGCTTAACAATCTTTTTGAATTGAGTCATAGGAATGACGTTATTATTTTGCTCCCGTTCCCAAAAGGACGGTCGGGATAGTTTTCAGGATTATCCTGAAATCAAATCCAAGCGACCAGCGATCGATATACTCAAGGTCAAGCCTCATCCACTGGTTAAAATCCTTGATCTGGTTGCGTCCATTTACCTGCCAATGCCCCGTGATTCCGGGCCGCATACTCAAGCGCCTGCGCTGCCAGGGTTCGTACTGGGAGACTTCCTGCGGAACGGCAGGCCGGGGGCCGATTAAACTTAGTTCTCCGCGCAGGACATTCCAAAGCTGGGGCAATTCGTCGATACTGGTTTTTCGAAGCCACTTCCCAATAGTAGTAAATCGCGGATCATTGCTGATCTTAAAGACAGGACCTTCAAGCTCATTCAAATGCTGTAATTCCTTTTGCCGAGCTTCCGCATCCGCCACCATTGAACGGAACTTATAAAGGACAAACTGCCGGCCGTTTAAACCGATGCGAACTTGCCGAAAAAAAACCGGGCCCGGCGAAGTTAACTTAATGACGCAAGCCGCGAGGGCAAAAAAGGGTAAGAGAAAGATAAGCGCGGTAACCGCAAAGAGGACATCTCCGATCCTCTTAATCGCAAGCTGCCATTGGTCGACCGGGGTGGCGTCAAAGGAAATGAGCGGCAAACCGTCAATTTCCGCTGCGTGCACCTTGGCAAAGTTTAAATTAAATAAATCCGCAGCAATCGTGGCCCGAACGCCGACCCGCTCGCAATGAAGGACCGTAGGTTCAATGTGACTCATCCAGTTTCGCGGAACAGCAAACATGACTTCGTCAATCACCTGTTCTTCAATAATCCGTGGAATTTCATCAAGGGTCCCAATAATTTTCGTATCCGCAACCTCTTGACCCACAAGCCCGGGGTCATTATCCACAAGTCCCACAAGATGCAAGCCCCAGTCCTTGCGATTGTAAATGGCTCCGATGAGTGTCTGAGCACGCCTTCCGGTTCCAACCACGAGCACTTTTCTTTGAAAGAAATCCCGGCGTGCCAAACTTCTCCAAAGCTGAATGAGCACCGCCCGCTCAAGGCAAAGAAGACCCGCGCTTAAGAAAAAGAATATCGCCATAAACGTCCGGCTTACGAATGATATTTTGAGTAAAAAAATTGCGGATCCAAAAAATAAAAGGCTCAATGCATTGGCTTTCAAAAGAGCGCCGCTTGTGCGTCGGAAGGACTTGACCCGGAGTTCCCGATAACCTCCCATGATCTGCAGCATACCAATCCAGAGAGGCAGGATGATAAGGAGGAGCCACAAATAACTGTGGATATCCTTCAAAGGGTCTAGAACATGCTGTTGACTCACCATGTCCCAGCGATAAATGGAATGAACATCCTGGCGAAGGGCATAGGCAAGATAAAAAGCAGCCGTGATCACAACGCTGTCTGAAATCCGTATGGCCTGTTTCAGGAAAGTCTGGCTCTGCCTAATCATGATGCTTCACTCAAAAATAATCTCATAGATTTGACCTTCCCCAATTGGAAAACGGATACTGCCTGGCAGTATTTCCACCGCAGATTCCTTAATCCTTTCACCCTTTGTGCTCAGGATAAAAACCTTGCCCGTTGACGACGATTTTCTTTTTAGCATCACCTGGCCAACGACGGGTTCCATTAAAACAGGAGAACCACCGGCTGATCTCAGCAGGGTCCGGTTGGCATTATAAGCCATCCCCCTATTTTCGGATCGAGCGACGGTAACCGCCAATAAATGGTTCGACATCTCCAATGGCTTATCGTCCATACTCGTCATACTAGCCGCAGCAAAATCATTTTTAATATCAAAAATCACGGAGGATAACTTAATAGGACCGCCGTTGGCTGCGCCAATAGCCGCTTGGGCTTTCGCCGTATCAAGCGTGACAAACCCCTGCGTGGCATTCCACAAGAGTTCCTTTGTGTCACTTTGCCAGGAATCATGTTGTGCCTTGTCATCCTGAGCAGAGCGAAGGATCTCGTCTTGAGATTCTTCGGCCTTCGGCCTCAGAATGACACCTTTGTTCATAGTACTGACAACCCGCTCCACCCCGTGCACCAAGCCAAGCCAGGGTTTCTCCAAGGCCTTGACCGATAATGGCAGCTGAACGCGCTCCTTCGCCGGAGCCACGTCTTGGCGGTGAAAAATACGTGAAGCTGCGGCGTATTGCAAGTAAATTTCCGGTTTGGTACTGACATCAAAGTTGCCCTGAATTTTGTCAGTGGCGAGGTGGCCCTCAAAGTTAAATTGGATAATGCCGTCCCAATCCTGAAAAGACGCGTAGGCCGCCATTAAAATCGGCCCGGCTGCGCGAAATTCATTCGGCCAATCGATATTCCATTCGCTCACCACAAAGGGTTTATTTTGAACCCGGAGACCGCTTAAACGAGTAATGGGATTAATCCGTTTTCTTTCGCCCGGATGATTTGAAGGATAAATCTCCTTTGTGATCATCCCGTTATGGAATTTCACCAAATCACCGTATCCCCCGAGCGGCTGGTCCCAGTACGCATGCCGGTCCACAAAATCAAGCTCGGCATTCGTTTGAAGGTCCAACCCGTCCCTGCCGAAGTTACTTCCGGCAATCGGGAACTTGACGCCAAGCGTAAGAAGGAAACTGTGCATTTCACGAAAATAATCGCTCTGCAGTTTGGCATAAAACCCCTGCACTTCAGAGTCTTCAAAATTCAAATAACGGTTTGCCTCCGTTTCCAAGTCAGCGCCGCCCTTGGCCTTAATATAAGTTCGCCACAATTGCTTTAATTCCTCTCGATAGATGGGGGGAATTTCCGCCATATCTTTTTTTTCACGTCCCAAAAGCGAGCTCTCGTTGATGATTTCCATCAAGGCAATAGCCGGCTCGTCGATCAGCTTATTGCCGGTGTACTTATTGTGATGCGTGAGAAGGTCCTGGGCATATTTTTTTTGGAGTTCGATAATTCTTCGATTATATTGCGCGACCATCTTGGCGCCTTTCGACAACTTTTGATATGCCGGGACATCGTCCCCATCGCGAAAGCGCCGGCTTACAAGAAGGTCCAGGTACACATAAATTCCTCTCTTCTTGAGCTCGGCGATAAAATAGTCCAGACGGTCAAGACTATCCTTCGAAAAATGCTGGGTGTCATTCGATTTAGGGTCAAATAAATTGCGTTCCGCCCAAGGGGCATCGAGATGGTGCAGCCTCACTAAATTAAAACCCCATTGTGAAAGACGCTCAGCGTACTTTTCAGCTTCCTTATGCGTCGGGAGGGCTTGCGGCGCCTGAATGTTAATGCCAAAAAATCTTGCCCGCGTTCCGTCTTCAAAATAAAAATGGCCGTCCTCTCCGGCACGGACATAATCTCGATGGCCCGCGGGAGCGTCCAGCAAGCTGCTCGCATCCAAAGCCCCTTGAAGGCGGCCGCCATAGGCCTCAAAGGGCTTCCAGGAAGACGTGTCGTTACGGGATGCCAAAGGCCTCAAGAGCGGTTCATTTCCTTTGTAAGCAGCCAATTTCACATTGTCAAATTCAACAGTTCCTTTGGCATTCTCAAGTTTCAAAAAAAGCGTTGCCTTTTTCGGGCTCGCAGGCAAAGCAAAAGATTTGGAAATTTTTTTCCAAAAAGCGCTGCCCGTTCCCACGGGGATTTCTTCCCGGTGAAATAAGATTCCCTTGGCGTCAAAAAAATGGATTTCTATTTTTGCTCCGCCGTCCTTCTGGCTTGCTTCGACTTGATCCAGCTTCACATCGGCTTCGAGCACAAGCTTGTCGGCATTTCCCCATGCCAGTGACAAGTATTGCTTCGCCACGGCCGTCCCATAATCATTGAGCCTGGTTTCAAGCCGTACGCGGCTCTCGTAGCCCGGGTAGCGGTGCTTCTGCCCCTTATCCAAAAACCACGGAGAAAGGCCGCTTGGATATTCGAATCCGCCTTCAACCACAAAATTAGTAAGGTCGTGATCCTCAGGCAGGCCAAAGAGAAGCTCGGTATTATCGAAAAAGACCTCTCCCAGGGCATCCTCTAATTCCAAACGAAGTTCCACCAGTGCCGCACCATTGGGGATTCGGATCCGGTCGGACCAGGGCCGCCAGCTTAATGTCCCGCTCCAGGATTGCATTTGCTTTTTTTTAAGCACGTCTCCGGCGACATCATAAAAATAGAGATTTAGCGAAGCCGCCCCCTTTGCCCCTTTCCAGGCCGCTCGCACATCCACGGTTTTCAAAAGGATCGCGACCGTCAAAGTGGAAACGGATTCGGGAAGATCGATTCTTTGGAGAAGAACCGCTCTCGGTTTTTTGTCCGTTCCTACGAGTGATACCGTGCGATTTCCTTGCTCCCGGACTCCCTCGCGGATATTTCCGTCTGTCTCCCATCCCTTAGGTGTTCCATCACCGGAAAATTTCTCAAAATTCTCATTCACGGGCTGCGCGGGTAACACCGCGGCATGAACCGTCCCCATGAGGCACGAAAACAGAACCAGGGTGATCCTCGTAATATTCCTGCTTTTCTGAATCCATTCTTTCAGGCAAAGCTTCAAGAAAACCAAGTCCTCTATTAAATATCGCCTCCATAACCGTACGGGATCTTGACAAAGACGCCACAGCCATTCCAAACCCGACTTCTGCATCCATTCCGGAGCCCTCTTAATAACCTGAGCTTCAAAATCAAAAGCCGCTCCCACGCACAAAGCAACTTTTATGTTTAACGCCGGAAGATATCGAGAAATCCATTTTTCCTGTTTGGGCGCACCTAAGGCGACAAATAAAATGTCCGTCCTGCTTTGATTGATCAAAGCTACAATTTTCCCATTTTCGTTCGCGTCTTTCTCAAAACCAAAAGGCGGCGAATAACACCCTGCAATCTGGATCGTTGGACACTTCCTCTTTAAACTCAACGCCGCCATTTCGGCCACACCAGGCTTTGCGCCAAGAAGAAACACGCGCTTACCGCTTTCGGCGGCAAGTTGACACACGCGCGGGAAAAGGTCAGACCCCGCCACCCTCTCTTTGAGGGGCATTTTCAAAAATCGGCTGATCCACACCAGGGGCATCCCATCCGGCACGACAAGGGAGGCATTCTGATAAGCCGCACGGAATTCAGGGTCGTTTTGGAGTTGCACGACATGATCCACATTGGGAGTCGTTAAATAATGTCTCCCATTTTCAAATAACCAGCGGCTAATCTGATCAATCACCTCAAGGGTAGTGACGTTATGGATAAAAATACCAAAAAGTTTGATACTGTGATGTCCGACCGTTTGGGTCGAAGGGGGCTGGGTTAATTCAAGCGGCATGACAAAACATTTCCTCTTTTTGAAGGGCTCTGTAACTGGCAAAGAGTTCATCCAGGATTTTTTTTGCGGCAAAGGGCCGGGCAGCATTTTGACATGCGGCGCGATCCGGCGTCTCGCCTAAAAGCCAGGCCATACTTTGACTAAAAGTTTCAGGATCACGTGTTTTAACAAGGCATCCAGCCGCGGGGCTTGTTACAAGACGCGCTGTTTCCCCTTCGTCCACGGCAACCACAGGAAGCCCGCACTGAAGCGCCTCCAAGACCGCTCGGGGCATACCCTCGTACGCGGAACTCAGAGCAAGGCAATCCGAGGCATTCATCCAAGCCGCAATATCAGACTGAGATTGCGGTTTGATGAGAGAAATCATGTTCGCCAGGTGATGACTCTCAATCCAGGAACGGATCTCCGTTTCCATGGAGCCACCCCCGATCATAATGAGCTGCGTATCTTTAAGCTGACGATTGAGCGCCTGAAATGATTTTAGAAGTAAAAAAGGATCTTTCTGCTGTTCAAAACGACCCACGAAAAGGATCCATTTTGACGCGGGGTCCAGCCCATACTGTTGAGCCAAGTCTTCCTTTGTTTGCCTCCGGTCCGCTTCGGGCATCGAGCGAAAAACATCTTCGTCAACCCACGTAGGAACAAAAATGAAATTTTTGATCAATCCCGGGTATTTTGCATGGTACCACCCAATAAGATCCTCCCGCACGCTGTAACACTGGGCCATATTCCTGATTAGCATTTTCTCTAGTGCAAAATAAGCCCAGGGAAAGTGTTTCCAGAAAACTTCCGTCTGTTTGTGATATAAATCCTGGCTATGCGTGTGAAAAAAAAGCACCTTCCTGCATCCCTGAATATCCCGGAGCGCAAGTTCAGGCTCGATACGGTGAAGCTCTACAAGAGCATTCTTAAAATCTATCTGACGCCGTTTTCTCAATAGTTCCCAAGTGAAACTCAGACTCAAAGGTACCCGGCCGTGATACGTCGGATGGGCCGCGACAAGAGGCAAATAATCAAAAGTTGTTTCATCGAGCGTTAATTGCTGCCACTTTCCCAGCGGGCGTTTTTTTGAGTCGGTCGTCACACCCACGAGGCTGACTTGAAAATCCGAAGGGGCATATTTAATAAAGGTATTGATATAGGTGCCCACCCCTCCGACATGGTTAATCGCCGGGTCATGCTGATGAATAATAAGAATCCGCATCTTAAAGTTTCTTCCCGTTAGCGACAAGGCGTTCAAGCAGGGCTTCTGTCTTATCCACCATTCGGCCGACAGAATAACCCTTTTCCACTTTTTTACGTCCGGCCTCACCCATTTTCGCGGCAAGATCAGGATTCTGAAGTAATTCCGTCACCCGCTCTGCCAAGGCTTGCCAATCTCCGGAAGGCACTAAAAAGCCCGTCTTCCCTTCCTCCACTTGTTCAGAAAGACTGCCTACGTTTGTGGCTACAACCGGCTTACCGGCCGCCATATATTCCAAAACCGCATTGGATACGGTTTCCACAACCGGCTGCGACGATAAAACCGCAACATCTAGAAGAGAAAGAATTTCCGGGATATCATTTCGAGCTCCTAAAAAATGCACAGACTCAGAAATTTTAAGCGCCGCGGCGAGAGCTTCAAGCCGGCTTTTTTCCGGCCCTTCGCCCACCACCGCAAAACGGGTTGCGGGACAATGCGTCAAAACTTCGGCTGCCGCTTTTAAGAAAATATCGTGGGCTTTTTCAGGCCGCAGCATCGCAACAATCCCAACGACTTTTTGATTTTCTTTTAACCCGAGGGAAGCGCGCAGACCCTTTTGAGCGCCCTTTGCGGCAAAGCGCTCCAGGTCAACCCCGTTTGGAATAATTTCGATTTTCCGCGCGTCAATCCCTTCCCTCTCTATCAAATATGTTTTATGCATGCCGCTTAACGCAGTGATGCAATTTGTCCAGGGGAAGGTCAGGCGGTTAAGCAGCAAACGCCGTTTGATCCGGTTGATCTTTCCGGTTGAACGGATCGCAGTGATACGCACCGGGACATTGGCAAAAAACCCGCACCAAGTTCCCCAAAATTGGGTCAGGGGCTGATTCACGATAAATAGGGCATTAATCCTTTCACGCCTCAACACCTGCCACAGCTTGAAGGGAAGCCGGGCATCCAGGCGGTTTTGGGCGAGGTCATGATAAACAGAGTAACCTTCCTTAACCAGCTGCTCTCCCAGGACTCCAGGGCCGTAGAGACAACAAAGCACAGGGGAAAACTTTTTCTTATCAAGGCGCCTCATTAATTGACTCACGACAGTCTCGGTTCCCCCAATCCTGAGTGATGTCTCCAAAAAACAAACCCGGATCTTTCCGTTATTCATTCTTGGCATCCTGGAATTTATAGCCTGAGAGCAGGCAAGCCGTATAAGTCCAGACAATCATGTTCAAAGCTAAATTACCCGTATGCACTAAATCGTTAAGCATGCGGCAGCATAGCCCCAGCACCAGCCCCGTAAAAATGGCTTCGGTCCAGTCCCCTCGAGATTCCTTGATTTTCTTCCATCCTTCGCGGCAAGCTTTCCACAAAAACAACAGAAACCAGAACAATCCTACGACTCCGACCTCCGCCGCAAGTGCAAGCATAAAGTTATGAAGCCGTCCGTTATAAAGAAAAACCCTGTTTTTTGTGTTCGGATCCACAACGTAAGTCTCATAATTCTGACTGACCACGCTATAGTTATTGATTCCCACGCCGAGGATGGGATGGGCCTTTAGCATGGTATACCCCATCTGCCATTGGGGAAGCCGGGAAGAGGTCGATCCGCGGTCATCTTCTCCCAGCCGGGCCTTAATGAGCGGCGCCAAAGGCGCCAGGACCATACCACCCACCAGCACAACAAGTACCAGGAACAAACCCGCAGATGAATTTTTTTGATTCTGAATAAAAATGCGCACAAAAATGATGGCAAATGCGGCTGCCGTTGTAAGCCATGCCGAGCGGGAAAATGAAAGCACAAGGACAAGCGAGCCAAGCATTAATGCAATAAAGGCAAGAAGCCTCCGCGACATTTTTATGGAACTTAAGCTGACGGCAAAAGCAACCGGCAAAAGAGACGTTAGATAAGCACCGAGAAAATTCGGATGCCCTAAGGTTCCCCCGACCCTTAAAAACCTTCCCGTGCTTAGAGCAAGTTCCTTCTCTTCAAGGCGTTCACCCAAAACGTGAAGTCCTAAATTCGAGCCGCTCGCCTGCTGAGCCAGACAAAGGAGACATTCCGCAATCAGTCCGATCAAAAGCATGCGCACAAAGAACCACAAATCTTCACGCGTACGTATGTGATTGGCTAAATAGAAAAAAAGAAAGAAGATCTTCACAAAGCTGCCCAGCATGAAAAGGCTAAGCAGAGTGTTTCGGGCTTGAATCATGGACAAGGCCGCCCACCCGATAAAACAAAGAAACCAAATTGTCCCGGAAGGCCATATTAATTTTTCCGAGTCGCGCCGGACGGCTAAACGCAGAAACCAAAGGGGATAAAGTGTAAGCAGTGCAAAATCAATGACGGAAATTCCAAATCGCGGGGTTCCGCTTGGCAGATTCATCGCAACGAGCGACGGGCCAATATTAAAATAGACGTCCACGTTGAAAGGGATGGCAAAGAAAATCAGGCCCAGCATGAATCTTTCAAACTTACCTGAAATAACCGCAATCAAAAAGATGGTCATCCCTGCCGCGATCATTCCAAACCATCTCATCGGAAAAGATTGCATCGCGTAGAGCAGCATCATCGCTAAAAGAAAAGCGGCGCCCGCTGTTACCAAAAGAGGGCGCATACGGATTTGATTACCTGTCAAAAGAAGAGTACGCACGCCGAGGATCTCCTCCTAGAGAGAAATAAGAATGGGTGAGATATTCCTGCTAAACTTCCGCATGTTCCTTCGCCGGCACAGATTGAGAATGTTTCTGTTGGCGAACAAGAGGAGAAACCTCCGGGGAATCCTTCGGCTTGGAAAGAAGTTGGTGGATAGAACTTTTCCATTCGAGCAATTGAGAAATCATACGATCGTTTAACCGCTTCGGGGCTCTCTGAGAAACTCCGTAGACAGGGTAGCTCGAATAGCCATAGCCATACCCTAACAAATCAACTGTCGGAACATTATTTAAGATTACACCTACGAGCTTGGCGTTCACACTGGCGCTAAGAGAGGCTAATCGGTTCAAAGCCTCCCGGGGAGTTTCTCCACTCTGAACCACCGCCAAAACTGCGCCGGTCAGCGCGGCTAAGACCAAACTGTCGGTCACGGCAATAATGGGCGGGGCATCCAGGAGAATACGGTCAAAACGAGGGGCAACATTTTTAAGAAATTCCCGCATCTGGGCTGAACCCAAAAGCTCAGCGGAATCGTGACGCACTGCGCCGCTGGTCACAAGAAACAGACCCGGGATTTCTGTTTTCCGGATAATGTCTTCTAAATGCGCTTGGCCGGATAAAAACTCACTTAACCCGGACTTCGCCTTAACCTTAAATATTTCATGAAGCCGCGGCTTGCGAAGATCCGCGTCCACAATCAACACTTTGATTCCAAGCTGCGACAAAGCCACTCCCAGATTTGACGTTGTTGTGGACTTTCCTTCTCCGCTGCCGGGGCTTGTCACCACCATGATATTTTCATTTTGCGAGGCGCAATAAATCAAATTCGTGCGAATATTGCGGTACGCTTCCAGAGCAGGAGATTCAATTTCCCTTCGAAGCAAGGGATAACGCCTTACGTCATTCCTATGCGGCACATGCCCCAAAAAAGGCAGCTGAGTATTTTGCTCAATGTCCTGAGGAAATTTTAAGGTGTTATCAAACATTTCTTCGGCAACAGCGATCGCCAATCCCCCCAGGAGGCCGAATACCAAGCCTAAAGCCAGCATCAGCTTCTTCTGCGGCTTGATCGGATAGAGCGGCACCTGCGCTAGATCCTGGATCCGGATATTACTCGGACGATACCCCCCAATTCCCATATCTTGCCCCAATTGCTTAAGCAGGGTCTCTAAATCGACCCGCTGATCCTGGGATAACGGCTCCGCTTCACCCGCCTGATGTTCCAGCGCCTTGCCAATCGCTTCCTCTAACTGTCTAATCTGCTGTCGTATTCTAGCTCTTGCCGGATATTTTTCCCGGTACCGCTTTGATAGTTCAGCTTCTTTGGATTGTAGTTTCAAGTATTCCGTTTTCATTAAAGTCAGAGCTTCTGAAGATGCGGCTTTCATTAGACTTTCCTGAACAAATATGCCCGCAAAATCATTAGCGATTTCGGCTGCCTTTTTAGGCGAACTATTTTCAACGCTTAGCCTGACAAGCCTTGTTTGCTTAACGGGTTCCACCGAGACCGCTCCGCGGAGAATATTGACGGCATCCGGCTTATTGGCATAGCCCGGATCATCCTTGAGATTCGAATGCGTAAAAACCTGCTCAGCCAAATGATAACTTCTCAGATATTCAAGCTGAGTACGGTAATAGTCCGCGTAGGTCAGGTAGTTGGTCTGTCCCACCGTGGCGTCATCACGCGAAGCGGATACCTGCAAAATATTGGGACTTTCCTGATCAATCAGAATCGTTGCCGTCGCCTGATAAATCTTTGATTGAAATAACAAACTAACGAAAATCACCAACAGGGTTACACCTAAAAAAGTCAAAATTGTCAAACGGCGGCGCTTGAGAAACAATAAAACATGGTGCGCATGTTTACGGATATCAAAAACGGGTGATTCAATCATATCATTCGCTCCGGAATAAAGACCACGTCATTGGCGAAAATCTCAACGTCCCGACTCCGGTCTCCTTTTTTTATGATGTCTTTGGCTTTGACATTGACGGTTTTAGGCAGTCCGTTTTCAACCCGAAAAATGCGGGCACTATTAATCGCCGCATCTTCCGTAAAACCTCCCGCCATGGTAATCGCTTCCATCAGTGTCATATTCTTTCCCTCGGGAAGCGGATAAGAACCCGGCCGGCTGACAGCTCCCGTCACAGAGACATTCCGTGAGTGGTAGGTTTCAATAAATATCTGGACTTGCGGGTCGATCAGATAGTCTTCCGCCAAAAGCTCTGTTATTTTCCCCTGAAATTCACTCACGGTCATTCCCCCAACCGAAAGTGTGCCTAACAAAGGATACGTAATTTCCCCATTGCTTGCCACACGAACGGTTGTTGTTAAATCAGGCTCTTCAAAGACCTTTATTTGCAAAACATCTTCGGCTGTGATCCTGTATTCTTGCATGGGATCAACAGGCAGATTTGTTGCAATCGGCTCATTTAGTGTGTTCGCAAGTGGTTCTGTGCTTGCGACAGTTTCTGTGGACGCAGGAGTTTCAGCGCTTATCGGAGTTTCTGTCTTGGCAGGAATACGTTTTTTAGGTTTCATCGCCATCGCGAAGCAAGAATCAGCTCCCAGGACGATCAAAAAAAGTAAGCCAAAAATAACAAATAAAATCTTAAATTTTTTCATTTGATTTTTCCTTCGACAAAAGGAACTTCGAATACCTTTTCATGAAAAATGGGGCCGTGACCGAAATATCCGTCTTCCCCAAAAAGCTCACCGTGATCTGCTGTGACCAGGATATGGGTATTCTGAGGCACGAGATCATAAAGCTTTTCAAACAGTTTGTCCAGATACTCCACGTTGGCACGCTGCTTTTCCTTAAGCTCAGCCATTTGACTCATTGAGAAGAACTCGTCCTCTTTTGTTCCCCCGTTGCCATTGGATCCTTCCCGGTCAATAAAATCATCCAGATGCTTAAACACACCGTGGACCCCGTGAATCCGGGGCAGCGTATTCTCCCCTTCGTGCGGAAGAGCGTAAGGATAGTGAGTTTCCCCCACGTTCAAAAGGTAAAAACTGGGGGTATCGTTTGGAAACACTAACCGGTCAAGCATGGCATTGAAATCATTGTGCTTGGGCATTAACGCGTATTCATCAAAAGACTGGTTTAAAACCGTGGTTTGGTTTAAGACGGGCATGGAGACAAGCGCGCCTGTCTTATAACCATTTTTCTTCAAAAACGTGGAAAGCCAAAGCTGCGGGACAAACCCCTTAAACGAGATGTCCGGAATATTCAACCGGTCTGACCAGCATTTGAAATCGTCTTTATAGACTTCGGAGGCAAAAACACCTTTCGGTGTTCTGTGCGGGCTCATCCCCATCATATAAACAGTATGCGAAGGGGTTGTCCAGCTGGCGTAGGAATACCGCTTCTCAGGTTTTCCCAAGCGGCTGATATTGGGGGTCTTGGCGCTCATAAAAGTATCAAAACGGCAGCTGTCAAAAACAATGAATAAAAAGTTGTTCTTCACGTTCTTATTTCTCCTTGTTAGATTTCAACCTTCAAAACACCTTTAAACAAAAACCCTGCCGCAAGCGACACGACAAGAAAAATCAGCATCCAGTGGACTTGGTACCCGAGCAAGGAGTAGTTCACCTTGGGGTATTTCACAAAAATTTCCTCAAGGGTGGATTCCTTCCCTAAATTCTTGTCCGCGGAATAAAGCAAACTCTTAAACCAGCTCTTAAACCGGCCGCTCGAAAGCAAAGGCACCGACTCCCCCACATACATATCCATACCGTAGGTCTTATCGTCACTTTGCACAGTCAATTGCTTTTTACCCGGCTCAAGCGCTTTCACACGCCAGGAGGCTTCATGCTTTGCCTTCAGCACAAGAGGCGGCAGTATCACTTCCAACCCGTCTGAAGCTGCAAGCGTCAAACGATCCATTGCCTGATTGTCTGCTACTTTCACCGTTACCCAGGTTTCGTCTCCCACTTTCAACGGACGGTGCTCATAACGCAGATAAAGCTGGGCCAGGATTAAAATCGCCGGAACCATAAGTACAAGAAAAGGAACCAAAGCATACCGCAGGTAAAGAAAATTGGTGGCCAGGGCTTTCACCGCGGCTTTCAGGGACAGTCCCAGATGATTGCGGAAAAGCACGATTTCCAGGATATGCGCCTGGATCTTGGACTTCGCCGCCTTGATCCTGGCCTGATTGGAACATAGGCCGAACAATTTCAGGAATAAGATGCCGGTTACAAAGGACACGGCATAAAGCCCTGCCGCCGGAGGGAGTGCAGCAAAGGGCTTTAACAGCCAATCAAAAAACACAGTCGAGCATCCGCTCAATGCGTTAATCACTCTAGATACCCCAAACCTTTTAACTTGGTTGTGATGTCATCAATTTCTTTTTGCTTTTCGGAAGCCACGGCTTCTTCCTTCTTCGAGTTCTCAATCCGTTCAAGTTCCCGCTCAAGGACGGTTTCAACAAATTCCTCAACGGAAGAGCACCCCATTTCAGAAGCCGCGCTTTTAGCTTTCTCAAACAATTCTTTTCTCACCTTAATTTTTGCGTCAAACATGTTTCGGATTCTCCTTTTTATTCATTTCCGACTTGAAGGTTTAGCGAAAAATTGAGCTGCCTTCCATTTCCGGATGATTCTCAATCCCGACATAATCCAATACCGAAGGGGCAATGTCTTCCAGTGTAGGATTTTCCTTTTTAATTTTCTGGTTGGAAAGAACCACGCCGGGCACCAAGTTAAAATAAATGGTGTGGTCCCCGCTCCACGTGCTCAAATTGTCTACCATTTCTTCCTTGGGCAGTTCTCCCAAAATAGTATCCCAGGAAGCACGGTAACCGTCTTCATACCCCACAATTAAATCGGGCGCGCTTTCCACATGGGGCCCCTTATAAATTTCATTTCTACGGGCAACATGCTTAATCGGGTGAATCCCCGTCTTGGGATCCACATACTCCAATAGCATTTTTCGTGCCTCTTCGACAAAACTGTCGTATTGGTCGAGCGAAACAGCCCCTTGAGGCTCCCGGTTTTGAAGATTCACATAGACCGCATTAATGCCAAGATTATAAATCTTTGTCTTCGTCCAATCCACGTTGGCAAAAAACTCACCCGCGTCTTGTTGGCTGGGATCCATCAGCGTTATCCACTTCTTATTTAAGAAAATCGTATTTAAGTTGACGCCGCGCCTAAAAGACGTGAATCCGTGATCCGACATAACAATAAGAAGCGTATCGGAATCTGCCTTTGACTTAACTTTTTCAAGAATCCGGTCAAACTCCTTGTAAAAATTCTCAATCACTTGTCCGTGGAGCTCGTTTCCTTCCACGGTGTACAGTGGATGCTGGGGATCTAAAAAGCGCCAAAACGTATGGCTTACCTGATCCAGCACGCTAAAATAGTGAAAAAGGACACCCTTCTCAAACCTTCCCAGTTCAAAATTAAGCCGCTTTTCTTCTTCTTGAAAAACCATCTGGATTTGCTTTAAAAATTCCTCATCCGTAAAAACCTTATGCTCAAGCGCCTTCGTGTCCGGCGGCATATTTTGAGTATAAAAATACCCCACCGCGTCAAATAACTCTTTGGCATAGGACCCGGGCTGTGAAATGGGAACCGCGGGATTGGAAGGATCAATATTGAGCGGTGAGATGTAGAGCTTAAAATTCGGCGATACTTCTTTAAGGTAAAACCTGCAGATGGCGGTGATATGCTGGACCACGGGGATAATATCAAACTGGATCCTCACAAAATCACTGAATTCCCCCTGCTTCAAAACAATTTCCTGGCCCTGGATACTGAGCTTTGCCATTTGGCTACCCTCGTCAAACCAAACCGTAAAAGGAATAGTCAGCGCCATGTCTTCCTTGTTGGGAAAGGCCTTGGGATTTTTTAAAGGGTGCGGGGGGCCATAAATTTTGGCATCCACCTGACCGTCCACCGGAGTGACTTTATAAATCTTTCCCCCGCCAATCACGCCTTTAAGATTCATCTCCTCCGAGGTATAAAAGGAAAAGGAGCTTTGCGTGCCCAAAAGATCGGGCGTTCCCATTCCGGACAAAGCCTTAAATTCGTGCCCTTCACAAGGACATGTAGGCGGATAATTCGCAGGAACCTGCCCCATCGTTGCGGAGATATTCTTATCGAACAAGTATTCCCAGAAGGGCTTCCCATCGCGCAAGTTCTTCACAGACCCTGAATCAAGCGGAATTTGCCACGGGCCCAGAGGGAGGAATTTTGTCGGGGGCTTGGTTTCGGTAATGGATAAGTAAGGCAGCATCGTATTCGGATCCCGGTGAATAAAATCAAAAATGCCGTGCTTGCCGGGATTAGCTCCGATCATAAAGCTGGACCATGCGACAGGGCTTTGAGGAGGATAACTGGTTTGGAGCTTTTTAAAATCCCCTCCGTCATTAATCAGTTTCTTAAAATTAGGCATTTTCCCTTCATCCATGAATTTTTGAAGCAGCTTTGGATCCATTCCGTCAATCCCCAAGATAATCACTTTGCGGGCTGACGCGTCCCCGGCGTGCACTGGCACAGAGCCTAAAAGCAGGAAAAGCGCCGCAATGACAGAAAAACTTTTCTTCATAAGACCGGTTTTCCTTCCATATAAGAAGGAATTTTAACATCAAATAGATCTAGGACGGTCGGGGCCATGTCGCGCATATCAGGAGCGTCGTTTTTAATCGCACGGTTACAGAAAAAGACACCCGGGACACAGTCAGAGTCAATGCTGTGGTCCCCGCTCCAGGCCTTGGTATTATCCTCAAAAATTTCCGAGCGCATCTTGCCCGTCACGGATTCCCACGAAATGCGGTATCCGGGTTCGTAACCGATGATAAGGTCCGGCGCTTCTGATTTATAAAGCCCCTTATAAATTTGCGCGGTATCGGCAATCCGGCGTATTGCGGCTTGCCCATTGGCTGGATCCTTCAACCGCAAAAGTTTTTCGGTAATTTCAGCTTTTAGTTTCACCGCTTCCTGATCCGAAACAATCCCCTGCTTTTCACGTCCGATACGGTTCAAGTAAAGTCCTGAAAGGCCTACCGCAAAGGCCTTGGTCTTGGACCAATCCACATCCAAAAAGTGGTCGCGGCCCGTGATTTTGTTTTCCTTAAGCGTCAAATATCCTTCTTTGGCAAGCCAGGTATTAAGGTGCACACAGCGCTTAAAAGACGCGAACCCGTGGTCGCTTAAAACAATAAACACATCCTTGGGTCCAATCTTTTTAAGTGTTCGGCCCACAAGGTCATCCATCTTGGCATACATTTGTGGAATCACTTCCCGGTATTTTTCATCCTGACAGGGCGAAGGATGTCCGTGATCAATATAGCGCCAGAAAATATGCTGAATTCTGTCACTGGCATCAAACACACAAACACAAACGCCTTCTTTGGTTTTCTCCAAGGAATCAAAAAACATTTTTTCACGCTCTTCGTGCGTCAGATATGTTTGCGCGAGAAACGCCTCATCATCCAAAACCTTTTCGTTGCGCGCCCACGTATCTTCCATCAAGCCCAGGGTTCCGAATAGGCCGTTGAGCTTCGAGAGATACATAGAAAAGAAATTAGGGTGTGAGATCGGCATGGCCGGGCTTTCAGGATCAATATTGACCGGTGAAACATAGAGTTCAACTTCAGGAGACATCTGCTTTAAATAAAACCGGCAGATTCCCTTAACCTTCACGCCAAAGCCCGCGCTGAATTCAAGCCGTGTCCAGTCGGAGAATTGGTTCGGAACAAGTGAAACTGTATTTTTCTGCACGGTCAAAACGGCCCGATTCTTTTCCGGAGTTACTTCAATCGAAAAAGGAACTTTGAGGGAATCTCTTTTAATCTTGAAAGGATGCGGCGGCCCTTCAATAAAACCGCTTGCGCGTTTCCCTTCCCGCTTAAGGGGAAAATGCGTCCCACCCGTCCGTTCCCCGATTTCAGGCGCCGTACTAAAAAATGAAAACATGCCTTGTGAACCTTTAAGGTCGGGCGTACTCATCCCAGACAAAATGTTGCCCTCAAATTTCTCGGGCGGACACGTAATCGGAACACGCAAAATGCTTGAGAAAACTCCTTGTTTCCCAAGAATTTTCCAAAAAGGCTGAGATTGGCGAAGGATCCGGATCTCCGGCTTGGACAAAGGAATCCTCCAGGAACCAAAAGAAAAACTGCGCTTCGGAGAATCAATTTTCATGGAAGAAAGATCGGGTAAATACATCCGCTTATCGCGGGTTAGAAAATCAAAGATATTGTGGGCGCCCGGGTTAACACCAGTCTGAAAGGTCGACCAGGCGACCGGGGATATCGAAGGAAAGGTGGTCTTTAATTTCCTGTAACAGCCTTTTTCCGCCAGGGATTTCAAATTGGGTAAGCGGCCTTCGCGGATGTATTTCTCGGTTAATTGCGGGTCAAACCCATCCAGGCCCAATATAACGAGCCGCCTTGTTTTGGCCTTTTTGCTGATTTTCTTTCCCAAAAGACTTTTCCAAAGCCAGCGGAGAGGCCAAAACGCAATCGTGAGAAATGCCATGAAAAAGGTCATCACGAAAACAAACGCAGACCCTAAAAAAGCAAAACCCGCTCCGGGACCGATATAGGCCCAAAGCGGGTGGCAACTTGCAGCCAACAGGCTGCAGACAAAAAGGAATATCCTAAAAGTCTTTTGACGCTGCATTAGCACACGATTTTCTTCAGAGGGTTTCTGAGCTAAGAAGCATAGACCGGCAGAATAAAAGCCTAGGCTTTGACAGTGGCTTTTTGCGGACTCGAAACAGCCTGCTTGGATGCCATAAATTTCAAAAGGTCCACAACGCGATTGGAATAACCCCATTCATTGTCGTACCAGGATACGATTTTAAAAAACCGTTTCTCTCCCTTGAGATTATTCTGCAGCGTTGCGAGCGAATCATAAATCGAAGAACTTTTGCTGTGAATAAAGTCGGTTGAAACCACCTCTTCATGAGCATATTCAAGAATCCCTTTCAGATAGGATTCCGAGGCTTTTTTCAAAAGAGCGTCAATTTCCTCAATCGACGTGTCTTTGACTGAACGAAAGGTCAGGTCCACGACCGAAACGTCCGGAGTGGGAATGCGAAACGCCATTCCGGTCAATTTGCCTTTAACGGCCGGAAGAACTTCTCCCACGGCTTTCGCGGCGCCTGTGGTTGAAGGAATAATATTGATGGCCGCTGCCCTGCCGCCGCGCCAGTCTTTCTTGGAAGGACCGTCTACGGTCTTCTGGGTCGCGGTATAGGAGTGAATCGTGGTCATAAGACCGGTTTCAATTCCAATGCCTTCTTTTAAGAGCACATGCACAAGCGGAGCAAGACAGTTGGTTGTACAAGAGGCATTGGAAACCACGTGGTGGGTTTCAGGATCGTATTCGTTTTCATTGACCCCGATAACTAAGGTTCGGACCTCGCCTTTCGCCGGAGCGGAAATAATAACTTTCTTGGCCCCTGCCTTAAGGTGCAGGGCCGCTTTTTCACCGTCTGTGAAAAGTCCGGTGGATTCAATTACATATTCGATTCCAAGATCCTTCCAGGGAAGGAGGT
>Ga0247727_10003437_pt1 | contig 35003 bp, 28 predicted proteins | sample WisWelCaveWW1625_FD_202498 | JGI IMG/M metagenome (GOLD analysis project Ga0247727, IMG submission 202498) | Biofilm microbial communities from Wishing Well Cave, Virginia, United States - WW16-25 | ecosystem: Environmental > Aquatic > Deep subsurface > Groundwater > Cave microbial mat | place...
TCTTTGGAAAGCAGCAGATGATACTCCGTTTCGCTGGCAGAGCCTCCGGCAATTCGCAAGAAGCGCGCAAACTCGGCATCACTATCTCGGCCACAGCCTTCGGCAATATTTGCCGCGATGGAGGCGCTGGAACGTCTGATTTGGCTGGTCAAACCGTAGAGCTCGTGCTTCGGAAATTGCGTTGTGCTCTTGTGGATTGCCAACGTGAGATGATGAGCTTTCTCCCACACTTGCTGCTTTCTAAAATCGCGCATTGGGCTCCCTTCCCTGATTCTGCGATTCGTTTCATTTTGCTTTCACTATCAGCTATCAGCTTTCGGCTGAAAGCTGAAAGCTGATAGCTGATAGCTGAAAGCTGATAGCTGAAAGCTAACAGCTCAAATCCACCCCTTCACCTCCACCTCCGTCAACGACTTTTCCATCTTCACGCACTCGCTGCGCGCGGCGCGGAGGATGTGTTTCATGCTGACGGCTTCGCCGGCCTCGGCGGCGAGAAAGGCGGCGTTGAGCGCGACGTTGCGGATGTTGCCGCCGGTCACGTTCAGTTGTGCGAGCTTGTCGAAATCCAAACCTTCCGTGGGCATACTTGCCGGAAAGATGCGCCGCCAAATTTGGCTGCGTTGCACCGCATCCGGAAAAGGAAACTGCACGATGAAACGAATGCGGCGCATGAACGCGGTGTCGAGCGCTTGCTTCATGTTCGTGGTGAGAATGGCCAAGCCGCGATAGGCTTCCATGCGCTGCAACAAATAACTGATCTCGATGTTGGCGTAGCGGTCGTGGCTGTCTTTCACTTCGCTGCGCTTGCCGAAGAGCGCGTCGGCTTCGTCGAACAAAAGAATCGCGCCGCCTTCTTCCGCGGCATCGAACACGCGGCGGAGGTTTTTTTCCGTTTCGCCGATGTATTTGCTCACGACCTGGCTGAGGTCGATGCGATACAAATCCAGGTGCAACGTATTGGCGAGCACTTCCGCGGCCATGGTTTTTCCGGTTCCGCTCGCGCCCGCGAACAGCGCGCTGATGCCCAGCCCGCGGCTGCCTTTGTGTATGAAGCCCCAGCTTTCATAAACCTTCGCGCGCTGCCGCACGTGCGCCGCGGTGTCACGGAGAATTTGCAGCTGCGCTTCCGGCAGAATCAGCTCTTCCCAAATGGATGAAGGGATGATGCGTTGCGCCAGCTCTTCCAAGCGCGGGCGCGCGTGAACGCGGCACGCTTCCCAGATCAACTCCGGAAATTTTTCATTGCGCTCCCAGTTCACCATGCCCTGCTCCGTAGCGCGGGTGCGCGCTTCGGCAAAAGCATTTTGTATGGTCAGCGCGCCGAGACTGAATTGCGAAACGAGCGCATCGACGTGGCTGCTCAAAACCGGCGCGGCTTGGCCCAGGGTTTTTTGCCACAGCATTTTTTGTTCGCCGGCAGTCGGACGCGGAATATCCAGCGTGATCACTTGCCGGTGAATGTTGCCACGGCGCTCGCGCCCGGCGACGAGCAGCGGCGTAAACGCCGTATCGAGAAAGCGTGTGATGGCGTTCTTGCGGGCGTGATCGGTTTGATCCACCTCTTCGCAATCGAGCAAAAGTGCGCTGCTCAAAAGCGCCGATTCCCTTTCCCATAAACGCACCAACGATTCCGATTCGCTGGCATTGAGCGGCAGCATTTGCGCGGACAAAATTTTGAGTTGCAATCCCAAACGCGCGCAAGCCGCGGTGGCAATGGCGCGCTTGGAGCTGCTCTCGCTGCCGCAAAGCTGCACGATCGGCAAGTCGGTGATGCTCTTCGAACCCGACCACGTCATGGCGATCGCTTCGGCAAGTTTGTCGTGCGAAGGCACCAGCGCTTCTTCGCGGCCGGCGTTTTCGAGCAAAGCGGCGAGACGGTCATCCAAGTGCGGCACGCCGGCAAGATAGTGCAAGACTCGCTCGTCGATGCGGAGCGCACTGTGCGCCAGCGTTTGGCCCGGCGCCACTTCCAGCAAACGCCAGCGCCGCAACGGCGCAATCGGCGTAATCGCGCTCCAATACGCTTCCGGAAAAGCGGAGAGCGCGAGGCTGAACGTGGGATAAGGCCGTTGCGAATCGCCGTGCGCCGCAGCGCAGAGCCCGGCAAAGGTTGCATCTAGTTCGAGGCCGGCGCAAAGCAGCAGCACATCTTTTTCAAAAGCCGACAGGCGAAATTTGGCGCTGAGCGCTTCCATTGCGGCCGGGCTGGGCATAGCTGCGCGCGCTTGCTCCAAAGCCTCCTGCTCGGCTTTGCCCTCTAGATTGACTCCGGTTTGATTGTTCAAGAGTGCCGCGTGGCGCTGCAAAGCCACGCGCAATACCGCCAACGCCGCCGTGAGAAATCGTTGATTGGCGCTTTGCCACTTTTCGTTGACGGACCCGTTCATGCACGCTCTGTCTTTGCCACGCTTCTATACTTTTCAAAGCTTCTGCGAAGCAGCAAAAAAGCTACTCGGCGAAACTCGGTATCTTCGGTGTCACTCGGCGGCAAAGCTTTTCCGCCGAAATGCGCCGAAGCCACCGAGTGTCGCCGAAAAAAGCTTTGGCAGGATGATTCATCGGCAGAATTATTTTAAATCGTTCTGCCGATGAATCATCCTGCCGTAAACTTTCAGTCCCGTCCGGCGGAATTATTCCGGGGTTGGTTCTTTAATTCGAGAACCTTTCAAACCGTCACGCTCCGGCTGACAAAGCTGTTGGCGGAATCGAAAGTATAACCGGCTTTGGAAATGTTGAGCACCGTCAGCACGTAGCGGCCGTGCGACCCGGTGATTTCGAGCCAGGCATAGCCCAGCTCGTTGGTGCTGTCTTCTTGATCTTGCGTCGTGCCGTTGGGCAAGGTCCAGCGCGCCTCGACCAGCGCATTTTGCACGGCGGCGCCCGTGCGATCCTTTACAATGACCCGGCCGGGAATCGTCACCGGATCGCCGAATTGAATGTTCTCGAAAGAAATACTTTCGGAGCGCAACGGGTTTTCTTCCGTCACGATGGTTTTCGAGAGCACGCTGCGCCCTTGATCAAAATAATAACCGGGCTTGGAAACTTCGGTGATCGTCAAAGTATAAGTGCCGCGCAGTTGGCTGTTCACTTCGAATACTGCATGGCCCAGTTCGTTGGTATGCGGATCGGTTTCCATGCGGGCCGATCCGTCCGGGAAAGCCAATCGCACCGTGACCGAGGCGCCTTCGATGCGCGCGCCCGTGCGATCTTTCACTTGGGCCTGCCAACGGATTTCGATATGATCGCCTTTGTCAAAATCGCCGTTGAAAGAAATTTCATCAACGACCAAAGGCTCGCCGGGCGCAACGACGCTGTTGGTCAAAACGCTGTTGGCGGAGTCAAACGTGAAATCTGGCTTGGTGACGTTCGCAACGTTGAGCGTGTACGTGCCGCTGCCGTCGGTCGCTGAGAACAAGGCCACGCCTTGAATATCGGTCGCCGCCGTTTGCGTGGGTGTGGCGTTATTCGGCAATTGCCAATTCACGTTTACGGTTGCGCCGGGCACGGGATTGTCGTTGTTGTCGAGAATCGTCACCCGGCCGCGCACCGTGAACTGATTGTTTTGCTCGGAAACTTCGAAGCCGATGCTCGTGCTGCGCATGCGATTGAGGCCGGGCACCGTGAGCGTGCGCTGCAACACGCTGCGGCTCGCATCGAAAACGTAGCCCGCTTTGATCAAATTGTTGACGCGAAAAGTATAAGCGCCGCGCGGCCCCGGGCTCGAGAAGCTCGCAAGCCCGGCGTTATCGGTCGTACGATTTTGATTTTGCTGCGAGCCGCCCGGCAAGATCCATGTGGCCAAAACTTCTACGCCGGAAAGCGGGGCTTCGCCTTGCGAGAGAATTTCCTGCACCGTGACCGCGCTATTCACGGTGATCGTATTGCCGGCGCCTTCAAAATTCAAAGCGATGCCTGAAGAACGCATCTTCTTGGTGACCGCGCCGGTCGTGACTTCGACAGTGGGGCCGATGAATCGTCCGGTGGCCGGATCTCTTTTGAGCGGACTCTCGGCGCCATCCACTTGCACGCGCACCAAATATTCTCCCGGCACAATGCCCGAAACCGGAATCGTGATGAGCTCCACGTCCTGTTCGCGCCGCGGCGCAATGAAAGTATACGCATGCCCGGGCACGGCAGAAGGCTGGGTCTGTTTCTCATTCAACAATAAAACGACTTCCTGCTCTTTGCCGATTTTGGGATTCAAGCGCACGGTGATGCCGGGGTTTTCCGAGAACACGACCGGCTCGATAATGCTCGCGCGCAGCGTGAAGAAAACCGGATTGGATTCCACGTTGCGGTGCGGCTCTTGATTCGTGCCGAGATCCAATTGATGTACGATCTGCACGCAATGCTCGCCGGGCCGCAAAACCTCGTCCGGAATGAATTGCGTTACCAAAGGCAGCTTGATCAGCGTGTCGCTGGATTCGGGCAGGCTTTCCAGCGCCACCACGGCTTCATCCACGCGCACCAAAGCATGCTCGCCGCGCAGGCGTTTGCCGGCGATGATCAGATTGTGCCCGGCCAGGATCGGCTCGTTTTCCACGATCGGAGCCGTATCGTTTTCTTGCGAGAGGAGTTTTTCAATGAAAGGCCGCTGCAGCGTAGTTCCGAACACGCCGCGCGAGCGCACCGGCAACACCGCTTTGGCCGGCAGTGCGCTCTCGATGAACACCACCGTGCCTTGATACGCTACGGAGAGATGATAGGGCACTTGAAAGAAGACCGACCACATCTTGGAAAGCTCTTCGAGATTGAGCGGAAGAGGAGAGAACTTGACCAATTCGAATTGATCGGCCAAGTCGGAGCCGGCCAGCACCGGCGTATTGCGTACACACTCCCGAATCAATTCGCGATCCAGCACGGCGCGGCTGTGCAGCGTGCTCACGCTGCTGCCCAGCAAGCGTTGCGGCTCAAACTCGCCCTCGTTGCCGAAGAACGTCAACAAATAGTGCAAATCGAGCGCGACCTGCGGCCGTTGCACCACCTGCCCGTCGGAATCGCGCGTAGGCAAATCGGCATTGCGCCACGAAGGGTTGGTCGTGGCTTGATAGAGAAAAAGATTCACGCCCTTTTTTGAAGGGTCTTTGGTGATGGCATCCGGCCGGAGCGTAATGACCTCTGCGCCGGAAAAATCCCGGTTCAATGCAGTTTGCAGCAGTTGCCGCAGAGTGCAAGTCACCGTTGCCACGGCCAAAAAATTACTCATTGCGATCTCCCATTCCGTTGCCGGAGATAATCTTCCAAAGAGAGCAAAGGCCCGGAGCGGACGCGTTCCCGGCGCAGCGGGGCCACCGGCGCAGCGGGCGGATGAACGGCGCGCACTTCGATGCGGCCGATATTGACCCGAATCGTCGGCGCAGCCGTCGAAGCTTTTGGCGGCGCCAGATGATGGTCCGCGCGTTTATCGGAAATCGTTTTAAGCTCGGGAGCAACTGCCGGGCGGATAGCGCCGAGCAAAACGTGCCGGGGCGCACGCGCAACTTCCGGCATTGCGTCGTTGCTTGCGCGCAACGGTGCGATCGGCCGCAGCGTTTCGGCCTCGGAAAAAGCCTTTTGCGCAAGCAATTGCCCTGAAGTAAAAGGGCGCTCTTGTTGTTCGCGGCCCGTATCCGCTTTGGGCGGAGTGCTACGATTGAAAACTTCCTGCCTGCGTTCAAAAATTTGTTGCGAGGAAGGCGTGGCCTTCTCGGTTGCAGCGACGAGCGGGAACGCCGGCCGTGGTTGAGAAACGGGCACGCCCTCCGCTTCGCGGCGAATATCACGCGCCGGTGTTGCATGGCGCTCTTCCGGAACGATTCTTTCCGAGGGCAAAGTTACCGTGTGCGGTGTGTGAATCAAAGGAGGTGAAGAGAAGTGCTGCGAGAGGTGAAGCTCTTGCGCCGGTGTTTCGCGCTCGGGCGCGTTCGTTGTTGCGGCTTGGGGAACGAGGCGTGAAGTTTTCTCTGCCCCGGGCATGGCCGGCGGAGCTGCGATTGCGAGCGCGGGCGTTGCCTCACTCGCACCAAAGCTTTCTTCAAAGCCCGTGGGAGAAGAGTGCAATTCATTGGGCGCTGCGCTCGCCGTTGCGCCGAAAGTTGGCGTGAGCAAAGGCTGAAGCACGGGCGACGTGCCCATGGTGCGTTCCACCAGGCTTGTGAAAAAGTCCGCCAAAAGATTTTTCTTTCTTGGTTAGCAGTTTCGCGGCTGCACGCTGCGTTACGTTACCATGCTGAGGTACATTTGCCGCCGGAGCGGGTGCAACGCCAGAATATCGGCCTCGCGCCAGCCATAAGCCCAAGCGAGCATGTGGATCTCTCGCAATAACCGTTTGGCCAGCGCTTGAATTTCGGCCCATAAGAATGCCAAGATATCAAAAGGGGATTGCCACGCATGGCCGCAAGCCGCGCAGCTGAGATTGAGCTGCACGTCCGCTTGCGGATCCCGGGTCTGCATCTCAGCCGCGAGCGTCGCGGTCACGGTTTCGGGCAAGCTGGTGGAAGGCGTCTCCCAATCGGCGTCATTTTTCCGAACGCTCAACAGGCAGCGCTCCAACAAAAGTTTCCGTGCGGGTTCTGGTTCCGCGCAAGCAACAACCGCCGCCAAATCGACGCTCGTGGGCAAACGGAAGCGTACAACGTATTCTGCAATCTCGAGCCGGTGCTCGCGCGCATTGGTATCAACTGCGGCAGCAGTTTTTATCGCGTCGAGATCAAAGCCGAACTCCAATCGTTCGCGGCACGCCGGGCATTCGGCAAAACCTTGCAATCGCGTTCCGAAATTTTTTTCGCGTACCATGAGCAAAAGCGCATCGCGTTCGCCGATCGTGAGCTGCGCCAAGCGCTCCATCGACTCTCCTTGATGGGCAACCGCGAGAATCGTCAATGCGCGATCCAGCGGATGTTGCGCCAGGCCATGTTCCCACACGCGCAGAATCTCGGTTTCGGAAAAACGCCGCATGCCGTCCGTTCAAAATTTAATCGTGACTCTTCAGGCATTTCAAAAGGCAAAACTATTTGTCGCCTCGAGTAGTATCGATATTCAAACGAGGATTTTAATTGTTTTGCCGGTGATCGTTTTGCTCAAACGCTCGGGTTTGTTGGATTGATTCTACGCTGCCGGCTCGGTGAAAGTCGGCTCCGTCGGCTCGGAAACTTCGACGTCGCGCTCCCAACCTTCGTTTTCCAACTTGAGCGTTTGAATCGCGACGGCATTGGCGTTCGCATCGAGATCGGGCATGGCCTGAAACTCCGAAACCCAGCAGCGGAAAATTTTATAGCCGATGACTTTCTGCCCGGCCTCGTTGTACATTTCGATGATCAGGTCTTTGCGGAAATCTTTGAGCGAAACTTCCACGCCCAAACCCGCGCCGAGATTCCAAACCTTGTTGGCCCATTTTTCGAACTCGGTGTCGTGCGTCACGCCGCGCTCGAGCATGATCGGCTCATACTTGGTGCGGCCCGGCGATTTGCGGCTGAGGCTGGGGTCCCCGCCTTCGCGATGCTCCACCACTTCGGTGGTACGTTTGAGCGCGCCGACTTTGCTGACGCCCGCGACCGTCTTGCCGTCCCATTTCACCAAAAATTTGAAGTTCTTGTACGGATCAAACCGACTCGTATTAACGCTGAATTGTGCCATAGGATTTCATCCCTGGTTTGCTGGTTTCTGGTTGTTGGATATTTGATCCTTGATGCTTGATGCTGGATCCTGGATCCTTGATGCTAATCGCTGAAAGCTGATAGCTAAAAGCTAACAGCTACGTCTCAATCTGCCCGGCCATTTGTTGAATCTTGATGATCACAAATTCCGCGGGTTTGAGCGGCGCAAAGCCGACCACGATGTTCACGATGCCGAGATTGATGTCGTTCTGCGTCGTGCTCTCCTTGTCGCACTTGACGAAATAAGCTTCGCGCGGCGTGCTGCCTTGAAACGCGCCTTGCCGAAAGAGATTTTGCATGAACGCGCCCACGTTCAAGCGAATCTGCGCCCACAGCGGCTCGTCGTTCGGCTCGAAGACGACCCACTGCGTGCCGCGATAAAGGCTCTCTTCGATGAACAACGCGGTGCGCCGCACGGGAACGTATTTCCATTCCGAAGCGAGGCGGTCGTCGCCTTGCAGCGTGCGCGAGCCCCAAACCACGCGGCCTGCGGCCGGCATCGTGCGCAAACAGTTGATGCCGAGCGGATTCAATTCCCCGTTCTCAGCGTCCGTGAGGTTGACGCTCAACTCCGGAACGCCCACGAGCGTGGCCTCGAGCCCGGCCGGCGCTTTCCATACGCCGCGTTGCGTATCGGTGCGCGCGAAGATGCCGGCAACCGTGCCGCACGGCACAAAGGGTTCAACTTGATTGTCGCGCAAAGGATTGGGCTGTCTCAACCGCGGGAAGAAAAGCGCGGCGTTCTTGCTGCGCGTGCCGATGCGGTCTTGCGTGGCATCGGTGAATTTCGTTTTGGCCGCGGCCTTGTCGGTCCAATTGCTCGGCGAATCCACGAGCAGTATGGCGCGGCGTTTCTCGCAATACGCCGCCGCATCAGAAACCAGAGTAACGTCGACATCGCCGCTCGTCAAATAAGGCGGAATGCAAAGAATGTTGAACAGATCGGCCTGCTCCAAAGCATACATTCCCTTCTTATCGCGCTCGCCGTTCGCCGGTGTGAAGTCGTCGGCCTTGGTGAGCGTCAAGCCGTCAGAGGCTGCTATTGCACCTTTGGCGTTGGTCAAATTTGTTTTGGCGGTCTGCACCGCTGCCCGCGCAGCGGCAATGTCAGCGGGACTGCTCGCCGGGTTGTTCTCCACTTCCCGCAGCGTTTTGATTGCAGCCGCAAGCGCCTTTTCTTTTATGGTCACGTCATCTTCCCCGGCAGCCGGCGCCGGAAGAGGAGCGGGAGGCCAAGTTCCATTCCAACGCACCAACCGGGACTCCGCTTCCAAAACTTTATCAATCCGGCGGATGCTGTCTTTGAACGAGAGATTGAGAAAGCGCTCGCTTGCACCGCCGGGATTGGTGTCGGTCACCGTCACGTTGAAAAGATCGGCTTTTAGCAATCCCAAGCGTTCCGCAATATCTTCAGAAACCTCGAGATCAGTAGTCGCGCGAAGGTAGCCACCCCATGAGCCGGGGTAAGCCGCCTTTAATTTAACACCACCGACATCGAAACTCGTGTGCGAAGGTTTGGCGTCCGTGCCCGTGTCCGTATGGTATAAGCGCACGATGATCGCCTGGCTGCCGCCGTTGAGATAAAAATCTCGCACGGCATACCCTAGGTTGCTCTCCGCCCACAGCCCGCCGAAAATACGCTCGAAGTCGCCGAAGCTGTTGATGGTAACTGCCGTGTCGGTCGGTCCGCGTTTCGCTTTGCCGAGAAACGCCGTGATCGAAGTCGCCACTCCCGTAATCGTTCGCACGCCGCTGGGAATTTCTTCGATGTACACACCGGGATAAGTTGGATTGACAGGCATGGAGAATCCTCCTTTGAGACAAGGTCTCGGTTTTATCTTCAACTCGGTCAGCGAGTCCCGGCGTTGCGGGAGCGCAGCCGGCGCAAGGTTTTGTTTAAGTGCGTTGTCTTACGGCTTTGCGGCTCGTCGAGCGCTGACGACAGTTGATAAAGGTGCCGCCGTTTTTCGATGAGGCCTTCTTCCACGAGCATCGTCAAAGCTTTGTTGACGGTTTCCACTTCTTCGCTCACCCAATATTGGGCAATGCCTTTGGCGCTGTCTTTCGCGCGCGGATGGGTGCGCCAATAATTGAGAATCGCAAGAGCAGTGCGGCGCACTTCGTTTTTTCCTGTTGCCTTGGTCAAGTGATGAAGAAGTTTTCATAACCGCCGGGCGAATGCCGTGAATTTTCGCCGTTCACACGGCAACTCTCAGGCCGGAGACGCGAAAGCCCTTTGTCTGCGGCAAGCTGTTATTTTCTCGCGAAGGATGAAATGTGTGAAAGGAAAAGAGAGAAGGGGATCGAGGTGTACTTGCCTCAACGGAACGCGGCGGCAACTGCAAACACATTCATGTCAAGCAAGCGCGAACGTGAGGCGAATGCGCCTCACGCGGAATGGATGCGCCTCACCTGTGAAAGCTCGCCGGCTGGAGAGCATATTTTTTGAGCAGAGCTGCCAAATTTTTGCGATGGATGCCGGCTAAACGCGCCGCAGCGCTGATGTTGCCGCGAGTGTGGGTGATGAGGGTTTGCAAATAGGAACGCTCACATTGAGCCAGCGCTTCTTGACGTACTTCCGCCAGCGGACGCAAAGGCAGGGGACTCGGACGCGTAAAAAGGGCCGGCTCGTCTTTTTCTTCGCATTGTTGCCGCGCAAGCCAAGCTTGCACTTTGTTTTCAAGTTCACGTACATTGCCCGGCCAATCATAAGCCAGCCACTCTTGCAAAACTTCCGAAGGCAGCGTGAGCGGAGAAGAAACGCCCCGGCTATGTTTGAGAAAAAAATATTTCACGAGCGCCGGCAAATCCGCTTTGCGTTTGCGCAAAGGCGGGATGAACAAAGGAACGACGTTGAGGCGGTAATAGAGATCGGCTCGGAATGCGCGCTTGGCAACCGACTCTTCCAGATCGATGTTGGTTGCCGCGAGCACGCGCACATTCGCGCGCACGTACTTCGCCTGGCCCAGCGGCTTGATTTGGTGCTCTTGCAAGAAACGCAAAAATTTGGATTGCACGTTGAGCGACAAAGCTTCGACTTCGTCCAGAAAGAGCGTGCCGCCCTCGGCTTCGGCAATCAAGCCTTGCGCCGGAGTATCGGCGGTCGTGTAAGCGCCGCGCGCGTGCCCGAATAATTCATTTTCAATGAGATTCTCTGGAATCGCGCCGCAATCCACCGTCACGAACGGCTGGCCGGCGCGCGGACCCAGATAGTGCAGTGCGCGCGCGATCAACTCTTTCCCGGCGCCCGTTTCTCCCGTGATCAAAATTGTGGAGGTCGCCTCGGCAAGCGCCGGAAGCTGCTGCATGAGCTCGCGCAACGGTTTGCTCTTGGCGACGATTTGATTCTCTCCCATCTCGCGGCGCAAATTTTCTTGCAGCGCCGCGATCCGGTCCAAGACCGTGATCCGGCGCTGCAGCCGCTCGATTACGCTTTGCCTCTGCACGGAATTGGCCGCGCCAAAAATAATCTCGTCCACGCCCCAGTGCGCCAGTTCTTCAACGGCAATACGGCTCTCCGCGGGCGCAATGGGAACGATGAGCGTTTCCGGATAATTGCGGCTGATATCCTCGATGCGTTTGGCGAGGGCGGGAGAAATAAACTGCAAGTCGACAATGAGGAGAGTGGGCAGGGAGAAACAATCGTCGGCCGCTTCCGGCCTCGGCTCGGAAAAATGAAGAACCGGGCGGCGCGTATATTGGCCGAGAGCGGCGCCGATCGTGTTGAGCAACCGGTCATCCTGAGCAATGAAACAAACCTGGCACATTTCCTTTTCCCCTTCTAAATTCGCGCGTGCGATTTTTTTCGAAGGTGAGCTTCTTCAAACTGAAACGGAACTCTGGGAAAACGGAATCGAGCGGAGCGTACAATCTTGGGTATAACCTCGCCGGGTGAGCCGCAAGAGCGTTCAGCGTTTTGTAAGCTTCTTGCTCCTGCGGTAAAATCGGCTTGGTTATAGACGCGATCTCATATGGGTTTCTCTCAAAGAATATTTGATTCCAAGATTTTTTAGCAAAATAAAATTCCATGTCGCCTTACGGCGGAGTCGGCTTGGAACGCCGTAGGGTTCTAACGAGGTGTTACCTGCCGGCAGTGAGTGCAACTAGGTTGGGGAAGTGGTGCAACGCTTGTTGAGCAGGTTCGGCGCAAGAAGCTCTCCTGATGCGCGGCTGACCATAAGCATAAATCTTTTTCAGTGCAAGGCTTTTTTTGCTCGTTTGCAGGAATATGAATAATTTTTAAATCAGACTTTCTTGAATTGAAATATTATGGAAATCCTCGAAGGCAAACAGTGCGTGCTCCCCGCCTTGTTGGCGCGGCAGAGAAAGTTTCAGCTGGTGTTGATCAAGCAGGGCAGCAATCCCTCGCGCGTGGGCGAAGTCGTCGATACGGCAACGCAGCAAGGCGTGCCGGTCAAATACGTTTCCGCGGAAAAACTGAGCGCGATGGCCAAAGGCCGGTCGCACGGCGGCGTCGCGGCAATTTGCAGCGAGAAACCGCCGTTGCCGCCCGAGGCTTTGTTCGAGCATTGCGAGAAGCTGCACGAGCCGGCCTTGTTGCTGCTCCTTGAAGGCACGGAAGACGCGCAGAATTTGGGCTACGTGTTGCGTTCCGCGGAAGCTTTGGGCGCGCACGCCGTCTTGCTCAAAAAGCACGTGTGGAGTTTTGAAGGCGTCGCGGTTTCGCGCGCCTCGTCCGGTGCGTTCGAACGTTTGCCGCTCGTGCAAATTGAAAATCCCGAAAAAGAATTACTGCCATTGAAAAAGTTGGGAATCAAATTTTGGGGAGCACTTGCCGGAGCGAAGCGCACCATGTTCGATGCGAATATGTCAACGCCGGTTTTATTGGCAATCGGAGGAGAGCGCCGCGGACTCTCCGGCGCAATGCGCGAGATGTGCGACGGTTTCTTTCACATTCCCATGAAGGCCGGCACGTCTTCATTGTCGATGAGTCACGCGGCTTGCCTCGTGCTCGCGGAAGCGCTGCGGCAAAGAAGAGGCAAGCTTGATCCCGAATAAGTCGGGATCAGCGGAGGTCTCGAATCTCGGCTTGCCATTGCACCCGATTTTTCTCATATTGCCCGCCGTGTTTGAGTAGTTCATTCGTTCCGAGAACTTCTGAAAGGTTTTATCTTTCTCATGGAAGTGCCGAACCTTGCGCGCCACCGCATACTCATAATTGCCTCTTTTATTGTGCTTTGCTTTTTGCTCCTTCCCGCCTTCGCTCTCTCTTCGGATTCTGCCAACGGCTTACCCGCACCCGAGGCTTTTTTCGGCTTTCGTTTGGGGTCGGATAAAAAGCTCGCTGACTATCATCAAATCGTTGATTACTTCAAAGCTCTGGATGCCGCTTCCGAGCGCGTCATTTTGCAAAATCTCGGCAAGACGACCGAGGGCAATGACTTCGTCGTCGCGCTCATCAGCGCGCCGGAAAATTTGCAACGTTTGGAAGAATGGCAAAAGCTGCAAGCGCGTTTGGCCGATCCGCGCAATCTTTCTGACGACGAACGCGAAGAGTTGCTGCAACGCGGCCGCAGTATCGTGTTGATCAATTGCGGCATTCACTCTACCGAAGTCGGCGCCACGCAAATGGCGCCAGAGTTGGCGTATCATCTCGCTTCACAAAATTCCCCGGAAGTCAAAGCCGTTCTCGAAAACGTCATCACGCTGCTCGTGCCTTCGCACAATCCCGACGGCCAATTGCTGGTGGTGGATTGGTATCGCAAGAATCTCGACACGCCGTTTGAAGCTGCGCCGCTGCCTGCGCTCTATCAAAAATACACCGGCCACGATAACAACCGCGACTGGTTCATGTTCACGCAAAAAGAAACGCGCGTGACCGTGGAGAAGCTTTACAACGCCTGGCATCCGCACGTGACGATCGACATGCACCAAATGGGCAGCAACGGCGCGCGTTTGTTCGTGCCGCCGTATATCGATCCCATCGAGCCCAACGTCGATCCCATCATCGTCTCGTTACTCAACATGCTCGGCACGCACGTGCAGAGCGCGCTCACGGCGCAAGGCAAATCCGGCATCGTGAGCAATGCCATCTTCGATGCGTGGACCCCGGGCCGGGCGTATCAACATTATCACGGCGGTTTGCGTTTTCTCACGGAAGCGGCGAGCGTCAAGATCGCCACGCCGATCAAGATTGCCCCCAAGGATTTGCGCGGCGACATCGGCTATGACGCGCGTCAAGCCTCGTGGAATTTTCCGCAGCCCTGGCCTGGCGGAGAGTGGAAGCTGCGCGACATCGTGGATTATGATTTCGCGGCGGCCACGGCAATTCTGCAGCACGCAGCGCTGCACCGCGAGTTTTGGTTGCGCAGCTTGCACGAGGTGCAACGCAAATCCGTTTTCGAAGCGCGCAGCCCGGCGGCTTTCATTATTCCACAAGCGCAACGCGATCCGCAAGGCTTGCTCGAGCTGTCGCAAATCATGCAGCTTGCCATGGTGGAGATTCATCACGCCCAAGCGGATTTCGTTCATGAAGGCGCAGCGTTCCAGCGCGGCGATTATCTCATTCGATTGGATCAACCCTATGGCCGTTTTGCCAAGGCCATGCTGGAACGGCAACATTATCCGCTCATTACCGGCAACGACGGCAAGCCGCGAATTCCATACGACGTGACGGCGCACACGTTGCCGCTCTTTTTAGACGTCGAAGTTTTATCCACCAGCGTTCTCCCGAAAGCGGAGCTTGCGCTCTTGCCCGGGATAGCTCGGCCTCTCATCAAAGCTCGCGAGACGAGCGCAGATTATTATGCGCTCGCGCGCGGCAACACCGGCTCGTATCGCGCCGTGAATGCGCTTCTGCGCAAAGGCGTGCCGGTATTCAGCGCAGAGCAAGAGTTTGTTGATGAAAACAAAACTTGGCCGGTTGGAACATTCCTCGTTGAGGCAACGCAGCACAAAGCCCTTGTTGCTGAACTGCTGCGCAATCCCGAAGCATTGACGAGCGCGCACGGCAATTTGACGGAAATGGAGTGGCACGCGCTGAAACGCAATCCGGTCGTTGTGAAGAAACTGCTGCAGCCGTCGCGCGTCGGACTCTATAAAAGCTGGGTCGCGAACATGGATGAGGGATGGACGCGCTTCGTGTTGGAAGATTACGGGTTTGCGTATCGTTCGTTCGCGAATAGCGGCCTGCGAGCAGAAAGCTTGCGAAAGTCTTGCGACGTGATTATCTTCCCCGACGAAAAAACGAGCGCCATTGAAAAAGGATTGTCGCTCGAAGAAATTCCGGCGGAATATGCCGGCGGCCTCGGTGAAATGGGTTTGCGCAATCTCCGCCGCTTCGTGGAAGAAGGCGGGACCATCATCGCACTCAACGAAGCCACGGAGTTCTTCATCAAAAATTTTTGGCTGCGCGTTGAAAATGTCACGGCCAATGTCGATCGCGCCAAGTTCAGTGCGCCGGGTTCAGTGCTGCGCGTGCTCGCAGATGCTTCGCATCCGCTCACATACGGCTCGTCACGCGAGGCCGCAATCTTTTTTGCCGACAGCCCCGCGTTTCGCGTGCAAGAAGGCCGGGCGCTTTTGACCTATCCCCCGGCGGAGATTCTGTTGTCGGGTTGGCTCGCCGGTGAAAGTTATCTGGTTGATCGCGCCGCGCTCGTTGAAGCGCCCATAGGTAAAGGCCGCGTTCTCTTGTTCGGCTTTCGCCCGCAGTTTCGCGCACAGTTCCGCGCGAGTTATAAATTTTTGTTCAATGCGTTGTATCAGCATTAGCCTATTCTAGATCAAACCTCCGCATGCTCGAACAAACCACTCATCGCACTTATCTCGCGGCGATCAAGCCTTGGAAGATTCGCAACATGGTCGAAGGCTATCTCGCCGCGTGGCAAATTTTTCACAAGCACCATCGCACCAAAAGCACGGAGCGGCACGTTCCCTCTTATGAAACCCTCAATAAGATCAGCGAAATTCTTTATAGCGTGAAAGAAGATCATCATCTTTTGTTTCGCCGCTCCGAACGCATTTCTCCAAGGCACGAGCAGCACAAACTGGCGCCGAGTTATTCGGAGACGACGTTCAGCGATCACGTCGGCTTGCTCTTTCACAAGACTATGGTGGCGAAAGAGCTGCGTTATATTTTGGAGCGCTATGCCCACGATGAGCGCAATTGGACCGCGCATTTCAACGAGCTGCAAAATAATCTCGAAAGAACCGAGACGCTTTTCATGGAAGGCCTCGAATTGGTTGCGAGTTTGGTGCGCAACGATTCCGACAACGTGTTGTTGCTGGCCTATTTGATCGAGCATCGCCGCACCGTCGCGAAGTGTTTCGGCATTCGCCCGGGCGAAGTGCTGCAGAAGCTCGTTGCCAAAAATAAGCAGCCGCAAGTGTACTGTAGCGTGGCGCAATATTACTATGAACGAGGCTGGTACGAGCGCGCGAAAGAAACCGTTCGCAAGGCTTTGGATAAGAGCAAAGACGACGCGGCCACGTTGCGTTTATTTGAGCAGATCGAGGGCAAGATGGCCAAACAAAAGCATCGCGTCGCAAAGAAGAGTGCGAAAGCCGTCGAATCTGCAGAAGCATTGGTTGAAAGTTGAAGCAGGGTTCGTGGGAATTTTATTCGCATAAAAGTGCCTATGGAAGGAGAGTTGGATGGCTCCGACGGGGCGCCAACCAAAAGGCGGAGCCAGGTGATTGGGAGCGACAACGCGCGTTTTTATCAAACGGCCTCGTTCGCGAAGCACAACCGGATCGTGCTTTGCAATAAGGCAAACACCTGACTTTAAACAAAGGAGTAATCGGTATGCTGTTTCGTGGTTCGAAATTTTTTGCACTCGCCGCTTGCACCGTGGGTATGCTCGGGATGGGCGCTCTCGAGTTGTTTGCACAAGCAAAAACTTTAACCCGCCAATACGACCCCATCGCTTTTGATGCACACCTTTCCTCCTCGACTTTGTTCGACTTGCCCATTGCCGAATTGACGGCCTATCGCTACGAAGCCGCCGGGGACCGGTTCGTGCGCATTCCTTTTCAAGTCGATGAAGTGGATACCAACGGCGGTTATTTCACGGAAACCGATGGCTTCATCGATTTCAACGATGAGATCGCTTTCATGCCAGGGGACGCCGGCGATCGCGCGGGCACGGACAAATGGTTGAACGACGCGGGCGCGATTGCAAACCCCCGCTACGAGCTGGAAGTTACCGACCCCATCAATACTGCGCAAAAAGCTTGGGTTTATTTGTTTCGTAACGTGTCGAATCTGCCTGCGGCTCCAGCGCCTTACGTGAGCTATGTTCCCGATCCCAACGGCGCTGGCGCGGATACGATTAAAGCGAAGAGCTACGTGTCCGCCAACAATCAGAAACACGGCTTGCCCAATTATGGCGCGGTCATTCAATCCAATGGTTCACGTTCAGCCGATCTCATCGATCAACTCAAACTGCGCATCAACGGTATCGCGCTCGGGTTCGTGGCCTATAAAGCTTCGGAAGAAGTCAATCTGGACTCGGCGCGCACGCGCGCGAGCGGCGGCCCCGTGCGCATTATTCGCGAAGCCACGGTGAATCTCTCTTTTCCGCAGTTGGGCATCGGCAAGCTCACGGAATTTGCCATTCCCATCGTTTATTATCCGTACTCCAATTTGGTTTCTTTCAAGAACGCGCGCATCGATTCCGCTTCCGCGGATCTTTACGGCGCGAATATGCTGCGCCAGTCTCTCGATTTCAGCGCGAATGTGCTGGGCACGGGCATGAAGTTTTATAATGCCAGAAATCAAGGCGGCGTCAATATTGACGGCGTGCGCGAAACGCCCCATCCCGATACGACCGTCGAAGTTTCCAAAATCAACTGGGTGGTATCTACCGGAAGCGTGGCTTCATTCATCACGCTGGTCAGTGTGCCTGCGATCGGTACGAGACAGAGCCTCTATTTCTTCGACAGCTCGACCGGCGGCACACGCGACGGCACGACCGATACCGGCGATCTCAAATCGTATGGTGACATCGGCATTCGCGTGGATGGCCAAAAAATTCAGGGGCAATTCAGTTTCGATTTCAGCCTCTATTATCTGAATGCCCTGCCTGCGAGCGACCCGGTGGCCGTGGGCGAGCAATTCAAAGCGTTGCAAGAAAACCCGGTGACGGTCTTGGCTACGCAGCAGAGCAATACCAGCGCAGTCGCTTCGCCCGCGGTTGATCTGAACAGTTTCGCGCTCTATGATGCGTATCCGAATCCGTTCGCGCCCGCAAAAGAAAAGATTCGTATTGCGTTCAACACCGGCGCGGCCAAAGCGCAAGCGGACCTGCGCATCTATAATTTGGTTGGGCAAGAAGTCGCGCGCTTCAGCAGCCGCGACGCGGTTCGCACCAATGGTCGCCAAGAGCTTAGTTGGAATGGCGTCGATCGTTTAGGCCACGCGTTGCCGGCTGGCGTTTATTTTTACAAATTGCAAGTCGGCCATCAAGTCGCGGTGAAGAAGCTCGTGCTCATGCGGTAGCCGATAACGGGGAAGTCGGACTTTGCAAGGTTGTGAGCTTTTATTCAAACGCGTTTTTGCAAAGTCCGGCTTCGCCTCACCGTGTTTCGATCACAGCGGCAGCGGCTCCGGCCCTGCCGCTCTTTTTATTAGATGAAGGAAAAGCAACATGAAAAAAATTGGATGGTGTGGAATGCTGCTGATGAGCCTGGTTGCTTGTACCTCGGAACGTGCAGATCAAACGACGAGCACCCAGCAGGTTGCCATGACGAGCGCGAACGCCTTGAAGAAAATTCCTTACAAGAGCGCGGAAGAATTGCAACGCCTGCGTGAGTCCGGTGCGGAGATCATTGTGCAGGGGGCGGATTACGTCATCGTGCGCAGCGACAGCCAAACGCTTTCCGCTTTCGCCGCGAACGCAACGCCTGCGCAAGAACAAGATTTGATTCAACGCCTCGCGCACATTGCGCTGCGCGATTCGAGCGACGTACAAAAGATTGTCAATAGCGGCGTGGATTTGTGGGAAGTCAAATCCGACACCGCCCTTGTGCGCGCGTTCGACATTCAGCTCGAGCGTCTGCGCCACGCCGGTATGGCTTTCCGCATCGTAAAAGAGGATGCTTCCAAACCGGAGGGCAGACCATGAAACGAGTATCGAGACTTGCGACGTTTTGTAGCAACGCACTCACTATTCCCCCCTTGAGGGGGCCAGGGGGGTGTTTCTCGAAATGCAAACGAGATTAAAATTTCTCGGCCTTGTTAATGATACGAACGACATCCCCCCAACCCCCCTCAAGGGGGGAATTTCCGGGCTCCTCGCGCTGTTGTTCTTGTTTTTCATTTTTTTCAACGGCAGTTGCGATAACGGCGGCAACAATCCTCCGCCGAATGCGGGCATGTATCATACTTATGTCGAGCTTGATAGCAGCCTGCACGCTCTTGCTTCCGCACACAGCCAGATCGCACAAGTCAGTTCCATCGGCAAATCGGTTGAAGGCCGCGAGCTTTGGGCGATCAAAATCAGCGACAACGTCAATGCGCAAGAAAATGAAGCGCGCGTTGTTTTGCTCGGCGGCCATCACGCGCGTGAATGGATTGCCGTGGACGTTCCGTTACTCATTGCCGAACACTTCCTCGCGCAGTACGGCACGGAGCCGAAAATTACTGCGCTCATCGACAACGCAGAAATTTGGATCGTGCCCATGGTCAATCCTGACGGGCATCAATACTCCGTCACCTCGCAAAGGCTGTGGCGCAAGAATCGCCGCAACAACGGCGACGGCACATTCGGCGTGGATTTGAATCGCAATTATGGTTTTCAATGGGGCGGGCCGGGCTCTTCTGGCGATTCATTCTCGGAAATTTATCGCGGCCCCTCGGCGTTCTCCGAGCCGGAAGCGCAAGCCGTGCGCGATTTTCTGCAAGCACACACGCCGGCTGCGCTCATTTCTTATCACAACTTCTCGCAGCTCATTCTTTATCCGTGGGGCTATACGAACGACGCGCCGCCGCGGCGAGGGCTGCTCGATAGCTTGGCCGTGGCCATGGCCAATCGCATTCGCGACGTACACGGCGAAAACTATACGCCCGAGCAAGCCTCGGATTTATATCTCGCCAGCGGCGATACGAATGACTGGCTCTTTGGCGTGTTCTCGGTTCCGGGCTTCACGATCGAGTTACGGCCGCGCAGCAGTTCGCCGGGGTTCGAGTTGCCAGAGAATCAAATTCAGCCCACGTTCGAAGAGAATCTGCCCGCCGCGCTCTTTTTAATGGAATGGGCCATCGCGCAGGGAAATGTGACGTTGTGAGGTTGTTTTGAAATAAACAAAGAAATTTTGTAGCTTTGCGCATGAATCCCAAAGCTTATGTCGAAACCAGCGTTGTCAGCTATTACACGGCGCGACCGAGCCGTGATTTGGTTGTTGCGGCGCATCAGGAAATAACGCGCGATTGGTGGGACAATCATCTTGCAAATGCTCAAATGCGGTCTGCAATTGAAAATATAATTCGCCGGAGTGGTTATCAACCGCCGATTATTTGTACTCCGGAAGAACTTCTTGGAGAAACGGGCCATGTGGACTGATCCGATCATTGAAGAAATTCACAAAGTGCGTCAAGAACATGCCGCCAAGTTTGATTACGATTTGCGCGCAATCGCCCGAGATTACCAAAAGCGTCAGAAGCTCAACAAACAAAAGGTTGTCTCGTTTAGCAGAAAGAATGGGCAAGAAACTCTTCGCGTTGAAATTCATCAACAGCAAGAGCTTGTACAAGCGTGAGCCTTGTACAATTTTCCGGACTTGCATTTTTCCCAGCCCATGCTTTATATTGCGCCTGCAATAAATCGAAGTGAGGAGTCAAGCACTCCTCACTTTTCCCACCTCAACAAGATGTCCGGCGTGCGAGGGTGCATCGACGCCAAACCACTCTGATGCGGAACTATACTTCCGGGTCCGCGGATTACCTCTCCAAAATTTTCTAAATTTCATCATTCGCTATGCGCTATCAAGCGGCCCGTATGCACAAAAAGGCGGTGAGGCGGGCAAAGCAAGACCGGCATCGTTTGACGCAACGCCGTTACGTGGGGAAGTGCGCGAGCGCCTCCTCGCGCCGCGTGACTCGGCATGCTCGCCGCGCTTCGGTGAAAAGCTCGCAAGCGCCTCAACGTGCGCATACCTCCCTCCATTCCGTAGCCGCGCCGCTTGCGCTGCGTGATCGTGCGCGAAGTCGTGTTCCCATTTTGCCCTGGATGGTGTTGCTGGCTCTCGCCGTTCCAGCGACGCTGAATTTTCACAATGCCTCATGGCATCGCCTCATGCCTGCGCGTGAGGAAGATATACAGAGCATGGCTTCGCAACCGTTGCAAGAGGCCGCCTCCGCACCAACCCTTGCCGCTCACGAATCCGCGCCGCTTGCCGACGCGTTGCAATTGCAAGAGTATGCCACCGCGCTGCAATTGCGCGCGCAAGAACTTGCGTGGCCGCAACTCGCCGACTTCAAACCGTTGACGCAAAATCTTTTTGAGGAATCAACGCAACACGTACACATGGATAGATTGATCGCCGTGCAAGCCGTGACATTGGGCGTGGGAATTTACGGCATGCGTTATATGAACGGCATCTTCGGCGGCGTCGCGCAACCCTTCCAGGTGGGCAATGATTGGAATAAAGATAACTTTTTGCATTTCGATGAATTGCTGCACTTGCAAGGCGGGTATCGTATTACGCAAGCAGTTTCCAGTATTTATCGTTGGGCGGGTGTGAAGCCCACGCACGCGGATTGGATTGGGGCGGGCACTGCGGCTACGCTCATGACCACGATGGAATACATCGACGGCCGGCGCAAAAACGACGAAGCGAGTTATTCGGATTTCGCGGCGAATTTTTTAGGCGTGGGCTTGGCGCTGGCCAAACCGCGTTGGCGTCCATTGCAGGATTTCGATTTGCGTCTCAGCTATCGCACGCTCTCCGATCCCTTCGATCGGCACCGCATGAAACGCTACGATCGCATGACGCATTGGTTGACGTATGATTTGGATCGCCGCTGGAAAATTCCGGTGCATGTGGGTGTGGGCTACAGCGTGCATCGCGCGGGCACGCCGCGTGCGAAAGCGGAATATTTTTTCGGGGTGGGCATCTCTCCCCAAGCGCTGCTCAAACATGTTTCGCCATCTGCGTCGCAATCGCTCGGCTGGCTTGATCTTTATCATTTCGGCAATCAGGTGCAGATCAACAAGCCCAATGCACCGACGCGCAAAGCCAAACGCAGCGGCAGCTAAGGCGCAGGACTTTTTATTCAATGCGCGCTAACGCCGCCGTCCCCTGCACGCACAACAAAAAAATTTCAAAATCTACGGTTGCTCACGGGTACGTCAACTATGTGCATGCCAGACATACACCCACGCTTGTCTGCCTGACGCGAGCCTAGCGGCAACTCGCTTATATAAAAGGGCTGCTTCGTACTCGTCCACGCCGGCGAGCTCGGCGTCGGTGATCTCGAACATCATGCCGGATACGCGGCTATCTTCGTTCCCGTTGAACTTTACGTTGGCGTGGTGTGTCTTCCCGAGCGTGGCCGCGACCTGCGGATCTTCGATCCTCACTAACGATTGCTCACACCCAACAAGCTCGTCGCTCTGCCCATTGAGCCGTCTGCCAAACGTCGATAGCTGGACATTTTCTTGTTGCAGGGTGCCGTATGAAAAAAGGAGTGGCATCGCGTCTTCAATTTGAAGTGGTTGAACAGTAAGGGCTAACGGCTTGCGTTACTGGCGCTGGGGCGGACGGGATTTCCCCGTCGGGGTCTCTTACACTTGCGATCAGTCCTCAGCTCACCGCTTTCTTCACGAGCGCGCTGATCCTTGCCTCTTCGGCGGCAGTCAACTCCTTCAGCGCGAAGACGACCGGCCATAGGGCGCCTTCGTCGAGGTTCGCGGTGTCGCTGAAGCCGAACGACGCGTACCTCGTGTTGAACTTCTGCGCGCTTTGGAAGAAGCAGACGACCTTGCCGTCCTTGGCATACGCGGGCATCCCGTACCAGAGTTTCGGCGAGAGGGCTGGCGCGCTGGCTTTGATGATCGCATGGAGCCGCTTGGCCATGGCGCGTTCCGGTTCCGGCATCGCGGCGATCTTTGCGAGCACGTCGCTTTCCCCGTCCGCCTTGTTCTTGTTCGCGCGCGCTTCCGCCTTCAGCTCTTGGGCGCGTTCCTTCATCGCGGCTCGTTCCTCGTCCGTGAATCCCTTGGACTTCTTGTTGATCGCGGTGGTGCTTTTGGCGGACTTTTGCGTGTCCTTCTTTGGGCTCATAGAAACATCCTTAATAGTGATTGATTGTCGTTGAAGCCAAGTTTTCAACCACCCATCTTGGTTGGTTGCTATATTTTAGAATATTTATTCTAAGCAGTCAAGGCAGAAATTGTCCGAATTAGCCGTCGCATGCCTTCTGCAGGTCGGCGACGATGATCTTTTGCATCTTGAGCATGGCGTCTGTCACTGTAAGATACTGTGACAGATTTTGATAACCTATTCGTGGATACCATGTCTTTGAAATTGACCCAAGAATTGTCTCAAGGAGAATTTCAACGTGGAATCGCTTTTCTCCAATATCTGGTGACATATGATCTGGGAAAGGTAGAATGAGAAATTCTTTGTCAAATTCTGCACGGTAGAATATTAGCCAAGACTCAGCAGCTTCTTGGAGTGCTAGCGGAACTAGATTGTATACGATTTGGTTTGAAGCTTCGAATTCTGTGATATCAAAACTATAACCTTTTGCGCACGATTGAATGTTGCTCCAACAGTCAGAAATAAGCGCTGCTCTACTGTACTTTAAGAATATCCCAGAGATTGCATTTGTTCTGCTGAAGTAACTCATACTATTACCGATGAAGTTGAGCGTTGAGACGGTGGATATAGCTCAAGTCGTTGTCTCTGACGGCAGTGGAATGAGATTCTCGAGCAAAGGCAGAAGAACAGGAATTTTTTCAGTCGCAACGAGCCATATTCTTTCGATCAATATTTCGCCATACTCGTGCGCCAGAACGTTGCGTTGCCCCACGAGGCCACGCCATGATACCTCGGGATGGTCTTGCCGGAATTCTTCTGAAATCTTCTTGGCAGCTTCGCCAAGAACGATCAACTGACGTTCCACGGCATAACGTAACATTTTGTTCGAAGAGAAATGCACGAACTCGGCGCCTTGCATGAACTCGACGATCTCACGCACGGCTTCACGCATGTCCCATAACAGGGCCAAGTCACGTTCGTTAGATTGCATACAAGACTTCCATGTTTTGAAGAATATGTCGGCGGCGAAAGGGATTGCGCAACGCTTCTTTCTCGACGAGATCGACCTCACGCCCGAAGAGGGTTTTGAGTTCTTCACGCATATCAACCAAATCAAACAGACTGTAGCGCGTGTCCGGGGCGAAAGAGATCAGCACGTCAATATCGCTCGCGCGATTGAAATCGTCCCGCAAGACGGAGCCGAACAGCGCAAATTCGCGCACTTTGTGCTGACGACAAAAATCTTCGATCTTGCTGCGAGGAATGTTAAGGTTCTTCAGTTCCATTAGTTGCTTCCTATTTTTTGCAAGGCCATTACAAAAGATGGTACATAGTTTCCTGCCGAAAGTCAAGTTGCGGAAAGGGCAATTCCACAAGTAGATGAATGAACCTAAGAGCCTTGCCCCCATTTATCCCTCTCAATGATGGAATCCATCGCAAAGCTACGGGTGCGCAATCACCATCAGCGTCTTCGCGCGGGTGATGGCGCATTGCATGGCGGTTTGCAAATTCTCCGGATCGAGCGCGGCAAAGCTTTCATCCAAAATAATGAGGTCGGCGTTTTGCAATAACGCGCGCGCCATATAAAGCCGGCTGCGCTCGCCGTGCGAAAGTTGCCAGCCGGTTTCTCCCACCATTTGCATCAAGCCTGCGGGCATTTTTTGCAACAACTCTCCCAAGTCGAGTTCATAACACAACGCTTCCGCCTCGTGCAAATCTTCGGGCGTTGCCGGCCAGCCTCTGCCCATGAGCAAGTTGAACGCAAACGTGCCGGTCAGCACGTGATTCTCATGAAACTGCGGCGCGGACACGATGCGTCTCCGCCAACCCTCTGAGCCGAGCGTTTGCCAATCCAGGCCGCGCAACAACAGCAGGCCGGAGTTGGGTTCGCGCAAGCCGGTGAGCACCGAAGCGAGCGTGGATTTGCCGCCGCCGGAAGGGCCTTGCAATAAAATGCGCTCACCGGGTTTGATTTGAAGATGATAATTCTCGAGCACCGCCTTGCCATTCTCGCGATAGCGGAAGAACAAATCTTTCGCTTGCACCAACAGTTCCTGTTGTGGCGCGCTGTTCTCTTCGAACGTGGTGAGGGCTGCAAAGGTTTGCCGGGCGTGAGAATGGGAAGCCGCTTGCAGGAAGGCTTTAAGTTGTCCCCACGCAATGCGCGCGCCGGTCAGATAGGCCAGGCTTCCCACCAGTTTTTGCAAGCCTTGATACGCGAGCAAGATTCCGCCGAACCCCACCGCAAGCGATGCGGTGAAAGTTTGGCCTGCGATAAAACTCGGCGCCAGCCCGAGCAAACCGAGAATCATCCAACCGCGCGGCGAGAGCGCAATGGGAACCATGCCGATCTGGTCCATGTTTTTCGTGTGCTCGAAATAACTCTCCAATTCCTGATCTTCCACGCCGTGCCAATGCTCGCGCGGCTCTTGCGCCAAGCGCGTACGATACCCGACCATGCGTTCGACTAAATTTTGCGTGAGGGTAAGACGTTGATCGGTCCAGCGTATGCGCGCGCGCAGAAAACGCCAACCGATGAAGAGAGTGACGCCCAGCCAAGCGAGCAAGAGCGGTAAGTGCAGAGGACCGGCCGGGCCGACGGCAAGCACGAGCATGGCGAGCAGAATTTCAATTCCGCCGAGCAACGCGAAAAAACTGCTGTTCAATGAAAATCTTTCCAAAACCTCCGCATCCGCGGCGCGGCTGAAGAGCTGACCATGGCCTTGATGGCGAATGCGATCCGGATGAAATTGCAGCGCGCCAAAGAGCAGCTTTTGTTTCAAAATGGCGCCGAGGCCGGTCGCGGTCACGCCTTCCAACCATTTTGCGAGCATGCGAAACGGAATGAGCGTGAACAAGATCAGCGCCCACGCCAGCATCCATCCGAGGTCGAATCGGCCTTGCAATGCGCCTTTGCCGACGAGCCACCATGAGCTTAACCAAAGCGCATAATAGATCAAATACGCTCCGAGGAAGAGCGCCATGCGGCTCGGCAATCCTGCGGCGCGCGCATGTTGCCACAGGCTGTGCGTGAGCGGCAAGCGGATGAGCCAACTGCCGCCGATCCATGCGTCGCTCAAGCGCTCACGCAGAAGGGCTTGGCGCGCTTTGCCTTTGTGATGCTCCGGCACGCCGACCTCACGCAGCAATTGTTCGATCTCTGCTCGCAACGGCGCTTCAATGTGCTCGCACAGCAACCGGCGTATTTCAGCGCGCGCGAGGCGATGCGCGCAATGATCCGAGCCGAGCACGATGGCTTTGTCGCGATGAGATTTCAACAACACCAAGAGGTGGTGATTGCCTTGATGGGACACGCGGAAGATCGCGGGGCCGGCGCGGTCTATAAGTTGATCGACTTCGGCATAGTTGGTGACGATGGACTCGGTTTCCAATCCCAGCACGCTAGCAGTGGTTTCCAGCCAGCGCGCGAGCTTGTGCCGATCCTCCGCCCAATCTTCGGGCATGGCCGGGATCTCGATGGCGTTCTTCGCAAGCCCGTGCCGGCGCGCGAGCAGGGACAGCGCTTCATCAACGCGCACGAGGGGCCAGAGATGTTTTGGGGAATCCATCATGATTCGTCGTGGGCTAACAGTTCGAAAAAATCCAGCTTCTTTTTGACGGGATAACAGGATTGACAGGATGAAAATTCAATTCAGTTGATCTTGTTATCCTGTCAAACAAAGACCAGACAAGGCGCGCAAAAAACGTGACTATTCAGCGATTGACTCCGCTCTCGGAGTTCGTCTGGAAAGTAACGGGCGCTGTCATCCAGAAGGGGTCTTGTGAAGGATCAAGTACAGTGCCAGTCCATCACAAGATTCCCTCTGAATGACATGTTACTTGGAAGTGTCGCTCAAGGAAGGCAAAACGATTTCCGGCAAGGCTATCAAAAGAAGCACTTCGTTTTTGGTGTGTCAATAGTTTTGCCCGAAATAGTTTTGTCCCTTAATTTTTCCCCACCCAAATTTTCCTCCAACGCTCATCCGACCAAAGCTGCTCGCGCACGGCATTTTCGGCCTGCAATAATGCGCCATAGCGCGAGTCTTCGCGCTGGGCCAGCTCGCGAGGAATACCGTCATCGACGATACGGCCGTGCTCGATCACCAGCACGCGATCAAAGCCGAGAGTTTCGCCGACGTCGTGCGTGATACAAAGCAGCGTCGCCTCTTGCCATAACGCGCGGCAGCGGCCGAGCAAAACACGGCGCTGCTCACGATCCAAGCCGCGAAACGGTTCATCGAGAATTGCGAGCTGCACTTTGCTGCGCAACATCGCGCGCCCGAGCCGCACGCGTTGGCCTTCGCCGCCCGAGACCAAACCGCCGCTCTCACCTAACGATGTTTGCAAACCCTCCGGCAATTTTTGCAAAACACTCATCAATTCGGCCTGCTCGATGATTGCGCCGAGCGGAAGCGCGCGCTGATCGTCGTTGCCATAGTGCAAGTTGTCATAGAGCGAGCGATTCCACAGTTGCACGGCCGGATCGACCCACGCGGTTTCGCGCCGCAATTGCTGCAGCCGTTCGTGCGTCAATGCCTCGCCTTCCACAAAAATTTCTCCGGCCGCCGGGCGATGCCATCCCAAAAAAATTCCGACCAAGCTCGATTTGCCTGCGCCGGAAGGGCCGACGATTGCGACGTGACTTCCGGCAGCGAGGTTGAAATCCAATTCGTGCAGAATCGTATGCCCGGCAACGCGAACGCTCACTTGCCGCAGCGAGAGCGCGACTCCGTTCGGTTTGCTTTCATGAAGGATTGCGGAGGGAGAAATTTTGCCATTGCCTTCCCACTCGACTTCTTCCGGCGCGCCGAGCGGTTCGAACAATCGCAGGATGGTGTTGCGATGCGTGGGATATTGTTGCGCGATTTGCGCAATCGCCTGGCCGAGCATGGGGAGATAGAGCGCCCAGTATGCGAGCAATAGCATCCAACTCGTTTCCGGGTTGCGGCCGAGATAGTTGAAAAGAATCCATGCGGCGAAACCGAAACCGATGACGGAGTGCGCGCCTTCCAACAAGGCGAGCAAGCGATGCCGATCAAGACTTGCGCGCGCCCATTCCGCCAACAGGCCTTCATGCTCGTTGCGGATGGCGCTTTCGGCACCGTGATTGCGAATGGCGACGAGACCAAGCAGCGCATCCAAATAAAAGCGGCCGAGCGCGCTGCTGTGCGTGCGCAAACGGAGGTCTTTCTCAGCCAGCCATGGCAAAGTCATGAGCGGAAGTCCAACCGCAAAAGTGGCTGCAACAAAGGCAAGCGGCGCGCTGGCAGGGTCGATCCAAGCGATGCCGGCAGCGGTGAGCAGCAACTCAAAAATTGCGCGCAGGAATTGGGCAAAGATGCTGGGCAATTCCGTGAGCTGGTGCAGAGCGTGGCTGCGCTCCGCCATGTCGGAAATCGGGCGGCTCTGAAAATAGCGATCGCCCAAGCGCGGAATTTTTTGCAAAAACGCCATGCGCAGCCGCAATTCCACGCGCCGTCCAAAGCGCCAGAGATTGAATGTGTTCGGAAATTGCAGAAGCAAGAGGCCGAGCGTGAGCACGAGCAAAACTGCCATTGCCCCGAAACGTTGAATAGGGAGATCGAGAAGCTCCCCAACTTCCATGAGGCTGCGGAAGAGGAGCGCCTCGCAAAGGATCCCGACTGCGGCGGCGAGCAGGCCGAGAACGATGAGTGCCGGATTTTTCCAACCGTCTTGCAACAAGAGGCGAAAAAATTCCCGCTCCGGACGCACGGGCGTTTCTGCGAGCGCGGCGACCAACTCCGGTGAAAGCGTTTTTCTCTCGTCGTCATTGTTTGCTGCGGCGCTCGCGGCTTCCGAGGGCATCGGTTGCAGCGCGCGCACGAGCACCGCGCCGCGCAATAACAGTTGCGCTTCTTCTTCCATGGCCTTTGCCGGTTGCACACACCAATAAGCTGCTGGAATAGTCTGAGGCGCTTTTTCATAAAATCGCAGTAGCCCTTGCTCCGCATGCCGTCCAGCTTTAAGGCCGCCGGAGCGCACGATGGAATTGGTCATGCGGGTCGCGGCGTCGAGCGCGGCCAACGAGAACCATTGCGTATCTGCGAGCGCGGATGAAATGAGCCGATCACTCGAGGCCGGAACACAACCGATTTGTGCCATGCGCTGTTGCAACGGGTGGAGAAATTCTTCCGCTCCGGCCCACGTGCGCCAAGCGCTCGCGGAAACGGTTTGCGTGTGCAAATAGACTTCGCGCAAAAAACGTTGTGCGCGCGGCCAGCGTCGCCCGGTTGCGGGATCCATCACTTGCACGACGCGACCATGATGATGCCACGCCACGACGAAATGCGTTTCGCCGCCGGGATGACGAACCACAACAATGGCCGGCAACGCATGGGCGGCGGGGATCAACAAATGATCCACGGGAATCATGATCTGCTCGGCTTCGAGGCCAAGTTGGCGGGCGATCTCTTCCATTGTATCGATGGAAGTGCCGTCAACGTCGGTTTGGCAAGCCTCGCGCAAGCGGCCGTAGCTGACGCGAATGCCAAAACCTTCGAGCAGACATTTGAGCGCAGCCGGGCCGCAATCCATCGCCGAGGTTTGCACCACTTCGGGCATGAGAAAACGCCGGGAGGTTTTAGGCGAGGTTACGTGCATAATTTTTTTTTGACGGGATAACAGGGTGAACGGGATTGAATTTTTATCCGGTCAATCATGTTATCCCGTCGAAGAAAGTGAAGAGATTACTTTCATAAAGATTTTTTAGACAGGATTACAGGATCAACAGGATTGAATCTTTATCCGGTCAATCGTATTATCCCGTCGAAGAAAGTAATGCAGTTGCCCGCATAAAATTTTTTCCGACAGGGTTACAGGATCAACGGGATTGAATTCTTATCCGGTCAATCCTATTATCCCGTCGAAGAAAGTTGTTTTTTAAACTGTGGCTGCGCAATCGTCTAGCGCGTTAGCAACCCCGTCAAGCCTGTCATCCAACCAAGTATGATGCTGGCTACTTTATCCCAAGGGGCGTCTGTTTTGGGCAACACTCTTACCTTTCTTTTAATCTCGACCTTTTGCTCGCCGAAGTTGATCACCAAGCCCACGTCCTTGCCGGTCGCGACGAGATAATTGACCAACTGCGCTTCGTGCGCTTTTGCAATTTGGCGCACGGATTTGAGCTCGATGATGATGACGTCCTCCACGAGAATATCGGCTTCAAATTCACCGACGATCTCGCCTTCGTAATGAACCGTAATCGGTTTTTGTGATTCGCCCCGCAGCCCTAATTTCCTGAGTTCGATCAACAGGCATTTCTCGTAGACCGATTCCAAATACCCGAAGCCCATCTTGTTATAAACGCGATAGGCGCAGCCGATGATTTTTTCGGTCAAGTCGTCGTACTGCATATCATCCTCCAAAAGTTTTGAGTTAAGAATTGAAGAAAAGAACATATAGGTTTTTGACGGGATAACAGGATGGACAGGATGAGCTTTGATCCTGCTCATCCTGTGATCCCGTCAAAAATTTCTTTTCGATCTGCGTCAACGCGTTTTCGATGACCCCACAAGCTCGCTCACCGTTTGCAAAATCATCGCTGCGGGCGCAACGCGATCGACTTCGACCTCCACCGTTCCCGTCAAACCATGCTGCAAAAGAAAGGCGCGCTGCGGGTGCGGCGGCACGGTAAACTCGACGCGAAATCTGCCCTCGTGCGGCTCGCTCGCGACGTTGCGCACTTGCGCCGGCACCGTTCCATACTGCGTCCAGGGATAAGCATCGAGCCGCATGCGCGCAGCTTGCCCGGAGTGAATGCGGCCCAACGCGCGGCCGATTTGATAATGAGCCACGATTCTAACCTCGCCGCTCGGCACAATGGCTGCAAGCTTGTCCCCGGGCTGCACGACCGAGCCGATTTGGATCTCGCTAATCTCGCCGATCCGGCCGCTGATCGGCGCGCGAATATATTGCTCTTGAATCTCAAGCTGCTCTTGCGCGATAGCTTTTTCAGCGCCGGCAATTTGCCCCTCCAATGCCGCGACTTCGCCGTGCAAGCGCTCGAGCTTGGCCTGCTGGTCGCTCGCTTTGGTCTTCTGCTCGGTCTGCGAGCGATTCACCGACAAGCGCAGCGCTTCTGCGGCCGCGCGCGTGCGCGTCGCATTCGTTTCCGCGCGCCGGAACTCGGCCTCGGAAACCAGGCCGCGTTTGAACAATTCGGCCATGCGCGCGGACTCTTGTTCGTTCAGTTTTGCCGCGGCTTCGGCCTCGCGGTTGCGCGCCTGCGCTTCTTCCAGCAAAGTTTGTCCGCTCGTCTCTTCCTGTCGAGCGCTGCGTTCCTGCGCGGCCACTTCATTGCGCAAGGCTGAAAGTTGATTTTGAAACGCGCTCAGTTTGGATTTCTGTTCTTCAAGATGAAGCTTGTGCTCTTCGGTGTCCAGCTCGATCAAAACGTCTCCGGCTTGCACTTCGGCGCCGAGCTGCAAACGCGTGGCAACGACGCGCCCGCCGAACTGCACTGCAACCTGATGCACGGCGCTTTCGACTTCCAAACGCGCGTTTGCACTGGCCTCGTACAAAGTCACGCGCGCCAGCACGAGCCAGAGCAGCCACACAATCAGCAAAATTATGACGACGAAAACTGCGAAGTTGGCGCGGCGAAAGCCGTCGAAGGAAAGTGAGCGGAGGGAGCGAGAAAAGGTGGTAGGCATAGCGGCATCGGTCCAAGCAATTTCTTTTTGAAAACGAAAAGCTTTTATTGGCTGGATGCAGACGACAAGAAGATTCCACAAATTCCTCTGAAAGTCAAATCTTTCTTGTGCGAAGGGCAGGAAGGCACGAGAGCAGAAGGAGAGTCATAAAACACGAAGAGCATCCTGGTGCAATTGAGATGCTCTTCGCAAGAAGCCTTTTTCGTCATTTGGGAATTGTAACTAATCCCATTCGCGGCGAGACTCGTCACGTGCCGGCTGTTACGGCATCGCCAAACCTTTGGGGCGGCCGCCGGACTTCACGTTCGTTTTCACCTTCATGATTCGCTCCTTGGGGAGTTGAGTAGAGAAGCTTGTGGTTTATTCAGATTTCACTGCTTGTATGCGTTTCTATTGTTTTGATGCTGCTTGTCTTCAAATTCCATAAAACTTTTTTGTCCGACAAGTGAAGTTCGACTTGGGCACAACAACTTTTGAAATTTAGCAAAATCCCGCTGCCCAAGTCGAACTTCGCCCGTGCTTGGTGAGCCCCGCGTGCGGCAGGACTCGTCCTCGCACCGGCTCTTACGGCATCGCCAAACCTTTGGGGCGGCCGCCGGACTTCACGTTCGTTTTCACCTTCATGTCTCGTCTCCGTTTATTTGAGTTTGAGTTGCTTTGAGTTTGTCATTTTCGACTTCCGCCCATTTGATGCAAACCACTGGAAGATTCCATAAAAGTATTTCAGATTTTTTGAGAACGCCTCCGGCCTGGATTGCAATTCACCTTGATTTCTTTTCAGCCCCGGCCTTGACATCGCTCAAAGAAATCTGTACAATAAAGCCGTCATTGCGTCACAATTTTTCTGCGGAGGAAAGAATTGTCGTCGCCTCAAAAAGAAAACGCGCGCGCCTTGCCCGATCTGGAACTGCTGGCGCGCTATAAAGCTTCCAGCGAAGCCTACTACGCCGGCATTCTCTATCAGCGTTATACCCACCTCATTCTCGGCCTCTGCCTGAAATATCTCAAAAGCGAAGAAGACGGCAAAGACGCGGTGATGGATATTTTTGAGCACCTCGTGCAGGCTTTGTTGAAACATGAAATCACCAATTTCAAAAGCTGGCTGCACGCGCTCGCGCGCAATCATTGTTTGATGAAGCTACGCAAGCCCGAGGTGCGCCGCACCACGTCCCAGGGCCTAGAGGAGATGGACGAAAAATTATTTGTGGAAAATCCCGAGGTCGAGCATCAATTAGATGAAGAAGAGCGGGAAGACCGTCTCGGGCATTTGCCCTCGGCTTTGGAGCGGCTCAACCCGGAGCAGCGCAGATGTGTGGAGTTGTTCTATTTGCAGGAGAAGAGCTATCACGAAGTGGCGGAAGCGACCGGCTACTCGCTCAATCAAGTCAAAAGCCACATTCAAAACGGGAAAAGAAATTTGAAGATCATTCTCACGCGCTCATAACCCGGCCGAGCCGCAACCAAACAGAACCGCTAATGTGCGCGAATTTCCGCGAATAAAAAATTAGCGCGCCTTGGCGTTGATTCGCGGTTAAAAAATGTTTGCCGCAAGAACGCAGAGTTCATTTAAAATGGAATTAGGATGGAAGTCATGTTGCAATCCAAGCAAAATCCCGTAACCGTGCGCGAGGAGTTGTCCTGCCTGTCTTTCGAGCAGATGGCGGCATATGTGGAAAAGAACTTGCCCGCCGAACAACGCGCCGAGGTCGAAGTACATTTGGCCTTGTGTGAATTGTGCCGCGAGTCAATGGAAGGCATGCTCGCTTTCTCCGGCACGGACAAGCTGCGCACGATGGTGGAATCGCTCAATGAAGAGATCGCGCTGCGCACCGCTCCGCAAATTGATACTGAAGAAAGCCCGGCTTTCATTTCTTCCTTGCTGGAAAGTTTGAAAGGTCTAGCCGCGTCCATTCGCAACGGCTTTGAAGAAATCGTCTCTTTCTTGATCACACCCGCGAACCATCTCAGGCTCGCGTACGTCGTGGCTACGGTGTTCGTGCTCGGGTTTGTGTCCGTGTTCTATTTCAATCGCGAACGCCCGAATGAAACGTTGTTCGCGGAGTATTATGAGCCGTACCCGAACCTCGCCTCCTCCGTGCGCGGCGAGCTGACCGAAGGAAAATTGCAAGACGCGCTGCAGCAATATGACGCAAGAGCCTATAAAGCCACGCTCGAGTTACTGCAGAAAATTCTCGCCATCGACCCGGAGAACGCGGCAGCGAATTTTTACGCGGGGGTTTCATATCTAAAAATTGAAGAATCGGAGCGCGCCGTTGCCAGTTTGCAAAAAGCGCTCGCGCTCAATGATCCCAAATTCTCAGAGCCGGCGGAATGGTATCTGGCATTGGCCTATTTGCAAAAGAATGACGTGGAAAATACGCGCGCCCGGCTGAAAGAAATTCTGGCAAAGGATCGCGCCTTCAAAGAACAAGCGGCCCGATTGTCGGAACGACTGCGGTCCTTGAAATGATGAAACGGCCGCTTTGCAGCAGCCGGTCGGCGATTTCCCACTGACGATCAGTGATGCTAATGACGCAACGCGGAGGTCAACTTACCATGTCCACGCGAGCCTGTTGTTGTTTGCTGTCGGCGTTCACCGCCCTCCTCATCTCCTGCTCCAAAGAACAAAAAGCTGCGAAAGACGCCCCCACGAAAGAGCAAGTTACTTCTGAAAAGACCATGGCTCCCTCTGCGACGGATACGACTCTTGCAGTCCGATATTTTGCAAAAGCCGACGTGTTTGTCAAAGAGGCGAAATACGACAGCGCGATTTTTTATTTTGAACAGGCCGGTCGATTGTACCAGGCCGGTGAAATTTGGGAAAAGTATGCCCGGTGTTACAACAGAATCGGCGATCAATACCGGCAAAAAGGCAAATTCGACGAGGCTTTCATGTGCAGTCAACAAGCTTTGGAAACGGGCCTGAAATACCTGGGCGCCCAACATCCTGAAATTGCCTCCAGTCACAGCAACATGGGCCACGTTTATTTTTATCGCGCGCAATATGACCAGGCGCTCAAGTCTTATCAGCAAGCTTTGAATATCCGCCGGGCGGCTTTGGGTGATCAACATCCCGACGTGGCGAGAAGCTATAGCAACATCGGAAATGTTTATTTGATGAAAGGCGACTACGAGCAGGCCATTGCCTTCCACAAAAAAGATATCTCAATCAAGCTTGCCACGATCGGGGAGCAGCACATGAATACGACTTTGAGCTATCTCAGTTTGGGGAGTGTTTATATCGAAAAGGGAGACTATGACGAGGCGATTGCGGTCGATAAAAAAGCCTTGTCAATACTGCTTCAAATCGCAGGCGAACAGCATCCCAACGTGGCCATGACCTATTACAATTTAAGCGACTGCTATCTTAAAAAAGGCGACTATGATCAGGCCATCGCGTTGGGCGACAAAGCCGCGTCAATAATAATGAACACGCTGGGAAAACAGGATTATCGCGCGGCCACTTGTTATA
>Ga0247727_10003438_pt1 | contig 35003 bp, 31 predicted proteins | sample WisWelCaveWW1625_FD_202498 | JGI IMG/M metagenome (GOLD analysis project Ga0247727, IMG submission 202498) | Biofilm microbial communities from Wishing Well Cave, Virginia, United States - WW16-25 | ecosystem: Environmental > Aquatic > Deep subsurface > Groundwater > Cave microbial mat | place...
CGGAACGGAGCGAGCGCGTCGTCGAGCCGGCGCTTGGCGGCGCGCTTCTTCTCGAGGTCGGCCACGTCCATGCCGACGCTCGCCTCGAGGTCGCGCACGTGCTCGAGCGCCTCGCGCAGCTCCGCGGTGAGGCGCTTCTCCAGGTCCTGCACGAACAGGCCGTGGACCGGCTCGCCGCTCCTCGGGAAGGAGAGGAGCTGTTCGAAGAACGGGCCCGTGAGTGAGTCGCCGAGCACGAGGCGGTGGTCGAGGAAGGTGAGCGGCAGTCCCTCGGCGTAGCTCTCCAGCCAGAGCGCGAGCTTGGCCAGCTCGATCGCCATCGGGTTCTTGTCCACGCCGTAGAGGCAGTGCACCGCCACGAGCCGGCGGCAGAGCGCCTCGGCCTTGCGCTGCGAGAGGCCGCTCTGCTCGCCCTCGGGCGCACGCGAGGGCAGGTAGCCGAGCAGCTCGTCCTCGGGGTCGGGCAGTGCCGCGACGCGCGCGCGCAGCTCGGCCCCGCGCTCGCGGGCGCGCGCTGCCTCGGCGTTGCGGCCGGCCGTCTCGACGGCCTCGGCCTCCGCCTCGGCTTCACTCGCGCGCTCGTCACACAGCCGGCATGCCTCGTAGAGGGCGGCGGCGAGATAGCGACATGCCTCGACGAGGAAGTGCCCGCTCCCCATCGCGGGGTCGAGCACGCGCAGCGCGAGGATCGCGGCGGGCTGCGGGCTCTCGGGCGGGCTCCGCTCCTCGATCTGTGGGCCGAGCGTCTCCTCGACGAGGAAGCGCACGAAGGGACGCGGCGTGTAGTAGGAGCCGCTGGCCTTCCTCCCGAGCCCGACGCGCAGGAAGAAGCGCCCGGACGGAATTTCCTCGACGAAGCGCACGCGCGTCGCCGGAGCGGCCTTCTTGCCGCGGCGCGGCTTCTCCTCCTCGGCCTCCTCCTCGGTCTCTTCCTCTGCGTCCTCGCTCTCTTCCGCGGCCGCGCTCGCCCGGTAGGGCTCGGCCTGCGCGGCGGGCACCACGACCTCGAGCTTCTGGCGGCGCAACCGCGCCATGGGCTCGCTCGCGATGCCCGGCTCCAGCTCGAGCAGCGCCTCGTATACGCGGCCCAGATCTTCGACGTCGAGCGCGCCGTAGTGGACGCGCTCGCGTGCGCCACCGGCGCTCTCGGTCCAGAGCAGCTGGTCGAGCAGGCGAGCCACCGCTCGCTCGCCCCACGAGAGCCCTTCGAGGAGCGGGATCGCGTCCTTCCCGAACAGCATGCCGCCGAGCGCATGGACGTGGAGCTCTCGCGAGTCGAGCCCCTCGGCGAAGACGCGGAACAAGGCGCGCAGCCCGTCCTCGAGCCAGCGCCCGGTCTCGCCCCCGTCGTCGAGCACGGCGCGCGCCTGCTTCGCGAGTGCGCTGGCCGGCGAGTAGGTGTTGCGCCAGAGCGAGCTGGCGGCGAAGCCGAAGGCGCGCGCGGGGTCGGCGGAGGCCTCCAGCTTCAGCACGAAGAGCAGGCGGTAGACGAGCAGCAGCCCCTCGCGCCAGAGCGTTCGCGCGAGCGCCGCGCGGTCGGCGTGCGCGGCGACGGCTTCGGCGTTCTCGGGGCGGTCGAGCAGCTCCTGCACGAAGCCCTCGACGGCGCGGCGTGCCTGCTCGCGGAGCTTCTTCGTGACGCCGGTCTGTGCGAGGCGCGCCTCGTCGAGCAGCTCGGGGAGCGCCGTGACTCCTGCTGGCGAAGCGAGAGCGCGCAGCAGGCGGAAGGAGTCGGGCACGCTCCGCGCGGCGCGCCATCCGCCCGCGTGGTCGAGGCGAACCGCGAGGTGGCTCTCGGGCAGCGCCGGGTCCGCGAGCACGAGGCGCAGCTCCTGCCCGTCGGTGAGGAGACCAACGCGCTCGCCCTTCGCGCGCAGCACGCGCTGCGCCACGCGCGCCGGGCTGAAGCGGTAGGCGCGGCCGCGCTTCGCGGGGGCGTCGAGGTCGGTGTCTAGTGCCACGGCCCAGGCACGGAGCGTGTGCGCGGCGTCCGCGCCGATCAACAGGAAGCCGCCGTCTTCGGGGCCTTCGCGCGTTTCGACCTCTTCGGCGCGCGCCAGCTCGCGCGCGTAGCCAAGCCGCGGAGCAAGCGGCTCCAGCACGTGGTGCGCGACGCGGAGCGCACCGCCTTGCTCGCGCAGCTCGCGGAGCTTGCGGCGGAACGGCTCCCAGTCTTCTTGGAGGCGCTGCCCCTCGGCGCCCGTCGCCTTCGGAAGTAGCTCGCGTTTTGCAAGCGCGGCTTCGAGCTGGAGCTTCACGAAGGGCTCGGGGAGCGCGGGCCCGAAGACGGAGACGTCCGGGAGCAGGAGCGCCACGTTTAGGCTCCCGCGCCGGGTACGAGCATCAGCAGGCCGAGCGGAGTGATGCGGAGCGGCTCGAGGGCGCCGTGGCGCGCGAGGTCCAGGGCCCGCGCGCGATGCAGACGCAGCACGCCTTCGGCCTCGCGCCGCTTCGCGGCGGGCTGCGTGGTGTCCTTGGCGAAGCCCGCGAGCCGCTCGGCCGGGCTCTCGATGGCGCGCCACGCGCCACGGCTGGCTTCGGGCGCGCTGCTCGCGAAGAGATCCAGCGTCTCGAGCACTCGCGGCCCGCAGATCTCTTCGCCGCGAAGGCGCAGCCAGTCGGCGAGGGCGCGTTCCTCGTTCGCAACGATGGAGGTGTGCTCGTCCGTGAATGCGTCAGCGGTAGGCACGAGCTCCTGGAGAGCGGCGCGCTCGGCAGCAGAGAGGCCGCCTTCGCCCCAGGCGGCGAAGTGGCGCTCCCAGAGCTTCGCGGTCGGGATGGCGCGGCCGGGCGCTGCGAGGCCAGTCCACGCGGCCGGATCGAGGAGCACTTGCGGCGTGCCCCCCTTGGCGACCCGCACCGCGACGACGCGCTCCCACTCCGGCCCGGCGCCGCTGCGCACGCTCGCGAGAAAGGTCGCGAGCAGCTCGGGCTTCGCTCCGGGCGCGCGGGCGGCGCTCGCACGCGTGTCGAGCCAGCCCGATCCGCCGCCGTGCTGAACGTGTCGCGCGTGCTCGATCGCGCGCCGCACGAGCGGATGGGCGCGGCCGATCACCGCGACGTGCTGGGCCTCGTCCGTGGGGCCGGCCGCAGTGCCGCTCGCCCGCAGCGTGCGCGACTCGGCGTCGAAGCCGGGCAGGTCGTCGAGGCCGTGGAGCCACTGCGGCGGGAGGCGGAACGTCACGGTGCCGTCGCTCTCCCGGGTGACGGCGCCGGGTGACTCCTGCTCGAGCGCCGCGTTCACGAAGTCGAGCAGCGCCGTGCCGGCCGCGGAAGCGCCCTCCTGACGGGCCGCCTCGGCCTCGCTTGCGTAGCGCTCCTCCGCGAACAGGCCCACGTCGCCGAGCCACGCACTGGTGCGGGCCGCGCGCTCGAAGCCGCTGACCGCGCGGTCCACCTCTTCGAGTAGCTCGCGGTAGGCGGGTGTGGTGGCGTCGTCGTCTGGCTCGGCGTCGAAGCGCAGCTCGCTCGCCGGGCGCTGGAACAGGGCGCCGTCCTCCTCGGCAAGCCCAGCAAGCAGGCGCGTCGCCACCGCGCTGTCGGCCTGCGCTACCGCGCCGAGCGTGTTCGGCACGAAGCTCAGCAGCGCGCGCTGGCGCTCGTACTTCGCGACCAGCCGCGCGAGCAGCCGCTCCTCGAAGGTGCCGGCCAGGAACAGGTACCGGATCTGCGGAGCGTGCTTCTGCCCGAAGCGGTCGATGCGGCCGTTGCGCTGCTCCAGTCGATTCGGGTTGTAGGGCAGCTCGAGGTGGAGCAGTTGGTGACAGCGGGCGTGCAGGTTCAGGCCCTCGGCAGTGGCGTCGGTCGAGACGAGGATGAGGTCGTCCTTGGTGGTGAAGCGCTCGAAGACCTGCGTGCGCGCTGCCTCCGCGTCGTCGCCCGACAGCGCCAGCACCTCGCCCGAGAGGTCGCCGCGCGCGACAGCCTCGCCGAGCTGCACCACGAGCGCCGCCTGGCTGTCGATGTACTCGGTGTAGACGAGCACGTTCGCGCGCGGCTCGGCCGCGCGGATCGCACGCAGCTCGGCGAGCATGGCTGCGAGCTTCGGGTCCTCTGCGGTCGCGGCGTCGGCGAGGCCCACCAGTGCGCGCAAGGCCTCGTGTGTGGCGGTGGCGCGGCGACCTTGCTCCGCGTGACGGCGGAGCTCGCGGTGTGTCGCGCCGAGGCGCTGGATCAGCTCGTCCGCGCCCGAGGCGAGGATCTCGGCTGCCATGTCTTCGGCCTCGAGGGCCGCGAGGTCCGCTTCCTCCGCGGGAGACGTCGTGCCGAAACGCTCGATCCGCTCGCGCAGCGCGCGCAGCGTGCGGAGGCGCTGCCGGCGCTCCTCCTGAGCGGATTCCGTGCGCTGGCTGATCTCCTCGAAGCGATCCGCGACCACACGGAGCGTGTTGCGACAGGCGGCGGCCGTGGAGACCGAGCGCTTCAGGAGTGCGATGAAGGCGAGCACGTCGCCGTAGCGGCGCGTGCGCAGCGCTGCGCGCAGGCGCGGAGCGACGAGCGCGAGGAGCGCCTCCTGGTACGCGGCAAAGCGAGGGTGCGAGGCGGGTGCGAACGGGACGGGCCGCGGAGTCACCTGACGGTCGGGGAAGAGCGGTGCGCCTGTGGCCGGATCCCTCACGTGTTGCTTCAGGCGGCGCACGACGTGCCGGCGATAGCGATCGCCGCGGAGAGCGCCGCGGCCGTCTACGAGGCTCGGGTCGAGCAGCTCGACCAGCGACGCGAAGTGGGGGTCGTATCCATCGTGCGGTGTCGCGGTGAGAAGCAGCAGCGCGTCGGCCTGGCGTGACAGTACCTCGGCGAGGCGACGGCGCAGGGAGGCTTCACGCTCGGCGCTGGCGCCTACGTGCGCGCAGTGATGCGCCTCGTCGATCACCACCACGTCCCACTCGCTCCGCTCGAGCTCCTGGAGCACCTTCTCCTGCTTGACGAAGTCGATCGAGACGAGGCAGAGAGGGAGCGCGTCGAAGGGATTCGCGCCGAGCTCGAGCCCACGTCGGACCTCCTGGAGCGCACCCCAGTCCGCGAGCGGCTCGAAGCGCAGCCCGAAGCGTACGCGCATCTCGCGCTGCCACTGGTCGAGGAGCGGCCCAGCCGGTGAGACCACGAGGATCCGGTGCGCACGCCGGCGCGCGATCCACTCGGCCAGGATCAGCCCCGCCTCGATCGTTTTGCCGAGCCCGACGCCGTCGGCGAGCAGCAGTCGCGGACGCGGCATCGCGAGCGCGCGCATCACGGGCACGAGCTGATAAGGCGCAACCTCGAGGCGGCCCGGCTGCGCTGCGACCAGCGCGTGCGGCCCGAGCGCCTGCTCGAGCAGGAAGGCCTGGTGGTACAGCAGCCAGGGCCGGAGCTGGCCCGCGTGGCGCGGATCGAGGTCCGTCGCGAGCCGTTCGACCGGCTCGAAAGGATGGAGAAGATCGACCTCCTGCCCGCGCAGCGCGCCCTGCTGGCAGCGCAGACGCAGCCGCTGCTGCGCTCCGGCCGGCTCGGCTTCGACGACCTCCCACGCGAGGCCGCGCGCGAGGACGCGAGTGCCCGGGAGGAGGGCGGCGCTCACGGGAGCAGGGTCTCGAAAGGGGGCGGGGGAATCGGGGACCTCGGAACGAGCTGCGTGGGACGCTCAGTATGGCCGCGGGCGCCGGCCGGGCACAAGCCTCAGCTCTCGATCTCCAGCGCCGCCCCCCAACGCCTTGTGGAACAACGTGCCAGATGGACTCATCGCTGCTGCTGCGGGCTGCTGACATCGCTAGGATCCGCGGCTTCACTTCTCCGACATGAGACACCTATGGCGGGCGCTTCAGCGTTCGACGACGCACATCACTTCCCGCCCGAGGTGCTCTCGCTCCTGATCGACACGGTCCCTCTGATTTGTCGATCGAAGCGAGACGTGATCGACTTCTTTCGGGGCGCCGGGGTCGGTTCGGCCCTCCTTCGCCCTTGGGAGGAGCGGCTCCAGGCTGAGCGGGACGCAGTTCGCAAGCATGAGATGACTCGAGAGCTGCTCGTGAAGCTCAATGAACTCGGTGAGGCTGCACTGCGTGTCCGCCGAGAGATCATCAAACGTGTGGTCGAGCGAGAGGACTTCTCGACGTGCTGGCCCGCAGATCAGCTGCGAGCGCGAGGGCTGGTGGCGCAACTGCGTCAGGTCGTGAACCAGAGAGACGCATTCACAAGGATGCAAGCTGAGCGGGAGCGGGAGGTCGAAGCTCGACGTAAGGACGCTGAGAAGGAGAAGGCGGAGAGGCTTGCCCGTGACGAGGCTCGAAGGCGAGTTCGAGACGATCTGTTCGGCCTGTTCTCGGAGAGCGACGCGTACCGGCGTGCCCAGAAGTTCGAAGTCGTTCTCGGCAACCTCTTTCAGGCGTTTGGAATCAGAATCCAGCGGCCGTTTGTGCTGCGCAACGCAGGGGGAGCCGCGCTTGAACAGGTTGATGGTGCTGTGTTCTTCGAAGGCTTCGTGTATCTGGTCGAAGCGAAGTGGTGGGAGTCTCCGATCGGGACGGCCGAGGTCGCGCAGCACCTCGTCCGTGTGTTCACGCGCGCCGAAGCGCGCGCAATCATCATTTCCGCGTCGCGCTTCACAGAAGCCGCGGAGCAGGAATGCATCAACGCTCTGACCCAGAAGGTCGTCATCCTCTGGGAGCTCGAGGAGATCGTTCTTGCGCTTGATCGAGGAATGGACTTGGCCAAGGTCCTTCAGGCCAAGATCGATGCTGCGACGGTCGAGAGGAAGCCACTGAAGCGAATCGTCTGACCCGCGATGCGAGTGGGCAGATGAGTGCGACGGGGCCCTACCTCTTCTTGGGCGCGGGTTGCGGAGGTGAGGCCGGCTTGGGCGCAGTCTTCTGCTTCGGCTCGGCCTTCTCCGTCTCCGGCTTCTTCGCCGTCGCCGCATAGTCCACCACCAGCTGCGCCAGGGTCCGCACGCCGACCGCGAGCGCGCCGTCGTCCACCAGGAAGCGCGGCGAATGGTTCGGCGCGGCCTCGGCGACGGGCGTTCCCGGGTCGCGCACGCCGAGCCAGAAGTACAGGCCGGGCACCTGCTGCGCGAACCAGGCGAAGTCTTCGGCGCCGGTGCGCGGCAGCGCGGGCACCAGCTTCGCGGTGCGCGCGAGCGTCGGTCGCATGCGCTCCACCAGCCTGGCGTCGTTGACGGTGATCGGATTGCGCTCGGTCAGCTCGACGGTGGCGGTGGCGCCGGAGGCTTCGGCGAGGTTGGTCGCGGTGCGCTCGATGCGCGCGTGCAGCTCGCGCTGCAGCTCCGGGTCGAGCGTGCGCACGGTGCCGAGCAGCTCGACCTCGTCCGGGATCACGTTGTAACGCACACCGCCGTGCAGCGCGGCGATGCTGACGACCGAGGGCTTCCTGGCATCGACCTCGCGTGCGGGCAGCGACTCGAGCGCGAGGATGATGCGCGCGGCGACTGCGACCGGGTCCACGCCGCGCCACGGCGCCGAGGCGTGCGTGCCGCGCCCGTGCACGACGATGCGCAGCCGATCGGAGCTGGCCATCGCGGGCCCAGCCACCACGGCCACCTCGCCCGCCGCCAGCTCGCTGTCCGTGTGGAGCGCGAAGATGGCCTCGGGCTTCGGGCCGGCGAAGACGCCCTCCTTCAGCATCAGCGGGGCGCCGCCTTCCTCGCCGGGCGGCGGGCCCTCCTCGGCCGGTTGGAACACGAACAGCACCGTGCCGGCCAGTCGCTCGCGCAGGCCGCTCAGCAGCTCGGCGACGCCGAGCAGGATGGCGGTGTGCGCGTCGTGGCCGCAGGCGTGCATCACGCCGACCTCCTGGCCGCCGTACTGCGCGCGCACCTCCGACGCGAAGGGAAGATTCGTCTCTTCGGTGACCGGGAGCGCATCCATGTCGGCGCGCAGGGCGAGCACCGGGCCGGGCAGGGCGCCGCGCAGCACGCCCACCACGCCGGTCTTCGCGACGCCGGTCCGCACCTCGAGGCCGAGTGCGCCGAGCCGCTCGGCCACCACGAAGGCCGTGCGCGTCTCGCGGTTGCCGAGCTCGGGGTGTTGATGCAGGTCGCGCCGCGTCTCGATCACGCGCGACTCGAGCCGGCGCGCGCCCCGCTCGATCTCGGCGCCGAGCTCCGCTGCTGCGGCGGCGGACCCGAACAGGCACAAGCTGAGCAGCGAGACTCGAAGCACCGGCCCACCTCCGCGGCGTCGCACGGCGCGCGAGGGTACCTTTCGCCGCGATTCGTGCCGCCGGAGGTCCCATCCCGATGGAACAGACATTGCGCCGCCCGCCGGAGGCCTGGGCTCTCGTGGCCGCGGGCATCGTGTGGCTCGCCGCCGCCAGCGCGACCGGTGCGCTCGCCTTCGCACTGGCGCTGCTGCCGGGTGCGCTGCTGCTCGCGAGCGGAGTCGGATGCCTCTTGATCTGGGACGATCCGCGCGTCCGTCGCAGCGGCGCGCTCGGAGCGCTGCTCGGGCTGCTGCTCGCGCTGCCGCTGGCTGCGCTCACAGGCGCTGCGACTGCGCTGCTGTTGTTCGTGCTCGCGGGCGCTGCCTTCGCCGCGGCCGGAAGGATCTCGCTGCGCGAGACGCCCAGCACGCCCGGTGTGACCGAGCTCGAGCCGTCGCTGCGGCTCTCGGGCGAGATCGCGGCCGACGACGCGATGCTCGCGTTCTTCGACCTTGTGCTGCCGCAGCCCACCGACGCAGAAGCGCAGCGCCACGTGCGCGAGCTGGCCGAGGCGGAGGAGCTGTTCGCGGCGCGCGGCTGGCTGGAGAAGCCGGCGAGCTTCCACGTCGCGCCGCCGCCCTTCGCGGCGGTGGCGAGCGAGAAGCGCCGCTTCGCAGGTAAAGACTTCGAGCACCTCCGTGTGGAAAGCGGCTACGCGCCGCACCCCGACGAGCCCGGCCGCGAGCGCTGGCTCGGCTACGCGCCGACGCGCGACGCCCACGCCTGGCTGCTGCGCCACGGCGACCCGACGCGGCCCTGGCTGGTCTGTATTCACGGCTACCGCATGGGACATGCGCCGATCGACCTCACGGCCTTCCGGGCCGCACAGCTGCGCGACCGCTTCGGCCTCAACGTGCTGCTGCCAGTGCTGCCGCTGCACGGCCCGCGCCGCATCGGCCGGCTCTCGGGCGACGGCTTCTTCGGCGCCGACGTGCTCGACATGCTGCACACCGAGGCGCAGGCGATCTGGGATCTGCGCCGCTGGCTGGGCTGGATCCGCGCCCAGGGCGGCGCGCACGTCGGCGCCTACGGGCTCTCGCTCGGCGGCTACACCGCGGCGCTGCTGGCTTGCCTCGACGCCGAGCTGGCTTGCGTGGTGGCCGGTATCCCGGCCACGGATCTCGCCGCGCTGGTCTGGGAGCACGGCGGCGAGCACATCCTCCGCGTGGCCGAGTCGCGCGGCCTCGAGCGCGCGCGGGCGGAGCGCGTGCTGCGCGTGGTGTCGCCGCTCGCGCTCGCGCCGCTCGTCCCCGCCGAGCGGCGCTGGATCTTCGCGGCCAGCGCCGACCAGCTCGTACCGGCCGCACACGTGCAGCGCCTGGTCGAGCACTGGGAAGGGCCGCGCACGCACTGGTACGAAGGCGCGCATCTCACGTTCGGCGCGCATGCCGGCGTCGGGCGCCACCTCGCCGAGGCGCTGCTAGCGGGTCTCGCGTGAAGCTCATCGGCATCGAGATCGTCGAGGACCGCAGCGCGGACAGCCGCTGCGACGAAGGATTCTTGAAGCTCCGGCGCCTCACGCTGCGCAACGTCTACGCCGATCGCGTCTCGGAGGCCTATCCCTGCGACGTGGTCTCGCGGCCGGGCTCGGACGCCGTGGTGGCGGTGCTGTACGAGCGCGCTCCCGACGGGCGCGTCTTTGTCTGGCTGCGCGAGGCGCCGCGCGCTCCGATCTATCTGCGGCGCTGGAAGCGCTTCCACCACCCGGACGCGCGCGAATACCTGACGATCGCGGAGGTAGTGGCCGGGCTCGTCGAAGCGACCGACGGCGAGGGCGCGGCCGGCATGCGCGAGCGCGCCGCGATCGAGGCGCGCGAAGAGGCCGGCTTCGCGGTCTCGGCCGGCGACTTCGCGGTGATCGGTGGCGAGACCTTCGCGAGCCCAGGCACGAGCGACGAGAAGGTCTACTACTGCGCCGGCCAGGTCCGTGTCTCGGAACGGAGTGCTGCGCACGGCGACGGAACCGTGATGGAGGAGCACGGCGAGCTGGTGCGCCTCGAGCTGGTAGAGGCGCTCGAGGCCTGCCGCCGCGGCTCCATCCCCGACATGAAGACGGAGCTGGCGCTGATGCGCCTCTGCGATCACCTCGGCTACCTGCCGCAGCTCGGCTGCTTCGTGGAGGAGCTGCCCGAGCCGCTGCGCGCGCGCCACCGCCGGCTCGGAGTGGCGGCCCGCGCGTGACGTCTTCGAATGCGGAGCAGGGCTCCGACCCGCAAGCAGAGCGCGCAGCGAGCCGCAGGCGAGCGGAGCACGCGGGCCCGAAGATTGCTCTGATCGGCGCGCGGCGCGCGCGGCAGGGGCTCGGGCCCTTCGTCGCGCGCCATCTCGTCGCGCTCGGCGCCGAGCTGCCGTGCTTCCTCGCGACGCGTCCCGAAACGGTGGGCGAGAGCGAGCGCGCGCTCGGCGCGCGCGGCTACACCGACCTGCGTGAGCTGATCGCGCGCGAGCAGCCCGACGCGCTCGCCATCCTCTCGCCCTCCGAGACGCACGAGCGCTACCTCGAGGCCGCACTCGAGGCGCGCCTGCACGTGCTGTGCGAGAAGCCGCTGCTCTGGGGTGGCTCCGGTCTCGCGCGGCGCACGGCTCGGCTCGCCGAACGCTTCGCCGCCGCGGGTCTGCTGCTGCGCGAGAGCTGCCAATGGCCGTACACGCTGCCGGCCTTTCGCGCGCTGCACCCGGCGCTCGGGCCGCTCGAGCGCTTCGCGATGCGCCTCTCGCCGGCCTCGCGCGATCCGCGCCAGATGCTGGGCGACTGCCTCTCGCACCCGCTGAGCCTGCTCCAGGCGCTCTGCGGTGAGTCTGCGGCGCGCGTGGAGGACGTCTCCATCGCGGCACAGCCCGGCGCGGTGCAGCTGAGCTTTCGCTATCGCAGCGCCGCGGTCTCGCTGGCCTGCGAGGTCACGCTGCGCTCGAGCGATCAGCAGCCGCGCGAGGCCGGCTACGGCGTGAACGGCCGCTGGGCCGAGCGGCGCATCCGGCCCGGGGATTACGCCTTCAGCTTCCAGGATGGGGCGCGCACGGCGCCGGCCCCGGACCCGCTGCGTGAGCTGCTGCGTGACTTCCTGGCCGCGCTGCCTGCCCCGGGCGCGACGGCGCCGGCCGACCCGGCGATCTCCCCCCGCATGGCGCTTCTGGAGCAAATTCTCGAAGCTCTGCCTGCCGCGAGGGGGTAGTCGCCCATGCATTCCATCCACGATTTCACGGCAAAGCTCCGTCAGCCGTCGCTCAGGGGCCACGTCGAGCGCTATGTGCAGTGGCGACGCGCGGTGGAGCAAGCGCGCCTCGCCGGCCGCCAGGAGCCGAAGCCGCCGGCGCTCGCGCCGATCTCGATCAACCTCGACCTCACCACGGCGTGCAACTACCGCTGCACACACTGCATCGACTGGGACATCCTCAACACCAAGCACAAGCACCGCGAGGCCGAGCTGCGCGATTCGATGACGCAGATGGCCGGCACGGGCCTACGCTCGGTGATCTTGATCGGCGGCGGCGAGCCCACCTTGTATCCGGGCTTCGCGGACTTCGTGGCGCACCTGAAGGGGCTGAAGCTGCAGGTCTCGATCGTGTCGAACGGCAGCCGCGGCGATCGGCTGCTGGCCGCGGCGCAGCACATGCGCGAGCAGGATTGGATCCGCCTGTCGCTCGACTCCGGCAGCAACGAGCTGTTCCGCGCCATGCACAAGCCGGTGGATCCGAAGTGCGACCTCGACGCGATCTGCGCCTGGATCCCGCGGATCAAGGCCGCGCAGCCGGCGGTGCGCTGCGGCTTCTCCTACATCATCACCTGGCAGGGCTCCTCGCGGGAAGAGAACGCGCTGCACGAGAACATCCACGAGATCGCGCTGGCCGCGGAACGCGCCAAGCGGGCGGGCTTCGACTACATCGCCTTCAAGCCGGTGCTCGAGCGCCACGCGAGCGGCGCCGAGGTGATGGACCCGGGCAAGGCGGCGAGCGATCTCGCCGAGGTAGTGGCGCGCATCCGCGCCGAGCTCGACCGCGCCAAGCAGCTCGCGGACGAACGCTTTTCGGTGTACGAGAGCACGAACCTGCGCGTGCTCGAGCAGGGCAACTGGCGCGACTTCACGCGCCAGCCGCGCACCTGCCACATGCAGTCGCTGCGCCAGGTGCTGACGCCGACCGGCCTCTACAACTGCCCCGCGCACCGCGGCGTCGAGAAGGCCAAGATCGGCGAGGCCGCGGCCTACGCCGGCGGCGCCAACGCGGGCGAGACGGCGGCCGCGGTGGGCGGAATCCTCGAGCGCTTCGACGCGAGCCACGAGTGCCGCGAGGTCACCTGCCTCTACAACGGCGTGAACTGGTGGCTCGAGAAGCTGGTGCACGACCCCACCGCCGAGGTCGAGATCGAGCCCAGCGACGAGCGCGGTGACTACTTCCTCTGAGCGTGAGCGGGGGAGCGGGGGAGCGGGGACGTTCGTCAAGTTGTCAAGTTGTTCGACCGGACGCGCTTGGCCTCGTACCCCGTGGACAACTTGACAACTTGACGAACGTCCCCACAGCGCGGCGGATTCTCGTGCGGCTCCCCAACTGGGTGGGTGACGTGGTGATGGCGACGCCGGCGCTCGCGGCGCTGCGCGCTGCGCACCCGGAGGCGGAGATCGTGGCGGAGGGGCGGCCCTACCTGGCGGGCCTCGTGCGCGGGTTGACGAGCATCGATGCCTTCCTGCCCGAAGCGCGCGGCACGCGGGCGCGAGTGCGCAGCCTGCGTGCCGGGCGCTTCGACTGGGTGGTCCTGCTGCCCGACTCGGTGCGCAGCGCGCTCGCGCCATTTCTCGCGCGCGTGCCCGTGCGCGCCGGCTACGCGCGCGATCCACTGCGTCGCGCGTTGCTCACGCACGGGCTCGTACCGCCGGCCGAGGGCGGACGGCGGGTGCCGATCTCGATGGTCGAGCGCTACCTGCGCATCACGCGCGCGCTCGGCTGCGCAGATGCCGACCGGCGCACGAGGCTCGCCGTGGACACCGCGCTGCGCGAGGTGGTGGCGAAGCGACTCGCCGAGGCAGGGCTCGCGCCGCGGCAGCGCACGTTGCTGGTGACCCCCGGCGCGAGCTTCGGCTCGAGCAAGCTGTGGCCGCCGGGGCACTTCGCAGTGGCTTGCGACCAGATCGGGCGCCGCCACGGCCTCGCCGTGGTGATCGCCCCCGGCCCGGGTGAGGAGGCGCTCGCCGAAGCGATCGCGCGTGGCATGCAGGAGCACGCCGTCGTGCTGGCCGAGCCGCCGACCACGCTGGCCGAGCTGGTCGCCCTGATCGCCGGCGCGGCGCTCCAGCTCGGCAACGACACCGGGCCGCGACACATCGCGGTGGCGCTCGGCGTGCCCGCGGTCGTGCTGATCGGCCCCACCGATCCGCGCCACACCGCGCACCAGCTCGAGCGCCAGCGCGTGCTGCGCGAGGACGTCGCGTGTAGCCCGTGCGGGCTGAAGGCCTGCCCCATCGACCAGCGCTGCATGACGCGCATCGCACCCGAGCGCGTCGTCGCGGCGGCCGCGGAGCTGCTGACGTGAGCGCGCGCATCGTGCCCGACTACCGCGTGCTCGCGCGCGAACTGGCTGCGGAGCGCGCACGCGGCCGCACGCTCGCCCTCGCCAACGGCTGCTTCGACGTGCTGCACGTCGGCCACGTGCGCCTGCTGGCGGAGGCGCAGGCGCACGCCGACCTGCTGGTCGTCGCCCTCAACTCGGACGCGAGTGCGCGGGCGCTCAAGGGCGCGGGCCGGCCCTACGTCCCGCTCGCCGAGCGCATGGAGATCGTGGCTGCGCTCGCCGGCGTGGACTTCGTCACCAGCTTCGAAGAGGGCACCGCCGGCGCGCTGATCGAGGCGCTGCGCCCGAGCGTGCAGATCAAGGGCACCGACCACTCGCCCGAGACGGTGCCGGAGCGCGAGCAGGTGGAGCGCCACGGTGGCCGCATCGTGATCTGCGGCGACGCCAAGGCACACTCCAGCAGCGAGCTGGTGAAGCGGCTCAAGCCTCGCTGACGCGCACCAGCTCGACCGGCTCGCAGTCGAGGCCCGAGGCGAGCAGCCGCACGGTGGCGAAGGGCACGGGCTCGTCCGTCTCCTCGATCCACTCGAGCTGGTTCACCGAGACGGTCGTCGGCAGCCCCGATTCACGCTCGCTCGCCCTGGCCACGGCGTGCACCAGCGCGCGGCGCGACCAGCCGCGGCGATGGCGCAGCAGGCGCACGCGACCGCCGTCCGGCACCACCACCGCATCGTCGTCGAAGGGGCTCACGACGGCGCCGCGGCACGTCGCTGCGCGAGCTCGGCCAAGATCTCGTCGTGGCGCGCGCGCGTCAGCGGGTAGCTGAGGGCGACCCAGGCGCCGAGCGCCACGAACACGGCCGGCACCACCGCGGTGAGCGCGCGGATCGCAGTGACCGTCAGCTGGCTCTGCGGCTGGTTCGCGACGTAGCCCGACAGCTCGAGCACGAACAGGCCGAGCGCAACGGCCGTCGCCCCGCCGAGCTTGCGCAGGAACGTGAACAGGCCGAAGTAGAGGCCCTCGCGGCGGTGGCCCGAGCGCAGCTCGTCCTCGTCCACGACCTCGCCGAGCATCGACCAGGGGATCATGTCGGCCGCCGCGTAGCCGATGCCGCCGATCGAAGCACCGACGAAGATCCAGACGCGCGGCCACTCGGGCGTCGCCGCCAGCAAGAACAGCTGCGAGCCCACCCACGAGATCGCACCGAGCACGTAGATCATGCGCTTTTCGACGTGGCGGGAGATCGCGTTCCAGAGCGGCAGCCCGAGCACCACCGACGCCAGGAACAGCCCCATCGTGATCATGAAGTCGTCCGGCCGCCCGAGCCAGTACGTGAAGTAGTAGATGAACATGGTCGAGGCGAGGTCGATCGCCACGCGTCCCAGCAGGAACAGGCCGGTGAGGCGCAGGTAGGCGTCGTGCTTCGCGAGCGAGGCGATGCTGCGGAGGAAAGGCTCGTGGCTCTCGCGCCGGAAGCCGGCGCGCTCGAAGCTCGCGCGGTAGACGAAGGGCCAGGGCACGATCAGCCAGAGCCCGAGCACGATGCCCGCGGCGGCGTAGCCGCCCGTACCGCCGCCGAACAGCTCGGTCAGCGGCCTCATCAGTGCGATCGCCAGCAGCGTGCCCAGGATCGCGCCGGCGCCGCGGAAGGCATTGACGGAGGTGCGCTCCTGATAGCTCGTCGCCATCTCCGGAATCAGCGCGAGGTACGGCACCGACAGCACCGTGGTCGAGAGCGCGAAGACGAGGTAGATCCCCGCGTAGTACGCGAACTTCGCCTGCTGGCTCTCGCTGTCGATGGTGGTCCAGAGCAGCGCGAAGCTCACGCCGAGCGGGATCGCCCCGATCAAGAAGTACGGCCGGCGGCGGCCGGCGCGCCATTGTGTTGCATCCGAGAGCCGCCCCATGGCCGGGTCGGCGAAGGCGTCGATCCAGCGCGCGACCAGCGGCACGAGTCCCGCCAGCGCCGGCCGCAGCATCGCCGTGTCGGTCAGAAACACCGGAAACAGGAACAGCATCGCCGAGAGGCCGAGGTTCACGGTGTGATCGCCGAGCGCGTAGATCGCCTTGGTGCGGAAGGGGAGGGCGTCGCCCGCGGGCTGCTTCACGCAGCCTCCGGCCCGTCGCGGAAGCGGTCTTGCAGGAACTCGCCGAGCAGCCGGCAGGCGTCCACCGTGGAGAAGATTCCGGCCAGCTTGCCGTGCCGCAGCACGACGGCCGAGCCGATGTGTCGCTCCGCCATCCCCAGCGCGACCTCATCGAGCGGAGAGTTCATCTCGACGACGTACGGGGCGTGCCGAAGCAGATTGCGGATGTGCAGCCGAGCCTTGTCACCCTCCGGCAGGGCCGCGTGCACCAGGTGATGCAGATCGCGCTCCGAGACGACGCCGAGCACGCGGCCGTCCTCCTGGACCGGAACGTGGCGGATGTGATGGGCCTGCATCATGTGCTCCACCTCGAGCACGGAGGCGTTCGGGGCTACCGAGTAGGGAAACGGTGTCATGACCGCTCCTACCGACGGCATATGCCCGTAGTCGCTGAGACGCATGACTTCCCCTCCTACGCGCCCGGCCGCAGCTCGGGGCGCTGGATCAGCTCGAGGCAGGTGCCGTCCGGGTCGCGGAAGAACACGGCCCAGAGACCCGCGATCGGCACCTCGGGCCCCATTTCGAGCCAGACGGGCGGCGACGTCGTGACGCCGTGCCGCAGCAGCTCGGCGTGGCAGGCCTTCGCATCCTCGACCATGAAGGCGAGGCGGAACAGGCCGAGCTGATTCGCCGCGAGCGCGGGGGCTCCGGTGGGCCGCGGCGTCTTCCACTCCAGCAGATCGATCACGAAGGGATCGGCCGCGCCCTGCACCGCAAGGAACTCCGCCTGCCACTCGCACGGCCCGTTCCAGCCGAAGCCGGCGCCGTCCACCGGGCCGGGCGCCGAGCGGCCCAAGGTCGCGAGCCCGAGCACGCGCCGATACCAGTCCGCCGAACGCGCGAGGTCGGAGCAGTTCACGTTGACGTGAAGCAGGCGTGCCCGTTCGCCTTCGCTCGCCTTCGGCTCGCTCCGCGCCGGGCCTTGCCCGGCTTGCTGCGCGACATGGTTGGGCTGCAAGAACTCGAGCGCCGTGCCATCGGGATCGCGCGCCAAGAAGAACCGCACCGAGAGGCCCGCCGCCGGGTCGATGGGCGCGAGCACCGGCGCCGACAGGCACGGCACGCCAGCAGCCACCAGCTTCGCGTAGACCGCATCCACGTCGGGCACCGACAGGCAGAGCCGGAACATCCCGAGCTGGTTCGGCTCGGACGCGGGCTTGCTGACCGGGAGCGGCCGCTTCCACTCGAGCAGATCGACGGCCGGCCCGAGCGGGCCGCGCGCGTCGTGCAGCAGATGGGCGTCCCACTGCACCTGCCCCGGCAGCCCGAAGCCGGCGCCCTCCTGCGGCAGCGGGTTCGTGTGGGTGAGCGGCTCGAGCCCGACCAGGTCGCGGTAGAAGCGCAGCGAGCGCGCGAGGTCCGAGCAGTTCACGTTCACGTGCACGACGCCGAGCACCGGGATCGCCATGGGCGGCAAGGTACCAGCCCGGCGTGATATCCAAACGCAATGCCCACGAACCTCGAGCTGAAGGCGCGCTGCGCCGACCTCGCCCTGGCGCGCGAGCGCGCCCGCGCCCTCGCCACGCGCTGGCTCGGCGTGGACCAGCAGGTGGACACGTACTTCACGACCGCCCGCGGGCGCTTCAAGCTGCGCGAGTCGAGCCTGTCGGGCGCGCAGCTCGTGCCCTACCTGCGGCCGGACGCCCCGCTGGCGCGCCGCTCCGACTATGTAGTGATCCCGGTGCCCGAGCCGAAGCGCACCAAGGCGCTGCTCTCCGCGCTGCTCGGCGTACACCGCGTGGTGCGCAAGCGGCGCGAGATCGCGCTCTACCAGAACGTGCGCATCCACCTCGACCGCGTCGAAGGGCTCGGCGATTTCGTCGAGCTGGAAGCGGTGTGGGAGGGCGATGCCGCGGGCGAGGCGGAGCAGCGCGAGAAGGTCGCCTTCCTGCGCGAACGCCTCGACATCCGCGACGCGGATCTGGTGGCGGCGTCGTACGAGGGGCTGCTCGAGACCTAGCGTTTCGAGCCGTCGAGCAGGGCGAGCAGCGCGCGCTCGAGCGTCGCCTCGGCGCGCTCGCGGGAGAGGCGCTGGTCCGTGCGCAGGCGGTCCCACGCCTCGAAGCAGGCGACGAGGTCGATCGCCTCGAGCGTCTCGGCGCCCGCGCTCTCGAGCTCCGGCAGCGAGCGCAGCAGGTCAGCGCGCAGCTCTCGCACCAGGCCGGCGTGCCGGGTGCGCAGGAAGTTCGAGCGCCAGCGCTGCACGTTGGCCGAGCGCTTGTAGGGCCCGATGCGCTCGAACAGCCGCGCCCGCCGCTGCGCCAGCCCGCGGGCACGCTCGCGCAGCGATCCCGAAGCCGTCTCTTCGCGGAGGATCGGCAACGCGTCCGCGCTCAGCCGTTCGTCCATCGTCGCGAACAAGCTGTCCATGTCGTCGAAGTGGCGAAACACGCTGCGGATGCCGACTTCGGCGCGCTCAGCCACCTGCTGCGCCGTCGGCTGGAGCACGCCCTCGCCGACAAGCTCGAAGAGCGCGGCCACGATCGCCTCGCGGCTGCGTTCGCCGCGCCGCAAGCGGCCGTCGCTGCTGGGCACGTCGGTGGATTTCGGGCTCGCCATGTTCGCTTCCGGCGGAAGATTATGGCAGCTTGGATGCCACTAGACCATCCCGCTGCAACAGGACTTCAGCGGCACTGCTTCAGCTCGCGCTCACCTGAAGGAGCGACTGTGTCCTTTCTACCGCCGTCCACCAACGCGCACTACACGGGCGCACCACTCGCGGCGAACCGCAGCGAGCACGAGGTCTTTCCGTGAGCTCAGATCGTCGCCGCCCTCGTCTCGATCCAGCGCCGATACCGCGCCGTCGGGTAGAAGGCGAGCCAGCAGGCGCCGAACGCCACCGCGAGGCCGGCGCCGAGCATCGCGAACACCGCCCGCCACTCCGCCGCCAGCGGCTGTCCCGCGACCGGCGCCGCGAGGAGGCCCAGCACGCGCAACGCGAGCACGAACAGGGGGATGCACGCGAGCGCTCCCGTCCAGATGGCCCAGAGCGTGAAGCGGTTGGCGACCATGGGCTCGGCGAGCCCGAGCCGGACGCGTCGCCGCATGCCCCGCGCGTAGCGGGCCGACTCGACGAACAGCCACAGCATCACCGCCGTGCGCGAGAGGATCACCGCCAGTCCGAGACGACCGGTCGGAACCGGCGTGCCGCTGGCGACGAGGCCCGCGAAGCTCGCGAGGTTCGCGGCGATCAGCGCGGGCGCGAGCCAGCGCGCGACGCGAGAGGCGGGCCGGAAGACGATCCAGGTGAAGCGCACGAGCAGGGCGATCGCGAGCGAGAGCCCGCTCTGCGCTGCGAAGGCGAGCGCCCTCGCCGTGGCTTCCGGCATGCCCTCGCTCGCGGCAAGGGGGATCAGCCAGGCGCTGGCGCCGGCACAGGTGAAGCCGAGCCCCAGCCACAGCTCCGGGCGCGCGCCCGTGCGAAGAGACGACTGCAGCAGGCGGAGGCCCAGCGACGCGACCAGAAGACTCACTGAGACGAACAGCACCAGCCGCACGCAGCCCTCCGTCGGCGGATCGGACCTCGACCTTGAACGCGCGGCCCCGCAGCACGGCGGATGCAGCGCCGAGTATGATCGGCCCCCACGAGGAGACCCATGAGCCACCCCCATCCGTCCGGCGAAATGTTCGAAGGCAAGATCGGGCGGACCGTCGCCGAGTCCACGCCGTGGTGGCCGATGCCGGCGCTGCCACGGGGCTCGCCCGACGTGGTCGTGGTGGTGCTCGATGACTCGGGCTTCTCGCATTTCGGCTGCTACGGCTCGACGATCGAGACGCCGAACATCGACCGGCTCGCCGCGGGTGGCGTGCGCTTCACGAGCTTTCACACCACGGCGCTGTGCTCGCCCACGCGCGCCTGCCTGCTCACCGGTCGTAACCCACACGCGGTGCAGATGCGCGGCATCTCGAACATGGACTCGGGCTTTCCGAACATGCGCGGCGCCATCCCGCGCTCAGCGGCGACGCTCGCCGAGATTCTGCGCGAGCGCGGCTACGCGACCTTCATGGCCGGCAAGTGGCACCTCGCGCCGATGGCGGAGTGCAGCGCCGCCGGCCCGACCAAGAGCTGGCCGCTGCAGCGCGGCTTCGACCGCTTCTACGGCTTCATGCAGGGCGAGACGGATCAGTTCCACCCGGAGCTGACGCGCGACAACAGCATGATCGATCCGCCCGGGCGGCCCGAGCACGGCTATCACGTCTCGGAGGATCTCGTCGATCAGTCGATCGGCATGGTCCGCGATCAGGTCTCGCTCGTGCCGGAGCGCCCGTTCTTCCTGTATCTCGCCTTCGGCGCGACGCACTCGCCGCACCAGGCGCCGGAGAAGTACCTCGCGAAGTACCGCGGGCGCTTCGACGCGGGCTGGGACGTGGTGCGCGAGCAGTGGTTCACGCGCCAGAAGTCTCTCGGCGTCATCCCCCGCGAGACGAAGCTCGCGCCGCGCAACCCGGGGGTTCGTGCATGGACCGAGCTGTCCGAGAACGAGCGGCGCTTCGCGGCGCGCCTGCAAGAGGCGTTCGCGGCGTTCCTCGACCACACCGACGCGCAGATCGGGCGGCTGGTCGAGTTCTTGCGTGGGATCGGCCGGCTCGACAACACGTTCCTGGTCGTGATGTCCGACAACGGTGCGAGCCAGGAAGGCGGCGCGACGGGCGTGCTCGACGAGATGCGCTGGTTCAACGGCATGCCCGAGGACATCGACGCGGCGGTGCGTCGCCTCGACGAGATCGGCGGCCCGAACAGCCACAGCAACATTCCTTGGGGTTGGGCGCAGGCAGGCAACACGCCGCTCAAGTGGTACAAGCAGAACACGCACGGCGGGGGCGTGCGCGATCCGCTCGTCGTGCACTACCCGGCGCGGCTCCGCGATGGAGGGAGCTTCCGGCGCCAGTTCTGCCACGTGATCGACCTGGCGCCGACGATCCTCGAGATCGCGGGCGCAAAGGCGCCCGACGTCTTTGCGGGCGTTCCGCAGATGCCCGTGCACGGCAAGAGTCTGCTGCCGGCGCTGCTCGACGAGAACGCGCCCGTCGCGCGCGACACCCAGTACTTCGAGATGCTCGGTCACCGCGGCATCTGGCACGCGGGCTGGAAGGCCGTGACGCGCCACCCGCCGGGCAAGCCGTTCGATGAGGACAAGTGGGAGCTCTACCACCTGGAGAGCGACTTCTCCGAAGTCGTGGATCGCTCCGCCGGCGAGCCCGACCGCGTGAAGCAGCTCGTCGAGCTGTGGTGGCGCGAGGCCGAGCAGAACGGCGTGCTGCCGCTCGACGACCGCGGCATCGCCGTGCTGTTTCGCGCCACGCCGCGGCCCGGGCTACCCACCTCGCGCACGCGCTTCGTGTACTACCCGCCGGTCTCGCACATCGTCTCCGACGCCTGTCCGTCGGCGATCCGCAGCTTCACGATCACGCTCGAGCTCGAGCATCCCGCGCGCGGCGGCGACGGCGCGCTCGTGGCGCGCGGGAACATCAACAGCGGCTTCGTGCTGTACGTGAAGGACGGCCGCGTCTGCTTCGACTACAACGCCTTCCACGACCATACGCGGGTGTGCGCGTCGCGGGCGCTCGCATCCGGCCGCCGTCGCGTCGAGCTGCGCGTCGCACGCGCGGCGGACCGGAGTGCGGAGGTGACGCTGCTCGAAGGCGGCGAGGCGATCGGCGCGGGCCAGATTCCCCGGCTGCTGGTGCTGCTCTCGAGCACCGGCATGGATCTCGGCCGCAGCCTCGCGCCGGTGAACGACGACTACGCCGCGCCGTTCGCCTATCCCGGGCGGATCGAGAGCGTGACCTTCGAGCTGGCGGAGCGGACGAATCCCGCGGAGCGATCGGCCGAAGCCGAGGCGAAGGCGCGCGCCGCGCTGACGCGACAGTAGGCGGGTGCCTCCAGCGTGCGTGCCACGCTGGAGGCTCGAACGGAGTCGGGCGGCCGGCCCCGGTCGGGCCGGCCGCCGCGCTCCGGTCAGCGTCCCGCTCGCGCTGCCTCCCGGGCCAGCTTGTGCAGCAGGTGCCTCGTGCCCCGCTTGCCCAGCTCGTAGGGATCGTCAGCCGACCTGCAGCCGCGATCGGCCGGGTAGTCGATCTTGTGATCCCGGTCGTTGTCGATTCCGTCCGAGCAATCCGGCAGGTCGGGCTGCGGAGCCGGATCCGGCACGGGATCGGGGTCCGGCACCGGGTCGGGATCAGGTACCGGGTCGGGATCCGGCACTGGGTCGGGATCCGGCACCGGGTCCGGATCGGGCACCGGGTCGGGATCCGGCACCGGGTCGGGATCCGGCACCGGGTCGGGATCCGGCACCGGATCGGGGTCCGGCACCGGATCGGGGTCGGGTACGGGGTCGGGTACCGGGTCAGGCACCGGATCAGGGTCCGGCATCGGGTCGGGATCGGGCACCGGAACGCCCGCCACGCCCACGTTGCTCCGCACCATGAAGTCGTCGATCACGTCGCCATTGACGTTCTTGAAGTAGAAGTGCGCGAGGCGCGGATCGCCGTTCACGTTGAAGACCGCGAACAGCGCGCCACTGCTGGCGCCCTGGGTCGAGGTGTAGATCGACGCCCACCAGTCGCCGCTCCGCTCCTGGTCGCGGATGCTGCTGCCGCCGAGGCCGGATACGAAGGCGAAGCTGCGGCCCTCGTCGGCCGGCGTGCTCTCGTCATCCGCGCTCAGCAGCAGCGGCTCCGCGGTGCTCGCGACCGTCCGTAGCTCCATGTTCGAGAGCAGATGCGTGCGCGAGTAGGAGTGCTCGTGCGCCGTCGCGATCACCGCGCCGCCGCGTCGCGACTCCTCGTAGACCTCCCAGCCGGTCTCGTCTCCCTTCCCGCCGACCTGCATGTCCTGCATCAGCTTGTGCCAGCCCGAGACCGACCAGATCGAGTCGTCGCCGGCCAGCGAATCGCGGATGAAGGCAGGGTGGTCGTAGCCGTCGTCGAAGACGCCGGCCGCGGTCTGGACGATGAACAAGCCCTTGTAGTTGACGTTCGCCTGCACGCCGAGCTCACCGGTCCAGCTGATCCCGGTCCGCTCCATGCGCTGCGCGATCCGATCCTGGTAGCCGCCCGCCCCGTACCACATCGCTTCGTCGTGGTTTCCGACCAGCGAAATGATCGGGAAGTCGGGGCCGAGCACACCGTTCAGCAGCGCGTCCCAGGCCGCGGGATCGTCCGCGTAGTCGAAGTCGCCCTGGATCAAGAGGACCTCCGCCCCCTCGTCCTCGATCAGCTGGAGCACCTCCTCTGCGTCCGAGCCCAGGTTCTGGTCACCTGTGAACGCGACCTTGAGGTTGGCCACGGTCTGCTGCGCCGACGCCGCGCTCGCGACAAAACCCGCGGCTGCCAGAAGAACCACGCCAGGAAAGACGACGACTCGGCGAAGTGTGAGCATGAACCCCCCTATTCATCCTCGAGCTTCGGAATCTCTCGCGCATCCATCCGTACGCTGGATCACATGCGTTCGAGAAATCGGAAGTTCAGTGCTCGCATCTCGCAGAGGGCTGTGCGCGATTCCGCGGCGACATCGAAAAGTGTGTCTTCGATCACGCCTTCGAGCGGGCGCGGGGCAATGCGCGGCGGTTTCGCGGGCGCCTGCTCGTACGAGGATGCGCCGGCCGCGAGGAGACCGAGTCGGAGTTCGCCGGTCTTCAGTCGTTTCGAGAAGAGGGGTCTTCGGGGAGGCTCTCCGGCTCGGCCACCGGCAACACGCTCTCTTCGAGCACTCGGGCAAACTTCTCGGTCTCGTCGAGGTGCGGCCGATGCGCCGACTCTTCGAACCACACCAGCTGCTTCCCGCGCGGCGCCACGAGGGCCTCGTGGTAGCGCTCGACGAGCTCGCCGGGCGTGTTGTAGTCGTGCCGTCCCTGGAGGAAGAAGACGGGCACCTCGAGACGCGGCACCTGCTCGATCAGATCGACGGTGTCGAGGTAGTCCGAGAACGTCGCGGCGACGGAGATCAGCTTCCCGAGGAGGAGGCGCACCAGATCGAGCGACGAGTACTCCGGCGAGGTAAGCGCGCGAGCGAAATAGCCGGGCTCGCGCTCGGGGCGGTGGCTGCCGCCGCCGCCGAACACCTCGAGCCAGTCGCGCTCGGTCTGGGCTTCGAGCAGGCTGTCGTACGGCGGCGGTGCGATCTCCTCGAGAGCCCGGATCGCCTCCTCGTGGTTCGCTGCTCGGGCGCGGCTCAGGACCCAGCGGTAGCCGATCTCCTCCGCCTGCGCGGGGATCGCGTCCGTCCCTACGGACACCCAGGCGGAGAAGAGGTGGGGGCGTCGTCGTCTCACGATCGAGCGCTACGTCGAGGACACGATTGCCGTCGCCGAGCAGCTTCGCTCGCGCTTTCGCCGGAGCCGCGTCGTGCTGCTCGGCCACTCATGGGGCACGGTGGGTGCGCGACGATGAAGTGATCCACCAGGCCGGCATCGAAGTGCCGTGTGAGCGAGAGCTGGGCAGAGCCCGGTCCGCCGTGGACCACGAGGAGGATCGGCGCACTGCGCTTCTCACCGCGCAGGAAGATCCACTGCCCGTCGCCCCGCACGTCGATTCGCTCCAGCGACTCGATCCCCGCGGACGAGCGGATCGCGGTCCGCGCCGCGAGCTCCGCCTGGAGCGGACGGCGGTAGAGCGCGAGGCTCGCGACGCCGAGGAGGACGAGCACGAAGGTTGCGGCAATCACCCACCCGAAGATCCGCGCGATCATCAGGCGCGCTCGAGTATCTCGGCCGCGGCGCGTTCGCCCGAACGGACAGCGCCATCGATCGCGCCGTGTGAGGTCGTCGCGGTTTCCGTTCCGGCCCAGTGCACCCGCCCGAACGGTTGCCGGAGCAGCGGTCCGAAGCGCGTCAGGATTCCTGGCGGTAGATGCGCCATCGAGCAGCCGCGCGTCCATGGCTCCTTCCACCACGGCGTCTCGATGAAGTCGACCGGAGCTGCGGCGCGCTGGCCGAACCGGGCCGTGAGGGAGCCGAGCACCGAGCGTCGCCGCTCGACGACGGCGAGCGCATCGACGCGCGCAGCAACTCGGCCGAAGGTGAAGGACGCGATGACGCCCGGGCGTCCCGACGCGGGTGTCGCATCGAGCGTGACCTCCGAGACCGAACCGGGCTCGGAGGATTGCCCGCTGAAGCCGTCGCCTCGCCAGAACGGCTCGTCGTAGACCACGAGCGTCTTCGTCTCCGGCCCCGCGATCGCGTTGCGGTACAGCGTGAGACGGTCATCCGGAAGTACCGGATCGAACGAGATCTCGAGGGCGAGGGCGGGCGGGACGCCGACGACGGCGTGCCGTGCCGACACCGTGAGGTCGCCGCCAGCGACGACCACGTGATCGCTCTGCTGCGTGATCGACCGGACGGGGGCGTTCAGGCGCACGCCGTCGCCCAGGGCGTCGGCAACCCGCTCTGCGATGGCGCCGGCTCCCCCTTCGACCAGGTTCTCCTGAGCACCGCCATCGATCCGGAACAGCGTGTCGATGCTCCCGTGCGACCGCGCCAGGAACAGCAGGTGGAGCAGCGACGTCTCGTGCAGGTCGCCCGTGAACAGGCCCCCCACCGCCATCTCGAACAGATCCCGCGCGACGGGGGTCCGGATGCCGGAACGTTCGAGCCACCAAGCCACCGACCGCGAATCCCATTCCAGCGCACGCTTCGCCGTCCAGGGCGCCTCGACTGGGACGTGCTTCGCCATCCAGTTGATCTTCATCTGCGCCAACGCGATGGTGGCGATCGCCAGGGGACTGATCTTCGGAATCAGTCCCGTGTAGCGACGCGTTCGTCCCTCGGCGATGAGGAGGTGAGCGCCCTTCACCCACGTCTTGTACGTGGCAACGCCGACCTCTCGCGCCAGCCCGAAGATCGCGTCGTGCCGGGGGCCCAGCCAGCCGCCGCCGCGATCGACGGGTGAGCCATCGGCCAGGCGGACCGTCCAGATCCGACCGCCGATGCGATCACGGGCCTCGAGGACGACCACCGACTTCCCGGCCTGGCGGAGGCGCCGGGCGCACGTGAGCCCGGCGTAGCCGGCGCCGACGACACACACGTCCGCAGCGATCCGCTCCGGCATGGGAGCCGACCGTAGCCAACTCCGCACGCCGGGCGTTGTAGCGTAGGGGCAGGAGGCCTGGCGTGCGCTTCAGCTTCTCCGATGAGCAACAGGAGCTCCGGCGGGTCGTCAGGCGTTTCTGCGAGGAGCGCTCACCCAGGGCCGAGGTGCGCCGGCTGATGGAGAGCGAGCGCGGCTACGACCCGAGCACCTGGCGGCAGCTCTGCGACGAGCTGGGTCTCGCCGGCGTGCACATCCCCGAGGCCTTCGGTGGCCAGGGCTTCGGCTTCGCGGAGCTTGCGATCGGGCTTGAAGAGACCGGGCGGGCGCTGCTCTGTGCGCCTTTTCTCAGCTCCGTCGCGTTTGCTGCGACGGCCATCCTCGAAGTGGCGAGCGAAACCGAGAAGCAGGAGCTGCTGCCCGGAATCGCGGCCGGCACGACGACCGCGACGCTCGCGTTCGCGGAGCCCGCGGGCGAGTGGACAGCGGACGGTGTCAGCCTCACCGCGCGCGCCGCGGGCGGCGAGCTCCGGCTCGACGGCACGAAGAGCTTCGTGCCGGACGGCTGCACCGCGGACCTGATCGTGGTGGTCGCACGCGAGCCGGGGTCGGCCGGCGACGAGGGCCTCGGCCTGTTCGGCGTCGCCGGAGACGCACCAGGGCTCGCGCGGCGCTCGCTCGCGACGCTCGATGCGACGCGCAGGCTCGCGCGTCTCGACTTCGAGAGCGTGGCCGCTCGCCCGCTCGGCGAGCCCGGCTCGGGCGCCCCCGCGCTCGCACGGGTGCAGGCGCTCGCGGCGATCGCGCTGGCGAACGAGATGGTCGGCGGCGCAGAGCAAGCGCTCGACAGCGCGGTCGCGTACGCAAAGACGCGCATGCAGTTCGGCCGGCCGATCGGCTCGTTCCAGGCGATCAAGCACAAGTGCGTAGAGGTGCTGCTCGAGGTCGAGCTGGCCAAGTCGGCGGCCTACTACGCCGCCGCGGCGGCGGACGAGGGCGACCCGGAGCTGGGGGCGCTCGCCGCGATCGCGAAGTCGCTCGCCTCGGATGCATTCCGGAAGGCGGCGGCGGAGAACATCCAGATCCACGGCGGCATCGGCTTCACCTGGGAAGACGACGCGCATCTCTACTTCAGGCGCGCGAAGAGCTCGGAGGTCTTCCTCGGCGACGCGGGCTTCTGGCGCCAGCGGCTCGCGGACGAGCTGGGAGTGGGACGAGATGAGTGAACTCGACGAAGCTTCGGTACGCAGCGAGGTGCGCGCTTGGCTCGAGGCCAACTGGGACCCCGAGCGCTCGCTGCGCGAGTGGCGCGAACGTCTGGCGGACTCGGGCTGGGGCGTTCCGACCTGGCCCCGTGAGTGGTACGGCCGCGGGCTGCGCCTGCATCTCGCCAAGGTCGTCCACGAGGAGTTCACGCGCGGCGGTGCCGTGGGCGCGGCGACCGGCGTCGGCATGGGGCTCGCGGCGCCAACCCTTCTGGAGCACGGCTCCGACGAGCTGAAGCGCCGGCTGCTGCGGCCGATCCTCACGGGCGAGCACACCTGGTGTCAGCTCTTCTCCGAGCCGGGCAGCGGCTCCGACCTCGCGGGCTTGACCACGCGGGCGCAGTTCGACGGCGAGCACTGGCTCGTCAACGGCCAGAAGGTCTGGACGACGAGTGCGCATCACGCGCGCTACGGCATGCTGCTCGCGCGCACCGACTGGGACGTCAGCAAGCACCGCGGCATCACCTACTTCGTCCTCGAGATGCAGCAGCCGGGCGTGGAGGTGCGTCCGCTGCGCCAGATGAACGGCCATGCGTCCTTCAACGAGGTGTTCCTGACCGACGCACGTGTTGCGCCCGACAACGTGATCGGCGAAGTCGGGGGCGGCTGGACGGTCGCGCTCGCGACGCTCGCTCACGAACGCGGGATGGCGGCGCTGCGAGGCAGCGCGATCCCCGGCGAGGGTCGCACCCGGCGCGAGTACCGCGAGGAGCTCGACCACGTGATGGCGCCGTACGTGTGGTACCCGCAGCGCGCCGGCCGTGCGGACCTCGTGATCGGGCGTACGCGCGCGACCGGTCGCGGCGCCGACCCGGTGCTGCGCGACGCCATCGCGCAGCTCCACGCGCTGGTGCGCGCGTCCGAGTGGACGCAGCTGCGCGCCGCTGCGGCGCGAGCCGCGGGCCGACCGCCCGGCGCCGAGGGCTCGATCGGCAAGCTGTGCTCGAGCCACATCGCTCGCGCAGCCGCCGCGGTCCACACCCGGATCGCCGGCGCGGACGCGATGCTCGCGGGCGCGGACAGCCCGCTCGAGGGGCTGATCGCGGAGATCCTGCTCTCCGTGCCGGGTCAGTCGATCGCCGGGGGCACCGACGAGATCCAGCACAACATTCTCGGCGAGCGCGTGCTCGGTCTGCCGAAGGAGCCGGCCGTCGACGTCGGGCGTGCGTTCCGCGACGTGCCGAAGAACGTGGAGCGTTAGGGGCCGAGAGAAGGCGTGCAACGTCGGGCGCCCGGGCCGGGTGGACCGGTCCTCGCTCCCGGCGCTGGGCACCGCCGGCGCGGAGCGCCACGTACGTTCCACCGCTCGTCGCACCGCTTTACCAGCTCGCCCCTCCGGCTGCGTTCGCCCGAACGCGCCTCCGCGAGGACCGGGCTCCACCCGGCCCCGTGGCCGGGAGCTGCTACGAGCCCGTGAAGCGCGGCGTGCGGCGCTCGGCGCTGGCGGCGATCCCCTCTTTGAAGTCGGTCGTGCGCTGCAGTCGCTCCTGCTCGGCGCGCTCGCGCGCCGTCGCGGCGCGGATGCGCGCGGGCAGCTCGCCACGCATCGTCTCGCGGATCGAGCGCACGGCGAGCGGTGCCGAGAGCGCGATCTCCACGGCGCGCGCGCGTGCGCGCTCGCGCAGCCGCTCGAGCGGCGCGACTTCGTCGACCAGGCCGATCGCGAGCGCCTCGTCGGCGGCGATGCGGCGCCCCGTGTACAGCAGCTCGAGGGCGTGCTGCTGTCCCACCAGCGCAGGCAGCGTCACGCTGAGCCCGAAGCCGTGGTGGAAGCCGAGCCGCGCGAAGTTCGCCGCGAAGCGCGCTTCGGGCGCGGCGACGCGGAAGTCAGGCGTCAGCGCGAGGCCGAGGCCGCCGCCGATTGCGGCGCCCTGCACCGCGGCCACCACGGGTGTCCGCGTCTCGAACAGCCGCACCGCAGCGTCGTAGAGATGGCGACCGCCGCCGCCGCCGTCGATCGCGCCGCGGTCGCGCCCCGCGAAGTCTGCACCCGCGCAGAAGTGCTTGCCCTCCGAGCACAGCACGATCGCGCGGCAGGCCGGGTCGCCGTCGAGCGTCTCGAACGCTCCGGCCAGCGCGTCGATCAGCGCGAGGTCGAAGAAGTTGTTGGGCCCCCGGCAGATCTCCACCGTGGCGACGAGATCGGTTCCCACCGTCACCGAGACGTCGCCGGTCGCGCGCTTCACGGACATGACAGCACCCTTCGAGTTTCGAAGCCGCGATGCTACCAGGGAGCGCACGCCGTCCCAGGCGCCGCCCTATTCTCCCACCGGCGACGCGGAGGAAAGCATGAGTCAGCGGCTCGAGGGCAAGGTGGCGGTGATCACGGGCGGGGCGAGTGGACTCGGGGAGGCCAGCGCGCGCCTCTTCGTGAGTGCGGGGGCGCACGTCGTGATCGCCGACGTCCAGGAGGAACGCGGCAAGGGGCTCGCGGCGGAGCTCGGCCGGGCGGCGCGCTTCCAGCCGACGAACGTCACGCGCGAGGCGGAGATCGCTGCGGCCGTGGACCTTGCGATCGACGAGTGGTGACGGCTCGACTGCATGTTCGCGCACGCCGGCGTGGTGGGCGCCATCGGCCCGATCGAGCCGGTGATGTTCTTCTCCTGGAGCACGAGATCGGTGGCCGAGATCGGCACGAGCTGGGTCATCGGCACGACGCCGACGAGCACCGTCGTGCCGCCGCGTCCCGTCATGGCGACGGACTGCTGCACCGTCGGCACGCTGCCGAGGCACTCGAACACGAAGTCGGCGCCGCCGCCTGTGTCCTAACATCGGCGCCGCTCCAGCCGGGCCGAGGAGAGCGATGACGGAGTTGGAGAGAGACGCAGTGCGGGAGAGCCTCGAGAAGTACGTCGGCAAGCCGATGGGCCCGGCCTCGGTGGCGCCCGACCCCGTGAACGTGCCGATGATCCGCCACTGGGTCGCGGCGCTCGACGACCGGAACCCCGTGTACCTCGACGAGGCGTTCGCGAGGAGGACGCGCCACGGCGGCGTCGTGGCGCCGCCGACGATGCTCCAGGTCTGGAGCATGCCGAGCCCGAAGCTCGAGGGCATCGCGGAGCGCGGCGGCTCGCCGGTCGAGATGTCCGGGGACAACGTCGTCCGGGCGCTCGACGCCGCGGGCTTCACCGGCACGCTCGCCACGAACTCGGAGCTGGAGTTCGTGCGCTACCTGCGGCCGGGTGACCTCCTCCACACCTCCACCGAGCTGGAGTCGGTCTCGACGCGCAAGACCACCGGCCTCGGGCAGGGCTTCTTCGTGACGTGGGTGACGACCTACGCGACCGCGGACGGCGAGGTCGTGGGCCGCCAGCTCTTCCGCATCTTCAAGTTCGACCCGAGGACGATCGACCTCAGCAAGCTGAAGGTGGCCGGATGACGACCACCTCTCTGCGCCCGAGCCAGATCGCGGTGGGCGACGAGCTGCCGCCCTTCGAGCTGAAGCTCACCTCGACGCTGGTCGTCTCCGGCGCGATCGCCTCGCGCGACTTCATGCCCGCGCACCACGATCCGGCGTTCGCGAAGGGGCAGGGCGCGCCCGACATCTTCATGAACATCCTCACCACGAACGGCTATGTGGCGCGCTACGTCACCGACTGGGCCGGGCCCGAGGCGATCCTCCGGAGCATCAAGATCCGGCTCGGCGCCCCCGCGATCCCCGGTAAGCCCCTGCGCTTCTCGGGCCGCGTAGCGCAGAAGAACGACGAAGGGGCCGAGTACGTGCTCGAGCTGGAGGTCCGCGCCGCGAACGACCTCGGCGACCACGCGACGGGGACGGTGACGCTCACGCTGCCGCGCGGCTGACGAGCGCGCCTCGGGCTCGCGCACCAACGGGATCGGGGCGAGGATGAGTGTGGCGCTGACCGCCGATCATCCAGCGGAAGGCCGAGGCGCCCGTCTTTCAGTCGCGTGCTTCGAGCGTCCAGCGATTTTCGGGCGCGCCGATCGTGTAGAGCAGCCGACTGCCGTAACTGACGATCGGGACGCTGTTCGGCGAGCTGATCTCGCCGTTCACCCAGGCCTCGCGCAGCCGGTGCGCAACTGGGTCTGAAGCTGCAAGAGCGTGCTCGGGAATCAAATTCGACTGCCCTCCTCGCGCCGCCAGAATGCTCCCACGCAGTGTCACATGAGGTCCACACACGCGGAGCGGGCCGGATGGGCAGAGTTCTTCTTTGCGCTTGACTCCCGGCTCCACCGCCCCTGAGGAATTGGAGATCGCTCGGGAAGCTGCCATTTCCCGCTCCACACGGGCCCCGGCGAGGGAGAAAGAAATGCTCTATCGAAACTTTCTGCTTGGCTTCGTCCTGACAATTGCCGTCGTTGCGACGGCTTCAGCGGCCTCCGCGGCCTCGGGGACACCGTTCCAAAAGTTGTTCGAGCTGGCAGGGAGCTCCGACACCTGCGCATCCTTTACGGTGCCGGCCGGCCATCGGCTCGTCGTTTCGTATTTCGCGGGCAGCGTGGTCGTCCCATCGGGGAACCAGCTCCATGTAGGGGTGTCGGGGCAGACGGCGAGCGACGACGATGAAATGTTCGTGAGTGCTGTTCTTGCGCGCGAATCCATCGTACCGACTCAGGACCGCTGAACTTCGCCCAATCGACGTTGTTCTACGTCGAAGCCGGGCAAGACGTGGACGCGTGCTTCAGCCGTTGCCCCTCGGCGATTCCTTCTCGTTCGCCGGCTCGCTGACGGTGACTGGGACTCTCATAAAGCCTTGAGTCACGCCTTGGCGTTCACCCCATCCCGAGACCCCGCAGCGCCGAGCGCGCCGCCCACCAGCCGCACATGCCGTGCACGCCGCCGCCGGGGGGGGTCGCGGCCGAGCAGATGAAGAGCCGCGGGTTCGGCGTCGCGTAGGGATCGAGCCGCGTGACCGGGCGGTTCCACAGCTGGAGCGCGTCGGCGACGCCGCCGGTGATGGCGCCGCCGCGGTAGTTCGGGTTGTAGCGTTCGAAGTCCGCCGGGCTCGTCGCGTGCCTTGCGAGGATGCGGCCCTCGAAGCCCGGCGCGAAGCGCTCGACCTGGCGCTCGATCGCGTCCGTCATGTCCAGCGTCGAGCCGTGCGGGACGTGGCAGTAGGCGTAGCCGGTGTGCTGGCCCGCAGGCGCCCGCGTCGGATCGACCTCGCTCTGCTGGCACAAGATCAGGAACGGCCGCTCGCTGTGCCGGCCCCGGTACATGTCGCGCTCCGAGGCGCAGATCTCGGCGAGCGTGCCGCCGACGTGCACGGTGGAGGCCTCGCGACAGGCCGGGTCGCGCCACGGGATCGGGCCGTCGAGCGCCCAGTCCAATTTGAACGCGCCGGGCCCGTAGCGGTAGCGGCCGAGCCGGCGCCGATACCCTGCGGGTAAGGCGTCGCCGGCGATGCGCGTGAGCTGGTCGGGCGAGGTGTCGAAGAGCACGACGCGCGCGTCCGGCAGCTCGGCGAGGCGCTCGATGCGGCGGCCCGTCTCGATGCGGCCGCCGAGGCTCTCGAGGTACGAGACGAGCGCGCGCCAGATCGCGCGCGAGCCGCCCTCGGCCACGGGCCAGTCCACGACGTGCGCGGTGAGCGCGAACATCACGCCCATCGCCGCGGTGAGCGGCTGCGTGAGCGGCAGCACCGAGTGTGCGGCGCAGCCCGCGAAGAGGGCGCGCGCCCGCTCCTCGCGGAAGCAGAGGCGCGCGAGCCGGTTTGCCGACCACGCGGCGCGCAGCCCGAAGCGCGCGAACAGAACGGGATGCGCCGGCATGCGCAGCGGCGCCATCGCGTCGGCGAGCAGCGCGTGCGGGTCGGCCAGGAACGGCCCGACGAGACGCGCCCACGCGCGCCCGTCGCGGCCGAGCCCCTCGCAGGTGCGTTCGAGCGAGCGCACGAGCATCACCGCGGGGCCGTCGTCGAGCGGATGTGCCACCGAGGCGCGCGGATGGCGCCAGACGAGGCCGTGCTCGGCGAGCGGCAGCGTCCGCAGGAACGGCGAGAGCACGCCCATCGGGTGCACGCCGGAGCAGACGTCGTGCACGAAGCCCGGCAGCGTGAGCTCGGCGCTCCGCGTGCCGCCGCCGGGCTCCTCGTGCGCTTCGACGACGAGCACCGAGACGCCCGCGCGCGCCAGTGCGATCGCGGCGGAGAGCCCGTTCGGGCCCGAGCCGATCACGACGGCTTCGGGGTCGCTCACCCCGGGGACTCCGCTCGCCTTCGGCTCACCGCGCTCTGCGGTTGCGGTCGTGATTTCGTTCGGCTCCGCCTCACTGCGCGCTGAAGTCCTCGTGCGGCGTCTGTGTCCGGGACGGGTGGACCGGTCGCTGCTCCCGGCGCCGTCGGATGGAGGGGCGGAGCGTCCCTCACGCTCGATCGTTCGGCGCACGGCTGTGCAAGTGCCCGGCTCCGGTTCGCGTCCGGTCGCGCGCCTCCGCAGCGACCGGTCCACCCGTCCCCGATGCTTGGTCGGCGCACGCTGCCGTTGTCGAATGCTGGGCGCCCCGCACGCCGACCGAGTCGCGAGGCCGGGTGGAGCCGGTCCTCGCGGAGGCGCGCGAGCGGTAGCAACCCGAACTGGCGCGCTCGGGCAAGGGTGCGCACAGCGGTGGCGCGTACCGCCTGCGTGGTGCCGAGGGAGCCAGCGCCGGGAGCGAGGATCGGTCCACCCGGCCCGGGCACCCGCTGTGCTTGCGGTCGTGACCCCGTTCGGCTTCGCCTCACTGCGCGCTGCGAAGCTGTCATGACTCCGTTCGCCTGCGGCTCACTGCGCGCTTCGCTTGCCGAAGGCCTCGGCGTACTTCCCCGTTGGCCAGGGCTGCACCGCGCGCATCGGCGCGAGCAGCGTCTCGCCATGCTCGAGCACGCCGCTCGCCGCATCGACGATCTGCCACTGCATCGAGCGGCCCAGGAGCGGCTGCGACTCGACCATCACGACGCGCAGCTCGCCCGGCTCGAAGCCGCACTGCGCCTGCACCGCCTCGAGCAGCTGCGTGTGGTTCAGGTGTCCGTCGCCGAAGTTCCAGCCGAGCACCATGCCGCCGAGCACCTCGCCCTCCATCCACTCGTACGCGTCGATGTCGTCGACGGCCCTCGGGAGCGCGTCGAGCAGCGGCCGGCCCTCGAAGTGCATGAAGCGATGCGCCATCGAGAGCGTCACCGCCATGTTCACGGCGGTCGGGTCGGGCAGCATCTTCTCGAGCTGCTCCCGGAAGGTGCCGGCGGCCTTGGTGAGCTTCTTGAACTTCGCGACGCTGCCCTTCCGCACCAGCCAGATGTTGTAGGCCCAGTTGCCCGCGTAGTAGCGCATCGAGAGCAGGAAGGAGACGCGCGCGGGGAAGAAGTTGCCGTAGCACGGCACGACGAAGAGGGAGAGGAACAGGAAGCCCGCGAGCAGCGGCAGCGCGCCGAGCGCGAGCACGCTGGCCTCGGGATGGGAGCCGAACAGGAAGATGCCGCCGTAGATCATCAGGATGTTCCACTCGATCGGCATGCCGCTCGGGTTGTTGATCGCGATGAAGCCGTGGAAGCCGCACATCACGAACAGCATCAGCGCGGTGAGCACGGGGCTCCCGCTCACGAGCAGCAGCACCACGGGGATCATGTACTCGGTGAAGGTGCCGCTGTGCGCCATGAGCTCCGCCATGCGCGAGGGCCGGAGGTCGTCGGGGTAGGACGTGAAGAGCCGCGACTTCAGCCATTTCGGGAAGAAGGGCCCGTTGTTCATCATCACCAGGATCACGGACGGGAAGTGGTGGTTGAGCTTCGAGGTCGCGGCCCAGAACCAGATCGCGCACCAGATCCACTTGCAGGCCGAGAGCCAGAGGTCGCCCTCGTGCGCGGCCGTGAGGCAGAGCAGCGCCACCCAGTAGTGCTCGCCGCGCGCAGCGAGGAAGAGCGTCTTGTC
>Ga0247727_10003439_pt1 | contig 34991 bp, 34 predicted proteins | sample WisWelCaveWW1625_FD_202498 | JGI IMG/M metagenome (GOLD analysis project Ga0247727, IMG submission 202498) | Biofilm microbial communities from Wishing Well Cave, Virginia, United States - WW16-25 | ecosystem: Environmental > Aquatic > Deep subsurface > Groundwater > Cave microbial mat | place...
GGTGTCAGCCAATTTTCTCTTCTTCTGCAATATCAACGCCTTCAACCTCCTCCCCCTCTACATTGCGGATCTCGGAGGCTCAGAGGCCCGGATTGGCTGGATCATGGGGGTCTACAGTCTCGCCGCCATCGTCTGTCAGCCGCTCGTGGGGCGATGGGTCGAGCGGTTCGGGATCAAACCCTTTCTCTTTCTCGGGGCGGTGGCGGGATTCCTCGCGTCGGTCGGCTTCACCTTCCTCACAGAGCTCAGCCCGCTCTTTTCCCTCCTGCGCTTTCTGCAAGGATTCGGGTACTCCGCCTTTTTCATTGCCAACCTGACCCTCATCACCGAGATCGCGCCCCCGGACCATCGGGCCGAGGCGGTCGGCATCTTCGGGATATCGGGCCTCGTCAGTATCGGCCTCGCGCCCGCCCTCGGAGAGCTGGTGATTCACGCCTACGGGTATCCGCGCTTTTTCCTCTCCGCCTCTCTCTTCTCCCTCGGGTGCCTGGTCGTGATCGGGGCCATCAAGCCACCCCAGGTCCTTCCCGTCGCTTCCGACCCGGGCGACGGGATCAGCCGCGAGAGCGTCCTCTTGCCCCTGGTCATCTCGGGAATCTTCGGCGTGGGGGTGGGGACGCTCTTTGCCTTCTTTCCCCCCTTTGCAAGGGGCGTCGGCGTCGAGCGGGTGGGGGACCTCTACGTGGCGTACGCGGTGGCCGCCGTCGGGGTCCGGCTTCTCGGACGGCGCTGGTCGGACCTCTGGGGGCGGTGGCAGGTAGTCATGCCGGCCCTGCTCGTCAACGCGGCGGGGATCTTTCTTCTCCTCTGGCCGGGCCCGGCGCACGCGCTCGTCTGGATCGGGATCCTCTTCGGCGGCTCGCACGGGCTGCTCTATCCGACGCTCATCGCACTGATCGTGGATCAGGTCCCGTCCGGTGGACGCGGGCGCGTGCTGGGCCTTTTCAGTGGCGCGATTGTTTTTGGCAGCAGCCTCGGACCCATCGTCATGGGCGTCGTGGCGGAGCGGATCGGCTATCAGGCCATGTTCGGGGTCACGGGCCTGTTGCCTGTGCTTGGGGTCGTCTTGATCGCGTGGTCCTTTCGGCCGAGGCCGGTCGGCTCAGGCTCTTGACCCCCCTTCTATCTTGTGATAAGAAAAGGCTGATAGGGCTCTCGGCGCGTGCTGAGGCGCCGGGACAGGAGGGAGTACAGCGGTCCGGTGGCTTCTGACATCGTCATCCGGGATGCCCGACCCCAGGATAACGAGGCCCTCATCGAGCTCGATCGGCAGTGCGTCATGGGGGGAACGATCCAGCTTGTCTTCGATCGGTCCCCCGATTTTTTTGCCCGCTCCCGAGCGTACGAGTCCTTCCGCATGTGCGTGGCCGAGGAGGAAGGGACCCTCATCGGGGTCGGGGGCGCGACCGTGAAGAGCCTGCGCGTCAACGGGATCAGACAGCGGTGGGCCTACTTCTATGATCTGCGCGTGCGTCCGACCCACCGTCGCCGAGGGGTCGCGGGTCTGGTCGCGAACGCCCTGGTGGATGGGATCCGGGATGCGGGCATCACGGGTGCCTATTCGTTGGTCATCGAGGGGAATGCGCCATCGGAATCCTTTGTGGAGATGCGGGGCAGTGTCCCCTTCAAGCAGTGTTCCCTCGCGCTCCTTGCGGGTGAGGCGGGGGCCACCCGGTTGGAGCGGATCCCGGACGTCAGCGACGAGGTGACCTCCCTCTTGGAAGCGACCTACCGCTCGTACCACTTCACGCCACCCTGGGGTCCCGAGATGCTCCATGGCACGCTGGATCGATTGACCCCTTTGGGATGGCAAGGGATGTACGGGAGGCGGGCGCAGAAAGGCTGGGGGCTCTGCTTTGGCCTCTGGGACTACTCGTCGGTGATGCAGATGACGTTTCGCGGGCGTGGGGCAGAGATGCACGCCCGCCCATTCTTTCTCTACCCGTTCGGGTGGCAGGATCCTCAGTGGCTTGTTGACGGGCTGCGGGCGGCCCAGGCGGTGATCGCGAGTGGCGGGACCCTGCTCCTCCCCTACGTTTCAGGGGATCCGGTGAGCGCCGTGATCCCCGAGGACGCCTTTCGGCTGGGGATGACGCTCTATGTGCGGCGGCTCGCGCCAGAGGAGGCGCAGACAGACGGGTTCGTCTTCATCGATCCCGCGGATCTCTGACTGGTGGGGTGTGAGGGAGTAAGGCTTCACGGGACGGCGGACGGAGGACAGGCTCATGGAGGCGGAGGTTCTTGAGCGGATTAACCGCGGGATCATCCTGCGGACCGGAGCATACCTGACCAACGATCATTTCATCATCTCCTCGGGTCGGCACGCGCGGGAGTACGTGGAGAAGCGGCTGGTCACCACCGAGGCGGGTTTCACCGAGGGATTGGGAGACATCATCGCCACGCACTATGGCGCCTCCCCGGTGGATGTGGTCCTCACGTCGGGCATCGGCGCCACCGTGCTGGGGCACTGTGTGGCCAGGGCGCACCCCTCGCGGCCCAAGCTCTTGTACGCGGTCAAGGGGAAGGGCAGGGAGGGGAAGACGGAGGTGGTGCTTCCCCCGGAATTCTTCCCCTTCCTCTTTTCCGGATCCTCGGCGTTGATCGTGGAAGACATCCTGACCACCGGATCGACCATCCGATCCCTGATCCGGCTCGTGGAAGAGCGGGATGGCCGCGTGGTGGGGATCGGCACCCTGTGGAACCGGAGCGCGGGCATCAAGTTCGACTGCCCCTTCTTCGCGCTGGTGACCAAGAACTTCCCCACGTATGTCCGCGAGGAGTGTCCCCTGTGTCGAAAAAGGGTCCCTCTCAACACCCAGTACGGTGGGCTGGCGGGCGCCGCAGCGCCCAAGCGGAGTCGTGGTGCCCGCCGGGCGCGCGGGGCGGGTGAATAGGGTATGCACATCGAGGATGGCAGGGAGCTCATCGAGCGGGTAGAGCGAGGGCCCGGCGAGGAGCTTCGGATTTTTGCCACCGAGGGAGGGATCGCCATTCAGCTCTTCCGGCAGGCGCCCGGGGGGGAGTGGGTCCCGGGGGAGGAGCGGCTCGAAATTCCGGCGTCCCTCCTCGATCGGTTGCGCGAGATCCTGCACGAAGCCGAAGAGCGGCCGGTGCCGGACGCCCGAGCTGCAGCGGCGCGTGCGCCCTTTGCCAACGCGAGCGAAGAGGAGTTCGCCCGGATCCTCGACTTCTACCAGATCGAGTGGGAGTACGAGCCCCGGAACTTTCCGCTGGAGCAGAACGGTCGCGGAGAGGTGACCGAAAGCTTCACCCCGGATTTTTATCTCCCCCAATTCGACGTCTATATCGAACTGACCACGTTGAAGCAGGACCTGGTGACCAAGAAGAATCGAAAGATCCGCAGGCTCCGGGAACGGTATCCGACGGTAAATTTGAAAGTCTTTTACGGGCGGGATTATCGAAAGCTGCTCGAACGGTTTGGGATCGTCCAAAAACAGTGAGCCCCGAGTGACCCTTCCGATCCTTCGACGTCGGCAGCCGGTTCCGTTGGGCTCTTCCCCTCCTGCTTTTGGCTTGGAGGGGACCTCCTCGGGCTCCGGTCCCGCCGGGTCGGTCGGACTGACCTCTCGGGACTCAATGGTAATGTAGGCCATGACCGCTCACCTGTCAAGGGAGCCATTGCCTGACGCCTGGGGCTTTATGGCCGAGGAGATCGCCGAAGTCCTGGTCTCGGAGGCCGAGCTTCAGGCGAAGGTTCGAGAGCTGGGGGAGAGGATTGCGAGCGACTACGCCGGGAAGGACTTGGTGCTGATCAGCGTGCTCAAAGGGGGGTTCATCTTTCTCGCCGACTTGTGCCGCGCCATCAGGTTGCCGGTGACCATTGATGTCATGGCGGTGTCGAGCTACGGCCCCGGGGCGAGGCCGCTCGGCGTCGTCAAGATTCTCAAGGATCTCGACGAAAGCATCACGGGTCGCGAGGTCCTCGTCGTCGAGGATGTCATCGATACGGGTCTCACTCTGAGCTATCTCTTGCGCAACCTCCAGCCCCGGGGCCCCGCCAGTCTCAAGGTTTGTGTGCTGCTCGATAAGCCGGCCCGCCGCATTGCGGACCTCCCCATCGCCTATCGGGGGTTTGAAATCCCCGACAAGTTCGTGGTGGGCTACGGTCTCGACCTTGCCCAGCGATACCGAAACCTCCCCTTTATCGCCACCCTGACCAAGGAGGCCATGGACCGCCTCAGCCCCGCGTAAGAGGGTGGGCGGCAACCGCCTGGGGGAAAGCAAAGAGCCCCAAGTGACTCGTTCTGATCCTTGCTCCCAGGCGGCCGGTCCCTGTTTTCCTCCCCTCCGCTCTTCCCAGAGCGGGAGAGAGTATCTCGGTCACCCGAGCGTCAGGGGCCGCCGGTCCCTCCGGATCACGAGACCCGGTTATGGAGACCGAATCGAACCTCTTGGGGCTCTACCTGCGAATATACTGCGCCGCATTTCGCCGTCAAGAAAAAAATTCGCCACTCCCGACGCATCGCATCATCCTCGCGCCCGGAACGGCCCGGCGCCCTCGTTCCGCCGTTGACACCGGCGCGAAAGCCGTTAAGGTTGAGGCACGCCGCAGAGCGACGAGATCGGTGAGATCCTGAATCGTGTGGAGCGGTCGACTTGAGGCTGCGCGTTTACCTCGATACCTCGGTCATCAGCGCCTATTTTGACACTCGCCGCCCAGAGAGGCAGGCCGAGACACAAGCATTCTGGCGACGACTTTCGGAACTCGATGTGACCATCTCTGAGGTGACCGAGGTGGAACTTCGCGGGACAACTGATGAGCGATTGCGGCAAGAGATGCAAGGGCTCGTGCGTCCGTTTAACGTTATCCCGTTGAATGCCCAGATGCCGGGGCTGGCGCGGCATTACCTTGATCGAGGCATCTTTCCCCCTGCTGCTGTGAACGATGCCCTGCATGTGGCGTGTGCCGTGGTGAGTCGTCAGGACCTGCTCGTGAGTTGGAATTTTCGACACTTGGTAAACCGGAGGTGTCGCGCTATGATTAATGAAGCGAACGTAGCCCGAGGATATCCCTCCATCGATATCGTAGCCCCCCCGGAGGTGTGATGCGGAAGTCTGGGATGTTCGATTATCGATCTGCGGCGCAGCGGGCGGGTGTTCATGAGAGCGACCTCGACCGCCTCTGCCAAGTCATCCGCGAGGAGTTCCCGGATGACGAGATGATGTTCGAGCTGCACGTGCTGAGGGCCATCCTTGCGATCGAGAGCGGCCAGATCACGCTGGAGCAGGCTCTCAAGTCGAACGCCAGTGGCACGTAGGGGGAGGCTCATCAGATGAGATACGGACGCATCCTCGTGGCTTTGGTTTTGTTCGGGGTAAGTGGGGTGGGGGCGCATGAGGGGCGCATCGTCGATCTCAAGGCGGTTCCCCCGGACCACCAGGTCGAAGGCGTCAACTACTGCAAGGGGACCTATCGGCTGAAGCTCAAGGACGGCTCGACCACTGACTTCAAGGAATTCAACCTCAGGTTCAAGACCGACTCGGGACCCACCGGTCCGAATCCGGGTGCCCCCGTCCTGATTCCCGCAGGGATGGCCGGGGACCGTGCCTTCCTGGTCTTTGCCGACCTGGATGAGATGAAAACCGCCCTGAAGAAAACCTGCTAACACCTCAGTCCTCAGCACTCACCCCTCAGTCCTCAATCCGCCATTGGCCCAAGACGTGCAAAGGACTATGAGCGCAGTTGATCCAGCGAGGAGACCATGCTGCCATTTCTGCTGTATGCGATCACGGGCGGGACCACCGGGGTCCAGGTCTTTCGGCTTGTCATGTGGGCTGTCTGGGGCAAGGCCGTTCATCCCCTCGAGCACGTGTCCCTGCTTGGCTCGGTGGTGCTCATCGTCGTGGCGGTTTTGAGCCTGTGGCGGCCGCGCCCCGCGGCCTGGGTCGCCTTGATCGCGACCCTCTGCATGTGGAGCTTTTACGGACCGGCCCTCTACAAGAGCGTGGGGGTCGCCGTCACGTCGCGCGGATTCCCGCTCTTCGTCTTCCTCCCTCCGGCCCTGCTGCTGGTCACGACCTGCTACGCGATTGGTGCCGGTCCCTTGCGAGAGAGACTGGATCGAGCGCCGGGCTGGCTCTTTCCCGAAGCGGCGGGCCGAGGCGTCAAGGTGGCCGTAGAGATTCTGCTGCTCATCGCGTGCCTCACGGTCGTGGGCTCGTGGTTCTTTGTGGGCGTCGAGAGGACCGTGACGCACGAGATGCGGTGGACCTATGGCAGGGGAGAAAATGTGCGGGGCCAGCGCGAGATCTTCCTGATCTACAAAGAGCATCCATATTACTACGAGCGGTTCCATTCAGAGGACCTGGCGCGCTACCTCGAATCGCTCGGCGGCGAGACCGTTCCCGTCACCTTCAAAGTCACCTCCGACTTCGGCAAGGTGCGCGGCTACAGCGTCCGCGAGGTGGGGCAGTGGACCGGTCGTGGCAAGGGCTGGACCAGCGGCGGCTCCGGCTGCGGCGGCATCCTCCCGCCGTGCGACCAGAGCAATCGTTCCAAGCCCCCTTCCCCCTGGTCCTCATAGTACAGGACTGAGGACTGAGCCCCGAGTGCTGAAGACTGAGTGCTGAGGGCGGACGGCTCAGTCCTCAATACTAGCCCTTGAGTGCGGGCAATAGAACGTTCTTCACGAAGGTCTCGAAGGTGGTCGGTGTGGTCGTCTCTGGCGACCGTTTGGCCTCGTCCTTGATTTTGCCAGCCTGAAACCCGGCCTCCATCTCGAGCATCGTGTCGGCCACGTTCTCGGTGGCACCCATAGCGATCATGGCCTCCTTCGCCTTGGCAGGCGGCACCTGCACGTGCTTGACCTCCTTGCCGATGGTCCGGCTGATGATTTTGGCGCACTCGTTCAGGGTGTAGTCCTTCGGGCCGTGCAGCGGGACGATTGTGGGTCGGGAGGGCGCCGGGCCGGTGATGACGCGGGCGGCGCGATCGGCGATGTCAGCGGTGGCGATCATGGGCAACGTGACCTCACCGGAAAGCGGCATGAAGATGCTGTTCATGTTCTTGATCGAGTCGAGATGCCAGAGGTAGTTCTCCATGAAGAACGCGGGACGCAGGATGGTCAGGCCCTTCGTAACCTGGGCGAAAAGCTTTTCGGCGTCGTGGAGGCCAAGGATGGGTCCGGTCCCTTTGCTCAGGTGCGCGCCGACGCTGGAGAGAAGCACGGTGTGCTTGACCTTGTTGGCCTTCACCGCCTCGGCCCCGTTCTTGGCGAGCCCGACGTAGTAGGCGCGGTAGTTGGGGACGGCAAAGCTCGGTGGGCAGAGAAAGAAGAGCGCGTCGGCACCCTGGGTCGCCTTCTTGACCGAGGCAGCATCGCCGAGATCCGCCTTAACGACCTTCGCCCCTCTGGCCTGTTCCTTTTTGAGCTTGTCGGGGGTGCGGGCGAGGAGGATCAGCTGGGTGCCGCGCTGGTCGAGCAACCGTTTCGTGAGTTCCCGTCCAATGTTTCCCGTAGGCGTGGTGATCGCGATTCGCATGGGGACCTCCTTGTGTGGTGTTGGTAGGGCAGGCTTTAAGCATCGCCCACCACGCCAGTAGTGTCAAGCGCTCGCCTTTTCCCACCGGGTTTTCTAATTGACACTCCGGCCCAAATAGCTTAACTTGTCGCCAATATTGTCTCTATGCTTTAAGTAGGTCGTCGGAAAGATGGAAACTGAAATAGCAACACCCGGACCCATTCAGGCACCGGGCGGGCCCACGCCCCCGGTGCTTTTCGTTCTTGAGGCAGAGGTCGAACAACAAAGGTGCGAGGCCAGAATTAGTCAACAAAAGACCGGGAGCATTCTATGACTACGAGTGATGCGCCCAAGCCTGATGCGAACCCACAGCCGGGAAACTCGGCTTCCCCTCAAGCAACGGACCTCGTTTCTGCCTCCCCGCTGAGACGTCTGGCGGCGTTTCTCTTCGACTCGGTTCTCGTGGGCGCCTTTCATCTGTTCGCCGGGGGCGGGCGTTGGCTCTTTACCGGCCTTGTCTTTGCCCTCTACTACACCGTCTCCCTGTCCGTCTGGGGCCGCACGCTGGGGAAGGCGATCCTGGGGCTTCGCGTCCGGGCCGCGGATGGAACGCGGCTGCGGTGGCTTCCGGCACTGCTCCGGTCGACGGTTGGCTATCTGGCCTCGGGCTTTCTTCTCCTCGGGTTCCTCCACATCTTCCGCGACCCGCGACGACGGGCCTGGCACGACGTCCTGTTCGGCTCTGAGGTCGTGCAACAGCCTGGCCCGTTGTCTGTCAAGCAATTCATCCGGGCCATTGATGAGTGGACAGAACAGCTCGACGCATGGCAAAAGCAGGTCCTCGCCCGTTATAGCCGCATCAACGGCCTGTGGTCGCTTGTCCTGAAACTCACCGGTTTAATGACGGTCCTCCAAGGGGCGGTAGAACGGGTCGGCCGCTGGATCCTCAGCCAGATCAAAGCGAGCCCCGCTGGGGCTGCGCCCGAGACGGCCTCCGCCGCAACGACCGGCGCGGCAACCGGCACCAGCGCACTCGGTACAGCCACCTCAACCGTCACAGCGCTGCTACTCGCGGGGACTACCGTCGTGATTTACCAAGTGAGCGCGCCCCCGGCCCTCCGCCCGTGGGACGCGGGGCTTGCCAGCTCGACCGCCCTGAGCGGAGAATGCAGCGGAACCATAAGTGCCAGTACTACCCGCGGATATGTAGGTGATCTTGTGGAGTGTACCATCATGATCAAGCCTCCGTTCGACAAGGTCATCACCCGCGTCTCCACCTACAATCCGGGCTGTGTGGCATGCGATGCCACGCAAATGGCACCGGAACGATTCATTTGGACAGGGCCATTTGCGGGGAAGGGGCCGTTTAGGGTCGAATTCGTCGCCTACGACAAAGACGGCAAGGTCCGCTGCAGGGGGCACACCGCAGAGTTGACGGCCTTGGGCCCGAGACCGCAGTGAGAGGGGAGGGGGCGAGATTCTACAAGCACCCCTAGCACCAACCTGCCGGCGACCCTCGGTCTAATCCCGTCAGCCTTTGCCCACCGGCTTTTGCAATTGACACCTCGGGCCGAATGCCTTAGCGTAGCGCCAACATTGTGCCTTTGACCTAGCGCTTTGTAGGACCACGGCGATGGCAATTGTCATCCCGGACTTACCTGAGCACCGGGCGGGTCGTGCACCCCCGGTGCTTTGTGTTTTTGAGGTAGAGATCGAACGCGGGCGCGCGAGCCGAGGATTAATCGGCAAAGGAGTTTGCCCCTTTGCTTCAAACCATTTGACCCCCCTACTTATGGGATGGAGGTACGTGAATGCCGTTGCCCGTACTCACAACCGCTGATGACGTCCGGGAAATAGTGAAGTACCTCAAGAACAAGCCCACGGGTGCCACAGTCGGGGAGGCTAAGGCCGCCCTTAAGAGGCAGATTCTCGATCCGAGAAAGATGAGTGCCTACCAGCTTTGGGGCATTATCTCGCGGGACGGAGACCGACTAAAACTAACGAAGCGGGGTTGGGAGCTTGCGCGAACACCAGAATCTGAGGCCAAAGTCTTTCGCGAGATCATTGATAGTATCCCTGCGTATCGTTCAGTACTTGAGTGGATTCATCACCAGAATCTTGAAACAGTGACGAACGTTGATGTAGGTGCTCACTGGCATGAACACCATAAAGATGCCCTCGGCACTGACAATGAGAACACGATTAAAGACAACGCCGTCTGCTTCTTTCACCTCTGCGGCGGTGCTGGCCTCGGGAAACTCACAATAGGTAGAAAGGGTCAACCAACGCGCCTAAGTGTGGACCGAGCGAAGCTCCGCGAGTACATTGAGGCCGGTCCGAGCACCCCACCGTGGACAGGTCAATCTCTCGAGGCTGTGAAGGAATTAGGGGCAGACTCAACAGAGGTCGTCGCGGAGCAGCCAACACCACCGGAGACGACGACAGCGGTGCGGGCGGCCGGTAAGTTGCGGGTGTTCATCTCGCACGGGAAGAATATGGAAATCGTCAACCAGGTTCAAACCATGCTTGAACTAGCTGATATTGAGAGTGAAGTAGCTGAGAAGGAAGAGACTGCCGCAATTCCGGTACCTGATAAAGTGTTTAGCGCCATGCGAAGGTGTAATGCCGGAATTATAGCGGTGACCGTTGAAGAAGGAAGGAAGGACGCCACGGGCAAGTATGCGCTAAATGAGAACGTTCTAATTGAAATCGGCGCCGCATTTGTTCTTTACGACCGTCGAGTTGTTCTCCTTTGGGACAAGCGCCTTCCCGTGCCATCGAATCTCCAGGGCCTTTACCGCTGCGAATTTGAGGGTGATGACTTAACTTGGACCGCTGGTATGAAGCTAATGAAAGCAATCCAAGGCTTCAAGGGGTGAGGGTTTCCCTATACGAGGAAATGGGGTCAGTGAACAAATTCCCGGTTATCGACCCTAGGCAAGGGATTCGAGCCACTCGCGCCTCTTGAGGTTTCGGATTGCTCTGGCGTCCAGATATGAGTGGATATTCCTCTTATTGGTAGCGGATAGGCCTACGATGTTCAGACAGTTTCTGCGAATCGAACAGGAGACTCTTCGGTCCAATCTGGAAATGGCGCCTGGCACAGTCGCTGTTTTCGAAGCGATAGCTAATTTCTATCGTCGGATTGAGGAGGGCGTAAGGGATACCAGAGAGGTGCGTGTGGAAGATAGGTCAGTCCCACTTTGCCTGTTCCACGAGTCTTTCAAATTTTGGCTTAATGGCGTTGCAGTTCTCCTGCGTGGACACCTTAGCGAGTTTCTTCCGCTAATGAGAGGGGCCCTCGAGTCCGCAGCCTATGCACATAAGATCCATAGGCGCCCAGAACTTGCGGAAGTCTGGTTACAGCGCGAACAAAGCAGGCGCGAATTTGACGCAGCATTCCGAGACGGGGGAATAGAGCGTCAACTCTTTCCTGAGGACGAACCGCTTGTACGGCGACTTTGGTCACTGTTTGATGTTGCCAGTACTTTTGGTGTTCACTCGAATCACGAGCGGCTTGCATTTTCGATAGAGGGATTCGAGGTTTCAAATCGTCATGTACGTTTCGACTTCGTTTTTGGGAGTACGGACCGTCGGATGATCGGGAAGGCTGCTGGGTTCTCCGCGACTACAGCTTATAGAATGCTGGAAGTTTTCCGTCCTTGCTTTGAGGACATAACTGGGCTAGCTGTCTGGACGAACGACTGGCCACAACTGGAAAGGCGAATTCAGGTGTTTCTAGAATCGGTTCAGCGGGAAGGGGAGGCACAGGCGTGAATAGGTGAATGGGGGGATGGCGAGGCGCGAGGTTGTTCCGTTCGGGGGCGCGGAGTGGGGCGAGGGAGTTCGTCGAGACCGCTGGCGGGCCCTGCCGCTCCTGCGCCCGTGTCCTGTGTGATTGCAAGATCCAACCCCCAAGTTTTCGCGGAGATGAAGGAGTCCCAATTTCAGCGGATCTACTGATGTCATAAGAAACAATGTTCAAAAGCTACTCGACGAGAAGCTGGGCTTTCGCAACTCCTGCGGACATATGAAATCTGGGCTTTGGGCAACTCGATTAACGTTGCTGTCGGTTGCGAAGCGCACGCCCGGACCAGGCTTCGATCAATTGAGAGTATCGCGGTTACTAACTAACAGAAGGAAGAACTACTTGCTGGGCTTAACATGGATACCCGTAGGTTGCTGATTTTGCTTGGCCACGAGAACGAGGTGGACGGTACGCTTTCCGAAATCGCAAAGGCGAGGTGTGAAAGAGCACTTGAGATTGGAAGAGCGGATACCGGCGTATTCATCCTCCCGACAGGGGCGTTCGGTCGTCATTTTAATAGGTCATTACAAGCGCACGGACTTCTTCTTAGGCAACACTTAGTCGAGAGAGGATTTCCGAGGGACAGAATTTTGCCAGCGACGAACAGCTCGGGTACGCTTGAGGATGCCCTATGCGCTCGTAAGGTCGTAATCGACCAAGATTTCAAGAATGTTATTGCCCTTTCATCAGATTATCACATGCGCAGAGTCCGTTACATTTTAGGTCGTGTCTTCCAGGACCTTTCGCTGAATGTTTCCTTTGAGGACGTGACGACCGATGAAGGATCTCGCAAGAAAGAAGCATGCAAGGAGGAAAAATCGCTTAACAGGCTAATTGATGAATGGGTGAACATCCCCTTGTATTTCAGAAGTGCTTTGTTCCCAGAACAGGCATATGAAAACGCTGCTGCCGAACAGAAACACTACGACACAATTTCATTAGCCCTAGTAACTGGCATACTAGGCGTGAGCACGTTTCCCTATTTTGCAAAGTTGGAGAATCTTGCGGATTTTAGTTGGGCCGCTTTTCTTTTGGCGGCATGTATCAACCTTGTGCTGCTGTTGATGTATGAGCGAGCTGCTGAGACAGCTCGCACTGCACGCCGGCTTATGCAATATATTGAAGTGTCCTTCGATGCCAGAGGGTTTTCCTCGAATTACGTCTTGCAGGGTTTTTACTACCGACTTCCAGGCATGAAGCGGTTGGTACGAGTGCTTAGCATTGGGCTGATAATCATACTCTTGTTGACAGCTTTGTACTTGGTACTTGTGGGGGCAGCTCCCCAATGCACGACCCCTGCGTATTGCCTACCCCGGTGCGTTCTACCATGTCCTGAACCGTGGCCTGGAGGGGGAAGGGGAGGGGGTTAGGCTTGAATATGGGGCCGGGGACGGGGTCAGGCTTGAATAGGGGAGGGCGTTGGGGAGGGCGTTGGGGTCAAGTCGCTTGTTGTCCAAACCTCCCTCTTGCCGATTGTGAATGGATGAATGGGGGGATGGCGGGGCGCGAGGTTGTTCCGTTCAGGTGTGAGGGGTGGGGAGCTGTCTATTTGTAGTTAGGCGTAGCGGGCGGGGGGAACGGATGTCCGGACAATCTCAGGGAGGGCTGTCTCATGGGTACTGGCAAGGTCTCATCGAGGATGGCCGCGATCGGACTGATTGGGGTCTTGTGCTTCGCTTGGCAGCATCTAGCAGTTGGTCAAGGCTTTACGGGACGGGTTCCGCTCCCCACCGGGGAGCTCAATCTAGGAGCGCGTCATAGCCCGGTTCCGGAAGCGGGCGTCAAGGTCTGCGACTACTGGGACCAGGACTTCCGTACTCATGCCGATGGAACCTGGGAAGTGCACCATGTCCGTGGAACGTTCGTCAAGAAGGCGCCGAACAGACAGGCAGCCGTCGTTCAGAAGCCGGAAAACTACGACGCGAATCCGGGGACGCTCAAAAAGCTGAACAATGAAATCTATTTCGCATGGGTCAAGTTCAGGGACAACAGCGACGGCTCGACGCTTCAATTCAGGATTTTGGGCGAGGTGCCGCTGGGTGGCGTCGTGATGATCGGCGAATGGTTGGTAACATCCGGCCGCCGCGCGCTTATCACCTGCGCGGTGTATCAGCCGGTGATGAAGCGGGTGTTGCTCTGGTTCACGTTTCCAGAGTCACAAGAATATGGATCAGCCGTGCTGCAGGAGACGCCGCAGGGCCTGAGCGGGTACTACGCGTTCCCCGGGCGCAGCAACGCGTGGAGGCTGACATCGTTCCGCGAGTAATTGCGGTGCCGATAGGTGCGAGGGGGTCAAGGGCCGCGGGGTCAGGGCCGCGGGGTCAGGCATGCGTTTTGACTATTTGGGGGGAGGAAAGGGGTGGCGACGGGGTCGGGCGTGAATAGGTGAGGGGGGGCCTTGGGGTCAAGTCGCTTGTTGTCCAAACCCTCCTCTCGCCGATTAATGGACGGGGGAGGGGTCGGGCGTGAATAGGTGAATAAGGGGATGGCGAGGCGCGAGGTTGTCCCATTCAAGTGCGAGGAGTGGGGCGGGGCATTCGCCGCGACCGCCGGCGGGCTCTGGCGGTCGGAAAGATGAATATATTCGACCTGTTTTATTGGATTCTACACATTTATGATATCTCAAGGCGGAAACGGAGCAATGAATCAACGCCTTCTGCTCCAGATGCCACCCGCGTCCCGCGCCGGGATCGTGTTCGGCCTCTTGATCTAATCACGGATATAGTAATAGGCCCAAAGGATCGGATTGGGACCATTTCTAAGTGGCGGAAGAAGCTGACGACAGGCTCTGTTGGTTCGCAAATAAGGGCAAGAGGCGATCTAACCTATGGTGCTCACCTGTTTATCGGTATTGTAACTTTTGTTTGGCTCAGCATTATGCTTCTGGAAAACATACGTTTTGTTCGTCCCGGGACGTTGTATGAGCTCACAATCGTTTTCGGTTTATTACTTTTCATCCCTCTGATAATCGCCGTCTTTCTTGCCATTGTATTGGGGACAACCTATTCAGTCATCACACCTAAGGATTGGCGCCTGGGCGTTCTGTCCATGACTCTCGTTCTCTTTTTGACTGCGGCATTTCTGGAGCGGTGGGTGGGTGTGGATGTAATCATATATCTTGGGGTGGCATATGTGATGCTTTGCTTCTTATCTTCCGGCAGATGGTTCTTATTCGTCCGCAAGGGTCTTGTCCCAGACGAGCCCCTTGAAGAGCCCGAGGTTCCGATTGGGGAGCTCCCCACGATTTGACGGCCGCCTCGAAAGGGAACACTAGGCTTGGGGACAAAGGGGTTGGGGTCAAGTCTGCGCTTGACTCATGTTGCCGAGAAAGAAGCGGACGACGGCCAGGCGTGAATAGGTGAATGGAGGGATGGCGAGGGGCAGGATTGTTCCGTTCAGGTTCGAGGAGTGTGGGGTGGAATTCGCCGAGACCCAGGGCGGGCTCTGCCCGGATAACACGTTTTGATTTACGTGGATGCTAGGGAGAACTCGATGAGGGTGGAAGGCAATAGGAACCTGCAGTGTTTGCGGTATTAGCCAGTTCTGTCTATTTGTAGTTATGCCAACTGATATTCTTTAGGCGACCCAAGGGACAAGCATAGGACAAGCATAGTCGAAGCATAGGGTCGAAGCATAGGGTCGAAGCATAGGTCGAAGCATAGGGGTCAAGTCGCTTGTTGTCCAAACCTCTTTCGCGGATTGTGAATAGGTGAATGAGGGGCTGGCGAGGCGCGAGGTCCTTCCGTGCCAAGGAAGTAGTCTGGGGGGTACGCTGACGGCAAATGGGGTGTAAGATGAGCATGGTGTCAGGCTTGTGAGCGGACGGGGTCAGGCTGGACCAGGTGAATGGGGGGATGGTGAGAATCAGGATTGTTCCGTTCAGCTGAGATCAACAAGCACGTCACCAGTGCGCAAAAGAAGGTGGCAAAACAAAAGACGGGAAGGTCATGCTGATGCACTCTTCATTGACCGCGCGCTTGCATATCGTAGGGCTCTTGTGGTTCTTCCTTCTAGGCACGGCCGCATACCAGGAGGCCGGCTGGCAGCCCGGCCGGCCGGTGCCGCTCGGCGAGGCGATTAACCGCAAGGCGCAAGACGTGAAGTGGGAGCGGATGATGCCGGACCTCGGTGAGGATTCGCCGGAGATTGCCGTCTTGCACGTGCACCCGGTCACGCAGGCGACCCACCTGATGATCCGCACGCGCAGACAGATGCACGTGCCGCCGCACTGGCACTCCGCGAACGAGACGCACACGGTGCTTTCCGGCGTCGCCGCGTTTCAGGTCGGGGATGGCGAGATCGTCGAGCTTCCCAAAGGGTCGTTCAACTACATCCCGGCCCGCATGGTGCACCAGGCGTGGCTCACGCCCGGTGAGGACGGGTATCACACGGTGCTCATCACCGTCGACGGGCCGTGGGACGTGAACTGGGTCGGGAGCCCGCCGACGCGCGAGCACCTCGGCGTGCGAGCGCCGCGCGTGGACCGGTAAGCGGTGGGTGGGTGTCTGAGGAATGGACGAGCTCATACGCCATTGTGAAGCCGTAGGCAGACACCAGGCCGAAGACTTTCGCTGGAGCAACCTGCGGAGACTGGTGCTTTCTTACGTGAAGGACGGATCGGTGCTGGACATGGGCTGCGGCACGGGCCACCTGGCCCTGGCCTGCCTGGAACGAGGGAACCCTGTGTTGGCCGTAGATATCTCGCCCGAGATGACGGGCCTCGCGAGGAAACTGGCTTCAGGGCATGGCCTCACCCTGGAGACTCTGGAGATGGATGTAGAGAAAGGGGTAGCGCCTATAGCAGCTCGGAGCTTCGATACCATCGTCTGCCTGGATATTCTCGAACACCTTGACGATGACAAGGCTGCCCTGAAGAACCTGGTGTCGCTGCTACGACCTCAGGGAGTACTGATAGTCGTGGTGCCTGCGGTGCCCTGGCTCTACGGAGTCAGGGACAGGAGGATTGGCCACCGCCGCAGATACGGCAAGCGGGACCTCGTGGAAAAGCTGACAGAGGCAGGGCTGAGAACTACCGTGACACGGTACTGGGGCCTGTTGGGGTTCCTGGCCTTCGTCTTTTTTGAGAAGGTGCTGGGCAAGTCTGTGCCAGAGGATTTCCGGTACTCCGACAAGGCCCGCTGGCGCAACGAACTTTTGAGCCTGTGGTACAGGGTCGTTGAAAATCCCCTGCCGATGCCGGTGGGCCTTTCCCTTCTTTGCGTCGCTGTGAAAGAACAGCCCCAGAACAAGATATGACAGGAGGGACGCCGTGCCAGCACAACGGAGAAGCCGGTCCAGCCGGTGCCAAGCTGATTTTCGCTGCCGGAAAAATGGTGTCTGACACCTCTTTCGCTCCTGGGCAGCCTAGCGGCGAACCTTCTGCGCCTGGTCGGCAGGGACATCCTGGATCTGTCCCACGTTCACACCCGGGCATTTGACGTCTTTCACGGCGTCATCCACGACCCGTGAGCATGCGGCCTTGAAGGACTCGGCATTGGCATGCTGCCCGACCCAAAAGCCCCCGACGAACCCCACAAGCGCTGCGGCGATGAGGAGGGTGAAGACCCCGAGGATCGTCCGGACTCTCTGCCGATCAGAGGCCGTCGAGAGGAGGTCTCGCTCCGCGATCACCGCCTCGAATCCCTCACGATCAACGACCACCACGGGTTTCGTCAAGAGAGCGGCCCGCCCAGAATCCTGCGCTCCGTTCCTCATTTTCACTATTCTTACTCCCCATTCATGTGTCGCTTTGAGGGTTTGGTCCCCCCCATCCCGTTCGTCATGCTTGGAAGTCGCAATCACTGGGCTTGGTGGCCGCAATCCGTGTGCCAAGACCCGCCCGTCGGAAGTTGTGGAAATCCAAGGGAATACGGAGACCAGCCCCTGTCTCGTGGGGCCGGTTTTTGAACGGCTGACCGGAAAGGGTTCAGGGCTCGGACTTGCCTCTGGATCGCCCGGGGAGAGCAGCGGAGTTTGGGCTTGACACAGGCTGTGAAATAGGGTAAAAATCTTACTCCCCAGGCAACCCTTCGGGTTGTTGCGCAGATCACCCATAGATAAGGGGAGTAGCAAGCTCCCCCTGAGGTAGTCGTCAGATGACACCGGGGGCTAGTAACAACGGCCCACCCCCGGAGTTTCCGACGGCGCATCAGATACTTCTGACGCCTTCGCGGACGGAGTATCGCCCGCGAAGGCGTCTTTTTTTTGGAAGGCGGTAGCGGACCTGGTCAACAAGGATAGAAGAGGCCAGGGGATAAGGGAGGCCCGGCAATGAATGGGGCAGAGCTTACATCTATTTCGCTTACCATAGTCCTCCTCGGATTCCTCATCGGCCTGCTCGCCCGCGGCTGGTCCCAATAGCTGCAAGGGAAGTCACGGACGACCCCGCCCCCACCTCCGATGCCATCGACACCGCACCGCGCACTGAACAGCCCTCCCAGGTAGAAAACGGCTTTCTTTCCCCCCTTTAGGGATCCTCCGGCAGGCATGCTTCTTGCTACCTCTCCGTATCGCTAGATCCGCCCGTCTACGGCCGAAAAGCGTAATCAAAAAGGAACTTTCATGACCCTTCGCAGTCTAAAGGGTATGACTATCGCTATTGCCAGCCTGTTGCTGCTGATGGTTGCCTGGCCGGGCATGGCCGTCGCCCAACCACCCCCTCCGCAGACCCTGTGCATCCTCGACTTCAACCGGCTGGGGGATGATGCCAGTGTGGATTGGCTCCAGAGGGGCCTCGCCGATATGATGATCGGCACCATGAACCGGATCGGCCCGTATCGGGTGGTCGAGCGCCAGCATCTGAGGGACGTCCTGCGGGAACACGGCCTGGCGGCGAGCGGGCTGGTGGACATGGACACCGCGATCCGCCAGGCCAGAGTAGCCAAGGCCGAGCTGCTGTTGCTGGGAAGTTTCGCCCGCCAACAGGATCAATTGATCGTTCAAGTGCGTTTGATGCGCGTCGCAGATCAGCAGATCCTTGCCCAGGCCGTTTGGACGGACCGGCATACCAACGTCCTCGCCGCCCCACAGGCCCTGAGCGAGGCGCTTCTCGCGCGTCTGGAGCAACCCGTCGATCCCGCCCAGCTTGGAGGCATCGAGAAGGCGATCCCGAGGACGATTGACGTGGCGAAATCCTACTACACGGGGGTGGGCGCATTCGACGACGGCCACTATCCCGAAGCGTTGGCGCACTATCTCGATGCGGCCCGGCAGGCCGGCGACTTCGTCAAGGTGTATCCCGCCGTGCTCGAGATGTACACCCTGCTCGGCCAGAGCGAACATGCCGTCCTCTTCGCCCAAAAGCTTGCCCACTCCTACGAACAGGCGGGCGACGTCCCGAGCGCCATGGAATATTACTTTGCCGCCGCCCAGCAGAGCCTCGATCCCCTGAACAACACCCCATCGGCGATTCACCTGTTGGAGAAGCTCCTGCACCTGGTGAAGCAGCATGAAGAGAAGACCGGGGAGATTGCGGCGACCAAGCAGTTCATCCTGGCGAGGATTCAGGAACTCCACGAATCGGGAAAGGTCGAATCGTTCGGAAAGATCCTGGCGGATCAAAGCATCCGGTATCGGATGTGGCCCGGCGACATTGACACGGAGCTCCACCGCAGAGCGGAAGAGCAGGCACGAGGAGGCACCTCGGTACTCCACGACGGCCAGTGGGTCAAGCGACCGGTGCCCGGGCCCTCGGTGCTCATGTGGAAGATTCGGGCGCAGGGAACGCTGGCCCGCGCCTATGCACGCCTGGGAAAAACCGAACGGGCGCTGGATCAGTACCTGGAGCTCCTCACAGAGGGCGGCTTCCTGACCCGACACCCCCTCTCCGACGGGAGGCTCGGCGATGTCATCCGGACGGAAGCCCATTTCATGCTGCTCCACCACTACGCGAAGACCGGCCGGTTGATCCGGGGTCATGCCCTGAACGCCATCAACAGACTCAATGTCGTCAAGAACGGGCTCGTCTTCACGCGCGACTTCAGGGAACGCAGTCCGGACCCGCGTGCCAGGACGGCTTCGCGATATGACAACCGGGGCTACGAGTACTTCGATTTCGCGGCGTCCGCGGGGCATCAGATCGATGCGGTGACCCTGCGGGCAAAGGTCGAGGGCATCGCGGCGTTCGGATTCTACGTGCCGCATGCCGTCGGGTGGCCGCCGCAGTATTCCCTCTCCAAGCGACTCACGGAGTTCAAGTTCTCCACGCGAGGCAGCTATGAGCGGACAATCGCCCTGCCCTCGGGTGCGGAATTCTTTTCGATCGGGACCAGCTGGGGCCCCGGCTTGTTTGAGAATACGCTGGCCGAGGTGCTGCACCACCAACGGTTTGGGCCCAAGGATGGACGAGACATCGTGTCGTGGCAGGTGTCGTTTGTGCTCTCCCCGAAAGGGGGCGTGCTGGCGAAGACGGACTCGGGCGTCGCGACACCCCTCGGCGCACCGATACAAAAACTCATCGAGCGGTACGCGGCGGGCTGGGAAAGCACCTTTGTGGTCCGACAGCCGCAGACGGTCGTCTACGCGGGCAACCCGTCCCTGGATGTCTACGCCGAAGACTGGCTCGTGTATGCCATGGACGGCGACATTCGGATCTTCCATCGACGTGACGCGCAGCTCACGATTGATATACCGATCACGATCAACACCAGGGACCCGGAGTTTGACCCGTCGCTGGTCCGCACCCACGACGGTCGGTATGCCCTCCTCTGGGCGCGTGGGACCAGCAAGAGCAACGCCAGGCGCTTCGTGGCATTCTCCGCTGATTTACTGCGCTGGGAAACGCCGCAGCGCATGGTCTTCGAGGATCCACCCGGCAACATCGGCTACACCTATGCGCAGGCGGAACCGCTTGAGCGGACCACCAACGTGGTCGCCGTCCCGCGGGGCTACGCGATGTTGCTGGCACAGGGCTTCATGCGGACCTCCGATAATCTCAAGCATTGGGGCCCGCCGCAGAAGGTCATCCCGCAGGACCTTCATCGCAATCGTCTCGTGAAAACCCGCGACGGGATCCTCTGGGCGGTGTACGAGCACTCATCGGATGAGCGTCAGCCCTACACACCGGACGACTGGCTCCACGGCTATTTCGTAATCGACGGCAAACCGTACAGGCACGTCACGGAGGTGCGCGTCAGTCGCAGCGTGGATGGCGTGGAGTGGCACGCGGCCGGCACCATCGTTTTCCCCGGTCAACCCAGCGGGCTGTGGGCCTTCCCCGTTTCGGAACGACAGATCGGCATCGCCGTGGCCTTCAACAATCTCTTCGCGAAGTGGTTGACGGCGTCGCGTCTTGGCGACCTGCGCCCGATCGGCTCCGAGCTTCAGGTCATGCATCACGCGGAAGAGGCGGAGTGCTTTGTGCGTGACGGATCACTCACCTGCATCCGCCCCCTCTTCGACTTCGAGCAGCAACGACCGATGCTCTTGGCCACGAGCTCCCGCGCTCTGTATCGGAGGTTCACCGAATAGATGAAACCCTGGACGGTTCACGGGTGTGCTCTTTTGCTTATGGCGACGGCAGTCCACCTCGCATGGGCAGGCGATCGCCCGCCACGCCTCTGGATCTTGCCGTTCGACAATCCCGAGGCCGATGCGTCAAGTGCACACCTGGAAGAGGCGATCCCGGCGCTGCTGGCTGTCGCCATTTCCCAAGCCGACCGGCACGCCGTCGTGGATCGGCAGCACCTGAACCAGGTGCTGGCCGAGCAATCCCTGACGCTGGAGGGGCTGACGGCGCCGCATACCAGACACGAGGTCGGCAGGCTGCTCGGTGCGACAGTGATGATGAGTGGCGGCTTCGTGAAGCAAGGACCGAACCTGCTGATCACCATGCGGGCGTCCGATGTTGAGACGGGGATGGTCACCGCCACGGCGGAGGCCCGCGGTCCGGCCGGTCAGATCGGCCGGCTGGTGAGCGACCTGTATCGCCGGGTGGCCCGGGACCTGGGCAGGGAGCTCCCTGATCTGCGTGTGGATCAGATCGACGAAGCGCCGTTCTCCAATCTGCATTTCATGCGGGGTCTCGGCTACTACTACAGCGCGCGGTACAATCAGGCGCTGGCGGAATTCTTGCAGGCCACACGGGAGAAGCCCTTGGCCGATATCTCTCGGCTCTGGCTGGCAAACACGTACCTGGCCCAAGAAGCATATGATCACGCGTATCTCGAGTTGAGCAGGTTGAGTCTTGGTAGTTCGAAGAACTTCCGGAAAAGCGAAATCGAAGCCAAGATGCGTGCCTGCGAGAAACACCTGAGCGCCGAAGCGGTGGGGCGTATCCGGGAGCTGGCACCCCTCCAGGCTTCCGCAAAGGAGTAGAGGCGTCACATGCTGACGTCCTATAGAAGACAGGCAGCGCCGAGCAAGCCAGTCGGGGTCGTCGCGCTGGCCCTGGTTTTGGCTTTCGGCTCGGGAGCAGCGGCCCGCGCGCTGGGGAGTCCCGCGTCGGTCACACAGCGCGCGAGCCGAGTCGAGCCGTATCGGTTCTTCGCGGACCGAACCGTGGCGGTGCCCTTGCTAGTCCATGCGCCTGAGCCCCAAGGGCTCACCCTGCACGCAGAGCTCGTGCAATTGGCCTCCGGCTTCGCGGTGCCGATCGGTGCACCCCTCGACGTGCCGCTCCCGACAGACGCGTCTCCGAGTCCCGGGGTCGAGGTCGAGCTCTCCATCCCGCTGCCGGCGGTGAAGCGAGAGGCGGACTTCGAGCTGCGGTTCAGATCGCGCCGGGGTCGCGATGGGGTCTGGCACGCGGCCGGCCGCGTGCCGCTGCGGGTGTATCCGGGTGATCTGCTGAATCCCGTCCGCCAGTGGGCGACTGCTCACGCGCTGCGGGTGAAGGACGATCAGGGGTCATTGATCGAGTTCCTGCGCCAGCAGCAGATCCCGGTCGTCGGCGGGGAAACCCAGGGGGTCCGCGACGATCGGAGAGTGACTCTCTACGCGGGCGCCCGGGCGCTTCGCGACCGTGCGCTCGTCCCCCTGCGGCAGGGCGAAGCGATCGTCCTCTTTGCCGAGCGAGAGACAGACACTCCGCGCTTTCTGGTCGAGCGCAAGGGTGAAGGAATGGCCGTCACCGTCGAGATGCGTCTCCTCGACCGCCTGGCCGCCGATCCCCTCGCGCAGAAGATCTTTCTCGAGCTGTTCGAGGTCCTCAACAACGAGCAACAGTCAATGGGAGGGAATGACCGATGAGTCACTGCACGTCCGACCGCGTAGTTCGAGCCATGCCGGCCCTGCTGGTCCTTTCGCTTTTCCTGGTCCGTGCTCCTGTCGCCGCTATCGCCCCGTCGGGTGACGAGCGACATCTCGCGGTTGCCGTCCTCGACTTCGAATCCGAAAATCCGCAGACCAAGGCGACGGCGAAGAACGTGACCGAGCTCCTCACCACCAAGCTTTCGACGCATCCGAACCTGATCCTCGTCGAGCGTCAGCGTCTGAATGAGGTGCTGAGTGAGATCGAGTTCGGGATCTCCGGGACGGTCCGACCCGATACGGCGGCCACGATCGGACGCCTGATCGGCGCGAAAGCCCTGGTCACCGGTCGACTGTTTTCCTCAGGTGACGACCTGGTTGTCGTCGTGCGCATGATCGGGACGGAGACCGGCCGGGTCTACTCGGAAAGCGTCACCCTGGCGGGCAACGAGCCGCCCAGTCGGTTCGCAGACATTCTGGCCGACAGACTGATGTCGCCTCTGCCGGAACGCTGGAACACGCTCGTCTCGCCTCGGCCCGCTCCGGAAGACCGCATCGAGCGTCTGGCACGCATGACCAAGGGAAAGAAGCTGCCGTCGGTGTCCGTTGCGATCCCAGAGCGTCATTCCGGTCGCGCCGCTCTTGATCCGGCCGCCGAAACCGAGATCGGGCGGATCCTCGTGGCGCTCGGCTTTCCGCTCGTCAATTCGCACCCCAACGTCCGCGCCGACATCCAGATCACGGGAGAGGCGCTCAGCGAGATAGGCTCGCGGCGGGGAAATCTCGTCTCGGCGAGCGGGCGGGTCGAGATCAAGGCTGTTGACCGAGCAAGTCATGCGGTGGTCGCGGTGGACCGACAGACCGAGGTCGCCGTGGACCTGTCGGGGGAGATTGCCGGTAAAAAGGCGCTGCAGCAGGCCTCGGAGGCCCTCGCCGAGCGACTGGTGGCGTCGTTGCTGAAGAACCGCTAATCTCAGTAGTCGTCGGGTAACACCGGGGGATCATTACCACGGCCCACGTCCGGTGTTTCCGACCGCGTGTCAGATACTTCCGACGCCTTCGCAGGCGGAGCATCGCCCGCGAAGGCGTTCTTGTCTTTTGGACGGGTGCCGTCCCAAGGTGCGGCGAGCGCTCACTGACTCACCTCTTGCACTGGGCCGGCAGCGATATCTTCGAGATGCACCACCCTGGCCCGCTGGGGTTTGGCGCTTCGCAACGCCTCATCGACGACCCGTGAGCATGCGGCTTTGAACGACTCGTCATTGGTGTGCTGCCCGACCCAAAAGCCTCCGACGAACCCCACAAGCGCTGCGGTGATGACGAAGGTAAAGACCCCGAGGATCGTCCAGATTCTCTGCCGAACAAAGGCCGTCGAAAGGAACTCTCTGTCCGCAATCAGGACATCATATTCTCGACGATCAACAACCGCCACAGGTGTGGTGAGGAGGGCGGGCCACGCAGAACTCGCTGGTCTGTTCATCATTTTCGCCTCCCCCTTGATGTGTTGGTTGAGCGGTGCGATCTGCTTCGATCAATGGCGTGATGATCAGGAGTGGGTCTCTCTGGGACTGCAGGTCGCAATCCATGTGCCAAGACCTGCCTCGTATAAAGTTGCCGAAATTCAAGAGGGTGAGGCGACAGGCGTCTGTCTCATAGGGCCGGATTCTGGACGGTTGACCGGAAATCGGGCCCCTTGACACCCCTGGCCGCCGCCGGAGATACTCGAGCCCGCGACCACGGTGACGGGGTGGAGGGACGGAGAAGCAGACATGTATTTCATCATCGTGGCGACCGACAAGCCGAATGCGACCCAGATCAGGCAGCAGGCCCGCCCGGCGCATCTCGACTACATCGCCGGCTTCGGCACACAGATCGTGGCCGCCGGTGCGACCCTCTCCGACGACGGGACGGCCATGACCGGCAGCTTTATCCTGGTGGACATGCCGGACCGGGGGGCGGTGGAGGAGTACTTGCGGAACGATCCCTACGTGAAGGGGGGGCTCTTCGAGAGGGTCGAAATCCGGCGGTGGCGCAAGGTGATCTTCCACCCATCGGCGGAGTGAAGAGTGGCAGCCTTCGCCAACGGGTCCTGTCGTCGGCCACCCCATCCGTCCTCGGAGACTTCACGCACCATTCCATCAAGAAATAGAGAGCGGTGGCGAAATTCTCCTCCGGGCGGATGGGCGCCCGGCCTCCGCCACCCGTCGGCCTCCCCTCGTCCTCCCGAAAGCCACCCGGTCTCGCTTTCTGAGGCAGCACCTGCAGGCCCCGAGCGACATTGCCGGGAGCGGCGGGGCCCCTCGGCAGGCGACGGTCTGGGAAACCGAGGCGCGATCCGTGGCCTTCCTGTTTGCACGGATCGTGAACACGGAGGGACCCAGGCCGTAAGCCGCCGCTCAGGGTCGCCGCGGGAGGCCGGAGCGAGGGGCCGAAGGTGCTCGCCGGATGAGCTCCCCCGCCCTCGTGGATAAAGGGATATGGAGGTCACGGGATGCACAAGAGACCGGTGGTGCTGGTGACCCGGAAATTGCCGGAGGCGGTGGAGGATCGGCTGCGCCGGGACTACGAGCCGTGGCTGAACGCGCAGGACCGCCTGTACGAGAGCGACGAGCTGATCGCGCTGGCCGCGGGTGACCTGATCCTTGGCTGAGGCGAACGTGCCGGATCTGGAGTAGGGTCGTGACGATCAGGGTCGGCACATCGGGGTACAACTATCCGGAGTGGCGGGGGAGTTTCTATCCCGAGAAGTTCCCGACCGCAAAGATGCTCTCGTTCTATGCCGAGCGCTTCTCCACCGTCGAGATCAATTACACGTTCTACCGGATGCCGAACGCCAAAACGATCGCCGGCTGGAATGCCGAGACCCCGGCCGGGTTTGTCTTCACACTCAAGGCATCCAGGCGGATCACGCACGACGCCCGCCTCAAGGATGTGGATGAGCCGCTCCGTTACTTCCTCGACACGGCGCGGGAGTTGGGCCCGAAGCTCGGCCCACTCCTCTTCCAGCTTCCGCCCTTCTTCAAGAAGGACCTGGACCGATTGGGAGACGCGCTGTTCCTGTTGCCCTCCGGAATCCGCTGCGCCTTCGAGTTCCGGCATGAGTCATGGTTCGCCGAGGATGTGTATGCGCTCCTCAGGACCCGGAACGCGGCCCTCTGCATCGCGGACACCGAGAAGGGCACCACGCCGCTGGTCGCCACGGCCGATTTCGGCTACTTCCGGCTGCGCGATGAGGGGTATGCGGCTCAAGACCTCAAGAAATGGATTGAGACCGTGAAGCAGCTCGGCCCCGGCTGGCGGGACACCTTCATCTACTTCAAGCACGAGGAATCCGGCATTGGCCCGGCCCTCGCCCAAGAGTTTCGGGTGTTACTCAGCGCCTAGTGCCGTTCCAACCTGTTGCCGCGAACTCGGGTAAGGCCCGTTCCAACCAGGGAAGGGGCTCATCGCGCATCTCTGTATTGCGTGAGAAAAGCTGGGACGGCACTAGCCGATCGCCCCTTCCTCCCGCTCCTTCTTCCTCTTCGGTGCCGAGAAGGATCCGTCAGCGCGGGGAGGGGAGGCGGGCTTCGATGCGGGCGATGGCGGCGGCCATGTCGATGGTGCTAGTGAGGATTGGAACGAGCGGATCCGGCACTTTCTCAAAGTGCTGGGGCAGGGTCTTGATCGTGAATCGCATAGGATCAAGGCGCGCCGTCACCTGGTCCCACCGGAGCGGGCATGACACTGGCGCCCCGGGGAGCGGCCGCACCGAGAACGGGGCCACGATGGTGCGACCGTGACCGTTCTGGGCGAAGTCGATGTAGACCTTGCCACCCCGGGCCCGGATGGGCCGGGCGATCGTGGCAATCTCGGGCGCGGCCTCGACGCCGAGCAGCGCCAGGAGGCGGCCGAAGGTGCGCGCCTCCTCGTGGGTATAGCGGGCGCCGAGCGGGATCAGGACGTGAAGTCCGGTGGCTCCGGACGTCTTGATATAGTTGGGCAGGCCGAGCTCGTCGAGGATTTCGTGGAGCCGTCGGGCGACCTTTACCACGTCGGCGAACGGGGCACCTTTCGGATCGAGGTCGAGGATCAGCCAGTCCGGTCGGTCGAGGGAGCCGAGGCGTGAACTCCAGAGGTGGAGCGGGATGGTCCCCAGGTTGGCGATGTAGCGGAGAGTCTCGACGTCGTTCACGATGAAGTAGTCGATCTCGCGTTCGGCCTCCTTTGAGTAGATTCGTTCGGTGCGGACCCAGGCCGGGACGAACTCCGGCGCGTCCTTCTGGAAGAAGGACTTGCCCGTGATCCCATCGGGATAGCGCGTCAGGACGACCGGCCGTTCCCGGAGATATGGCAGGAGGAGCGGTGCCACGGCCTCGTAGTAGGCGATTAGATCCCCTTTGGTGTAGCCTTCATCCGGCCAGAAGATCTTCTTGGGATTCGTGATCGTGACCTCGGCGCGCGCGGCTCGCAGTGGTGTCAAAGGCGCTGAGGCCACGATTTCCACCGGCGCCTCGCGCCGGCACTCCTCCGGGCGCTTGTCAGGCCGGAGGCCGAGGAAGGCCGGATGGCGAATCCCACCATCCCTCGTCCACTCCGTAAAGCGCACTTCGCAGACCAGCTTGGGCTCGACCCAGTGATGGCCGCGGCCCGTCGGGCCCCCGACCGCAAGCGGCGAGGTTGGCCGCCCGAGCGGTTGCAGCACCTCCCAGATCACCTTCAATCCCGCTTCATCGAATCCGGTGCCGACCTTGGAGACGTAGACGAGGCGCGGCCCATCGTAGATCCCGACGTGCAGTGCCCCGAAGTAGCTTCGCCCTCCCTGGGGATCGGTATAGCCCCCGATGACGAATTCTTGGCGGCGCAAGCACTTGACTTTGATCCACTCCCGCGATCGACCGCCGACGTAGAGGCTTTTCACCTTTTTGGCCACGATCCCCTCGAGTCGCTCGGCTGATGCCACCTCGAAGAACGCCTCACCGTGCTCTAGGACATGGTCGCCATAGCGGACGGGGCCGAGGGGCGGTAGGAGAAGCCTGAGACATTCCTTCCGATCCAGGAGCGGGAGGCGGCGCAGGTCGTGACCATCTAACGCGAGGCAGTCGAAGAAGATCCCGATGACCGGTACGGCGGCCACCGCGCGTTCAATATCGCGAGGGTTCGTGAGGCCCAATCGCGCCTGTAGCCGCTCAAAGCTCGGTTTGCCGCTCTCGTCGAGCGCAGCGATCTCGCCGTCGATGAGGAACCGGTCCATCGGCAAGGCCCGCAGCGCGCTGGTGAGATCCGGGTAACGCCCCGTGATCATCTGGCCGGTTCTGCCGTACAGCTCTACCGCCTCCGCCTGACGATAGGCCAGCACCCGCACGCCATCGTACTTGACCTCGAAGAGCCAGTCCTTCCCTGAAAACGGGCGCTCCGCCAGCGTGGCCAGCATGAACGGCTGATTCCGCGGCGATAGATCGCGCCGGGGAGCCTTGAGGGCGTGAAGCCGGGCCCGGAGCGCTGCCCGCTTGGTGGGAAGATCGCGGATCTCCTCTACGGTGAGACCCGAGAGGACCGACTGCGGGTAGCGCTCTGTGAGCTCCGCTCCGGAGGCCGCGGCATCCGCCTTCTTGAGCAAGAGCCACTCCTTCTCCTTCTTGGCCATCCGGGCGAGTGTCCACCGGCCGCGGAGCTTGAAGCCGAACAACTCGACCTCCAGCTTTCCCTTGGCGAGCTGCTCGAGGGGGTCGCCCTCCTTGACCGGTCGGTACCACCCGCGATCCCAGATGATCACCGCGCCGGCGCCGTAGTTGCCCGGCGGAATGACCCCCTCAAAGTCGGCATACTCGGTGGGGTGGTCCTCCACATGAACCGCCAGGCGCTTCTCCTCGGGCCGAACGGACGGGCCCTTGGGCACGGCCCAGCTCTTGAGGACCCCATCCATCTCCAGGCGCAAGTCGTAGTGGAGGTTCCGGGCCGCGTGCTTGTGGACGACGAAGAGACGCTCTCCCGCACCCCGGCCCCCGCCGAACGGCTCGGGCGTCCGCTCGGGGTCGCGCTTTTTCCGGTACGCCTCAAGTTTTGGAGTGGTCTCCTCGACCACGGCTTTGGGGCCTCCGCAACAGTCGGGCTTGATTCGCAGAGATCACAACGCGCCTTGAAGTATAGGGGCTTTCATGCTATGGTGCAAATTCCCTTAGCCCTTTGTCAGGAGGAGATGCGCGATGCCGCCTCACTCGATCGGCTCAGGCACGATTTCCTTTGGGCTCGTTTCCATTCCGATTAAGCTATACACCGCCGCCTCCTCGGGTGGCGCCTCCTTCAATCTGCTCCACGCCAGGTGCGGCAACCGGATCAAGCAGCAGACGTTCTGCCCGGTCTGTAACGAAACGGTGGAACGGAGCGGGCTGGTCAAGGGCTATGAGTTTGCCAAGGAGCAGTACGTCCGGTTCACGGACGAGGAGCTGAAGTCCTTGGAGGGCGAGGCCTCGAGGGTCATCGATATCGCCGAGTTCGTGCCGCTTCCCAAGGTGGATCCGATCTATTTTGAGAAGACCTACTACCTCGGCCCCGATAAAGGGGGTGAAAAGGCGTACCGGCTGCTGGCCGACGCCATGGCCAAGACCGATCGGGTCGCCCTCGCCAAGTTCGTCATGCGCGGCAAGGAGAGCCTGGTGCTGATCAGGCCGGCCCAGAATGGCCTGATGCTTCACACCATGTACTTCGCTGACGAGGTCCGGGACTTCGGCGAAATCGAGAAGGGGCAATCGGCCAAGATCAAGGAGGGCGAGCTGGAGCTGGCCCTGAAACTGGTGGACGAGCTGTCCAACGGCGATTTCAAGCCCGAGCAGTATCAGGACGAATACCGGCTGCGCGTCCTGGACCTGGTCAACCTCAAGGTGGAGGGGAAGGAAGTGACTGCGGTCGGGCCCCAGGTCCAGCGCGCCCAGGTGATCGACCTGATGGAGGCGCTCAAGGAGAGCCTCGCGAAGCGGGTCCCCCAGGAGAAGAAGCCGGCCGTGAAGGCCAGGGGCGCCGAGGCGACGCCGGGGAAGCCAGAGAAGAAGGCCCAGGCTGTCAAGAAGTGACGCACTTCACCACCCACGATGCGGCGAAGATCCTCGACCTGCCAGAGCAGCAGATACGGTCGTGCGTCCGTGGGGGTTTCCTCTCGCCGATCCGGGGTCCCGGGCGGCGGTTTCAGTTCACCTTCCAAGATCTCCTGCTCCTGAAGACCACCAAGGGCCTCCTCGACTCCCGTGTCCCCCTGAAGCGGATCCGCCGAATGTTGGCCTCCCTCAAGCGCCAGCTCCCCGGTGACCAGCACCTGACGAGCCTGACGATCTATGCCGACGGCAGCCGGATCGTTGCCTGGGACGGAGCCGCGCGCTGGCAGCCGGACTCTGGACAGTTCCTTTTCAACTTTGAGGTCCAGGCCGTCGCCAAGCAGGTGGCGTTGCCGCTGCCGCCAGCAACAGCCCCAACCCCCACCCTCACGCCACAGCAGTGGGTCAATCTCGCGGTCGAGCTGGAGGCGACCTCGCTGGAGGAGGCGTCCCAGGCCTACCATCAGGCCTTGGAGGTGGACCCGACCCTGTCCGATGCCCATGTGAATCTCGGCCGACTCTACCAGGAGGCGAAGAAGCCCGTTCAGGCCGAGGCGCACTACCGGGCTGCCATCGAGCACACGCCCGCCGATCCGATCCCCCACTTCAACCTCGCCGTGCTCCTTGACGATCTGGGGCGCGCCGGCGAAGCGATCCGGGCCTATCGCCAGGCGATCTGTTGCGACCCTGACTTCGCCGACGCCCACTACAACCTCGGCCTCCTCTGTGAGGCGCTCGGGAAGCGATCCGAGGCGATCAGATACCTTCGCAAAGCCCGGGCGCTCTACGGACGGTCCACCTCGGCGCGGTAACCGCCCCTTGTTCTGCTATGATCCGTTTAGGAGCGGCGGGTGGTTCCAGACCGGTATCCACGTGGCGTCCGAGGAGGGCACCTTCTTGGTCGGCTGCGGGGCATCCACGCTGATCGCGATGTACCGCCCTAGATGTGCACTCAAACAGTCCAAAAGACGAAGAGATGTCTGGAAAGACCGCTATCGTTACCGCCGAACCGACGGCTGTGCTGGGCCCCATCCTTCCCCAAGAGCGGGTTGTGCTCCTTGACATCCTCCGCGGCTTTGCCATTTTCGGGATCCTCCTCGTCAATATGGAGTTGTTTAACTCGCCCGCCTACCCTACAGACGTATCAGGGGGGACGGGAACGGCAGACCGCTTGGCTGCTTGGCTGATCCGCTTCTTTGGGGAGGGCAAGTTTTATACCCTCTTCTCATTCCTCTTCGGCGTGGGATTTAGCCTTCAGATAGCGCGGGCGGCATCCCGGGGGGCTCGCTTTGGTTCGGTATATGGGCGACGGTTGTTCGTTTTGCTGCTCATCGGGTTGGCGCACGCTCTCCTGGTATGGGCGGGTGACATTCTCGTTCTGTACGCTGTGCTCGGTGTTCCCCTCCTTGTGTTTCGCGCAAGCTCACGCAGAACCCTTATCGTCTCGACTCTCCTCTGTCTGGCGCTGCCGATTCTGTTCTACGCTGGATTGTTAGGATTCGTGGAGTATGGCAGATCCGTCCCGCGAGCCGCCGAACAGATTGAATGGTGGTTTGCAGAGACAACAGCAAAGCATGAAGCCCTGGCTGAACAATCATTCCAGGTTTACTCTCACGGAACCTTCGCCGAAGTCACGGCCCAGCGGATAAAGGACTTCGGGTTTTACTACTTGGATCCGCTCGATGGTTGGCTCGTGTGGGCTCCTCATATCTTCGCGATGTTCTTGATGGGATTATACGTCGGACGCCGCGGGTTCTTGCAACACATCTCTACCCACGTCCCCATCTTTCGCAATGCGATGTGGTGGGGGTTGGGGTTAGGGCTCTCCGGGAATTTCGGGTTCGTCGTTACGGCAGACTGGTCGGATCCCGTCCTCCCTTCTGTAATGGGGCTCGTGGAAACAGTGTTTTTTGTGATAGGTGCCCCGGCGCTTTCCTTGTTCTATGCTGCTGCCATTCTCCTCCTGGTTCAGAGGGAAGGATGGCAGAAACGGCTGGCTCCACTTGCTGCAGTCGGACGCATGGCACTGAGCAACTATCTGCTTCAGTCGGTCATCTGCACCACCATATTTTATAGCTACGGTCTGGGACTCTATGGAAGGGTTGGGCCTGCCGTCGGCGTGGGTCTGACTGTCGTGATCTTCCTCATCCAAATCATCTTGAGCGTGTGGTGGTTGCGGCGGTTCCAGTTTGGCCCGATGGAATGGGTCTGGCGGTCGCTGACGTACCGGAAACGACAACCGATGTGTGCATCACACCTTATAGCGCGAAAGATAGAAGGTTAGCCCGGGGACTTCGACTAACATATGGTACCGCAGCCGCCGGGAGCTGGCAAAGGCCCTCTTGGTCCCCTCGGTCCTGGAGCACATCGAGCTGTCCGAGGGGTGTTCCATGATCCAGGGGGAGGTGGACGACCGCTTCATAGCAAGTCCCTCGCCGAAGTGGGTCTTCGCTCCAAATGGGGGTTGAATTTGGTCGGAATTAGGCAGAGGGCCGCAACTGCTTCCAAGGAGGGTATGCCTCAGGGTGTGGCGGACGGAGCCGGTCCCTCGGCCCGACTATCTATTCCAGAGGGGGGACGTCCTTGTCTTGGTCGGCCAGCGAAAAGACCTGGAATCCTTCACCAAGTAGCCCTTATGTCTTATGTCAACCTGGCTGGACGGGCCCTGTGCAGTTGGTCCTGCTAACCGCCTGGACTCCGGGATTCGCCTGGGCGGCTGGCGCAGAGGGGCACCCCCAGTCTGGCCCGGTCCTGTTTGGGCTGGCGGTCCTCGTGGGAGCGGCAAAGGTCGGGGGCCTCCTCGCCGAACGGTGGGGGCAACCGTCGGTCCTCGGAGAATTGCTGGTCGGAATCGCGCTGCAAAATCTTCTCCCTCCGTTCTTCGGAGGGGAGGGGATCGCGTTTGTCCGATCTGATCCGACCCTGCTGGTCCTGGCCGAGATTGGAGTGCTGATCCTCCTCTTCGATGTGGGCCTGGAGGCTGATTTGCGGTCCCTGGCCGGAGTTGGGCGCCCGTCGCTCCTCGTGGCTGTAATCGGGCTCGCGGTCCCCATCCTGCTCGGGTGGGGCGCCGCGGCATGGCTGTTTCCGAACGACTCGGCCCTCGTTCATGTCTTCGTGGGCGCCACCCTTTCGGCGACGAGCGTTGCAATCACCGTGCGAGTCCTCAGGGATCTCGGCGTGATGCAAAGTCGTGAGGGGGATCATCCTGGGCGCGGCGATCCTGGACGACATCCTCGGGTTGATGGTGCTGGCGGTTGTGGCGGGGATGGTGACAGCGGTGGCATCGGGCGGACCGGGTCTATCGGTCCTTGCGGTCGCCGGGATCCTCCTCCGGGCCATCGTGTTTCTCGGAATCGCGGTCGGGATTGGGGTTCTCTTTTCGGAGCAGATTGTGCGCCTGGTGGCGCGCACTGGCCATCCCGAAATCATGCTGGTTTTTGGCCTCGGGCTTTGCTTTACGCTCGCTTTTGCCGCGGAGCTGGTGGGATTGGCCGGTATCATCGGTGCCTTTGCCGCGGGGCTGATGCTGGACCCGTATGGAAAGGGGGTCCGTGTCAGGGAGGAAGCGGCGACACTCTCGGAACTCTTACACCCGCTGTCGAGCCTCTTTGTTCCCCTCTTCTTCGTCCTGATAGGCATCCAGGTCCATCTGGGGAGCCTGGCGAGTCCCGTGGTTTTCGGGTTCGGGGTCGTCCTGACCATCTGCGCGCTGGTCGGCAAGCTGGCTTGCGCCCTGGGGGTTGTGGGGGATGGCGTCAACCGTCTGGCCGTCGCAATCGGGATGATCCCTCGGGGAGAGGTCGGACTGATCTTCGCCGGAATCGGGACCAGCCTAACGATCGGCGGACAACCGTTCCTGTCTCAAGGAGTGTTCTCGGCCGTCGTGATGATGGTCCTGATCACCACTCTCGTGACGCCGGTCGGGCTCCGCTGGGCCTTTGAACGGGGCGGGAGTGGGAAGGTAACGGGCAACGGGAAGTAGGTCGGGGATCGGTTCGAAGGCGAAGGGAAGGAGCTGCTTGGCCTCGTCGAACTGCCGGAGCATGGCTTCTCGGTCTTTCGCGGCAAGGTCGATGAGGGCGTAGCGGTAGCTATAGTCGTCTTGCAATTCATCCGAAAGCCTCTCGCCTGGCTTGACCAAGATCTCGATGAAGGCCTCCGGGAAGCGCCAGGCGAAGCGCTCGAGGTCTTCCGGCTTGGGCACCTGCGTGACGACCCCATTCTCGAATCGCCGCAGGACGAAACTTGCCGCGACCATGTCCCGGCCTCTCCCCGGGCTCCAGGTTCGAGTGCCGTCCGGATTCCTTCCCAGGGCGAGATCCAACTGCATTGCATACAGGTCTATGCCGTCCACCATCCGATAAAGCGGGGCGAACTGCGACGCCATCCGCCCGTTGATCTCGACGAGGCGGATCGTATCCTCCTCCGGCCTATAAAAGAACTCCACATTGAAGAGGGTCCGGTCGAGGCCGACGCGCTGGATGCACCGCTCGGCAATCCGCGCCATCCGCTCCTGGACACCGGCCGGGATCCGTGACGGGTATTCAAACCGCTCGAAGCTCACGCCATTCTGATAGAAGAAGGAATCCACGACGCCCAGCGGTGCCACCTGCCCCTCATACACATAGCCATCAAAAGTCACCTGATGGCCCGAGAGGAGCTCTTCGACGAGGAGGGCGGAGCCGGGAATTTCACGAAACCGTTCGTCGAGGCGAGATGCCCCGACGAACCCGTTGAATATCTCGGCGATTCCCGGAAGCCGAAGACGGGCCTCTTCAACCGTGCGGGAGAGGTCGGCAAACGTGTCGATGCGGCGCGCCAGGATGGACAGGTAGGACTTGACCGGCTTGACAAAGACCGGCAGGGCCATCGGGATGTCCAAGGGGTGTGGACTGCGCGACGGGTCGAGGCAATGGAATTGCGGGATGGCGTCGGGGGCCGCCTCTCGCTGTAGCAGGCGCGAGTAGTACTTGTGCTGACAGAAAAAGAGGGACTCGAACGACGGTGAAGGGAGTCCGATGGCCTCGGCGATGAGCGCCGCCATGAGGCAGGCGGGGAAGTCATCGATGCCCACGACCGCGCGGTAGGTACTCCGCCGGCCCTCGATCGCGCGGATGGTCTCGTTCAGGAACTGCAACGCGTCGAAGCCCGGTTCGTGGGTCTCTTCGTCGGTCCCCCGGAACTCCAGGTCGTGAGCCTTTCGGATCTCGGGGCGTGAGAAATGCGCCCGGTCCCGGGGTGTGGGGCAGACGACGAGGATGCGCTCTCTCGCGTCGGTCATGCGGAGACCTGGGATGCCTCGTCCACGATCACTGGGGGCCCGCGACCAGCTTGGACAAGGCCGCCTCCGCTTGGGGGCTCAGGGACAGCCATCGGAGGCTGTGGCGGTAGTATCCGTCCTCCGGATGGGGCGCCGCCCCCACGACCTCTGCCTGTCCTCGAAA
>Ga0247727_10003440_pt1 | contig 34991 bp, 38 predicted proteins | sample WisWelCaveWW1625_FD_202498 | JGI IMG/M metagenome (GOLD analysis project Ga0247727, IMG submission 202498) | Biofilm microbial communities from Wishing Well Cave, Virginia, United States - WW16-25 | ecosystem: Environmental > Aquatic > Deep subsurface > Groundwater > Cave microbial mat | place...
ATACAGATTTAAGTGGGCAAAAGCTTGGGAACTTAATCTTTGTAGCGCTATCTGACATCTTTAATGGAAACACAAATAAGGCTCTAGAAGAATTTTCAAAGATCGTATCCTCAAAAGGCAAAGTACTTCCTGCCACGCTTGGAGACGTCAATATTTGGGCCAAAACAAAAAGCGGCAAAAAAGTATTCGGTGAGCAAAATATTGATCTGGGTAAATACAATGGCGGTGGTTCACTGGTAGAAGTTCATCTTAACCCGCCAAAAGCTCAAGCTTACAAGCCAACCATCGACTCGCTTAATGAGGCAAGCGCAATCATAGTGGGTCCCGGCGATCTTTTTAGTACAGTCTTGCCAGTGCTCATTGTCCCTAAAATAAAAGAGATTCTAATAAAATCAAAAGCCAAGAAAATTTTCATTTCAAACATTGCCAATAAGCCATTTGAAACCCCTAATTTTAAAGTGTCGGATTATTTAGAAGCTCTAAAACGTCATCTCGGCAACGATATATTTGATACAATAATCGTAAATACGAACCAAAAACCCAGGATTCCAGTCAAGTTGAGGTATAAATACGTACAATACGACTCAGAAAACCTTAATAATTATAAAAGTAGAATCTTCGAGGGTGATTTCGTAAACAATGATTACCCCTTGTACCACGACAGTCAAAAAATAGCGAAAGCCGTGGAAAGCGAAGCTCGATGAACACAATTTTAATAATTGCCCAAATCATAGTGTCTGCAATACTTGTTGTTATAATTCTATTGCAGTCAGAAGGAACTGGCCTGGGCACAATTTTTGGGGGATCAGGATCTTTTTACAGATCAAAAAGGGGAGTAGAAAAACTTTTTTTATATTTTACGGTCTTCCTTATAGTACTTTTTTTAGTACTCTCCATCGTCCAGGTTATCACTTTAAATAAGTAATCGATGCTCAATCTTAAAACCAGAACCAGAAGGCTCAGATTTTGGTGGAATTTATTAACTGCCTACTTATCAAAATATAAATATTGGATAACAGCGTGTGTATCTGTAGTTTTATTAATTATCTACCTAACTTTTAATTTGTGGCCAAAAATTTCAAGAAGCAACATTGTAACTATTGGCTATGTTGGATCGTATACTTTAGAAACTATTCCAACAGATGTGCTCAAGCTAGCCACGCAATCACTTATTAGTGCCGATAAAAGCGGCAGGCCACAGCCCTCCCTTGCTTCTCATTGGTCTTTATCAGAAGACGGCAAAACCTATGTAGTTTTTATAAAAGATAATCTCAAGTGGCATGATTCTACGGCTATAGACGCAAAAGACATTTCAATCGCAATTTCCAAGGTAAATATTACTGCGCTTAACAATAAAGCCATAGAGTTTAAATTGCAAAACCCCATCTCATCTTTTCCTCTTGCTCTAGATAAGCCTGTTTTCAAGTCAAAAAGTTTTTACGGCACCGGTGACTTTAGAATTGTAGACATTAACAAAATTGACAGTACCGTCAAAAAAATAAGCATGCTTCCCAAAAATAAAGATCTTCCGAGGGTGGAAATAAATTTCTACCAGAACGAACAGCAAGCAATAAACGCCCTAAAGATCGGTGAAATTAAAAGTGCAACTATTGCAAATGGAAAAATGTTTGAAAAATGGTCAAACCTTGAAATAGAAAAAACTGTTGATACGCAAGAAGTAATAACAATTTTTTATGATAACAACGATCCGCTTCTGTCTTCCAAAGAGCTAAGGCAAGCATTAAGTTTTTCTATTAACAAGGACCAATTTGAAGGTCAATCTGCTACAGGTCCAATTTCTCCATCTAGCTGGGTTCATAACGAAAATGTCAAAAAATACGACTACAGCGTTGCCAAAGCTAAAGAACTACTTTCCAAATCTGAAATCAAAGATCCCCAGATCATCTTAACCGTCACTCCTGGCATGGAAAATTTAGCAGAAAATATTAAAAAAGATTGGGAGTCAATTGGGGTAAAAACGTCGCTCGACTTTAAAAAAAATGTGCCCGAAAAATTCCAAGCTCTTCTTGCTATCAACAAACTAAACCCAGACCCCGACCAATATGGACTTTGGCACTCAACTCAAACACAAACCAACATAACTCACTTTAAAAACGTAAAGATAGATAAACTTCTAGAGGACGCCCGAATAAGCTTAGACGAAGTAAAAAGAAAAGAACTTTACCTAGATTTCCAAAAGTTTATAGTAGAGGATGCTCCAGCCACATTCCTTTATCATCCTTACAAATACAAAGTCACTTACAAAAACATCAAGCACCTTATAAACAAAACAGAAAAACCATCCTGATTCATAAATTCCGATTTATCATGGGTAGGCTACCGAACAATGTCCGAACCTACTACAGCACATTATCTCAGAAAGATATTGCGTTCTTCAAGCATTCATTTCTTCAACTCACTTAATTTTCCCTCGTGTAAAAATGTGAAGAATATGTTTGTCAAAGTAGAAATTATGTGACTTTGAAGAACTATTTATTAGGAGAAAATTCAATTATCCACTCAATACCGTATTTATCTCTAAACATACCCATATACGATCCCATACCATCAGACATAGGTACTTCTACATTACCTCCAGATGAAAGGCCATTAAATATTTTTTCTGCCTCTTCTTTACTTTCTGTACTTACTGCAATTTTACTTCTATTTTCATTTTCATTTACTTGTCCCATACCTTCTGGAACATTATTTGCAATCAACATATTATCTTTACCAATAGGTAAGGTAATAAACATCATTTTATTTTCATCTTTATCATTTAGTACTTTTCTAACATCGCCACCGAAAACTGATTTATAAAAATCAAATGCTTCTTCAGCATTACCATTAAAGTTGATCCAAGGATTTATTTTAATCATAGTTTAATAGTATCAAATTATTGTAATTTTACAAGATGATTTATATTTAAAAATAAAGAGATATATAAATCCATATTAAACTATATCGATGGGTGGCTGAGGGGACTCGAACCCCCGACATCCGGCTCCACAAGCCAGCGCTCTAACCAACTGAGCTACAGCCACCTCGCTTCGCTCGGTGTAAACACCATTTGTGAGTTTACACTGAGATCACAAAGTGATCGAATTGTTTACACTGAGATCGTAATACGATCGAAGTGCCCGCGGAGGGATTCGAACCCCCAACCAATCGCTTAGAACGCGAGTGCTCTATCCATTGAGCTACGCGGGCCTGGAGCGGGTCTCCTATTGCAAACCTCGCTCGAGATTGTATTAGCCACTTTGAGCGGGTGAAGGGAATCGAACCCTCGTATCCAGTTTGGAAAACTGGTGTTCTACCATTGAACTACACCCGCAACAACAACACTGTATTTTAACAAAAATACCCCGAAACTAAAATTTAAGAAGTGCCACAACCGGCAAATGATCAGAAATAGTAACTTGGGGAACAACTAGTTTTTCCAACTTAAAATGGAAAGAGGTAAACACATAATCAATCAAAAAACCTCTAGGGATAATCTTGTGGACTGTCGGATGAGTTGTCTGAATAACACCCGACCCTTCCATTAAATTAACTGCCACCTTATTGAGCATATTAATGGTTTTGCTCTGAGGAATCGCATTTAAGTCACCACCCATAATAAAAGGCTCTTTTAAGCCCTCCAGGTAGTCTACAACCATTCTAGTTTGTCTTAAGGTCTCTCTGGTATCGGCAGGAGGTGCAGTCCACGCTCCGTGCCACGAAATTACATGAATAAATCTGTTTTCTAATTTAATCTTTGCACTAAGTAAGTGTCGCGGACCTATTGGGAAAAAAGATGGATCATCTGATTCTTTCTTGGAAACATCTATCTGATTTTTTAAAATAACAACGGTATGATCTAGAATCGGCCATCTGGATAAAACTACATTACCTTGAGATCCAACCCCTTCTAAAATATTAAAGTCAACATTATAAACACCGAACAAATTTAATTTTAATTTAATGTAATCAAAAAGATTTAGTTCTTTGTCCTGACAAAGATTTTGCACTCCCCAGGTAACCTCTTGCATAGAAATAAAATCAGCATCCTCTTTTTTTAAAAAATCTAAAAGAGAATCCAAGTACATTCCTTTGTAAATATTTACTTGAATAAATTTAATAATCACTAAATCCCAAGATAACACAATTTAGTTGCGCTGTTGCTGTCACAAAAGTTAAGATATAAGTGTGGAGATAGTTCAGGGGATAAGTGGATTAATATTTGGATTCGGCTTATCCAAATTTTTGACAGACCCCAAATCTACACTTAGCAAGAAGATTCCCAAACTTAATTTACTTTTTATCGAAATCCTACCAAGATTAAAGATAAAACTTAAAAATTCTGTCCTCCATATTCATCACTGGATCTTTCTGAGTTTTGCCCTTGCTTTCCTGCTATACATTACTGCAAGTTTTACCCAGCTTTTGATAATCAAAGGTTTATTTCTAGGTGGAATACTCCAAGGTTTCACATTCAAAGACAGATTCCACATCATAATTAGGCCTGATTAATTATAGGACTTGACAAAAAGTCCTAATCGAGGTACAATTTTCACAGATTGCAGTTAGAACTGCGGTCTTTTTTTAAGGGAAACATGAATAACATAGAAAAGGGACCCGCACCAAGAAAATTACTTCAATCCCTAGTAGATAGGCAATCGGATGTCGTCCTAGACAAACGAAGAGTTGCTAGCATTCAGGATATTGTTTCTCCACCCGTACCCGACCCCGAAGTTGTTCGGCCTCTGGTTTTAAAAGCCGCCTTGCGACAAGAACATGAGTTTCAAATAAGAGGCCATAATCGAAGACCAACAAAAAAATCCCAAAGAACTTCTACCGAAGGCGAATCGCTAGCTAAAGCAAGGGAAGCAAGAGAAGGAACAAGGCTACAAGCGATGGCAGAACAAACTGATCTCTGGTTAAACGGGTCAGGTAGCTTTGCTACTGCAAAGGACCAAGTCAGAATTAGAGAAATTTTTGATAATTCTTCCGAGGAAACAGACGAAACCACTATATTCGGAAACAGTCTCAGCCACGAAGAAAACAGGGGATTAAGAATCGCAACAATCGAAGAACTTCAACAAGAGGATTTATATCTGGCTAGCGAATCGGAAATCGATGAGGTATCAATTCAAGCCGATGTTCTTAATACAAATGGGGATTTAGAACCAATTATACGAACCCCCAACCTAACACTTTACGGTCCGTCTGAAGACTTCAGGTTTGAAGCTGTAAAGTCCATTTCGACAGACGATTACTCCCAAGAATCACACTCCTAAGTAGTTTTCTCTCTCAATTCTAATCTGTTAATATTCTTCTGTGGACAATCAATCAAAATATCAATTTACCAAAGAAGGTTTTGAAAATCTTAAAAAAGAACTTGAAAATCTAATAAAAAGACGCCCTCAGGTGGTTATTAATTTATCAAATGCAAGAGAACAGGGCGATTTATCGGAAAACGCCGGATATCATGCAGCAAAAGACGAGCTTTCACAGATTGATTCCAGGGTAAGAGAAGTAAAATACTTAATAAGGCTCGGAAAAGTCGTGGATGGTCCAGAAGGAGATACTGTTTCATTCGGGAGTACCGTATCAGTGGAAGTCAACGGAAGCAAAATGGATTTTAAAATTGTAGAAGAATTCGAAGCCAACCCAGCAAAGGGCATGGTTTCAACAAGCTCAGCAATCGGCTCTGCAATTCTTGGAAAAAAAGTAGGGGATGCTGTCGAAGCTCAAACTCCTGGAGGGAAAATCAAACTCAAAGTTACAAAACTTGCCTAGTCGAAAACCCTGAGTAAGAAGTTAATTGAAAATTAACTTCGAATCGAAGGGTCGGGGAGAGAGGACTCCCTTCACTTCGTTTTCACTCCCCTCAATTAATTTCGGGGCAAGTTGTGTAAACTCGCTCAGGATAAACTTCTCGTCCTCTTCACAAATATTTGAAAAACTTCGAACATTTGTTCGGGGTTTTTCAAAAGTCGGGGAGAGAGGACTCGAACCTCCGACCTCTGCGTCCCAAACGCAGCGCTCTAGCCAACTGAGCTACTCCCCGTCTCACTCCGTTCGACGTAAACTATCACTTCGCTCGACGTAAACTTCTATTTCGCGCACCGTAAACTATTTACTAGCCGTTCTTTTTTAAGTCTACTCCAACCCTTAATCTCTATTTCTCGTTTGGATGCATAAGATCTATTTTTTGATGTTTCCCAATAAACCAGCCTTACCGGTCTCCTCCCTTTTGTATAAGCCCTCTTATATTTCGCTTGATTATGTTCTGATATTCTTCTTTTTAGATCTACGCAAATCCCAGTGTAATAAGATCCATCTTTACATCTAATAATATAGACAAACCAAGACACTAATACAGTTTACACTGAGCCTTGCCGAAGTGTGCGCCTGGAGGGACTCGAACCCCCAACCCCTGGTTCCGAAGACCAGTGCTCTATCCATTGAGCTACAGGCGCTCAACTCAATATTTTACAATAAAAAACTAATTAATGGAGAATTTTAATCGATTTTTTTGTCCACACCTAAATCCTGGGGGCCTTCTTCGCTATCACCTTTAAGGCCAACTTTTTCAAGTTCATCATCAATATCCGGAGATTCGGAGCTAGTTTCATCACTCGAAAAAACGTCTTCCTCGACCACAACAGATGGAGGTTTAACCTGTTGGTGTCTATCATCGTGCGGATCAACTAAATCTAGATCATCGTCTGGATAATTACTCATATGAATGAATTTTACTATCATAATTTCATTGAAACAAGGCTTAATTTAGGCTAAAATAATCAAGTTAAATAAGTGCCGGGGTGGTGGAACTGGTAGACACGCAAGACTTAAAATCTTGTGATAGTAATATCGTGAGGGTTCGAGTCCCTCCCTCGGCACCCTACCTACATAGGTTTTAGCAAACACAAATAAGGAATATTTGGGGGTATAGCTCAATCGGTAGAGCAATCGCCTCTTAAGCGATCGGTTCAGGGTTCGAGTCCCTGTGCCCCCACTTCGATCTGTAAAACAGATCTCAGTGTAAACTCTGAGTTTGGTAAAAAAGGCAAAAGGGACGAGAAGTTTATACTGAACGAGTTTACACAAACTTGCCCCGAAATTAATTGAGGGGAGTGAAAACGAAGTGAAGGAAGTCCCTGTGCCCCCACATCATCAATTGGTAGATCCAACCTAGCCCCGCCCTTAAACAATTGATTGGTCGCTTAGATCATTCTGGGTCACAATAAAACTCTTAAAACTTCCTGAGCAATTCCAACTGTTTTCTTCGCACCACTAAGCCTTGGATTTACCTCAACCAGATCAATGGATGTAAGCCTGTGTCTGCCGATAATTTCTAAAAGGGAATAGATGCTCTTAAAAGGTAATCCGCCTTTAGCCGGAATTCCTGTTGCCGGAGCATCTTTAAAATCAAGGCAATCTATGTCAAAACTCACGTGAAGATGCTTAAATTTTTTGACAAACCTCGATACTTTATCTATTACAGTATTTGGCTTGTTTTGCAATTGTCTTGAATTTATATTTTCAAAGTTACGCGATCTAAAAAAGTTTTTTTCTTCCGCATCTAGGTCTAAATTCCCTATAAACAAAACGTTTTTCGGATTAAGTTTATATTTAACAAGATTATTAATCTCAGCTTTGTCGAATTTATCAAAAAAAGCTCTGTGATACATTCCATGAAAGTTTTTAGTCGGACTACTTTTAAAAAGATTCATGTCCGCGTGAGAATCAAACCTAATATAACCTAGCTCTAAGGGGTGATTGGCTCGTTCTAGTACAGCAAGAAGAGACGAAAAGGTCACAGAATCATCACCTCCTATAACAACCTGGATGTCTTTTGATGATATTTTTTTATTAATCAACTTGGAAAAATCTTTAAGTTCTTTTGCTAATATTTTAAAAAAATTACGCCGTGGTACACTCTCTGGCTTACTGAATGTGAATTCACCAGTACTGTAGTTTTTAAATTGAGACAAAAAGGTTTTGTCTAAAATGATATCTGGAGCTTCCTCAACGCCAATATTTAAGTTTTTTGAACCGTAGGGAGGATTAACCAGACCGAGTCTTGATTTGGCTTTAAAAAAATAAGGATTCACAGGTCAAGAGCAGGGTGCAAAATTTTAACACCATAAAAACTAAAAGAGTAATCTAAAATCTCCTTCATCTCACCTCTCCTGTCATCACTTCCTAGAATCACTGCCAAAATCTTTTTATTTTCATTTTCGGCATATGTTACTAAACAAAGACCAGCCTCCCACGTAAAACCAGGTTTAATGCCACGAACTCCAGGGTAAGTTGTTAGCAAATTTGTATCATTATAAAGATCAAAAGCTTTGTGATAGGCATTTGCATCAATGTACTCGCCAACAGTAGATGAAATTTTTCGAAATTCGGGATAATTTTCCCAAGTATATCGCGCTATTACAGCTAAGTCGTAAGCCGCTGAATATTGCTCCTTGCCATCCTCATCCAATCCTGAAGCATTTGTAAACTTAGTATTTTTAAGTCCAAGCGCTGAAGCTTTTGCATTCATCATTTGTACAAAAGCTTCTTCGCTACCAGCAACACCTTCGGCAAGTGCTACCGCAGCATCATTACCCGACACCAGCATTAATCCATAGAGTAAGTCACGAACTACAAGTTTTTCGCCCGCAGTTAACCCCATACTATTTTCACCAACTCCGGCTGCCTTTTTAGAAACAACAAACATCTTATCTAGCTCGGCATTTTCAAAAACTATAAGGGCTGTCATTATTTTTTGAGTAGAAGCAACAGGAAGTCTCTCTTGAGAATTCCTTTCTAAAATAACTTCTCCCGTAGCAAAATCAACAGCAATTGCCGATTTAGCAGAAACAGCGGGACCAGTATTATTTAACTTGTGAGTACTAATCCTTGGAAACCAATTGTTTTTGATTTCCGCCTTTGACGTTCCAATAACTTTCCCAACCGGAGATTCCAGAGTAAGCTTATCGTGCCTAATTATTAAAAATCCTCCAAGCAGAATCGTAGCTAATAAAAAAACAGAAAATAATCTGCCCACGCCTCATTCTATCAAGATTTATTAAATAGATTCTAGGTTCAAATTTTGCTAAAATATGATAACACTGCGGGATCGTCTCTTCGCCGGAGGCGAACTGCAAAGTACTACGACGCGTTATTGTAGGACATCTTGCGAAGCAAGATAAAGAAACTTGCAATTTTGATAATAATGTAAATCAGAACTTGTTACTAATGCCGGATCGTCTAATGGTAGGACAACGGACTTTGGATCCGTTTATCTAGGTTCGAATCCTAGTCCGGCAGCTTTTTGTGGAATGCCAAATGTACGATGTTAGAACTTATAAAATCCAAAGATGTTAAGCTAAGTGGGGTTGACTCGAGGGATTTTTATAAGGGTCAAAGCCAGCTTGCTTAAGTTCTTGGTACTTCAATTTTACTGAATCAATAATGTCTTGCGGTGAGATAATTTTATGAGGCCTATCCATTCCATGCGCTGTCACTCGATCTGATCTTAATTCTTCATTACCTATTAATACCATTGTTGTTGCATCTTGCTCCGTTTGACCAACAGTAAAAACCTCAAACTGTGTCAATGTTTGGTCAGCCTCCCCACCATCAACCCTTAAAACATTTAGTCCTTTTTCTGCCAACACTCTTTTTAATGATTCATTTAGAAGTGCGAAATCATAATCTTGTGGATTATCGTCTGGACCTTGTGAAGGAAATCTTTCTACTGGCATAGTGTGAAATATATACTGAGATAATTAAAAATGCAAATTTATACAAAACGACTATAATAAGTTCCAACATAGTCAACCAGTGCCAGCAACAAAGATTCGAACCTAAGTCTTTGCTATAATTTTGTAATGCCAGAACGAGACGTCACAAATTCACTCGAAACCTCTGAAAGAAGAAGAACAAGACTTGTTAAAGTCGGTAGCTTAATAATTGGATTTAATTCTCCAATTGTCGTCCAATCAATGTGTGCGACGAAAACGCAAAATATAGAGGCTACTGTAGCACAGGTGGAGCAATTATCTACCGCTGGAGCAGGGATTGTCAGAATTGCAGTTGACTCCAGATTAGATTTTTTGGCTCTCAGAGAAATTCGGGCAAAAACCACGGCAAACCTCTCTGTTGATCTTCAGGAAAATTGGCGCCTTGTAGATTTAGTTGCCCCATTTGTTGATAAGATCCGTTACAATCCAGGGCATCTTTATCATCTCGAGAAATCGATGTCTGTTCGGGATAAGGTTGCCCACATTGCAGAAGTTGCTGATAGAAATGATTGTGCAATAAGAATAGGAGTAAATTGTGGCTCCATTGACCCAGAACTTGCTGACAAATTTGGACAAGATGATATATCCCCAATGATTGAGTCAGCACTCGCGCATTGCGATATTTTGGATCAATTAGGATTCAATCGCTATGTCGTATCGCTTAAGGATTCTGATCCACGAAAGGTCGTTGAGGCTAACACTCGTTTTTCCGAGTTGAGACCAGACGTACCTCTACATTTGGGGGTCACAGAGGCGGGATTACCACCTGGAGGCATTAACAAAAGTCGATACGCAATGGGAAAGCTCTTAAGTTCTGGCATAGGTGATACCGTAAGGTTTTCTTTGACAGTTTCTAATGAAAGAAAAAGTGAAGAAGTTTTAGCGGCAAAGCAACTTATAACCGATGTATCTCAAGGAGAATCAAGTTCGTTCGGTAGTTTGCAAAGCGGATTAGATATTATTTCCTGCCCCTCTTGCTCCAGAGTTGAGAATGAAGCATTTGTTGAACTTGCTGAAAAGGTAAAAATGGAAGCTATGCCGATTGCAGAAAGACATAATCTCACTATTGCGGTGATGGGTTGTCGCGTAAACGGCCCAGGAGAAACTGACGATGCAGATTTGGGATTATGGTGTGGTCCTACGCATGTAAACCTTAAAAGAGGAGCTGAACGTCTTGGAGCATTTACTTATGAAGAAATTGTTCCAAGGATGCTCGAAGAGCTGAATTTGCTGACAAGAGAGAAATAGGGTTAACGGTCACTAGCTGTTCTATTTTCAAAAACTGATTGCGTAGGTATAATTAGGCTGGAATACAGTCCGAACATAGTCCCAAATGGCCAGCTAGCTCAGCATATGCCAAATGGACTATGTTAGAACTTCTTTTAGTGTGATAATTGTATAAATATGTTGGATAGTGTGGAAAGTGGTCCTAAGAAAACTAAAAGAGATTTTAATGCATAACCTGATGCTCCTTGGGGTCCTAATTGTGTTAGTTTTGTTCTAAAAAGACTTGGGGTTTTAGAAAAAGAACGTTTTATTAAACCTGGCAAATTTTCAGATTATGAACATCTCTTTAGTAAAGTAGATGATTCTGAGCAGGCAAACGTTGTTGGGATTTTGGTCACAAACCCTACTGAACACGTTGAGGAGGTATTACACTTAGGCCTCATTGACCCAAAAGATAGACGCTATGTAGTTCAAAGAAGACGACCGGGTTCAAATATGAGCAGAGAGAGAATTGAAAAACTTTTTCAATCATATCCTCAAAAAGTTTTTAGGAAAGTTTTTTTAAAAGCTATAACTGGTAGTTAGCGTAATAAGTTCCTACATAGTCAACCCTTCGGCAAGCTCACGACTATAGCCAGACCCAACAAGGGCTAGGCGCAGATAAACCTACATTTGACTGTGACAGGATAGCTTTTTTATAAATACCTTTCAAACTTTAGTGTTTCTGAATTGATTCTTGATATATTTTAACCTTCTCCAAATAACTATGGCCGACAGTAGCGCAACAATGAATCCGAAGACCCCAATATAAAGGCCATAGTAGAAAGATCTAGGCGAAAATTTAAAATTTATATGATGTGTACCAACAGGTACAAAAATAGATTGCATGCCAAAATCTACTGTATTAATTTGAGTTTTTTTGCCGTCTATTTTTGCAATCCAGCCCGGATAATTAATGTTGGCTATAACAAGAGGCGCAACTTTATTAGTTGTCGACGTTAAGTCGATTGACTGGTCAGTATATTTATTTATGACTACTCTTGCTAAGATATCCTCCTTTTTAAACGATATTTGGCTTGAGACTGCTGTGTGTGCAATATCTAACTTAGAATCAAGAATTTTTTCTAATTCCTGATTTCGGTTTTCCAGTTTTTGAATTTCGTTCACAAAGAAAAACCTTGGAAGCGCATTTTTGTTTTCATAGATTCTTGTGCTCCCTTCTTTAAAAACTTCCACAAGATTATCGTTATTAATCTCATCAAAAGACAGAACATATTTAGCATTGAGAAGATTTATAATGCGTGAGTCATAATTTTGAGGTGTAATAACTCTGTTGAATGAAGATATTTGAGCTTTGGAGTTTTGGGTCTCCGAAACGGAAATCAATTTGGCATAGTTTATGAAATAGAGCGGGTCGTAACCGTTTATCGTTTCGATACCGTAAATGCTAGATGTGTTCGGGTGAAGGATGAGACCATTTGTTGTCATCACCCGGAATGGTTTGGGTTGGTTCGATAGAAAATTTGTCACCTCTGTTTCGGGAAAAATCCAGGATAACTTCGAAAAAGAAGTGAACTTGGCTGTAAAACGAAAGAGTTCTACTGCAGTAAGGGTAAAAATCGCAATAATAACTATTTTTCGGTTAACCCCCAAAAGTCTGGCAACATAAATTCCCAGTACGGCAATTGCAGTTACTATAGGAAAAATTAAATTCCTATAAGCGATGTGGGCTGCGTCATTGGGGAATTCAGATTTAAAGGTTTTAGTAATTACAAAAAGCATAAATAAAGAAGCCAAAATTAGTAGAGGGGGAAAGATTATTTTTTTACTCTTGTAAGTTAAAAACTGATCAAGGCCGTAAGCACAAAGGACGACTAGCGAAAAAATCAACAGGAAAATTATTCTAGATGGCTGGGCTGAGGAGATGTAGGGCCAATGATAAATGTAAGGAATTTTTGACAGAAAATTTGGTAGGGCGAAAATCAATGACAAAAGCGCAAGGCCTGCAAAAAAATAGACCTCTTTATGTTTTAAATTTTTCTTAAAGGAAATTAAAACAAATGACAATGGAACAAGACCGATAAAAGATACAAATTCAGCATAGTTGGAGGCGCCCCAGTAATTATAAGTTGACGGATTGCCAAAGAAATCGGGGGCAAGAATTTGAATCAGGTTTTGGGGTTTAAGAAACCAAGAGCGGCCGAGATTATAAGCTTGATCGATATTTCTTGCAGATAGATTTATAAATTCTATTGAGGGGAGAATTTGGGGTAAGGCAATTATAATTGCAAGAATAAGTGACAATAAGCAAATTATTAAATTTTTACGAGTTGTGCTGTATTTAAAAAGAAAAGCCATAAATAAAATCGATGCCATAAAAACTGAATAGACTGTTTGCGTGTGGCCAGAAAAAATTGTCTGGAAAAACGCGAATGTCAAAATTAGAAAATATACTACAGAAGTTTTTTGGGAAAGCTTTTGTAAGCAGAAAAGGATCAATGGAAGCCACATCGCAGTTGTCACAATTATTCCCATCGACATCCATGCAACAAAAAAACCTGTAAACGGTAAAACAAAAGAGGCGAAGACAGAACTGACTGTTGAGATTTTTATCGATTTTAAAAACAGATACATAAAAAATGTAGTTAAAATTTCCGGTAAGATGATCTGAACTGTCCAGGCTATTTTGAACGGCAAGATAAAAAATAGAATATTTAATATTTGAAATGGCGCCGACTCAAAATTACCCAGAAGTGGCTGTCCAGAAAAACTGTAGGAATTCCACAAAGGCCATGATCCTTGTTTTATATTTTTTATGGTTATAAAACGCCAGGGATAGGTTGCGATAACTGGATCAGTAATAAGTGGATTTTTGACTGGAAATTTACTAGGGTTATATCCGCCTATACTGTTGTCTCGCCAAGGATAAAAAACACCGGGTATAACATCTGCCGGTATAGGGACTTTACCCCTACCCAAGTAAGGAAGGAAAAAAGAAAAAGTTAGCAAACAGGCAAGGAAAGGTGCGAGGAGGGGTTTAAAGAATGATTTTCCCAAAGTCCCGGAGTTAAATTTAAAAAGCTTTTTGTTCTTCATTCGGTTTTCTTTGGCATCATTTATCTATTTATAGCTTATTGTATAAATAACTCATTTTTTATATCACATAAAATTATTCCTTCAAAGCTCCGTTTCCACTCACTCATTGCAGGTTTTTAAAATTTAAGTGAATCGAAGTGTCGCCAACGACAAAGTCGAAAGAGAAATCCCTAAAGTATTGACTAGTACACATTAAATTCCTAAACTAATCTAAATATGAAACGAGAGGAGGTAGCTAAACAATGATCTATTCATTTAATTGTCCTACGTGTGAACACGTTGTATCTGGCGACGCAGAAAACGATGAAGACGCAATTACAAAAATTAACGATGCTCACAAAGCTCACAGAGGCGAAGTTCATGCAGATATGCCTCAAGTTCCGGATGAAGAAATGAAAAACACAATCAAAATAGGTATGTATAAGGAGGAAACTTTCTAAAATGCAATACCTAAACCAGAAAGAGCGCATCGAGGCAGCTTACAAATTACTACAAGAAGAAACTTCCAGTTACGAAAAATTTGATTCCATTCGACAAATTGTAAGCGGCCTAAATCCAAAGGTAGATAAACTACTTGCCTCTCTAGACAAAAACCTCTCCATAATTAAAAACTTAAAGGAGGGCAATATTATTGAACTCTCTGCTCAGACCTTGCCAGAAACAACCGAAAAAGAGAAAAGAAGGAAGAAATTTCTGATTTTATTCATTCGTAATTTCCAAGAACTTAGAAATGAAGTCGAAAGAATCAAAAACCAACTAAATAATCAGCAAACTCAAGGTAATACGTCAAATATCGGTAAAATTCTCATAAAAGCCAGGGGGCCTTTCGGCATTATCACAATAATTGCAATCGCGTCAGTCGTCATTCTCACCTATGTAGCTAAAAATAGTGAAACTTCTCAATCAACCGAGTCCAAAAACCCGGATACGCAAACTCAAGTCAGGACAATAAATCAAAAAATGAAAGTAATTACTTTTAATGGTAAAAAAATCCCCCTAACAGAGATCCAAGTGTCAACTGGACCCGATTGCAACGCCAATCATTATCATGCAGTTGATCACACCAAGGTAAAAGCGCTCGACAATTCTATAATTAACGATCCTGGATCATGTGGCTTCGGGAAAGTAAATGAAACCTTGGTAGAGGATTATGAACTCAAATAAGTTCGTTAAAATTATAGCACTCATAAGATATAAGTGCTAATATTTCATTCAGACGAGTTTTACCCTTTGCAACAATCCTTTCTGTTGATTCATAAAAGCAACATTAAAGCTAATATTTAAATACCACCTTTCCTACAACCTTTACCTTATCTACAGGTTCAAAGAGTGCAGTTTGGCTCTTGTTATCACCAGAAACATAAATTAAATCACCGCTTATTCTTTCAATTCTCTTAATATAGTATTTATTATCTAATTCAAACGTAATAATATCGCCAATCTTGGGAGTAGTCCAATTAAAAGTAACCACTCGATCGCCATGCGCATACTTGGGCTCCATACTTTTGTCAAAAACTTTAAATCTAGAAAAGGGAAACAGTCGCAAACTACTTTTTATTAGAAGCTTTCGCTTTATTAAACATATCGGCTATATCATCAACAGCTTTTTTTAACTGCACCGCTTTTTCCATGTCCACTTCTTGCTTATTTTGGGAACAAAGTTTTGCAGCCTTCCAAAAAGTTTCGTGCAAGTTGGGAAACATTGCCAAATGTTCAGGTTTAAAAAAGTCTGTCCAGAGTATCAATAGCTCCTCCTTACAGCGCCTTGCGTGCTCTTCCTTAGTCCAAACAGCTCTTACGAACAAGTTACGGTCAGAAACACTGGGATTACTCTTGGGCAATGATTGAATCTTCTCAACCATCTTAACCACGGTCTCAGCCGCAATTTGGGCAGGTTTAGGATCATAAATCCCGCATGGGACGTCGCAATGGGCGTAAACAGACTTTGGAGATATTAAAATATCTAGAATTCTTAGAGAGTTGGTAATTTTCACGGTAAAAATCTACTTTAAATTCTTTAAAATGTACCCTTTATCGACAGAAAATCCCTTCGGCAATAACCTTTGTTTAGCAACAATCGCCAAAACGTTATTGCCCAATATATAAAAAGCAGAAATCCCCAAGGCAAAGACGCCTCTCTCAAAAATTACCACAGGTATCAAAGAAACCCAAACAGAAGCTGGTATATTAAAGGCCCAAATCCAAATAGCGCCTCCTACTGAATGTGCGTAAAACGTCGAGCCCAAAGCTCTTGCAAGTAAAAACCTATCTCGAAATGGCCAAACCAAAATTGGGATTATCCAAAAAAGACTATAGAACCAAACACTTCTTCCAACTGGATTAAGGTTAAAAATAATAATTGCCAGAATTGGCACAAATAGTTGTCTAGAATCTTTCTTTGCAAAAAACCAAACCGCAAATAAAGAAGGGAATAGTCGAATTACTGATCCTTTTTCAATCGAGTTAACCCCATTTACCAGGAGATTAACAACGTTAATCGCTAAAACCGAGATAACACCAACACCCGTACCCAAAAAGGCTCCCGAAGTAGGAGCTATTAAATCAAATAAGGTAAACTTTACTCGAGAACCAGCAAGCTGATTAATCGGAATTTGAAGTGCAATAAGCCCTAAAGCTGTAAATATTATCGCGAATATCAATTTGTTTTTCATTATTTCATACCGGGAATAAAACCACCTGCGACTTCAATGTTAGCACCATTTATATAATATGCATCGTCAGAAATCAAGAATAAAAGAGCTTTAATTACATCATCATAATTTGGGCTTCTCCCCATAGGGAAATCTGAAGGTTGAAAAATGTCATTAGCAAGGGACGCAGGTGAAATCATATTTACATGAATTCCATTTCTTGACTCCTCCCAAGCCATAATTTTAGTCAAAGAATAAACTGCAGTTTTTGCAATGTAATACACAGTAGACTTCTCAAGTATTTTAGGGTTATCTGCCCCCACCGCTCCAATGTTCACAATAATTCCTCTTTTACGCCTACGCATTGTGGAAAGTACAGCACGACTCGTGAAAATTGTTGAATATATATTTGACTCAATAAGATCCCTGAATTCTTCGTTGGATGTCTCAGAAAACTTCTTGTACAAAAAATTGCCCACATTATTTACGAGAAGATCGATTTTTGGGAATATGCTATAGATTTTCCGAAACATTACGTCTACATCTTTTTCTTTTTTCAGGTTAGTGGAAATAGTAAATGAATCGGGGGATCTTTTCTTAATCAAACGTAAAAGGGCATCTGCTTCTTTTTTGCTCTTATTATAATGAATCACACACGTATACCCTTGATTCGTAAGAGCAATAACAATTTCTCTTCCTAAACCTTTTGCTGCTCCAGTTACTATTGCCACCTTGCTCATGTGCATATTTAATCAGATTTTGACTTTATCAACAATTTTGGTTATCTTACAGCAAATGAGTAAATTAACAACTTACGTTCTGATTGCAATTCTTGTAATTCTGACAGTAGGAATTGGTTACTTTATATTTCAAAATCAAAAGTTAATTAAAAACCTCAACACGGAACAAAGACTAGATACGTCCTACCAATCTCCATCACCAATCAAATCACCGGAAGAACAACCAAAAAACTCTCCAAGTCAGCCTTCGTCAAAACAGCTTACCCTGGAGGAAACTAGAGAAGCAATAACAACTTACACTAATCTAAAAAAGCACGAAGGTTTAATTCCCTTTATGGTAAAACCTAATATCTCAGTTGTACTTTATGCCAGTGAATGTTGCCAACCAATGACACCAGTGGATGCTACCAAGCAGCTTGATTATATAAACGAAGGAATTCCTTTTGATTTCAACCAGACTACCGATAGGGTAAAAAATTTAAAAGCTAAAAATCCTCAATTAGAAAATACTTATATTGGCATATCAAAAGACAAAGAATACTTAATCGCCTACACACTTGATAACAATAATCTAATCTCTAAATTTGAAATGTCCGTTTCCTGGAAATTGTACAGCCTCTAAGTAAAACTACTCTTTACCGACAACTTGCTTAACTATCTCAAACCAAGATTTATCCCCAGCCTTTTCTCTATACTGCCAAAAGTGTACCCCCCAAAACCCTACAGACTCAATTTCATAAGATTTAAGAAAATCATAACCTAGGTTTATGTCAGAAGCTTTAAAAGAAAAGGTCGCCTTTCGGGCATCTTCAATAGTTCTCACATAAGGTTCCGCCTGCATTTCCATAATCCAAAATCTTTTACCTTCTCTCTCGACTTTAGTCTTCATTGAATCATAATTGGGAGATAAAATCGGCCAAGACTGAACAGGCCAAACTAAAAACTTTGGCCACGGAATATGAAATTCGAATCTAAAAATTTTAAATGCCAAAAGTTCTGCACCTTGGGTTTTAAAATAAGCATTTGTCGCCAGAACATCTCCTTTTTCCAAAATTGGCAACAGCTTTTGCCAATCTCGATCAAAAGCTCCACCTGCAGGGTGATTTAAAATGATATGCCTCCCCTTAGGGTCTGCTTCTCTAACAACCTCAACCTCGGCAGCAATTAGCCCTGGATCTAATAGCCAATTGTTAACGTTGGGGAGTAATGGCTCATTTTCTACTTGCCAGTAGATAATATTGTCATTATTTGAAAGTTCGTCAACCACTCTTCTGTCAATTTCCAAAATATCCCCGGCTACAGGATGGTTTATTGTTATCTTTTCACCAAATTTTACCTTAGAGGAAACCTTTTTGGGCCAATGATATTCAGGAAAATATGGAGTTTTTGCACCAAGAGCTACAATTACACCAATATCACGTTTCTTTGCTTCCTCAATGCCAAATCTAAGATCGTCAAAGTTCTTGTTGAATTCACCAGTTTCACCATTAACCATTTGATCCCAAAAAAAGGAAAGTCGAACCCATTTGGGCTTAATTTCATCGAGTAACTTTTCGTAATCTTTACGGGGATCTAAACCATACCATCCAGCCTGCTCAAAGCTGTAGGAAATTCCATAAGCAGGCGCAAAAACCGAATCGACCTTTTTCCCCGGAATTGGATTTGCAAACCCTTTACCCGCAATAATAAACAGAATTAAAAAAAATATTAATAAAATTCGGATAATCACTTTAAAAAGTTTACGTGGATAAAGCCCAGAATTCAATTATTGCGCTTTCGAAGGCTCAGACAAAAAACACTTGTAAGCGCTACAAGTCCCCGGTGACGAAAGCTTTGATAACCCACTTTTTAATTTCAAAAGTGCTTCTTCTTGAGTAATTTTCATAAAAAGCCCAACTCTTTCGGGTGTTCTTGCTACTCCATCAGTTAATCCGAAAACGAGAGTAATGGCTCTAGCTTCCGTTTTTTCAAGAGAGGATACAGTGTCCTCGTTGATACTTACCATTTCATTCTCTTGCTCTCTTGAAAGACCAGCAACTTCTCGGCCAGGGTAAAGAACGCCAAGTAGCTTCTTGTGCCCATCCAAAATCTGATTTCTCTGATAATCGCCAAACCTTTCAATATGAACTTCCAACATAAGTGTGAATTATAGGAGTGGAATGAAGCAATTGCAACTATAGGACCTGTGCCGATATGTAGATCGAAGATGGTGAGTATCCGAACCACGATGTCAAAGATTGTGAGTTTGTCGAACAGTCGAAGCTCTCATCGAGCCTAAAGGCTCTCAGAGCCTGAACGGCCTGAGTGTAACCGAAGGGGGAACTTTTTGGGTACAGAATTCAGACAACTTTATTGCTGCATAGAGCTTTATCAAAAAATAGCTGTATTTAAAGAAGGTAGACTTGAAGCGAGTTGGCGTTTTATGAAATCTGGAAAGGCCTGAACATTTAAATATCTTTGAAGCGTTTCCTCTGGTACTGAAGTTACGGGCTTGATTTCTCTACGGCAAGACTCGGCGCCGCACCGACATTCCATCGACCAATCATTATTTTTCAAAATCCAACCCGGTGCTTTTTCAATTCCGACAGTAGTTGCATAATCGTAAGTTAGTTCTTCCCCTGCATCGATGTCTCTTAGAGCAAAAAGCTCACTTTTGTTACGAATACCTCCATTTGGTTCACAACTGTGATTGAAGAAATAGGAAGGCTCATCTAAAGCTAAGAAGAGATCATCGTCAATTTGGAGCTCATCGTCGGGTCTTGATTGTCCTGAAATGATTCTAGTATCTACTTCGTTACCTGCAAGCAGTTCACCTGAGAGAAGGTGGATTATTTCACCCTGTTTTATTGGTTTCAGAGCAAAGCAACCCTTGCCACCAATACGTGATTCCCTAACTTCGACCATGGATGACAGACGTGTTTCAATGTCAGTAGCAGAATCAACCATTTCCATATCAGCTTCAAATTATAGCAAAAATAATAAGAATTATCAACTATGGGCCTAATTTTGTGCCGGGAGTCCCGCAAAAGGCGGATAAACTCCGTCGTGCTTTGCACGACTCCACTCTATGACGAACTTCGATCCACATAGGCACACTGCGTGAGCTATGCGAACCGAAGTGTGCCGGGAGTCGGAGTCGAACCGACATAGCCCGTTTTTCAGACGGGTGCGTTGACCACCTCTGCCATCCCGGCCCTTCCGAAATTTTTGGAGATCCAAATCCGAACATTCGCCATAATTCTTTCTTTAACTTCTTCATCGGACAAGGATTCGGTTATTACTACTATTGCAACTTCATAAGGATTTTCTCTTTTTAGGCGAGAATCCTCCGCCCTTTTGGCACTGCTCTTAATTTGAAGAGGAACTCTAAATCCATCGTCACTTAATGGATAGACCCACATATCGATTCCTCTGATGCTGTTTTGTTTTTTAGACGCTCTTCTCACGTCCATAATTATTTCTTCCTCAACCATTGTTTGTGCCACCATAAAAGCTCTTGACACGTTCTCAAGACCCTTTTGTCTTCCATCCCCAAAATGCTCCTTAAAGCGCGTTTCAAGATACTGCTTTGATTTTAGCTTAGGTCTTTCTCTCATTTTTAATCTAAAGCCACTCCTAGTCCTATATACTCTAGGTCGGTGTTTCCTGTGTTCTTAACTTGATGAACCATTTTTGTAGGTACAATTATACGGTCACCAGATGTTACCGATTCGATCTCATCTTCAATTCTAATTTCTCCAACTCCAGCTGTAAAGTAAAAAATTTCTTCCATAGTTTCGTGAGAATGAGCCTTGTAGGTTTTGCCCACAGGAACTTTGCATAAATTTATCATCATCAACTTCGAGTTAGGGTCAACTTCTTCGTGCTTAATAATTACTTTCTTCCAAACACCTGGATCCTTTGAATTCTCATGTGTTGCCACCTCCCAGTCCCTGGATTTTGAGTTTATTTTTTTCATGAATGGTGGACTCGAGAGGATTCGAACCTCTGGCCTTCTCGGTGTAAACGAGACGCTCTAACCAACTGAGCTACGAGTCCAAATTTGCATCTGATATTTTTACCTTACGGTAAAAAGAAACGAGACGCTCTTATTCACCCTGCTTAGCGGGGCAAGCCTGAGCTAAGCGCCTTTAACAACTCTAAAATATTCTTCTAAAGCTTCAAAATATTTTGTCTCTTCCTTCCACCTGTCAATTCCATTTTTATCAATCCATTCGAATTTATTGTGCTCCTCACTTAAAGTTATCTCGCCAGATTTGTACTCACATAAATAGCCAATCAAAAACACTTTAACTTTTCCACCAGCATGTTCTGCAGTCCAGGTAATAAATGGTTTTCCAATTTCTATCTCCAAACCGGTTTCTTCTATTACTTCTCTTCTTAACTCATCTTCAATATTTTCACCCCAACGGTATTTCCCCCCTGGAAAGTCTAATCCTTTGTCCTCTTCCGCATCCCGAAGGACCAAAAGTTTACCTTCTTTATTAATAAAGGCCTTTTGGCCAACATAGATTTTAGTATCCAGTTTATGAATACTCATTGTGCGGACGAGAGGACTCGAACCTCCAACCCTTGCGGGACACGCACCTCAAGCGTGCGCGTATACCAAATTCCGCCACGTCCGCATCTCACTACGTTCGATGTAAACTTTCTTGGCTTTAGCTAGTTTACACTGAGCGAAGCGCAGTGTGCCGAAGAGAGGATTTGAACCTCCACGAGCGTGTGCTCACAGCGCTCTGAACGCTGCGCGTCTGCCAGTTCCGCCACTTCGGCATCTCACTACGTTCGATGTAAACTCACCTAGTACAAGCACTTCGGCGCAAAAGAATTTTCTAATTCTCGAAGAGTAATTATATCAGGAAATGTAGATGCAAACGAGTAACCTGATATCATATCTAAACTCATTTGATTAGACTCTGCAAATTTGTTAGAATCGAAAATTGCGCGGGTGTAGTTTAGTGGTAAAACGTCCGCTTGCCAAGTGGAAGAGCGTGGGTTCGATCCCCATCACCCGCTCAAAAAATAACTTTTCTGTCCCCAAAACTGTCCCTATTTAAATGACAAGGCGAAAACCAAAAAGATCGTCTCTCTCGTTTGACTTCTATCCAGCTCTCGTGCGATATTGGGAATACAAACGCATGTTCAAAAAACTTGCCCTGGCCTCGTTATGGTTTTTCACGGTACCCTTAGTTCTTCTCTCCACCTTATTTCTATTTCGACATAATAAAATTAGCGCAAATTCTGCAAATCTTGCTCAAAATGTAAACATCCCTAGTGGCATACAACTTCAGACAAACGAGATAAATGGTCAGGTTCTTGGGGCAGAAGTTACAGATCTGCGAATTTATATAGTCTCCAATTTTCTCAAAAATACTCCTCTTGAGGATTACTCTGAACACATAGTCCAAACCTCCGACAAGTATGACTTAGATTATCGTTTAATACCGGCAATTGCTATGAAAGAATCAGGCGGTGGTGTCGCCGCTAGAAACGGTAGCTATAACGCATGGGGATTCGAAAACGGCAGAACAAATTTTAACTCCTGGGATCAAGCAATAAGTAGTGTTGCCAAAACTCTAAAAGAAAAATACGTAGACAAAGGCCTGGTTACACCAGAACAAATTATGCCTGTTTATGCACCTCCACAGATTTTTACAGGAGGTAAATGGGCAAAGGACATAAACTTCTTCTTTAGCCAGCTTGAGAGCCTCTGAGCCGGTCAGTTGTCAGTTATTAGTTATCAGCAGTAAAATTCATTAGTGGATCTAAAACTCTTTTTTGCTGTTTTTGTTGGTAAATTAATCTCTTTTTTAATCAAATCAACGGGTGGCGGCGCAACCGCAGCACCTGGATTATATGCTTTAAAGATTGACCCCAATCTTATTCAAAAGCTTTCAAGAAAAATTCCGAACGGCTCAATCTTAATTTCTGGGACTAATGGAAAAACTACAACATCACGTCTTGCCTTTGACATTTTATCGTCAAAGTACAAAATTATTCATAATCGTCAAGGATCTAACCTGTTAAGAGGAATCGCTTCTACCCTGATAAAACACTCTTCTTTAAATGGCAGTATCAATGCCCGAACAGCAATCTGGGAAGTTGATGAAGCAGTCTTGCCTCAAGCTTTAGAAGTTACTGCCGCAAAACATATAGTACTTTTGAACCTATTTAGAGATCAATTAGACAGGTATGGCGAAGTTGACTCCATAAGGAATAAGTGGCAAAAAGCCTTAAAAAGATTGCCGCAAAGCTCGACTTTGATTCTGAACGCAGACGACCCCGGAATTAGCATATTAAAGAACTATTTTAAGGGCAAAACTATTTTTTTTGGAGTTAGCGATGATAAAACAGACTTACCTAAGGTTGATGAAGTAGGAGACATCACTCACTGTCTAAACTGTGGTTCTTCCCTGATTTTTAAAACTACACTTTCTGCACACCTTGGAAAATACTTTTGCTCAAAATGTAGTTTCAAAAGACCAAACCCCCAAATATCCGCAAGCAAACTGAAATTTAAATCAGATTTTTCTACAAAACTTTATTTATCTATAGATGATAAACGATCAACCATACACTATTCACTTCCCGGTCTTTACAACGTCTACAACGTCCTTGCAGCTACAGCTTTAGGCAATAGTCTCAAGGTTAATTCAAGTAATATATTAAGTACAATTAAGAATTTCTCGGCAGCTTTTGGCAGGTTTCAAAAGATCGAAATTAATGATAAAAACATTTTTATTTTTCTTATTAAAAACCCAACGGGTGCCAATGAGGTATTAAGAGCCATATCCATTCTGCCAAGATTCCACTTACTCGCAGCTCTTAATGACAATTTCGCAGACGGCAAAGATGTTTCGTGGATTTGGGATACAAACTGGGAAATACTAAAAAATAAAACCAAAAACGTTTGGGTAGGCGGCACCAGAAGATGGGACTTGGCAATAAGACTCAAATACGCAGGCATAAGGTTGAGTAAAAAGAATATATATAAGGAAGGAATTTACTCAATTAAGGCTAGTTTAGCTCAACTGAACAACAAAGATACTCTCGTAATTCTACCCACTTATACAGCACTTCTAACGCTCCAAAAATCTTTAACCTCAATGGAAAAAGGTATAACCAAATGGCAAAACCAATAATACTTAATATCTGCCATCTCTACCCCAACTTAATGGATACCTATGGGGACAAAGGAAATATCCTAACAATTCAGAGAAGGTGCGAGTGGAGAGGAATCAAAACTATTCTTTCGCAAGTATCCATAAATGACTCCCTAACCTCTGACGATTTTGATATATATTTCTTCGGCGGGGGACAAGACAGACAACAAATTATCGTTGGTGAGGATTTACAAAAAAAGGCAAAGGGGATAAAAAAATCAATCGAAAATGGAGCAGTTTTGTTGTCTATATGTGGCGGATATCAGCTTCTGCAAAATTATTTCAAGACATTAGAAGGAAAAGAAATTAAAGGCACTGGACTATTTGATGCTCATACTCTTGGCTCAAAAGATCGGATGATTCAAAACTTAATGATTGAAATTGACACTGACTTGCAATCAGAAATCAAAAATGTGTATCCGTCTACAAACTACAAACTACAAACTACAAACTTAATAGGTTTTGAGAACCACTCAGGCAAGACCTATTTAGGCAAAAAAACTCAACCGCTCGGTCAAGTTGTCATTGGGAGTGGGAACAACGGAGACGACAAAACAGAAGGCGCAATTTATAAGAATGCCTTTGGTTGTTATCTTCATGGATCACTCCTACCAAAAAACCCACATTTTGCAGATTTTCTCATCGCCAAAGCGTTAGAAAGGCGTCACGGAAAAGTTAATTTAAAACCGCTTGATGACACAATAGAGTGGATGGCTCACGAATCAGCGGTTAAAAAATCTCGATCTTAAACCTAAAATCTGCTAGAATTTACTAGATTTGCCGAGGTGGCGGAACTGGCAGACGCGCACGGTTTAGGACCGTGTACCGCAAGGTGTGGAGGTTCGAGTCCTCTCCTCGGCACAATTTCCAGATGAAAATCAAATTTTTAGGAACTTCTGCTGGCTGGCCATTACCGAGACTCGGATGTAATTGTGAGATTTGTTCATCAGACGATCCGAAAGACACAAGAACAAGAACTCAGCTGCTTGTTAACGAATCAATACTAATTGATGCCGGCCCGGACACCTATCACCACTTTAAAAAAATTGACTCTAGAAAAATTAAGGCAATTCTTGTTTCCCATGAACACCCGGATCACATTCTTGGCTTCTGGGACTTAACGCATATTTACAATGGTTACAAGCCAATTGACGTCTACACAACTTTACCGGTTCTTTCAGGAATCAGAAAATATATCGGAATCCACGGTCAACACCTAAAAATCCACGTCGTCAAACCCAACGAACCTTTCGTTATCGACAATATCAAAGTAGAATATTTCCCCGTAATTCACGGTAAAACACCGACTTTTGGCATAAAGCTAAAAGAGAGTAAAATCTTTATTTACATCACCGACTTTAATAGAATTCTCCCTTCTCAAGAAAAGGTAATAAAACATGCAGATTACTGGGCTATTGACGGTTCGACTTTAGGCAAACTTGGACAAGGGCCTGGACACGTTTCAATTAACGACGGGATACAGCTTGCGAAAGATTTAAAGGTTAAAACAACTTACTTTATACATATCGGTCATAAAACTGGCACTCATCAATATTTAGAGAATTATCTAAGAGAAAATGCTAATTCCAAATTCCACATAGCTTACGATTCACAAGAACTTATAGTTTAGTCAAAACTTTTGACTTTAGCCTCAAAAAAGCGTAAAATAATACCAATGAAAAGTGCTAATGTAGCTAGCACATTTAAGCAAGTTGCCGCTGAACCATTTGAAGCCCTGCGATCTCAATTTGCCAAACCAATAGGGGAAGAGGCCATCCGCGAATTAGGTGGATTCTTCGGACATACACCTAGCGCAAAACCAAAAGAAATAGCTAGTGAAGATCTCAAAAGAGCTCGAGAGAAACAAGATCTTGACCAAATGGACTCACTAGACAAAGAAGACTCCCAAAAAAAAGCCCAAACATTTACTATCAAAATTCAAGAAGAATACCGCGTGCAGGAAATAAAAAACTCCACTGAGCAAAAAGAGCTGGAAAGGCAATTCGTGGAACTAAAAGAAGAAGTTTCCAAACTCGCAAAAACATCTGGAATTAACACCAAGGCCCACCTAGAAACTCAGCCAAGTAAAATAGGCATTTTAGATATCAAAAGATTAAAATCAATAGTTAAACAACTAACGCTGAAGGTAGAAGAATCCAAAAGCGCCCAAGAGCTTGTTTCCCAAAGAACTAACGCCAAAAAAACAACTGGCATGCTTGCGTGGGTTAACGGTAAACAAATGAAAGTTCATGAACAAGGCACCTTACAACTACAAGGGTAAAATATCCTGAGCGAGTCGAAGAACACTCTCTAACTTCAAGGATAACCTTGAACATTGTCTAATAGTTCCAATACAATAAAATTAAATGCTCTCCGCAAAACGTTACCACATAATCTGCGACCTCAAAAGCTGCAACGAAAAGATAAACGCTAAAGAAGCCCTTAGAGAATTCTTGGAAAATTTGGCAAAAATAATAGATATGTCGATCCTCGAAGGTCCAATAATAGCTGAGGGTTTACCAGAAAATCCGGGATTGACTGCACTGATGATAGTTGATTTTTCTCATGTTTCAATCCATACCTTTAGCAATTACAATGAAGCGCTTATTGATATCTTTTCTTGCAAAGAATATAACAAGACTCTTGCATCAAATTACTGTCTTGAGTTTTTTGGAGTTTCTAAAGAAAACAGCAGAATTAAGGAAGTATGGTGGGGTTAACCTAGCTTCCGCTCAATATTTTTGTTAAAATCTGTTCTACCTAAATTGGGAATTCGTAGCTCAGTTGGCTATCGGCTCTGAAAGCCTCGGGTCTTCGATTCCGAAGTCGCTCTCAGACTCGAGAAGCTCAATGAGTTAGATCTGCCCACCAAGCCCTGGACTCGTAGCTCAGCTGGTTAGAGCGTCACATTGACATTGTGAAGGCCAGAGGTTCAAGTCCTCTCGAGTCCACACAGTTGGCATGTCAGGCGGGGAGTCACGTTGACATCATGAGGGTCACAGGCCGAAGGTCCTAAGTTCATTGAAGGGTTCAAATCCTGTCGAATCCACGCAACAAGTGTTATTATGAACATAGAAATGGGTGAGAACAAATCAGAACTTTCAGAATCACAGCGCACTGGAGAACCCAGAGTTCGCATCCAGACGATACGAGTCGGTCACGACGGTCAAATCGAAAAAAGTTCAGCGACTTTAAACGATCAAAGTGAACTTGTTGACAAAGGTGAACCTCTCTCACTACTGGATCAGCAGTTGGCAGAAGTTGTTATGTTCGGAAAAGTAATTACACAGACACAGGAACCTCCAAGAAAACGGAAAAATGGCCGAGGAAAATAACCTCTCGCAAAATCAAAAAATAGTTGAAAAATACTACATCGAGGTTAATCCTTCAGGCTTCAGAAAATTTCTTCATGGACTCATCGGTGGGTTAGGTTGGGGAGTCGGTATTACACTCGGTACTTCTTTGTTCTTACTAGCTATAGGATATCTTGTTTCTCAAATTGATTTTGTACCAATTCTTGGCCAATTCCTTTCGGATGTTGTAAAATCCGCCTCAACTAACCTCAAATGACCATAAAGCTTAAAGACCATCGCGAGATTGGTCGTGAACTGGATTTATTCTCGTTTCACGAATACGCACCAGGTGCAATTTTCTGGCATTCCAAAGGCTGGGTCATTTACAGAGTTTTGCAAGAGTTTTTGAGAGATGTAACTTTAAACCAAGGTTATTTAGAAATCTCTACTCCAGCTCTAGTAAAAAGTAAGCTTTTCCAAAAATCAGGCCATTGGGAACACTTTAGGGAAAATATGTTCAACTTTAAAGTCGAAAACGAAAGCTATTCCCTTAAACCAATGAACTGTCCCGAATCTACTTTAATCTTTAGCGCAAAAACTAGAAGCTACAGCGACCTTCCGATAAAACTTTCTGAGTACGGCATTTTGCATCGAAACGAACTATCCGGAGTTCTTGGTGGAGCATTCAGGGTTAGACAATTCACTATAGACGATGCCCACCTTTTTGTGAGACCGGATCAAATTGAAGAAGAAATAAATAAACTCTTAAAACTAGTAGTTGAGGTCTACAAATCACTTGGTTTCAAACCTAAGCTCTACCTTTCAACCAAGCCGGACAAAGCATTAGGCGATGCTAAAGCCTGGAAAGTCGCCGAGAAAGACCTGGAAAAAGCCTTAAAAAATGCAAAGGTGAACTACGGGGTGAAGCCCAAAGACGGAGCTTTTTATGGCCCAAAAATAGACATTCACATCGACGATTCTCAAGGCAGAGACTGGCAACTTGCCACAATTCAATTAGACTTCCAGATTCCTCAAAGAATGGAGATTTCTTATGTCGACAAAGATGGCAGCAAAAAAAGGCCGGTTATGATTCACCGAGGTATAACAGGCTCCCTCGAGCGTTTCATCGGAATTCTAACCGAGCATTTTCAAGGAGCATTTCCTACCTGGCTCTCTCCAATCCAAGCAATAGTCCTACCCATTTCGGACAAATTCCTCCCATATGCTCAACAAGCCCAAGAAAATCTTAAATCAGCTAGTATGAGAGTAGAAGTTGACAAAAGAAACGAAACTTTGCAGGCAAAAATCCGTGATGCAACATTGCAAAAAATTCCATATATTTTAGTCGTAGGCGCAAAAGAAGAACAATCCGATAGCGTGGCAGTTCGAACTCGTGAAGGCAAAGATTTAGGAGTTATGACCATCAAAAAGGCGCAATCCAGAATTGCAACCGATATTGATAACAAATCCTAAAACATGATACTATTTTGCCTGTCGACAAAAAATTTAGGAGGCTAAAAGTAAAGAAATTTTATAAATTAAATCATCAAATAGCTTATCCAGAAGTTAGAGTAATCGACGAAAAGGGCACCCAGGTTGGCATAATGCCAGCTTCAGAAGCAATCAAGAAAGCACAGGAGCTCGAGCTTGATTTAGTAGAAATTTCAGAAAACGCCAAACCTCCGGTCGTTAAGATAATAGAATTTAAAAAATTCAAATATCTTGAACAAAGAAAAGAAAAAGAAGCCAAAAAACATGCCAAGCAAACAGAACTTAAAGAAGTACGTTTTTCGCCCTTTATCGGAGAACACGACTTACAAACTGCGCTTGATAAGGCTAAGCGCTTTATAAAAGAGGGCGATCTTGTTAAAATAAGCATTCGTTTCAAGGGCAGGCAAATGGCCCACACAGAATTTGGACCAAAATTGCTTTCCCGAATACTTGAAAATCTTAAAGGCATAGCCGAAAAAGACAGACCAGAAAAATTTGAGGGCAGACAATTAGTAACCATAGTACGCCCAGCAAAAGGTACAGTTAAATCCAACTAAAATGAAGCAAAAAACTAAAAAAGCTGCTGCTAAAAGATTTAAGATAACCAAAAAAGGCAAAATTATAAGAATGCGCCAAATGGCAGGTCATCTTAAGCTGAATAAAAGCAAAAGCGCTAAAAGTCGGTATAAAAGAATAGGATTCGTTTCCAAGCCTGAAAAAAAGAAAATAGAAGGGCTTTTACCTTATGCGAGTTAAAAGAGGTGTAACTGCAAGTAAGCGCCATAAGAAAACTCTCGTCTTAGCCAAGGGTTATAGGGGCGGACGTTCTAAATTAATAAAGGAGGCGAAGCAAGCAACAATTCACGCCGGTGCCGATGCTTATCGCGGCCGAAAAGAAAAAAAGCGCCAAATGCGCTCACTTTGGATAATACGCATAAACGCAGCCTTAAAAAACAACAATATTTCTTACAGTCAATTTACAGGCATTCTTAAAAAGAAAAACATTATTATCGACAGGAAAATTCTTGCTCAAATTGCCCTAGAGGATCCCGACTCTTTCTCTAGGTTAGTTAAAAAAATAATTTAACTGCTTCCTCTTGACAACATACTTTTCACTTGCTATAAGGTTGATCGCCTCTCGTTCTTGAAGTTAATTTTAAGTCCGAGAGGTTTTTTGTGGTCTTTTAATATTTACTTCTATATAATTTAATTTCGACAATGAATAATAAAATCCAAAAAGTTGCAGAAGAGGCAAAAACCAACATATCAAATTGTCAAACACAACAAGATATCGATCTTGTTTATTTAGAGGTTTTTGGTAAAAACGGAACTTTTACCAATCTAATTAAAGAAATTTCAAAAATAAGAAAATCTGATAGGCCAAAATTTGGTCAATTAATAAATGCTGCTAAAAAAACTCTTGACGGAATACTCAAAGAAAAGCAGGCATCACTCAAGTTACAAAAAGAACGAAAATTTATAGACGTTACCGCTCCAGGTAAAAAAAGAGAGCTGGGTCATCTACATCTTGTTTCTCAAGCAATTGAAGAAATCGTCTCAATTTTCAGTCAACTGGGATTTCAACCTGCTAGCTATCCAGAAATTGATTGGGATTGGTATGCTTTTGAATCCTTAAATATGCCCAAAAATCATCCGGCTCGAGATGATTGGGAAACTTTTTTTATAAAAGGGGAGCCAAAATCTAAACTGGGTAACCAAGTTCTAACACCTCATACATCAAATGGCCAAGTCCGTGAGATGGAAAAAATCAAAAAACCTCCAATTAGGATGCTTAACATTGCCCGCTGCTATAGAAGACAAATTGATATTTCGCACACTCCAATGTTTCACCAGTTTGAGGGTCTTCTAGTCGATAAAAATGTCTCAATCGCTGATCTTAAAGGCACCTTTGATTATTTCACTACTAGATTCTTTGGCCCAAAAAGAGTAACCCGACTGCGTCCTCACCATTTTAGATTTACCGAACCCTCATTTGAAGTTGACGTAACCTGCTCTATTTGCAAAGGACGTGGCTGCAGACTCTGTAAAGACGGCTGGCTTGAACTTGGAGGCGCCGGTATGGTTCATCCAAAAGTTTTGGCAGCCGGCAAAATCGACCATAATAAATATTCCGGCTTTGCATTCGGTTGGGGAGTCGAAAGAACTATCGCAATGAGGACGGATCTTGATGATATCCGCCTACTTTATCAAAACGATATCCGTTTTTTGAAACAATTCTAATGAACATTAAATTTCCCGTTTCCTGGTTAAGAGAGTATTTGAAAACCGACCTTGCAGCAAAAACCCTGGCGAATCACCTTTCGCTTTCCGGCCCTTCAGTTGAAAGAATTACAAAACATAAGGAAGATTTTATCTTTGATGTAGAAGTAACTAGCAACCGGCCTGACGCAGCCTCGGTTTTCGGTGTTGCCCGTGAAGCAAACGCAATTCTTGCCTACAGAAACGAGCAGGCAAAATTAATTGAACCTAAAGGTTTAAATCTCATACTGGAACCCGATATAAGCAAGCGTTTAAAACTGGATGTCGTTATTAAAAACAAATCGTTATGTTCTCGTTTCACAGCCATCGTAATGGACAACGTAACAATTAAACCTTCACCTGCAATTATCCGAAACAGACTAGAAGCGGCCGGCACTAGATCAATCAACAATATTGTAGACATTAGTAATTACTTAATGCTTGAGCTAGGCCAACCTATGCACACCTTTGATTATGACAAGGTCAAAAATGCAAAAATGATTTTGCGCGAATCCGAAGAAGGAGAAAAGATAGTCACTCTCGATAATCAAACCAGAAAACTACCAAAAGGAGCAATAGTAATTGAAGATCAGAAAAGATTAATTGACCTTTGCGGCATAATGGGCGGCGCAAACTCCCAAATTTCAAATCGCACCAAAAGGGTAATTCTTTTCGTCCAAGCCTACAATCAGCTTGCCATCAGAAAAACTACTCAAGCACTGTCTTTTCGAACCGAAGCGGCTTCTCGTTTTGAAAAGGGTGTTGACACTGAGTTTATTCCGCAAGCACTCTCAAGAGCAGTTTATCTTGCCAAAAAAACATCTGGCGCCAAAATTGCCTCTGAATTAATTGACATTTACACTGGAAAGAGAAAAACGAAGCAGATCTCCCTGGAGCTTAATAAGCTAAAATCATATCTTAACACTGATATTTATCCTGGCTCCGCACTAAAAATTCTAAAACTCTTAGGTTTCACAGCCAATACGTCAAGTTCCAAAATAACTGCAACAGCACCATCTTGGAGGGCAGAAGACATTGAGGACGATGTCGATCTTATCGAAGAAGTCGCAAGAATCTATGGTTACCACAATCTTGAATCAAAACTACCCGAAGGCCCCATCCCCGAAAAATCTAATGATGAGCTTAAAAAAACAATCAACCTTAAAGAATCATTAAAATTCCAAGGCTTAACAGAAGTAATGACCTATTCAATAATTTCAAAAGACCTACTCAACTTAGCCCAAATAAAAGAAAAAGGTATGGTTGAACTTTCAAATCCCTTAACCGAAGAATGGCAATTTATGCGCCCGACACTACTAATTTCCCTTGCACAAGTGATAGGGAAAAATCAAAATTTGAAATCCGATCTTAAAATTTTTGAGATTGCCAAAACGTATTTAAAAAACCCCAATGAATTGCCAAAACAAGATTTAATGCTCTCGGTCTGTTTACAAAACAGTAACTTTTACGAAATTAAAGGGCTTATCGAACAAATGTTCCAAACCCAAAACAAAGAAGCTAAATGGCAAAAGTTATCGGAAAATCATCGACTATTCGAAAAAGACGAAACTGCAGAAATAACTATCGATAGACAAAAAATCGGCACTGTTGGCATACTAAGTTCAAAAACAACTGATTATTTCGACATAAAAGGGAAAATATCGGCTGCCGAGATCAACTTGTCGAATGTCTACGATCTACCGTCTTCCGCTAAAACTTACAAGCCCATACCTAAATATCCACCAATTATCGAGGATATTTCTGCAATTTTTTCTAACTCCACACCCCTTGAGGGTATCATTTCTGCAGTTAGAAAAGCCGGATCACCACTCGTTAGAAATATAGAAGTGATTGACATTTTTGAAGATGAAAAACTTGGAGTAAATAAAAAATCCGTAACTTTACGACTAACTTATCAAAGATCCGACAGAACTCCAATCCAAGAAGAAGTCAATGAAACTCGAAATAATATCTCCAAACATCTCGAAAAATCCTTCCTCGCCAAGATCCGTAAATAGCCCTAATCACTCCACGGTTCTCCAACAGAAACCTGTATTTCTTTTTCGTTATCTTTGCCTGCCTCGTTATAAGCTTTAACTTTTACTTTATGTTTGCCCTTATTGGAATTAGAAAAGGTAAAGTTAAATTTATAATTACTTCCACTATCTGTTTTTGTATCCTTAATTGAACCATCTATGAAAAACTCGACTTTTGTAACCTTACGTCCTGTTTCTACATCCACCTCTGTCTCAAAACTAAAGTCAACCTGTTCATGATCATTGGGCTTCTTAATGTAAACCCTAATATCATCCGGATTCTGAGTAGGGGAGTTTAATAACTCTCCTGGTGGTCGATATTTAGGATCGCTTTGTCCTTGTGCCCAAGCGTTAATTCCTTCTTGCCAACGGTTCTTCCCGTCAGTAGAGACCGGATCAAATTCCACAAAAACAAAATACTCCTTACCATCTAAAGTCTTCTGAACTAGGCAGTCCTTGGTCGGCTCGGTTCCTTTTATAAAATATTCACTTCTCTTTGGAAAATCACGACAAGGCAAACCGCCTCCAAAAGCATCAATCTCGATAGCATTAACACTTTCTGGTTTTTCAAATCCAGCTGAACCTACACCTTCAAGCGCTTGGGAAATTACCTTATTCCAAATCGGCGTAGCCCCGGTTACTCCAGAGGCAATTTGCTGGTTCATGGGCGAGTTATCATTATTACCAACCCACACTCCAACCACTCGACTAGTTGTGTAACCTACCGCCCAATTGTCTCTCTTATCGTCTGTTGTTCCAGTTTTTACCGCGACAGTTTTACCAGAAACATTAAGAAACGAGGATGGACCAAAAACAGCGCTTCTTGCGTTATTATCCGAAAGAATATGGGAAATAATAAAAGCACTATCCTTACCAATAACTTCTTTACCTTTCGCTTCACGAACCTCATCCAAAACCTTTCCATTCCTGTCTTCTACTTTAAGAACGGCCAATGGTTCATGATAAGTACCACCAGAAGCTAGGGTGGCATAACCCGTCGTTAATTCTAAAAGCTTAACCTCACCCCCACCCAAAGTTATTGCAAGACCAAATCTTCTAAGGTTTTCGTCCGTAGGTTCAAGAGATTTTATCCCAGCATCGTATGCAGTTCTAAGCATATTTTTAACTCCGACTAAAGCTAGCATCTTAACAGCCGGAATATTTAAGGAATTTCCAAGCGCAAACCTTATTTGCGAAGGACCACGATATTTACCATCGTAGTTAACCGGTTTATAGGGAGGCTGACCCGT
>Ga0247727_10003441_pt1 | contig 34987 bp, 34 predicted proteins | sample WisWelCaveWW1625_FD_202498 | JGI IMG/M metagenome (GOLD analysis project Ga0247727, IMG submission 202498) | Biofilm microbial communities from Wishing Well Cave, Virginia, United States - WW16-25 | ecosystem: Environmental > Aquatic > Deep subsurface > Groundwater > Cave microbial mat | place...
CGTCCTGCGTTTGCGAACACATGAAGAGCAGGCCGAAGCGGGTGGCGTCGGCGCCGTGCTCGGCGATCAGGTCGAGCGGATCAATGCCGGTGCCGAGCGACTTGCTCATCCGCTTGCCTTCCCAATTGAGGATGGTTGGATGAATGAACACGTCGTGAAATGGGACTTCATCACAGAAGTCCAGGCTGCTCATCATCATCCGCGCGACCCACAAATGCAAAATGTCCCGTCCGGTGCTGAGCAGGCTGGTGGGAAAGAACGTCGTCAACTCGGGCGTGGCGTCCGGCCATCCGAGCACGGTCTGCGGCCAGATGCCCGATGAGAACCAGGTGTCGAACACGTCGGGATCCTGCTCCAGGCTTGCGCTGCCGCAATGAGGGCAGGCAACAGGTGGGTCGAGCTGGACGATCCAGGACGAAGGCGATAGCTGGGTGGCTAAGTGGCTGGGTGGCTGCTCAGTCGGGTGTGAGCCACTTAGCAACCCAGCAACCGAGCCACTTGTGCAGTCCCGGCACTCCCACGCCGGAATCCGCTGGCCCCACCACAGTTGCCGCGAGAGGTTCCAGTCGCGCAAGTTGCGGAGCCATTCGAGCGCGATCGGCGTGTAGCGCTCCGGCAGGTAGCGCACGCGGCCGGACTCGATGGCCGCAATCGCCCGCGCCGCCATCGGCTTCATGCTGCAAAACCACTGCTCCAGCGGCAGCGGCTCCAGCACGGAATCGCAACGCGCACAGCGCGGCACTTTCGCTTCGGGATAGTCTTCGACTTTGACGAGATAGCCTTGCGCATCCAGATCGGCCACGACGCGCGCGCGCGCCTCGTAGCGGTCCAGGCCCGCGTAGGCCCCTGCCTCGGCGGTCATCAGCGCATCTTTGCCGATGACAAGTATGAGCGGCAGGCCGTGACGCTGCCCCATGTCGAAGTCGTTGGCGTCGTGGCCGGGGGTGAGTTTGACCGCGCCGGTGCCGAACGCGCGATCCACGTAATCATCGGCGACAATCGGGATCTCACGATTCATCAAGGGCAGCATCACGGTTTTGCCGACCAAGTGCGTATAGCGCTCGTCCTTCGGATTGACCGCGACCCCGGTATCGCCCAGCATGGTTTCGGGACGCGTGGTGGCGACCACAACCCCACCCCCGGCCCCTCCCCGAAACGGGGAGGGGAGATCGTCAGTCACCGCACTCCCCTCCCCGCCTCGGAGAGGGGCCGGGGGTGGGGTCAGCGGATACCGTATGTGATACAGCTTCCCCGGTTGCTCGACCATCGGCGCTTCGAGGTCGCTGAGCGAGGTGCGACACTGCGTGCACCAATTGATAATGCGATAACCGCGATAGATCCACCCCTTGCGATGCCACGCGACGAACACCTGCTCGACCGCGCGCGTGTAGGCGGCGTCCATGGTGAAGCGCGCGCGCGGCCAGGCGTACGAGCATCCGAGCCGGCGCAACTGGCGGATGATGGTCCCGCCGTAGTGCTCCTTCCAATCCCAGGCGCGCTTTAGAAACTCCTCGCGGCCGAGGTCGTGACGCGTGAGGCCTTCGCTGCGCAGCTTCTCCTCCAACTTCGCGTGGACCGCGATGCTGGCGTGGTCGGTGCCGGGGATGCACACCGTGCGACGGCCCAGCATGCGGTTCCAGCGGATCAGCAGGTCCTGCACGCTGTGGTTGAGCGCGTGGCCCATGTGCAGCGATCCGGTCACGTTCGGGGGCGGAATAGTGATGCTGTAAGTGTCGCCGAGGTTCGGACGCGTGTCGCCCGGTTCACCGATCGGCTCGGCGTTGAAGTAGCCGCGCGATTCCCACAACTCGTACCATTTGGCTTCGACGGCCTGGGGATCGTAACGGCTGGGCAGCTTGGTCTCGGGCATTGGGGGCGCGACTCCGGACGGATGACGATGGGGACGCCGCACAAAATGGCACGGAAGTCCGCGCCGTGCCAGCGGCGGGTTGCTATGCCGCGGGCTTCCACGACTTGACCGCCTTTGGTTCGTGCAGCGGAGGTGGTTTGGGGATTGACTTTGCGGCAGCCGACGGCGAAACTGCAGCTTGTCCAGGTGATTGCAATGTCGGCTGAAACTGTACTCGCAACTGAGCAGCTAACTCCACTCGAACGGAAGATGATCCGGCTCGCCAATGAGCGGCGCATCAACGAGTACCTCGACGCTATGTTGAAGCATCCGGAGTACGGCAAATTGATGCGCGTGCTTGCCCAGGAGGAAGGCGCGCCTGAGCATGGAGAGTTCATGCGGCGCCACCGCACCACGGACGGCGCAGGTGGAGGCTGAAGAATTCGCCGTCGTCACCCTGGACGAGATTCTACGCATTCACGACGGCTGGATAGAACGACTCGGCGGCGCCCACGGCATCTGGAACCGCGATGTTTTGCTGTATGCGTTCGACGCGCAGCAGTCACCTTACTACGAAGGCATCTTCGTCAAAGCCGCTAACTTCGGCGGCCGCATCACGAAGGAGCACGCCTTCAACGACGGCAACAAGCGGACGGGCTTCTCCTGCATGAAGCTCTTCCTGAACCTAAACGGGTGGGAATTGCGCTGCTCATCTTCTGAAGCCTACGAAGCCATGAAGCGCCTCGCCCTCGGCACCGGCATCGAAGGCGAGATGACCTACGACGAACTGGCCCAGTGGCTGGAGGCGAACTCGATCGCCGTTTAGCCCGCCGCCGGCTTCCACGTCTTCGCCGCCTGACGATAGCCGGCGAATCCCACCGCGACGATGACGAGGTAGAACGGCACGTAGATGACGGTCCACACCAGCACGGTCGCGGCGATTTTGAGGGCGTCCTTCAGCGCGGAGTAGGCGCTCTTGACTTCGTTCTTGAAGATCCAGCCGGCGACGGGCGCGGGCTTCTTCTTCGTCTTCTCGTGCATCGACACATTGATGGTCGAGTAGGTCGTCTGGCTGCCGAGGAAGCGCAGGCGGCTGACGACGAGCGCGCGTTCGGTCACCGATTGTGCTCCGAACAGATTAGTTGCGCCGGCCCGCCAAAGGGTTCAAGCCTTTTTCTTGCGCGTCGGCAACAGGGCAATTGCCAGGACTTCGTCCATCGTGCGCGCGAAGTGCAGCTTCAGGCCGCGCCGGACGTGGCGTGGAATCTCGACGGTGTCCTTCTCGTTCTCCGCAGGCAGCACGACCTGGGTGATGCCGGCGCGATGCGCGGCCAGGACCTTCTCCTTCACTCCACCGATGGGCAGCACCTTGCCGCGCAGCGTGATCTCGCCGGTCATCGCAACGTCTTTGCGGACCGCGGTTTTGGTGACCGCGGAGACGAGCGCGGTAGCCATGGCAATGCCCGCACTGGGTCCATCCTTGGGGACGGCGCCGCTCGGCACGTGAATGTGAATGTCACAGCTGTCGAAGAAGTTGCCCTTCTTCACTTCCGGCACTCCCGATTCGGCGGCGCGGCGCCGCGTATAACTCAAGGCGGCTTGCGCGGATTCCTGCATGGTGTCGCCCAACTGCCCGGTGAGGGTGAGCTTGCCTTTGCCCGGCACGATGCCAACTTCGATGCTGAGCACATCGCCGCCGGCGAAGTTGACTGCCAATCCGGTCGCCACGCCGATCTCGTCGCGTTCTTCCGCCATGCCGTAATGGAACTTGCTCGGGCCAAGATACCCGGGCAACGAGCGCGGCGTCACGCGCGCCTGGCCCCGCTTGCCGCTGGCGACGCGCTTGGCAATCTTGCGGCAGATGGAAGCAATCTCGCGTTCGAGATTCCGCACCCCGGCTTCCCGCGTGTACTCGCGCACCAACCCCCGCACCGCGCTGTCCTGAAAGTCCACATGCCGCGGCTTGAGTCCGTGCTCCTTGATTTGTTTGGGGACCAGGTACTGGCGACCGATCGCCAGCTTCTCTTCTTCGATGTAACCGGGGAAATCGATCACTTCCATGCGGTCGCGCAGCGCGTGCGGCATCGGCTCCACCAGGTTGCCGGTGGCGATAAAGAACACGTCGGACAGGTCGAAGGTCACTTCAAGATAGTGGTCGCCAAATGCGCTGTTCTGTTCGGGATCCAACGCCTCCAGCAGCGCCGAGGAAGGATCACCACGGAAGTCCATGCCTAACTTGTCGATCTCGTCGAGCATGAACACCGGGTTGCGCACCCCCACCCGACGCAGCGTTTGCAGGATGCGGCCCGGCATCGATCCGATATACGTGCGCCGGTGGCCACGAATCTCGGCCTCGTCGCGCACGCCACCTAACGACAACCGAATAAATTTGCGATCCATCGACTGCGCGATGCTTTTGCCGATGCTGGTTTTGCCCACACCCGGCGGGCCGATGAAGCAAAGGATCGCGCCCTTGGCCTGCGGCGCCAACTTGCGCACCGCCAGGAATTCGAGCACGCGTTCCTTCGCCTTCTCCAGCCCGTAATGTTCGGATTGCAAGATGCGCTCGGCGCGCCGCAAGTCGAGCCGGTCCTTCGTCTTCTTGTTCCAGGGCAGTTCCACCAGCCAGTCGAGGTAGGTGCGGATCACGGTACTCTCGGGCGCGACCGGCGGCATCTTTTCCAGCCGCTCCAGTTCTTTGGTTGCCTTCTCCTGCGCCTCTTCCGTCATCTCCGCGGCTTTCACGCGTGCGCGGTACTGGTCGAGTTCTTGCTGAAACGGATCGCGCTCGCCCAGTCGCTCTTGAATCTGCTTCATCTTTTCACGCAGGAAGTAGTCGCGCTGCGAGTCGCTAACCTCCTCGCGCACCTTCGATTCGATCTCGCGATCGAGTTCGAGAATCTTGATCTCGCGGCCCTGGATCAGGCTCAGCTTGGCCAGTCGTTCACTCGGCGAGAGCGTGGCGAGCAACTCCTGCTTCTCGTCCAAGCGCACATCGATGAACGCGGCAATGAGATCGGCCAGCTTCCCGGGATCGGTCAACTGGTTGGCGGTGAGCACGGTTTCGGGCGGCACCTTCTGACTCAAGGCCGCCACCTGTTCGTATTGCCGCACGTTGTGGCGCATGAAGGCCTCGACCTGCTCGCCTTCCTCCACCACTTCGCGCAGCACCTCCACGCGTACCCGCAAGTAGGGCTTGGTGTGAACCACTTCGCACACCCGCACGCGCCGGCGTCCGTCGACGACGATGCGGACATTGCCATCGGGCATTCGCATGAGCTGCTGAACTTCCACCGCGCAACCGACGGGATAGAGGTCTTCGAGCTCCGGCTCATCGACCTCGGTGCGCTGCGCCACCACCAGCAGCTCGCGGTCTTCGGCTTGCGCCGCCTCGATCGCCTTAAGCGACGCTTCCCGCCCCACGAACAGCGGCACGTTCATGAACGGGAAGATGACCAACTCGCGCAGCGGCAGCACGGGCAGAAACAACAGCTTGGCTTTATGATTCATCGTGGGACTGGCAGGTTGGCGCGCGCGCAGGAGCCTGAAACTTTCCAATAATTTGACAGCCATCGCCTGTCTTTGGTAGAATGTTTCATCCCCGCAGTTTCGCAGCCTGATAAGGAAGCGGTGGAGCGCGTCACTTCAACCGATTGACTTCTTCCGAGGCCATCGGCGGAACCCGCAGGAGCCAAGTCATGGACAGTGAGCCGACCATCGAAGAACTGACCCGCGCGTGGGTTCAGCATTGGCAGGCGCACGGGTTGATGCCGGAACCAGAGCCGGGCAAACTGCTGGTGTGGGTCGAAGCCTTTCGCATTGAGATGCCCAAGATCGAAGACGAGAAGATCGTGGGCCGCGAGCTGTATTACTCGGCTCGGCGGGGCGAAACGAAGTACCGGATCGGCCAGCCGTTTGCGGAAGAGAATACCGTGGTGTTCGCAGGGCCTCTGTGCATGTTTCCTTCTCGCGACGAGGTGGGGTATTGCGGTAGCGCAGTGGCGCTGCTGGTCGACCGCGAAGCGGTGCGGATGTGCCCGACGCGCTTCCAGACCGGCGTGCTGTTCTGCGCCGATCGCGGTGTGGCGGTGGCCGGCTATCGCGGCGAACGTGTGCGGGATTCGGAAATCCAGTTGCACCGGCAAGATGGGGTCGACGTAATGGCCTGGTTGAGCGACCCGACCGCAATGATGGGCTGGGATTGGGCCGAAGCGCCGGAGGTAGCCTTGCCGAATCTGCCGGCGCCACCCGAACGGGACCCCTGCCGACCTCCGCGCCGCGGGCCTCGCTTCTTCCTGCGGCGCGACCTGCTGGGCTGGCAGGCGATCGGTCGGCTACCTGAGGGCCGACCCGGCCAGGTGCTGGTGTGGCTGGGAGTGGAACGCCTGGGTCCCAGCAAGGGACGCACTTCGGAATATCGGGAAGATGGGCGACGCTACTGGTTGCACCAACCGTATTCCTATGCGAAGTGTGAGGTGTCCACCACACCGGCCGACGCGTTGTCCCGTTGTTTTGAATCACAGGACGATCGGTGCCTCCTGCTGGCGATCCTGGCGGAGGACACCTGGCTGGAAACCGGCGGCAACCGCTGGGAGCGCGACGAACTCTTCGCGATGCGGGGGACGCCGGTCGCCTGTTACGAGGTGGTGCGCGCCGAGGGCGATGGTTATGCCTATCGGTGGATCGAAGGCGAAGACGCGTTTCGGTGGTGTCCATGAAGCCGTTCTGTTTGGGCAAAGATGCCGACGCGCGTGGCGCCTACACGCGGGAGCTGCTGGCCTACTGGCAAGCGCACGGCCTGGCGCCGAACGTGGAGGGGCACCCGCTGCTCTGGATGCAGGCCAGGCGTTACGAATATCAGGTCTTCCATCAAGAACGGCACTACGGGAGCTTTTCCCTCTATGTGGCGCCACACGATCCTTGGGCGCAGTATCAGGTGGGATGGCCGTATCGCGGCCAGCCGAACTGCGCATTGCACGTCAGTCCGCGCGGGGTCTTGCGCAGTTACTGGGCGACCGGAGAGCCCACGCATATGCTGGCGGTGCGGGCCGATCCCGAGTGCCTGCTCGCGCCTCTCACCGGCGAGCGCACGGGATCGATCCTGTGCGCGGCGCGCGGCGTGCCGATCGCCGCGTACGAAATCCACCATGGCCACGGCTGGACTCATCACTTTGAACTGGTCGATGGCCCCGAGGTGCTGACGAGTTTGACCAATGTCTGGGCAGATGAAGACTACGAACACGATTCATTGAGATACGAGAGAGAAGGCCACTGGGAATTGGAGCGTCGTCATCGCGCCTTCCGCCTCGCGCTGTGGGGGCACACAGCGCGGGATCCTGCGTTCCACGGAAAGTCCGTCCAGGAATGGCAGCAGCGCGGGCTGTTGCCTGAGGTGGAACCGAACCGTTTTCTGGTCTGGAAGCACGTCAAACTCCTGGAAACCACCGAGCCGACCGTAGCGAGTGAGAACGCACTTCCGACGTATCAGGGCATGGGCACTGGGAAGTATGTGCTGAATGAAACTTACTTCTATCCCAATGCGATGGTCTGCGCGGGGCCGGCCGGCCCCATGAAAGAGTATCTGCACCAGGACGGTGCGCAGGGTCTAGTGCTCGCCATTCTCGCCGACCGTGATTACTTTCTGGCCGTGCCCGACCGCAAGGGCGTCTTCTATGCCTTCCAGGGGACGCCGATCGCCGTGTACCAGGGTACGCGCCTCAGCGCCGAAGAATTCGAATATCAGCATCTCGATGGCGTGGACGCAATGAAGTACGTCCAGTAGAAATGGTGTGCGGGTAGGTGGGTGTGCAGGTAGGCCAGAAGCTACGCCGTCTGTATCTGGCGTTCTTCGGCGGGGTCGGTCATGACCATTTCGGGGGCGAGGCGGTCGCGCACGGTTTCGGGATGGATCACGACCTGGGCCACTCCTTCGAGCGAAGGCAGGTCGTACATCAAATCGAGCAGAATCTCCTCGACGATGGTGCGCAGGGCGCGGGCGCCGGTCGCGCGCTTCTCGGCTTCTTCGGCCAAGGCGACCAGGGCTTCGTTCTCGAAGATCAACTCCACGCCGTCGGCGGCCAGCATTTTGCGGAACTGCTTGGTGAGCGCGTTACGTGGCTCCACCAGCACCCGCACCAAAGCCTCGCGGTCGAGCGGGTCCAGTGAGGCGACAATCGGCAACCGCCCGATGAACTCAGGAATGAAGCCGTGTTTCATCAGGTCGTCGGGCAGCACACTGGCGAACAATTCTCCCGTTTTGCGCTCCTTTTTGCTCTCGATGGTCGCGCGAAAACCCATAGTGCAGTCTTTGATGCGAGCTTCGATAATGCGGTCGAGTCCCTCGAATGCGCCGCCGCAGATGAACAGAATGCCGGAGGTGTCGATCTGGATGTATTCCTGCTGCGGATGCTTGCGTCCGCCTTGCGGCGGCACGGAGGCGATGGTGCCTTCGAGGATCTTGAGCAGCGCTTGCTGCACGCCTTCGCCGGAGACATCGCGGGTGATGGAGGGATTATCCGACTTGCGGGAAATCTTGTCGATCTCGTCGATATACACGATTCCGCGCGAAGCCGCCTCGGCATCCATCTCGGCCGCCTGGAGCAACTTCAGCAGGATATTCTCGACGTCTTCGCCGACGTAGCCGGCTTCGGTGAGCGTGGTGGCGTCGGCGATGGTGAACGGCACATTGAGCATGCGCGCCAGGGTTTTGGCCAATAACGTCTTGCCCGAACCCGTGGGGCCGATCAGCAGGATGTTGCTCTTCTCGATCTCGACATCATCCGCCATGCTGCCCATGGCGATGCGTTTGTAATGATTGTAAACCCCCACCGACAGGATGCGCTTGGCGCGCTCCTGGCCGACGACGTACTGGTGCAGGAAATCGTAGATCTGCCGCGGCTTGGGGATCTGGTTGAGCCGCTTCTGTTGGTCTTCGGAAAGGTAGCTGTCGCGCCCGATAATCTCGTTGCAGAGATCGACACATTCCACGCAGATATAAACCCCGGGCCCGGCGATGAGATTGGCGACCTGCTCCCGCCGCTTGCCGCAAAACGAACAGCGGAGGTCTTCGCGCCGATCATCGAACAACGACATGCCGGACTCCCCTCAACCAGATGTCCGTACAGATTGCATCAGCGCGCGGCCTTCGTCAGCACCTGATCGATCAGCCCGTACTCTTTCGCTTCCGCTGCCGACATGAAGAAGTCGCGCTCGGTATCGGCCCCGATGCGCTCGGCGGGCTGCCCGGTGTGATGGGCGAGGATCTCATTCAAGTTCTGCTTGAGCTGCAAAATCTCTTTCGCCTGAATCTCGATATCGGTGGCCTGGCCGCGCGCGCCGCCGAGCGGCTGATGAATCATGATGCGCGAGTAGGGCAACGCATAGCGCTTGCCTTTGGCGCCGGCCGCCAGAATGACCGCGCCGCCGCTGGCCGCCATCCCCATGCAAATGGTGGCGACGTCGCACTTCACGGTTTGCATCGTGTCGTAAATGGCGAGCGCCGCCGACGCCGACCCGCCGGGCGAGTTGATGTACAACTCGACGTCTTTGTCCGGGTCTTCCTTCTCCAGAAACAACAACTGCGCGATGATGGTGTTGGCCATCGCATCGAAGATCTCGTCGCCCAGAAAGACGATGCGATCCTTCAACAAGCGGCTGTAGATATCGTACGAACGCTCGCCGCGGGAAGTTTGCTCGACCACGAATGGAATGAGTGACATTACGCTGCCTCGACTTTCTCGATGTAGTTTACCTGCGCGCGCTCGAGTAGCCAATCGCCAACCTTGCGCTCGAACACCGCCACTTCGAAGGCGCGCAACGCGCCCGTGCGCACCAGGCGCTCGGCCAACTCGCGCGGTTCCTGACCGGTCGCGCGCGCAAAGCCGAGCAGCTCTCGTTCCAGCTCCACCGGCTCCACGGCGAGGCTTTCCTTCTGTGCGATTTCCTGCAACACCAGCTCGCGGATGCTGTCGCGCATAACTTCCTCGCGAAAACGAAGCTTCAAGGTTTCGGCCTCGGTTGCCTGCGCCACCAGGAACTCGTCGAGCGTGCTTTGCTGCTGCGTCAACTGCTGGATCAGGCCCGCGAAGCGCTCGGTCACGCGCCGTTCAACCCAGCTCTCCGACAGCTCCAGCTTTGCCCCGGCGATGACGGTTTGTTCGACCTGTTTGCGCGCTGCGCTGCGCGCCTCGGCAGTCTTGCCTTCTTGCAGTCGGGTGCGAATGCGCGTTCGCAAATCATCCAACGTCTTGAACTCGGCGCTCACCGTCTGCGCCAGTTCGTCGTCCAGCTCGGGAAGTTCCTTTTCCTTGACACTGGTGATGACCACTTTGAATTCGGCCCGCTTGCTCCGCAGCGTCTCATCGCCGTAGTCATCGGGATAGCTCATGGTGAAAGCCTTCTCATTGTCCAACTTCAGTCCGATCAGGTGTTCATCGATCGCAGGCACCATGTGCCCCGCGCCCAATTCCAGCGGCCCGAGTTCGCGAACGCGCGGCTCCGTTTCGTCCTCCACCAGAACGGTCAGGTTGGCGGTAACCACGTCGCCGCTTTGCGCAATGCGATCGACTTCCTGCAACACCGCGTGGCTCTGTCGAATTCGCTCGACCTGCTCAGCGAATTCGGCCTCGGTAACGGTGGCCTGCTCCTGTTCGATGGCAACCCCGAGGTAATCTGGCAGGGTCACCACCGGTCGCAGGGTGACCCGCGCTTTGAAGCGAAGCGGCGCCTCCTCATCGTAGTGGAGAATCTCGATGCTGGCGCGCTCCAGCGGCTGCAACGACTGCTCGGAAAGTGCGCGCTCGTAGGCGGCGGCCACGAGTTCATCGGTGACTTCCTGCCGAAGGCGCTCCGCGCCGATCATCCGGCGCAACAGCTCTTTGGGCGCTTTGCCCTTTCGAAAGCCGGGGAGGTTGGCCTCGCGAGACAGGGCCCGGAACACCGAACGTACGCGCGCGCGCACGGTGGCGACCGCGACTTCTACTTCGAGATCGACCACCTGCCGTTCCACTTCCGCGATGGTGACTTCGGTCAATTCGAGCTCTGCGGGCATGGGAAACGTCCCTAAAACAAAATCAGCCTCTCCTGTCAAGAGAGGCTGCGTGCGTGGAGCGGGGAACGAGACTCGAACTCGCGACCTTCTGCATGGCAAGCAGATGCTCTACCAACTGAGCTACCCCCGCGAAAGCGCAGGCCGCAGTGTAGCGCGATGGCAGTGACGAGTGAACGAAGTAAGTCGTCCACCTGACGTAACCAAGCCGGGGAGAAACTCCCCCCACCTCGCGTTGTCAATCACCGTGTCAAACTGCTTGTTCACGCGCCCGGTGCGCGTCCCACTGGAGGATTCATCCGATGAAGCAATTCGTCACTGTCGTTGCCCTGGCCGCCTTCGCTACGTCGGCGCTTGCCGCCGGTAAGCCGGCCGGCAAACCCTCGAACGCCAAGCCGCCGATACCACCGAAGCCCGCCACGGTGGTGACCGTAGGGGTGGAACCGAAAGTCGTGAATCTGGTATCGGCGCGCGGCGAGCAACGCCTCGTAGTCACCGGCAAGAAGAGCGACGGCACGCTGATTGATCTTACGCGGGCAGCCACCTACGCCGTCGGAAGCGCAAAGGTTGCGAAGGTGGACAAGACTGGGTTTGTCACCCCGGTCGCCGACGGCAAGACCGACCTGACCGTCGTCGCCGCCGGCAAGACGACGAAGCTGTCGGTTAGCGTGAAAGACGCGCAGGACGCGTCGATTAGTTTCATCAATCACATCGGGCCGATCCTGTCGAAGGCCGGCTGCAATGCGGGCGCGTGCCACGGCGCGCAATACGGTAAGGGCGGCTTCAAGCTGAGCCTGTTCGGTTTCGATTCCGAAACCGACTGGGAAACCATCACCAAGCTGGCCGAAGGCCGCCGACTGGTGCGAACGCAGCCGGAGAAGAGCCTGCTGCTGCTTAAGCCCTCCATGGGCGTCACGCATGGCGGCGGTCAGCGCTTCGCAAACAACTCGATCGAATATCGCACCCTCTGGGATTGGGTAGCGCTCGGAGCGCCCGGCCCGCGCGAAGACGAGTGCATCCTGACGAGCCTCGAAGTGTTCCCGCGAGAGCGTGTCATGCAAGCTCCGAAAAACGACAAGGACAGGGTCGAAGAGCAGCTATTGGTCAAAGCGACCTACAGCGACGGCTCCAGTGCGGACGTGACCCGGCTCGCGCGCTTCAACTCCAACGACCCCACAGTGGCCGAACTGTCCTCCGACGGTCCCAACGGTTTGGTGAAGGTGCTGACCAGCGGCGAGACCGCGATTATGGTGCGTTACGGGACGCAGGTCGGAGTCTGCAAGCTGCTGGTGCCGTACGAAAACGGCCTCAAGGATTACCCGAAGCTCGCCACCAACAATTACGTTGATGAGCTCATCAACACGAAGCTCAAGAAGATGAATCTCACACCCAGTGAACTGGCCGACGACAACACGCTGGTTCGTCGCCTGTTCATCGACATGCTGGGGACGCTGCCCACACCGGAAGAGGTGACCGCGTTCGTCAACGACCGGACCACCGACAAACGAGCAAAGCTGATCGACGCGCTGATGGAGCGGCCCGAGTTCGTAGACTTCTGGACCATGAAGTGGTCCGACATTTTGCGCGTGAACCGCAACTTCACGCAGGAAAAGGGGATGTGGGCGTTCCACAACTGGATCAAGCAAAGCCTCGCCCTCAACAAGCCGTACGACCAGATGGCGCGCGAGGTACTGCTGGGCCAGGGCAGTTCATACGAGTACGGCCCGGCCAACTTCTATCGCATCTCCTCCACGCAGGAAGAGCGGGCCGAGAATACCGTGCAGCTCTTCCTGGGCATTCGAGTGCAGTGCGCGCGGTGCCACAACCACCCGTTCGAGAAGTGGCTACAGAACGACTATCACAGCATGGCGGCTTTCTTCTCGCGGCTCGCCACCAAGCCCGGCGAGCAGGCGAATGAGCAGCTAATTTTCATCAAGAATTCCGGCGAGCACACCAACCCGCGCACCAAGCGCACGATGGTGCCCAAAGCGTTGGCGGGCCCGTTCTTCGACGGACTCACGGCCGAGCAGGATCGCCGCGCCAAGCTGGCCGAATGGATGACGGCGCCCGAGAACACGATGTTCAGCCAGGCGGTGGTTAATCGTTACTGGAAGCACTTTATGGGGCGTGGCATCGTCGATCCGCCGGACGACATGCGTGTCACGAATCCACCGGTCAACGCCGAACTGCTCGAGCGACTGGCAAAGGATTTCGTCGAACACAAGTTCGACCTGCGGCACGTCGTCCGCGTCATCGCCAACTCACGCAGCTACCAATCGAGTTCGATGCCCAACGCGACCAATGCGAAGGACGAGAAGCAGTTTTCGCGCTACTACATCAAGCGGCTGAGCGCCGAGACGCTGCTCGACGCCATCGGCACCGCCACCGAGGCGCCCGAGAAGTTTGCTGGGCTGCCGGCGGGAACGCGCGCGATCCAACTGCCCGACAGCCGCGTCGCATCATACTTCCTGGACGTATTCGGCCGGCCGGCGCGGGAAATCACTTGCGAATGCGAACGCAGCGACGAGGCGAACATGGCCCAGGCGTTGCATCTCATCAACAGTCCGTCGATCCAGCAAAAGCTGTCGGCGGCAACCGGACGGGTCGAGCGCCTCGTAAAGGCCAACAAGAAGGATCGCGAGGCCGTGGAGGAGATGTATCTCGCCACGCTTTGCCGTCTGCCCGAACCGGTCGAGTTGGAAGACGCCGTCGATCAAATCCGCTCATCGGCGAACCGGAAGGAAGGCGTCGAGGATCTGCTCTGGGCGTTGATCAACTCGCGTGAGTTCATCTTCAACCATTGAGGCCGACCGTCACGCTCTGCATTCGACCTGACCAGCGGTGGGCGGCGGCAACGACGCCCACCGTCTTGCATTGAGGAGTCTCTGTGAAACGTCTGCTCTCCGTCTCTTTCATCCTCGGCAGTGCGTGCGCGGCCAGTCTCGCCCTGGCCGGCGCGCCGGCCAGGTCATCGAACCCGAAACCAGTTGTGGCCGGAAAGGCGATCGCGCCGAAAGTCAGTTTCGCTGAAATCCAGCGCGTCTTTAACCAGCAATGCCTGGGATGCCACGGCGTCGAGGTGACCAAGGGGAAGTTCTCGGTGCAGACCATCGAGGCGTTGATAAAGGGCGGCGCCGGCGGTCCGGTGATCGTCGCCGGCAAGAGCGCGGAGAGCCGGCTGGTTCAGTTTCTCGAGGGCACGCTCAAGCCGCAGATGCCGATGAGCGCGCCGCCGCTGCCGAGTGCAACCATTGCGCTGGTCAAGCAGTGGATTAACGAGGGGGCCAGGACCGACACCGCTCCGGTGGAAACGACGACGAGGCCAGCGGACCAGCCATTGGCCTCCAACCTGAAACGTGTGCCCATCGACGTTGCCATTCCGGTTTCGCTGGGAGAGACCAAGACTCCGAGCGACGAAGTGACGTTCGCAGCCAACATCCAGCCCATCCTGCTGGCCAACTGCCAGAACTGCCACGGCACTGACAATCCTCGCTCGCAGTTGCGGATCAGTTCGTTCGACACCATCATGGCCGGTGGCAAGAGTGGCGTGCCGGTCAAGCCGGGCAGCAGCGCTGAAAGCCTGCTGGTCAAACGCCTGCTCGGCGAGGGCGGTCGAAAGATGCCCCTCAATGGGAACCTCAGCCAGCCCGACCTCGATCTCATCAAGAAGTGGGTGGACACCGGCGCCAAGCGCGGACTACCCGAATCGAACCGCGGTCCGGAAATGCTGGTCAATGTCGGCCCGCTCGCGGCCATCACGGCGCTCGCCTTCAGCCCGGACGGAAAGCTGTTGGCAGTGGGCACGTTCAAGCGCGTGCTGTTGGTGGAACTTGCCTCCGGTAATCTGGTGAGGACGCTAGATGAACATGGCGGCACTATCAACGATCTCGCTTTCTCGAATGACGGCAAGCTGCTCGCAGTGTCGGGTGGCGAGAGCGGCGGCAAGGGCGAGATCAAGCTTTGGAACACCGCCGACTGGACGCAGGCCGCCGACCTCAAAGGCCACACCGACACGGTCTACTCGGTTGCCTTCAACGCCGATTCGAAGAAGCTCGTCTCCGGCAGCAATGACAAAACCGTGCGCGTGTGGGAGTTACCCGAAGGCAAGCTGGCGACGACCTACAAAGACCCGGCCGATGCCGTCTATGCCGTTGCCATCAGCCCGGACGGAAACCTGATTGCCGGCGGCGGCGCAGATAAGACCGTCAAAGTCTGGAAGTCCGGAGCCGGGCTGGAGCGCACGCTCACGCAGGCGACCGATTCCGTTACCTGCGTCGCCTTCAGCCGCGACGGCCAGCAGATCATCGGCGCCGGACTGGACGGCGTGGTCCGCAAATGGGCGACCGCCAACGGACAGAACGTCGCTAACATGGGACACGGCGACCGCGTGCAAAGCCTCGCACTCAGCAAGGATGGCCAGGTGCTCGCCAGCGGCGGCGCCGACCGTAACGTCAAGCTCTGGAATCCGGGAAATGGAAACATCCGCACGCTCGGAGGCCACACCGACTGGGTCACCGCGGTGGCAGTGAATCCCGACGGCAAAGTTCTGGCCTCCGGCACAACCGACGGCGTATTGCGGCTCTTCTCGGTCGTCGACGGGCGCTTGCTGGTTTCGATGGTATTTGCTACCGTTGCCGGTAAGCCCGCCCCCGAATGGATCCATGTAACCGGTGACGGTTACTACCACGGCTCGCCGGACGTCTTGAAGCTTGTGAGGTGGCGTATTCGCGGTGAGTTCAAAACCGGCGACCCGTTCACCGCTCTGCTCAAGCCAGACCAGGTGAAGAAGGCTCTGGCGCTGGAGAAAACCGACCCGGTGAAACTGGAACTGGGTGCCAAGCCTGTCAAGTAAGAGGGAGAACCAACCATGCGCATCAGACTCGTCCTGTTCGCCATGATCGCCGCCTGCGCCGTTGCTTTCGGCCAGGCTCAGCCGCCGAACATTACCAGCATCTACCCGCCGGGTGGCAAGCGGGGCGCGAGCCTCGAGGTCACACTGACCGGCACCAGCCTGGCCGGGGCGGGCAAAGTCATCTTTGCCGACTCGCGCGTTCAAGCCGAGGTCATCCCCGGCACGCACAACACCGACGGCGCCTGCAAACTGAAGCTCACCATCGCTCCAGAGACTCCGTGCGGCCAGTTCGAGTTTCGACTCGCCACCAATCGCGGACTCACCGCCGTGGAGCGCATCTCCGTCGGCGACACCGCCGAGCTCGAAGAGAAGGAAGCCAACAACAGCCGCAAAGACGCGCAGCGCCTGGTCGGCCCGATCACCGTGTTCGGTCGCCTCAACGGCGCGGAAGACGCCGACTGGTTCGTGTTCTCGGCGAAGAAGGACGAGACCTTCATCTTCGATTGCGTCGCCGACCGCGCCGGCTCCGGGCTGGACGGCGACCTGTTCCTGCACGACTCCTTCGGGCGGCTGATGGCAACCAACGGCGACTTCAACAAGCTCGACCCTTTCCTTGCGCACAAGTTCACGCAGGACGGTGATTATTACGTTGCGCTCCGCGACTTCAATTATCGCGGCGGCGCCAACTTCACCTACCGTCTCACGGTCGGCGTGTTCCCCTACATATACGCTGTAGCGCCAGCCAGCGGCGCGGCGGGAATGAAAACGAAGGTGCAGTTCGTCGGCGTCAACCTCGGCGGCAGCGCAGAGGGCGAAGTCGATCTTACCGGCCAGGCCGCACCCGGCACAGTCCTGATCGGCGCCAGGACGGCCGCGGGTGAATCGAATGCGCTACCGTTCGCAGTCGAAAGCCTCACCGAAACCGTCAAGCCCGCGCCCACCAACCACACGATGGAGACCGCCGCTCCCATGGCATCGCCCGGCGCAATGACCGCTCGGCTGGAAACTGCCGGCAAGGCCGACTACTATTCGTTCGAAGCCAAGAAGGGCGACAAGCTTGCCATTGAAATCGTCAGCGCGCGCCTGGGCTCGCCGATGGATCCCGTGCTCGACCTGCTCAACAGCATGGGCGCAACCATCATCGGCGAGACCGACGACACCGCCGGTCTGGGGCGCGACAGCCGACTGAACTTCGACGCCCCCGCCGACGGCAACTATCTCGTCCGCGTGCGCGATCGCCACGAGCGCGGCGGCGACCGCTACTTCTATCGCTTGCGGATTGCACGTCAAGAACCATCGTTCGAACTGACCACCAATCCCGCCTCGCCCGCGCTGGGGCCGGGCAACACCATTCCGCTGACAGTCATTGTCACCAGGCAGAACGGCTTCAACGGGGCGATCGAACTCGAACTCGTCGGCCTGCCGGCCGGGGTCAAGGCCAACCTCGTGCCGATCCCCGCGGGACAAAACCAAACCGTCGTAACGCTCACCGCCGCCGCCGACGCCAAACCCGAGGCCGGCAAGTTCACCGTCCGCGGCAAGTCGGGCGAGTTGGTGCGCACCAGCGCGGGCGCCGAGAGCATCATCGTCAACAACCAGCCGCAAGCGCGACCGGCCGGACTGACCTCGCTCGCCGTCACGCCGCCGCAGGACTTCACGCTCACAGTGGACAACGCCGCTCCGACAGTCGTCCGCGGCAAGCCGATCAACGTGACGGTTACCGTCAAGCGCAAGGAAGGCTTCAAGGGCGCGATCGCGCTCGCCGTCATCGGCCTCTCGGGCGGCATCACCGCCACCACCCCGAACATTGCGGAGGCTGCCGTTAGCGGCGCCATTACTCTCACCGTCCCCGCCGGCCTCGCGCCCGGCGTCTACCGTCTGATCCCGACCGGCACCTTCGCCGGGCCGCATCGGCTCGCATTCTCGACCGAGCCGATCATGCTGACGGTGACGGAGAAGTAGTCGGCACGTAAGGTACTAAAACGGATTCAGGGGATAGGGAGATAACGAATGGAGATGAGGAGATGAGAACTCATCTCCTCATCTCCATCTGTTTATCTCCCCATCTCCAAAAAAAATCCTGCGGATAACGTTCGCGGCTCGGCAACGGTTACCCGCCGTGGTCTCCGAAGCAATACACCACGCCATCGTCGGCGCCGATGAGGACCTGGCCGGCTACCAGGCCGGGCGAGCTTAGAATCGGCTGGCCAATTTCGTACGACCAGAGTTCCTTGCCGTCGCTCAAGCGCAGCAGGTAAACCCGTCCGTCCTCCGAGCCGACCACGACCTTGCCGTCGCAGACGACCGGCGAGCTATCCACCTTGCCACGCGTGCGGAAGGCCCACAACGGTTTGCCGTCGGCGCGGCGCAGACAGTGGACGCGCTTGTCGCGGCTGCCGGTCACCACGCGGTCGCGGGTCACGGCGGGCGAGGCGAAAAACGCATAAGCCTTGTCGCGATAGGTCCAGATCACCTTCCCGGTCGCAACGTCGGCGCAGATGAACTCGTTGCCGTAGTGGCCGAGGTAGGCGCGCGCACCCTCCACCGCCGCGCTGCCTGCAATGTAGCTTTCGATGTTGAGGCTCTTCGCCAGCTTGCCATCGGCCAGCCGCACGCTGTAGACAATGCCGTCGCAGCCGCCGAAGATGACCCGTCCATCGGCCACCGTGGGCGTGCCGTTCACGTAGTTGCCGGTTTCGTAGGCCCACTGCCGTTTGCCGGTCGCCAGGCTCACGCAATGCAACAGGTTGTCGTAGCTGCCGACCACCACCCAGGTGTCCTTGCGGTTCGGCGCCGGGGCAAAATTGACGGCGCCGAGGATCTTGTCATCGGTTTTGTACTTCCACCGACCGCGCCCGGTGGCGGCGTCGAAGCAGTAGAGCGTTCCATCCGCCGCGCCGATGAGCACCGCGTCACCAATGACCGCGGCCGAGGCCTCGATCTCGTCGCTGGTTTTGAACGACCACACGCGCCGGCCATTGGCGAGATTGACGGCGTAAACGTGCTTGTCGTGCGATCCAAAAAAAACGCGCCCCTGTGCCGCCACCGGGGAGGACACGACCGGCCCGCCGGCTTTGAACTTCCAGCGGAGTTTGAGTCGGGACGCAAGTTTGCCCCCGGCGACGCCGAGTTGGCGCGGACCACCGCGAAAGAGTGGCCACTCCGTAGCGGGCGTTGCGGAAACGGAAGATAACGGCAGTGCAGTGAGCAGCAGTTGGCGACGATTCATAGCACTTCGGTTGGACAACGCTGCGTCAGACTCGATTTGTCGATTTGACGAGGTGAAATGATGGCATCGGGAGCGGCCAGCCAGCCGGGAATGACGTGGCTGGGGTTTGCGTTGATGACGGTGTTCTCGTGGGGCGTGTACGGCGTGCTACTGCATATGGGCCAGACCAGCATGGGCGACCCCGTTAACGGCCGCTACAAGTCGTTCCTGTTTGTCGGGATCGCGTACTTCCTGACGGCGGTGCTCGCGCCGCTGGTGGTGCTGATGCTCAACGGCGCCTCATGGTCATTGCCGGCCAAGGGCATGGGGCTATCGCTGATTGCCGGCATCGCGGGCGCGGTGGGCGCGTTCTCCGTGCTGCTGGCGTTCGGCGCGAAGGGACATCCCGCAGCAGTGATGTCGATCGTGTTCGCCGGCGCGCCGGTGGTCAACGCGTTCGTGGCGATGGCGCAACATCCACCGCACGGCGGGATTGCCGCGATCAAGCCTCAGTTCTGGATCGGACTGGTGTTGGCGGCCACCGGCGGTTTTCTCGTCGCCAGGTTTCGTCCGATGCCCTCGCCACCGCCGGCGGCACACGTTCAAGCGAAACCGGAGTAAGCCATGCAAAGACTGTTCACTTTTCTACTCATCCTCGCATTGCCCGTTTGCGCGGAGGATTCGATTCCCGAGGTCTGGTGGGTGTTCCTCAACCGGGGACCGAGCAAAGCGCCACTCTCGAATGAAGACCGCCAGAAGTACCAGGCCGCCCACGTCGGTAACTTCGGCACGCAATACAAAGCCGGCAAGCTCATCATGGCCGGGCCACTGGGCGACAACGGTTTCATTCGCGGCATCGTCGCGCTCACGGTCAAGACGAAAGCCGAAGCGCTGGCCGTTTTCAAGGACGATCCGCTGGTGCAGCACGATTATCTGGCGGTTGAAATCTACCCGACGCGGCTCGACCGTTCACGCATCAAGCCCGCCACGGAACCGTTCAAACTTGGTCAGTATGCGCTCGGAATCGTGAAGCGCGGCCCGCAGTGGCAACCGCTCGCGCGCGCGCCGAAGCCGGACACGCTTCTGCAACTCGTGCCGACGCTGAAAAAGCTGGACGAGAGTGGCGACCTCGCCTTCGTCGGCGCATTCCTCGATTCGGACCAGCTCGTCGGCGTGGCTATGTTTCGGCATGGCGACCTCGCCAAGCTGAAAGCCGCGCTCGACGGCGACGAATCGGTGAAAGGCGGGCGCGTCGTATTCGAGTTGCATCCGCAATTGCTCGCTGACGGCTCGCTCGCCAAATAGCGCATGAGCGCGCACGCGAACCGGCCAGCCCTCGAGGCGCGCCAACTCGTTGCCGTGCGATCGTTGCTGTCCGAATACAATCCAGTCAATGCGTTTTACGCAACCAAGCTTCGTGGCCTTGGCGAGGTTGCCAGCGTTGAGGACTTCTGCCGCCGCGCCCCCTTCACAACGAAAGCAGAACTCGTTGCCGACCAACTCACCAGCCCGCCATTCGGCACGAACCTGACCTTTGCGCTCGAACGCTACACGCGCTTCAACCAGACCAGCGGCACCAGCGGGACGCCGCTGCGCTGGCTCGACACCGACGAAAGCTGGGCCTGGATGCTGGACGGCTGGACGCGCGTGCTGCGCGCGTGTTGTGTGACGACCAGCGATCGGGCGTTCTTTGCGTTTTCATTCGGACCGTACCTGGGATTCTGGACCGCGTTCGAGGCGGCGACGCGGCTCGGCTGCCTGTGCATTCCGGGCGGTGGCATGAGCAGCGCCGCGCGGCTGCGGACGATCGTCGACAACGGCGTGACCGTGCTCTGCTGCACGCCTACCTACGCTTTGCGCCTCGGCGAAGTCGCGAGTGACGACGGCCTCGACCTCGCCCAATCACAAGTTCGAGCGATCATCGTTGCCGGCGAGCCGGGCGGTGGCATCGCGGCGACCCGCGCGCGGCTCGAGGCGCTCTGGCCCGGCGCACGGGTGTTCGACCACCACGGCATGACTGAAGTCGGCCCCGTTACTTACCCCTGCTCGCAGCGAACCGGCGTGCTGCACGTGATGGAAGACGCGTTCGTGGCCGAGATCATCAATCCGTCCACCGGCCAGGCGGTTTCCACCGGCGAACGCGGCGAACTGGTGCTGACGACACTCGGCCGCACCGGTTCGCCGTTGATTCGTTATCGGACCGGTGACCTGGCGCAAGTTGGCGAAGCACCCTGCGTTTGCGGCAGCCATGAACTCGCGCTCGTGGGTGGCATCCTGGGCCGCACCGATGACATGGTGCTGGTGCGCGGCGTCAACGTGTACCCGGCGGCGGTCGAAGCGGTCGTGCGTAGTTTCGCGGAGGTCGCCGAGTACAGTGTGGAAGTAACGATTGCTCATGCGCTAACCGAGCTGCGCCTGCGAATCGAGCCGACGCCGTCCTGTTCGGACGCTGCGGAGTTGTCGACCGCAGTGGCCGATAGTCTGCGCGTTGCATTCAATCTGCGAATTCCAGTCGCGGCCGTGGCGCCGGGCACGTTGCCTCGGTTTGAGCTCAAAGCGCAGCGTTGGGCGCGGGTGACAAACTGACCCGGCATGACGCCGCCGTTGCTCCAACTCCAATCCGTCACCAAGCACTACACCGCCGATTCCGGCGAAGTGCCCGTGCTGCGCGAGGTGAGTCTGGAACTGCGCGCCGGGGAGTCGATCGCCATCGTCGGGCCGTCGGGGTCGGGAAAGAGCACGCTGCTCAATCTCATCGGCGCGCTCGACCGTCCCAGCGTCGGACGCGTGCTGCTCAACGGCCGCGATCTCTCCACGCTCAGCGATGATGGACTGGCGACGATCCGTGCGCGCGAAATCGGCTTCATTTTCCAACTCCATCACCTGCTGCCGCAACTGAGCGTGCTGGAAAACGTGCTGGTGCCGACGCTGGCAGTGACGGACAGAGCTGCCCGAGCTTCGGAGAAAACGCATGAACGCGCGCGGCGACTGCTCGAACGCATCGGGCTGGGCGCGCGGCTTGCGCATCGACCGGGGCAACTGTCCGGCGGCGAACGCCAGCGCGTTGCCGTAGTTCGCGCGCTGATCAACGAACCGCGGTTGGTGCTGGCCGACGAGCCGACGGGTTCGCTCGATCAAGCGGCGGCCGAGGCCATGGGCACGTTGCTGGTTGAGTTGAACCGAGAGGAGGGCGTGGCGCTGATCGTCGTGACCCACGCACTCGCACTCGCCGCGCGCATGGGGCGCGTGCTGGAACTGCGCGACGGCGCGCTCGCGGAGGCAGCGCGATGAATTGGGAGCGCGTGCGGCTCGTGGCGCTCGACGTAGACGGCGTGCTGACCGACGGGCGGCTGTATGTGAGCGCGAACGGCGTCGAGCTGGTGACGTTCGATGTGAAAGATGGACTGGCGATCGCGCGCGCCGTGCGCGCGGGATTGCACGTGGCGTTCATCACCGGGCGCGAGTCTGCAGCGGTCGCACGACGCGCCGCCGAGCTCGGCGTGCAGCACTGTTGGCAAGCCGTCGCCGACAAGCGCGCGGCATTGACGAAGCTCGCTGCCGAGTTATGCGTCGCGCGGGAGGAAATTGTCTTCCTCGGCGATGATGTGAACGACCTGCCCGCGTTCGCGGCGGCGGGCCTTCGGGTTGCGGTAGCCGACGCCGTCGAGGAAGTCCGCGCTCGCGCTGATTACGTAACCAGCGCACCCGGCGGACGCGGCGCTGCACGCGAAGTAATCGAACTCATCATGAAGGCCCAGGGTTGCTGGACGAACGAACCGGCGGAGACGCGGCAATGAAATCCGAACAGCCCCCCGATTGGCGCGACGCGCTGAGCGCATTGTGGATCATCCTGGTCCTCGCCGTCAACGCAAGGATGATGATCGAGTTCCTGCGGCTGCTGGGGTTCTAAGGCGATGGAAGCGCTTCGCGATCTTGCGTCTTGCGCAGCTTGGTCGAGCTTCGCACTCCTTGTGGGATTCTCCATCTGCATTCGCTATCGGATTCGGACCGCGACGCGGCTTGAACTGAGTGTTGTGTCGCTGGGGCTGGGGTTGGGCTACGTCGCTTACGTTGTTGTCATGATCCCGGTCATATCCGCAACCAACTTGAATGAATGGTTGCAAGCTCCTCTTCAAGGCTTGCTCCTGCTTTCGCCGATTGTCGTCTTGGAAAGGGACGCGACACGTACTCGAGTGCGAGCGTTGTTTGCGCGGACCAGCGGAGGTTGGCCGATCCTTCCGCTTTTGCTTGTGTTGTCCCTGTCCCTGCTCGCCCTCCTGCTCGCCCTCGCTCCACCGGTCAGCAACGACTGGGACTCGCTCACTTATCACCTCGCCATGCCCAAGCTCTGGCTGCGCGCGGGCAGACTCATCGAAGTGCCGTGGTGCGACCACTCGTACTTCCCCGCGTTGATGGAACAGCTTTACCTGAACGGCTTGCGTGTCAGTCCCGTCGCTGCCAAGCTGCCGCACTACGTCACATTCGTGCTGGCGCTGGGGACGATTGCTCTCATTGGACGGACGTTCTTCTCCCGCACGGCGGGGCTGGCCGGGGCTGTTGTCTTCGCCAGCATACCGATGGTGTTGCATGAGGCGACGACTGCGTACGTGGACCTCGGGCTCGCAGCGTACACGCTGCTGGCGTTCTACTGCCTGTTGAAGTGGATGACCGCAGAGGCGTCGGGCAAGGATGCCCGAGCGTCGGGCAAGGATGCCCGACCTACGGTTCACTATCTGCCGCTGGCCGGCGTCTTTGCCGGGCTGGCGATGGGCGTCAAGTACACGGGCCTGCTTGTGTTCGCGTTGCTGTGCGGTTGGATAGTGTTCGGCCTGTGGCGCAATCGCAAATCGCAAATCAAAAATCAAAAGTCAAAAGTCCGCCCGGTCGTTCTGTTCGCCGTGCTGGCGGTTGCGATTGCCTCGCCGTGGTACGTGAAGAACATCGTCCAGACCGGGAATCCAGTTTACCCGTTCTTCTATGACGTCTTCGGCGGACGCGGTTACACGAAGCAGATGGCCGACCAGTACAAGCATCATCAACGGGAGTTCGGTTACAAGCGGACTCCGGCGAACCTTCTGGCCTCGCCGTGGCGTGCGAGCATGTGGCCGTGGCACCTCACCGATTCGCTGGAATTCATCCTCACCAATCCCGGCAACCACAAGCGACTGTACGAGACGACGGTGGCGCCGCCGACGCTGGGACTGATCGGCCCGACGCTGCTGGCGTTGCTCGTGCCGCTGGTGTGGCTGGGCGTGGCGAAGACCGGCGAGCAACGGTTGGTTCTGCAAGTGCTGCTGGGGACTGCGCTGGCACTTGGGATGGTGTGGTTCGTATTGGAACAGTACAACCGCTATCTGTTTCCGTGCGTGGCGTTGCTGTCAGTCGCGGCGGGCGCCAGCGCGGGGGAACTTATCGAGCGGCATCGGCTCACTCGGATCGTCACGCTGGCGGCGCTCACCTGGTCGGCGGTCGTCGCCAGCGGTTTGATGTTGCGGTATCACGGCAGCGCGCTGAAGGTGACCTTCGGTCAAGTGTCCCGCCGCGACTACCTCTTCCGCATGTCACTTTACGCCGTCTGCGACTTCATCAATCAAGAAGCCCCGCGCCACGCGCGGGTGCTGCTGCTCGGCGAAGAGCGGGGCTTCTACCTCGACCGTGACTACCTGTGGGGCAACCCCGGCCATCACACGCTGTTCCCCTATGCGCGCATGAAGACCGCCGCCGACTGGCAGCACGAGTTGCGCAAGCAGCGAGTGACGCATGTGCTCATCAATCGCGCAACGGTTCCGGCCAGTGATCGCGGCTGGCTGGACGCCGGGGTGCGCGAAGAGCGCTGGCGGGTGCGCTACGAGACCGGCGCGGACGCGGGATACGCCGTGTATGAGTTTACCAACCATGCCGACGCGCGCTGAACTCCGACCGTTCGCTCTGGTCGCCGCGTTGCACTTTGTGCTAACGCTGGCGTTCGTCGCCCGCGTGCCGCTGGGACATGCGCCCGATGAGACCTCGCACCTCGACTACGTGCGCCACCTGGTCGAACGCCGCGCGCTGCCGGTACTCGGCGCGGAAGGCGTGACCTACGAGGCACATCAACCACCGCTCTATTACGTGCTGTGCCTCCCCGCTTTCGTCGCCGCCCAGTCGTTCGGTTTGGATGGAGAGATCGTGGCATGCCGACTGGTCTCGGCGCTGCTCGGATTGTTGAACCTCGCCTTCATCTGGCTCGGCGCGCGCGAGGTGTTTCGTGACGACCGCATGCGGCCGTTGCTGGCGGCAGCATTTTGCGCGGTGCTCCCGATGAACCTGTACGTCAACGCGGCGTGCGGCAACGACGTGCTGGCCGGGTTGCTGGCGAGCGCGACCCTCTGGTGGCTACTGCGCGGTTGCGGCGTGGGCTTCGACGAGCGTAGCGCGGTCATCACCGGCGCGCTCGCCGGTGCGGCGGTGTGGGCGAAGATGAACGCGCTGTTCCTGGCTCCGCTCGGCGCACTGACGCTGTTCGTTTGGTCGCAGCGTGAACGGCTCGGCACTCCCCGCGCAGTGCGGCTCGGCGGTCTGGTTGTGTTGACGGCGCTGGTCATCGCCGCGCCGTGGCTGCTGCGCAACTCATACACCTACGGCGATCCGCTGGCGTTGCGCGCATTCAAGCAGTTCTTCAACAACCCGTCTCCGTCGGATATGATGACGGCATTCGGGTTAAGCCCGGTGCAGTATGTGGGCAAGGTCGCAGTGCTGACCGCATGCACGTTCTTCGGTTTGTTTGGCGAGGTCAACTCGGCGATTGTGCGGATGAAGTTGTTTGACGATACGCCGCCGGCAGTCTATGCGCTACTTTTAATTCTCGTGGGATTCTTCATTGTGCCTTCGGCTAAAGTGCTGCGCTTTCGTCCACGGCTACGTCAGCCGGTGGAGTTGCGTTGGTGGCTGCTTGCAGTTTCGTGTTTCCTGATCTGTCTAACGTTCGTTCAATTCAACCTCAGCTACTTCCAGGCGCAAGCGCGGTATCTGCATATGGCCCTGGGTAGTATCGCGATAGCCTGGGCAGCCGGTTCCCGCGCTGGCTCCTTCGAAATGCGAGGGCGCACTCGCGAGGGCGCTGAATTCGTCCGAATTGGCGACATTGGGCGCGTCATTATTCTGTTGCTCGTCGTAATTGCCCTCCTCGACCTCACGCTCTGGCAGCCCATCCTGCTACCCGGCGGCAAAGTGGTGACGCGGAGTTTGCTTTGAGGTGGCTCGGCAGGAGCCTCTCCCTCCCTTCGCACCGCCGTTTGCACCCTCACCCGCTTGACGCCTTGTGCTGCGCTTGCTAACGTTTCGGCATCTCCGGTGGGAAGTGACGCGTGAAAGTTGTGCTGTTGTGCGGGGGAAAGGGGATGCGGTTGCAGGGCGGCGCAGCCAGCGTCTCCAAGCCGCTGGTCGAGATTGGCGGGCGGCCGATCGTCTGGCACGTGATGAAGTGGTATCGCCAATTCGGCTGCCGCGAGTTCGTGCTGTGCCTGGGCTATCTCGGCGGAACCATCAAGGAGCACTTCATTCAATACGAGCCGTGGCGGCACGACAACGTTACCGTGCAGGTGGACGCCGGCGGCACCCGGGTGGAGGCACTCGCGCCCGCGGACGATTGGAACCTGTCGTTGGTCGACACCGGTGAGGAGACGCCGACCGGTGGGCGCTTGCTGCGTGCGCGCGACTGGATCGACGACGACCTGTTTCTCGTCAACTATTCCGACGGCCTGAGCGATCTCGACTTGAACGCGTTAGTGGAGTTTCATCGTGGACACGGCAAGATTGCGACGCTGACGGCGGTCCGCCCGCGTTCGCAGTTCGGGGTGATCGAACTGCAAGCAGACCGCGTGCTGACTTTCCACGAAAAACCACGAACGGAGGACTGGATCAACGGTGGTTTCTTTGTATTCAGCCGGCGCATTTTCGATTTCCTCGAGCCAACCGCGAACCTGGAGGCCGACACGCTGCCGCGCCTCGCCGCCGCCGGCGAACTGATGGCCTTCCAGCACAGCGGCCGCTGGGAGTGCATGGACACCTACAAAGACACGGCGCACCTGCACCAGCTCTGGCAGTCGGGAGAGGCGTTCTGGAAAGTCTGGTGAAGCTTTCGGTCATCGTCCCTTGTTTCAACGAACGCTCCACGATACTCACATTGCTGGAGCGGGTCAAGGCGGTCGGGATCGACAAGGAAATCCTCGTCATCGACAACTGCTCGACCGACGGAACCCGCGAACTGCTGCAGGCGCTCGACGACCCGGCCGTTTGCGTGCTGCTGCAATCGGAGAATCGCGGCAAAGGTTCATCGGTGCGGTGGGGATTCGCCGAGGCGCGCGGTGAGTTTGTCATCATTCAAGATGCCGACCTCGAGTACGACCCGGCCGACTACCTTAAACTGCTGCCGGTCATCGAAGCCAGCGAACAGACGGTCGTCTACGGCACCAGGCTGGCGAAGCGGCCGGAGAAGATCGATCGCACCTCGCTACATCTGGGCCGCATCGGGTTGACGAAGCTGTTCAACTGGCTCTACGGCGCTAACATCTCCGATGTAGCCACCTGCTACAAGTTGATGCCGACCAGAGTCGCGCAAGCGATGACTTTGCGGGCACGCGGCTTCGACTTTGACTTTGAAATCAGTGCCAAACTCCGGCGCGCGGAGTATGCTATCGCCGAAGTGCCCATCTCGTACCACCCGCGCAGCGCACACGAAGGCAAGAAGCTGCGAATCCGTGACGGCTGGACGGCAGTGTGGGCGCTGCTGAAGTATCGGTTCCGGGACTGACAAAGTCATGGCGCGCAACCTTCTCCTCGCTGCAATTGTCTTCGGCCTGCTTGCGTTGCTATTCGCAGTGCCGTTGCGCCATCGCCCCACACCCCGGCCACAGCCCGGCGCGCCGACGCCGCCGGTCGTCGAGTTGAAACCCGAAGCACCGACCGGCAAGAGCTTGGCCTCGTTGCGCAGGTTGGGCGGCATCACCATGAGTGGGCCTTCATTTCGCCAGACCGAAAAGGACGGCACGCCGATCTTCGAAGTCGCCGGCGACCGGGTCATCAACGACGACAAGTCCGATTTGATGCGCCTCACCGGCGTGCGCGCGACGATGTTTCAGGAGGGCAAGCCCGCCGCGCGTTTCGTGGCGCGAGAAGTTCAACTTCGCTACCAGCAAGCGGGCGAGCGACTGACGTTTGTGGACGAGGTAACCATTACTTCCGAACTGAGGCAGGCCGAGCTCAAGGCCGGTCGCGTCGAATACGAGTTGGCCACCCGACAGCTGTTCGCCAGCGAGGGCATCCAATTCCGGCAGGGCGGGTTGCAGCTGGAATCGAAGGAACTGCGCGCGGATTTTGGGCTGGGCATCGTAAAGCTAATCGGTCCGGTCAGTGGCGTATTAGTCAAGTCATGAACCAAAGGAGGGCTATGTCCCGTTCAACCGTAATCACTGGAGCGCTGCTTGCCAGCCTATCGTTGTCTTTCGCCGGAGTCGCCAGGAGTCGTCAGCGCGCCAATGCGCAAGCGTCCAAGCCAGCGGCGACGCAAACGAAGTTGAAGTTCAGCAGCAAGCAGGATGCTGTACTAAACCAGAAGACCGGCGAGATCACGCTCAACGGCAACGCGCGGCTGGAGATGGACAACTCCGTCATTTCCGCTGCGAAAATCGTTTTCAAACTCAACCAGGACCGTCAGGTTCAGGAAGTTCGCGCTACCACCGGAGTCCGCATCGAGCTGAGCGCGGGACGCGTGGCAAGCGCCAGTTCGCAACCAATCGTCGCCACGTGTCGGGAGGCGGTTTATCGCGAAGCCACCAAGCAGATGACGCTCGAAGGCCCGGTCACGATAACCGGCAAAGGACGGCCGGACAGCACAGTGCTGAGTTTCAACGCAACCGGACAGCGTGCGTTGATTGATATGGGCGTAGACGGCACGGTTGTGAAGTTTGAAGGCGAGAGCGAGTTCGAAGTGCTGCTCCCCGGCGACGTCGGCTTGGGCAAACCTGCCAAAACCCCGGCGGCGCCGGGCAAGTCTAACTGAAGCATTACGCTGGAGTCTATCATGCCGGTCACCGCACCATCAAAGTCACCAACACAGCAAAGCGGTCGCACTCCCCAGGCGCCCGAAGTCCGCGGCGAAATCCGCGCGGTCGAGCTCTACAAACGGCTCGGCAAGCGCATGGTCGTCAACGGAGTCAGCTTCAATGTCCGGCAAGGCGAAATTGTCGGGTTGCTCGGCCCCAACGGCGCCGGCAAGACGACGACGTTCTACTTGACCGTAGGGCTGCTGCGCATGGACGGCGGCCATGTCTTCGTCAACGAAGTGGACATGACCTACAAACCCATTCACCTGCGGGCGCGGGCGGGACTCGGCTACCTGTCGCAAGAACCCTCCATCTTCCGCAAGATGACCGTCGAGCAAAACCTGCAAACGGTGCTGGAAATGACCGGGGTGCGCGGCGACGAACAACGCGAGCGCATCGACCACTTGCTCACCGAGCTCGACATCCAGCACGTGCGAAAATCGCTCGGCTACGTGTTGTCGGGCGGGGAACGGCGCCGCACGGAAATCGCGCGGACGCTGTCGACGGAGCCGTCGTTCATCCTGCTCGATGAACCGTTCACCGGCGTCGAGCCGATTGCCGTGCAGGAATTGCAGAAAATCGTCGGCAATCTGCGCACGCGCGGCATCGGTATTCTCATCACCGATCACAACGTGCGCGAGACCTTCGAGATCATCGACCGTGGCTACATCCTCGACGGCGGCAAGATCGTCGCCCACGGCACCCCGAGCCAGTTGATGCGCGATCCGCTGGTGCGCAAGGTGTATCTGGGAGACCGGTTCGCATGACGCGTCTCGACCGTTACATTGGTCGCGAACTGGGCTGGGGCGTGCTGCAGGGTTTCGCCTGGTTCGGCTCGCTGATGCTCATCGCCTACCTGATGGGACCGCTGCTCGGTCAGATGATCCAACTCCGGCTCAGCTTCCTCGACGTGCTCAGTCTGGGCGTCTGCAAAGTGCCGGAGACGGTGCGGCTGGTGCTGCCGATGGCTACGCTGTTCGGGACGCTCATCGCCATCGGTCGTTTGTCGGGCGAGGGCGAACTGACGGCCATCCTCGCCAGCGGCATTAGCTTCAAGCGCGTGCTGGTCCCGGTGATCGCGGTCGGCGCGGCGGTTAGCGTCATCAGCCTGGTGACCGATCAACTGCTCGTACCCAAGTACGGCAAGCGCGAGGAGCAGTTACTCCGTGCATTCGGCATCCAGGTAATCCGCAACAAGGAGGGGTGGACCATCAAGGAGCCCGCGCAGGGGCCGTTGCGACGCTTGATTTATCTCGACCATTTCACGGAAAAACCCCTCAAGTTGTATGGAGTCAAGGTGCTGGAATACGAGACCGACCTGGAAAGCAACTCGGTGCCCACCGACGAAATCCATGCACGGAAGGCGGAGAAAATTGAGGGTCGCTGGGTGTTCTCCGACTTCAAGCTCATGACCTTTCTGAATTCAGACCGTCCGCGGATGGGACAGGGCACGGAACTCGTCTGGGAGCCGGGACGGGAACTGCCCGACTTCACCGAAGAGGGCAAGCGCAAGCAGAAACCGCACAAGATGAGCTTCGCCCAAATCGCCTCAGCTCTCAATCGCATGCGTATCCACAACGCGCCGGCCGAGAAGATTCGGGAGTACCAGGTCGAGTGGCACAATAAGTGGGCGTTCCCGGCGGCGTGCCTGCTATTTGCGCTCATCGGCGCACCGCTGGGGATCCAACGGCAGCGCACGAGTACTTCGCTCGGCCTCGGGATCAGCCTTGCGGTGGTTCTGAACTACTACTTCATCTGGCGCTTTTGCACCTCGTTGGGTGAGGGCGGACGGATGAGTCCCGCGCTCGCGAGTTGGGTGGCCAACCTGGTGTGTTTCGGCGCCAGCCTGCTTCTGCTGCAGCGCGCCCAGCGGTAGAGGACAGCCATGACCGTGCCGACGTGGACCGTCGTCATCCTGCCGTTGATCCTCGTCAGCGGCGCGATTGCGTACGCCGGCGATGTCATCGGCAAAAACCTGGGCAAGAAGCGGCTGAGCCTGTTCGGCCTGCGGCCCAAACAAACCGCGCACCTGTTTTCCATTGGCAGTGGCGTGACCATTTTCCTGGTCACCTTTGCCTTGATCTTGAGCCTCTCCACCGATGCGCGCGAAGCCATGTTCTCGCTGCAAACCATCAAACTTGAGGTCGTCCGGCTTACCGGTCAACAAAGCAAGTTGGTCGAGAGCAACCGTAAGCTGGATGAGGACAAGAAACGCCTGGGCCGGGAACGTGCTCGTGCGGAGGCGGCCAAGCAACAGGCCGAGACCGCACTCGCCCTGGTTAGCGGTCAACTGAGCAAGGCGCAGGCGGCGGTGGCTTCCGCCCGGCAAGAGCTGGCTTCGGCGCAAAGGGTGCTCGACAATGTCAGTCGCCAGACCATCGCGCAGGCTGCGAAGAAAGCCGAACTCGAAAAGCTCGTTCAGGCCAAAGCCAGCGAGGTCCAGCGGCTCGAGGCCGAGGTCCAGCGGCTGACCGTCACCGCCGTCACGCTGAGCGACACGTTTCGCGATGTCCTGTCCATGCGCAATCCGATTGTCTTCGGTATCAGTCAGATCATCGAATCCGCCGTCATTGATACCCGGCAAAAGACGGCAGCTACCATCCGGCAGGAACTGCTGAAACTGATCGAGCGCGCTAGCGAGGAAGCAAGAATGCGGGGCGCTGTCGGTCAGTCGAAGCGAGCGGTTTTTCTGGGGGCGACCATGGATTTGAACGGCCAGTGGCGGGAGGAAGATCAGCAATTGGACGAAGAAGCCAGGAAGCTGTTGGGATTCCGCAACAGCCTCGCCGACGGCTTTGATGGCCGCGTGATTGTGGACGTGGTCGCGCGCGAAAACTCACTGCGCGGACGCGAAGTGAAAGCGGAACTGGTTTCGTATCCAAACGAACTGGTCTTCCGTCGCAATGACGTGCTCGCCCAGGGGTGGGTGGAAGGCGGCGGACGGGACTTTGCGCTGTTCAGCCGTTTGCAACAAATCATCGAGGAGGGCCGGCAGACTGCGGAAGGGCGAAGGCTGCGGCCGCGGGCCACATTCGTTTACGAGGCGACCACCAACGAGCGCGTGTTCGACTGCTTGCGCAAACTGGAACAAACGCCAGGCCGCGTGCTGGTGCGGCTACTGGCCGACCGCGACATTCGGTCCGCCGATTATCTTCGCGTCCGCTTCGAGGCCGCGCCCGCCGCTGCGGCGGAATGAAGTCCGGGTCGGCTTCGCGCGTTGTGCTGGCGCTCGACCCTGGCCGCGCCAAGTGCGGGGTCGCGGTGGTCACCGACCGCGAAATCCGCTTCCGGGCCATCGCTCAACTGGACCTGCTCCTGCGCCGCATCGAGTCATGGGCAACCGAGTTTCAGGTGACGCATCTCGTGGTCGGCAACGGAACGAATGCCGGCCACGTCGTGGAAATCGTGCAGGCCGCCTTGCCGCACTTGCCAATCGTCGTGCAGGACGAAATCGAATCGACGCTCGAAGCACGCGACCGTTACTTTCACGCCAACCCCCCGCGCGGCTGGCGACGGCTAATCCCCCGGTCACTACAAGTGCCGCCCGAACCCTATGACGATTTCGCGGCGGTAGTGCTGGCGGAGCGGTTTCTGAGTGGAGAACCGACTGAGGAAGTCGAGCGCGCGTAACGACTGATCCCCGACTTGCTGGCGATGGTGAATCGAATGGCGTTGCGGACGTATCCATAAACCAGTGGGAAGTCCCATGGGTCGATATTGCATTCGCAGTGCCGCCCGCAACGACAATTCGTGTCCGAACGGAAGCAACGCTGCGCCGCGCGGCGGCATCAGCTGAAAGCGCTCCGCACCGATGGGAGCGTTGGCGCGCAGCTTCGAGTAGGTCCAGCTCTCGTTGTACATTCCGCTCGTACCGACGCGCCGGGGGCCATGCACATCTCGGCGAGCTCCTGCTGCTGAACAGTCAGTCGAGCGAGCCACGTCACCAAAGCGGAATGGAAGCGCTGATGAACGCCGTGGAACTGGCGCCGGAGGCCGGTTATTATCGGTATGTCATCGCGCAACGGCAAGCCTACGCAGACCCGAACACAGGCATTCGCCTCTTGCGCAAGGCATACGTGTACCGTTCGAAATAGCTGCACCAGCAACTGGCCGCACGGCCTGAGCAAATCCCCGAGCGGACGATAGAAGGCAGAGCCTACTTCGCCAACTCGTCCAGCGTCTTCAGCAGCTTCGCCGACGTGGTGTAGACCCCGCCCGTCACTTTCTTCTTCGTCTTCTCGAGGTTCCCGTCGGCGCCGTCGACGAAGACCATCTTCAGGCCGCGACCCGCTTTGGTGCCCTGAATGCCGTTCGCAGTTTCGCGCGAATGCGACGAGCGTTTCGCGAGATCGAAGACGATCACGTCGGGCTGCATCGCAAGCGCGGCTTTGCCGCCGCGCGCGCCGTCTTCATGCTCGAACGCGACCTCCCAGCCGGCTGCCGACAACTCGTCAGCTCGCTGGGTCGCGCTGGCCTGGTCCCATTGAAAGAGGAAGAGCCTGCCTTTGGATTTGTGTTTCACTCAAAACTCCCGCAATGGTTCAAGCGTCAGTCTCCGGCCACGAAGAACGTCATCCGCCAGCGCCCACGTATCTTCTTGAAACAGGCGCGGTAATCGATGGGGTATTTGTGGAAGACGAATCCCTTCATGCCGGAGGGAGTAACGATGTTGTGCCAGTCCTCGGTTGACTCATCCCGATCGCTCGGCAAGGCAACGATGGCGTACGTGAGTTTCGCAAGCGCAGGCGCAGAGCGATCAGGGCGGCTGCGGACGTTCACATTGCGACCGTTTATGTACGTGTACCCGTAACCGTCCAGTCCGCGAGGAAACCGGCTGAATACATACGGTGCCCAGAACTCGCGTTTGCTCTCCCTTGTGCATCCCAGCAGGATGGCAGTCCTAAGCTCCGCCCAGAACTCACTGTCTCGAGCATTAAAGTTCCAGTGCTCCTTGAATCCGTCCACGCCGCTATTGCCGCCGAACGTGTTCTGGATGTCACGGCTGAGGCTGCTGAGAATAAACCGCCGGTCGCGCTTCTCGATGGCCGCGAGTAGTCGCTTGCGGAACGTGGCGAACGACGCATCGCGCGAGCTCTCGTCAACGGGATAGAGCTTGCGCGCCTTGTACGGTGCCTGGCGAGCGGGCTGCGGATTCGGCGCGCTGGTCGTCAGCCCGGCACAGCACAGAATCCACTTCCACATCTCGCCACCATCAACTCAATCGCGGCTGGACAGAACTTCATCAAGTGGAATGAAATCCGCGTTGCTGTTCTGACCCGCCGTTGCATTGCTCGGGCAACTATTGCACCCGCACGCGCCGGCCTTCTTCCGCCGCACCGCACGCGCGATCAGCCACCCCGCGGCGCCGACGACGAGGGCGAGGGCGAGCAGGTTCTGGACGGCGGGGGTGAGGAAGTGGAGCATGGTGAACCCTGACGAGCAAGGAGACGCGAAGCTCAGCGGACGACAGCAATGCCTTCTTCGACAAGAAGGTCGTTGACTTCATAGTACGACAGGTCAAGTCGTTCTGCCAGTTCACGTATGGTTAGCTTGCCATGCCGAAACTGGGCCAGCGCTTTTTGCCGCCGCTTGTGATCGATCGCCTCACGCAGAAGTGACTGCGCGGCCTGATCGATGCTGTGGCCGTTGGCGCGCGCATATTCTCGCAGGCGCCGATCAAGGTCGACCGGGAGTTCCATCTGAAGCATTTTGCTCACTGCCTCAATCATCGGGATTTCCTCATCGCTAACCCGGATTATTCACGAACAATGAGGACAAGAAAAATGAGAGGTTCGTCCTGACGCGTTGTCTCAAGGGTTGGATGCTCAATCGACAAGCGAAAGGAAGGTTCCTCTCGATGACAGAGTGTAACAAAACAACGCAGCAAAATCCAGAGCAAATGCAGTTGCAGTTGGCCGGTCTGAAAGCGATTCGGATGAACTTTGAGGGCGGG
>Ga0247727_10003442_pt1 | contig 34986 bp, 34 predicted proteins | sample WisWelCaveWW1625_FD_202498 | JGI IMG/M metagenome (GOLD analysis project Ga0247727, IMG submission 202498) | Biofilm microbial communities from Wishing Well Cave, Virginia, United States - WW16-25 | ecosystem: Environmental > Aquatic > Deep subsurface > Groundwater > Cave microbial mat | place...
GGCGAAGTACCATTCTTTGCATACGGTGATCGTTGGGAAGGGACCTAAAAAAGAAAAACTTCTTCGCGTTGCCTCAAAAGAAGGACTCAATAGCCGAATCACTTTCTTGGAAGGAGTGGATAAAACTGAACTTCACAGACTTTATCATCATTGCAGGGTTTTTGTTTTGGCATCGGTCACAAAGAATGAAGCGTATGGTTTAGTTCAATTGGAAGCTATGATCCATGGCCGACCTGTCATTTCATGTGACATTAAAGGGTCAGGAATTACTTCCGTGAATCAAGACGGTGAAAGTGGAATCGTCGTCCCTCCGCAAGATTCAAAAGCAATCGGCTTAGCAATTGCCTTACTTTTAGATAACGCCTCACTGCGAGAGCAGCTTGGGAGACAAGCTAGAGAAAGAGTTCTGCGCCTTTTTTCGAATATTAAAGCTGTTTCTCAAGTGTGGAATGTTTATCAAGAGATGCTAAGATAGATGGCCGTCAAAGTAGTATGATATGAAATACAAAATAATCATTACGGGCGGAGCCGGGTTTATCGGCTCTACTCTTGCGCTGTTTCTAAAACGCGATTTTCCCAGTTCAGAAATCATTACCTTTGACAACCTAAAGAGGAGAGGTTCGGAACTTAACCTTCCCCGATTGAAGAAGGCGGGAATCACATTCATTCATGGTGACATTCGGAACCCTGAGGATCTCGAGCAACTAAGTGTCTTTGATCTTTTATTAGAATGTTCTGCCGAACCTTCTGTGTTGGCCGCCTTTAGCGGGGATGCCGCATATATGATCCACACAAATCTAGTGGGCACCTCAAATTGTTTGGAAATTGCTCGAAAATTCAAAGCAGACATTTTGTTTCTTTCTACTAGCCGAGTCTATCCATTCCGTGCAATTCAATCTTTGTGCTTTGATGAGCGAGATAGCCGTTTAGAACTTAATGAACGTCAAAGTGTGAAGGGAGTTTCTCAGAAGGGAATTTCGGAAGAGTTTCCTTTAGAAGGTGTTAGATCGTTATATGGAGCCACAAAACTAGCATCAGAACTTTTGATTACGGAATATTCCGACATGTATGGATTGAAATCAGTGATAAACCGTTGTGGCGTAGTCTCGGGTCCATGGCAAATGGGAAAAGTAGATCAAGGATTCGCCGTCTTATGGATTGCACGTCACCTCTTTGCTGGAAAGCTTTCTTATATAGGATTTGGAGGGAAGGGGAAGCAGGTTCGTGACATCTTACACGTCAACGATCTCTATAGCCTCATCTGTAAACAACTTCAAGATCTCCACAGAATCAACGGCCAAATATTTAATGTCGGAGGAGGATCAAAAAACAGCGTGTCTCTATTAGAGTTCACTCAAATCGTAAAAGAGATTACAGGTAAAACGATCTCCATCAATTCCGTAGCAGAAACACGGCCTGCGGATGTTCCTTATTATGTTTCTGACTGTTCAAAAGTTGAACGGACCATGAATTGGCATCCCACTTATACAGTTCATCAAGTGGTGGAAGAAATTACCCATTGGATCGAAAATAACCAACTTCAACTTAAATCCGTTTTGGAATAAGGAGAAAATACAATGAAAACCGCTATCATTACAGGCTCTGCAGGATTAATTGGGTCCGAAGCAGTTCGTTTTTTTGCTCAAAAAGGTTTTAACGTCATTGGAATCGACAATGACATGCGTCAATACTATTTTGGGAAAGACGCTTCCACCGCATGGAATCGCTCCAAATTACTTCAGGAGGTGAAAGAATATCGACATGTTGATGCAGATATTCGAAATCAAGGCAAGATTGAAACCCTCTTTAAAGAAATGAGGAATTCGATCGAGCTCATCATCCATACCGCCGCCCAACCATCGCATGATTGGGCCGCTCAAGAACCACAAACCGACTTTACCGTAAATGCAAATGGTACCCTGAATCTTTTAGAAGCAACTCGCCAATTTGCACCAAAGGCGGTTTTTATTTTCACTTCTACCAATAAAGTTTATGGAGACACCCCAAATTATTTACCACTGGTTGAAAAAGAAACTCGTTGGGAGCTCGATCCGAAACACCCTTATTTTGAATATGGAGTAGACGAGCAAATGAGTATAGATCATAGCAAGCATAGTCTTTTTGGGGCATCTAAAGTTGCAGCGGATGTGCTTGTGCAGGAGTACGGACGGTATTTTGAAATCAGTACGGTATGCTTTCGTGGAGGCTGCCTCACGGGTCCGGCACATTCAGGTACTCAACTTCATGGCTTCTTGTCTTACTTGATGAAGTGCGCGATGACCGACGAGCGTTATACAGTTTTTGGGTACAAGGGAAAGCAAGTTCGCGACAACATTCATAGTTACGATTTGGTCAATATGTTTTGGACTTTTTTCCAAAAGCCTCGCATTGGAGAGGTCTATAACGCCGGCGGATCTCGTTTCTCCAACTGTTCGATATTGGAAGCAATTCAAATCTGTGAAGAAATTACATGTAAAAAAATGAACTGGGAATATTCAGAGACAAATCGAATTGGTGATCATATTTGGTGGATAAGTGACGTGCGGAAATTTAAGCAACATTACCCTTCTTGGGATTTAAAGTACAATATTGAAGATATCCTTCGCGAAATTTATGAAAGTTTCCGCCATAGACTTGTTAGAGCTTAAACATGCATTTTGCTGTTGTCCTTGAGGCCATTCCACACGTTTATCATGGCGGAGGAGGAATCACTGCCTACTCAGTCATTCGCTCTCTGCTTCAAGCAGAGCATAAGGTATCGTTAGTTACTTTTGATTCCTTTGTTAGTTCCAGCGGCAAAAGTGCCCAAGAGCATGTGAAGCATTTGAAGGACCTAGGCGTTCGGGTAGAAATCCTTTCGGGGCAGGGACAACTAGCGCCGTTAAGTGTATTGCAAAAGTTTTTTCCAAGAGATGAAGATCTTTTTCCTTCTTTGTTGCAACGAAAAAAAATCGGCAATACTTTGGATTCGATCAAACCCGATGCTTTGTTCATGTACCATTGGTCCCCCATCGCTGCAGCATACGGTTATCATCAAGTTCCTAAATTGGGTTTGGTTGGGGATCCAGCGCACCTTCCTCAACTGTTTAGAAAGGAATTTTTAAGAAGGCACAAATATCTCCCGCTATCCGAGGTCAAGACATGGATTAAGGATCGCACAACCATGCCGAAGCTGATCAAATGGCAATCAAAACTTCTTTTGGATTGTGATCTAAGTGGTGCCTTTGCCGCACATCATGCGGAGCTCTTTCGCAAATTAGGAGTTAGAAATTGTCACTATTTTAGAACACCGACGCCCAATAGTGTGTCGTCTCAAATCTCTACTCCGAAGCCTCCAAAGCTCAAAATTTTACATATTGGCCATCTTCAAGGAATCGCCACTTTGTCTGGCATTGAATTGCTGGCCAACGAAGTGCTTCCATACCTAGAAAAGTATCTCTCAAAGGGATCGTTTGAATGTCATATCGTCGGCGGACACTATGAGTCCATCCCGCATAATCTAAAGAAAGGACTCGAAAAACCGTCAGTTGTTGTTAGAGGACAGGTAACTCCAGCTGACCGAGAATTTCAAACATCTCACATTATTCTTGTTCCGACACCGATCGAACTTGGGATTCGAGTTCGAATCATTACTGCACTTTCACATGGTTCTTGCGTGATTACCCACGTAGCAAATACAAAAGGAATTCCCGAGCTTAAACACGATGAGAATAGTCTCATTGGGCGAACAGGAGAAGAATTGGGCCGTCTTTGCATCGAAATCGCGAACGATCCGAGCCGAAGGGAACGAATTGAAAAAAACGCACGAAGGACTTACGAAGATTGTTTTTCTCTGGAGACAGCTGGAAGGGCAATTGTTCGAGGCTTGGAAGATTTAGTGAATGGAGTTGCAAGTAAGTCGGAATATAGATTCGCGTAACGTTTCGCCTGAACTTTCATTGAAAATTCTACCTCGACAATTTCTCGTGCTCGTATTGAAAGTTCCCTCCAACGGGTTTCATCTTTAAAAATCCATGAAATTCCGTGGGCTAAATCTTCCACCTCAAATGGCCGAGCCAGGTAGCCATTTTTTGTGTGATGAATGATATCAGACATCCCTCCAATTTTAAATGCTACAACTGGCGTCCCACACGCCATCGATTCAATCACAGTGTTTGCCAGATTCTCTTCCGTTGAAGGAGCTACAAAAACATCTGCGGCCGAATACATTGCTACGAGTCGTTGATCATCCGAGAGTTTTCCGAGCGAATACGTTTTCCACTTTCCTTCGAGACAATTTGAATTCCAGCCACCACCAAAAACAATGAGTTCAAACCGAGAAGAAAACTGAGAATGGGCCAAAACTTCCAATGCTGATTTAAGTAAGTGAAAACCTTTTCTCTTTTCTCCCGAAGGGTTTACCGCCCCAAATAGAATCAGCGTCTTATCTTGTGGAAGGTTCAAAAACTCACGGGCAATGTTTTTGTTAATAGGTCGGTATAAGTCGGTATCCTGGCCGGTTGGAATCACCTCGATGCGGCGTTCCTGAAACAAGAGGCTTTCTCGGGCTATCTTTGCCAACCATCGACTCGGAGTAACAATCGTTAAGTTTTCTACGTTTTGCCAGGCTCTTACTTTCCGCTTCCATACCCAGCGGTCAAGATCCAAACCGGAATCTCTTTTGGGACGATTGGTACGAAGGTAACCTTCTTTGTATCTGGTTGAATCGCCGACATAGTGCTCTGAACCCGCCAAAGGCCACATATCTGCTAATCGCCAGACAAGCGGCTCCTGAAATTGAAGTAAATTTGCAGGTCTAAGAAAACCATTACAAATCCAATGGAGATTGATGATATTTGGTTTTATCGAAGGGATTCTTTTGAGCATGGGCGAGGATAGCCAGGCGAGTGAATGATATGTTTGATTTTCAGTATGTAGCCAGCTTAGAGGATAGCGCTCTATACGAGTACTCACCTTGGCAACAAGTTTTTCCAATAAGGTTACCGGTGCGATCACCCTGGGATCAATGCTTAATTTCTTGTCCACGAGCATCCAAGAGTCAATTCCTTTCTGCACCAATCCGCGATGAATTCGATAGGCGGCTTTTGCTGCCCCACCTTCTTGATCTGACTTTGCAAGGTGAAGAACTTTCATTTCACGAATTTTTCAAACCACAATTGAAACATAAAAATTGTCCATATCTGCCACGATTGGTCTCTCGATGATTCCATATGCGGTCGAACGATTCGGTCGTATAAGTCTTCTTGAAAAATTTGCTGATTTCGCAAATAACTTTTTGAAAAAACTTCCTCAACCTTTGACCTTAGATTTTTTCGGATCCAACGGTCGACAGGTAAAATGAACCCACGTTTCTTTGCGCTAAGGTGTTCCTCCGGAAGGAGATCATAAATTGCTTGTATAAACAAATATTTCAATTGTTTCTTCTGGGTCCGTTTTTCCGCCGGGATTTGAAACATCTTTTCAATGAATTCGTGGTCTAAAAACGGCGTTCGAGCTTCCAATGAATGCGCCATTGAAAATCGATCGGTCATGTGGAGAAACTCCTCGGGCAATTGAATTCTCATGTCCACGCTTGGAACCGCATTCCTTGGGTCAGAGCTCGTGCTTTCTTCCCAGTATTGTTCTACCAATGCTTCAGACGACGATAGATTATAGGCAAATGATCGTAGGAGAAGGTGATCACGTTTATATGAATCCTTAAAATAAATATGATAGGCAGACCCAATTCTATATTTTAGAAAATCTTTCAATCTAGCGTTGTAGTGGGCGTGGGAGGTCAAAAGCTTTTTGAATCTTTCGGCACTTGAAATAAACGGAATCCATTTCCCATAATTGCCAAAAAGTTCGTCGCCCCCCGTTCCGGTCAGACCGACTTTTACCTCCTTTGACATCTCCTTAAAAACAAACCAAGACGGAAGCCCTCCTGCGTAGGGCTCGTCCAGATGATAAATCATGGAATCAAGGTCATCTAATAAGTCATCCGGGCGTATAATGATTTCGTGATGGTCCGTTCTCCATTTGTCGGCCACCTTTCTAGCCAGTTTCGTCTCGTCTAAATCCAACGCATCTTCAAAACCCAAACTGAACGTCTTCAACCGTGAGTTAGCAGTCTGTTGAGCCACTATGCCTACTATCGATGAAGAATCGATCCCACCGGATAAAGAACAAGCCAGAGGCACGTCGCTTAAAATCCAGCGTTGAACAGCGTTTTCAAATTCGTGCCTCACATAAGCAGGCAGTTCATCTTGACTGACAGGAAGTATTGTTCCAAACCTAGGCTCCCAATATCTTTGAGTTTGAAATGAAAGGGACTTTAAATTCAAACGAAAATAAGTTGCGGGTGTGATTTTTCGAATTGTCTTGAAAATCGAGAACGGTGCCGGAATCGCTTGAAAACTTAAGTAATGAAATACCGCCTGATGATCGAGTTCCCGCCGCACCCAAGGAAGGGCGAGTAAGGCCTTTAATTCTGAGGCAAAGGCAAATCGCCCTTCGTCAAACGTATAATAAAAAGGCTTGATTCCTAAGCGATCCCTGGCCCCGAATAAAATGTCTTTCGATTTGTCATAAATTACAAAGGCAAACATTCCATTGAGATGTTCAAGAAGCTTGACTCCATATTTTTCATAGAGATGGATAACCACTTCAGTATCCGAATTTTTGGTCTTAAAATGCATGCCACTTTCTTGAAGTTTTGTGCGCAAGGCAGGAGAATTGTAAATTTCACCATTGAAAATAATCCAAACAGAACCATCCGTATTAGACATGGGTTGCGACCCACCTTCTAAGTCGAGAATGCTCAACCTTCGCATGGCAAGAGTGACATGATTTTGCTTACTGACAAAGTAGCCATCACCGTCTGGGCCACGATGGGTCTGCGAATTATTCATTTTTAAGATTAATTCTCGATTCGTTTCTCCGGTGAATCCTACAATTCCACACACAACGAATACCTCCTAAAATTCATAAAATCCAAACTTTTCCCATGAAAGAAGACAAGAATGATAAAACGTTTGAATTCATAGCACCTCCCTACGAAGAGCTCGATGATGACAACAAAGCTCACCCCATCAACCTACTAATGCATATTAAATGTGGATCCGACTTTTTAGATATGTAATGTTTTATGAAACGTTTCAGCCAAAGAAACTTGTTTTTACGAAAGGTTGCTGAAAAATCTGTGGTGAATGTTGACAGAATTTCAAATCCGGTTCGCTCTAGCACCTCTTGAAGGCTAGCTTTAGTCCAGCTTCGAACGTGCTGCCAACGGTGAAACACTCTTTCACATAAGGGGCAAAAAACATGTGAATCTTCTAATTTCTCTGAATTAGGCGTTGTAAATATGGCTAGACCGCGTGGATGCATCAACCTTTTTATGTTGGCCAAAATTGCTTGAAGAAGAGGGTCGGTCACATGTTCAATTACTTCAATTGCGAGTACTGCATCAAATCTTTGCCCTTTCGATAATAGCCCATCCGTCGAGTATGCCCCCCTAAAATTTGTGAACGTTGTAAACCCTGCGTTCACGAGGTCAACTGTTTGAGGCGACAAATCAGTACCATAAGTTGTATATCCGCATTCAAGTAAATGTTTCATCATAAATCCGCGACCGCACCCATAATCCAAGATAGATGTCCTTCCTTTCAGATACGATTGAACCTTCCGCAGAAGAGCGTCCCCAAATTGATAGGAAAAATAATTGTTAGGAAAGTTAGATTCGTAATCCCAATATTTTGATACCAGTTCGGGAGTCCACTCCAATTTTTGATAAGCTTCAGTTTCCAACATCGACGCCTTCCAAATAATCGACCAAATCGAGATTCTCGGCCCACCTGGCCCATCGACTCAAATCCCCATTGTTCTTGCATTCTTCTAACGTGTTCACTACCAAGGTCAAATTGTGATCCAACATATGCGAACCTGATTTTCTGTAATGAAAGCTTGATGCGAAGCTCTTCATCGTCCAGGGACGAAATTTAAAAATCCCGTAAGCATGGCGTTTCGCTTTTAACATGGCAGCTTCGGACATCCGACCATATTGATGAATATGCGCCATTCGCTCCAAATATTCTTCTCGAGTTTTCGAATCAAGTGTAAATCCTAATCCTGAATACCTTCCCGTTCCAGCCGTAAATGTGGGTACTCCAAAGCAGGGAAGCTCCAGTCCAATCGTCCCCCGGACCGTAATACCATAATCTATCGATTGAAAAAGAGAGATTGTATTGATGTCAGAATTCGGAAAAATCAATCGAACATGATCAGGTAAACGCCCGATTTTTTCTTCAATGAGCGAAACCTCAGCCAAATTTCCTTCTATCTTATCTCTCGCGCGTTTCCACAAGTTTGAGGGATGGAGTTTAATTCCCCAATTCACTTGATCATTCCGAATTGCGGCACGTATCGTTTCAACAAACCATTCGCCATAGTCTTCAAAAAGATCGTCACCATAAAACAGGTTTGCGTCCCAAAGAATATGGGAAAAAACGATCGCGACTTTCTTCGCAGAGTCAAACTTCAAAACTTCAAAAATCTCTTCCTTTGTTTTTCTTTTCACACCCGGTTGATTTCGACTTTGTAAAAACCAACGCCCCACATAACGGTCTTGAAATTCTTTTTGCAATTCCTCTTCCATTTTTTCATCCCATTGCATTCTGTCCATAAACTCGCGTCCTTGCAACGACAAGGAGTTAGGATGAACCCGTCGACTTTCAGGTGTAATTCTTTTAAAAATGATTGCATCATCTCGAGACGGTTGAACAAATTGGATCACGTTAATTCCTTTTTCTACAGCAAGATCTGTGAGTGGCCCCATAACGTTTCCATTGACCTCATTGATAAGAATCATTTTAGGTTTTGTTTTTGCGAGAAGGCTCTGAGATTGAAATACAGAGGCTAACACTTTTGGGATAGCAGAAGTCAATTGTGATTTTACTTTAGAATTCCCCACATCGGGTGTTCCAAGATGGTTTTCCCGAGCGATCGAAGAGAGAATTTGAGGCCCTACCCAAGACCCTTCATATCGAAGCTGCTTGACAGACTTAAACGTATGATCCCGCATAAGGATCTTTTCGGCATCGCGATTTACCTTGTTTCGATCTTCGAACGATAGGGATAGTTCTTCCCAATAAACAAAATCATTGATACCGAATGCTTTAAAATAACGCCGAGGCCATGTGTAAACTTTTGAAGTTAAAACGATCGGCTGCCAACCATGCATTTTCAGGCCCAGCGCAAGCATTCCTTCGAGTTTGACTTGATAAAGGAAGGACGTAAGAGAAGCCACTAGAACTCTTTTCCCAGGTTCTTCTGTGAAATGGGCCTCTCTAAAAAACTTAAACCTTTCGACTGTGTTTCGATAGTCTTTCCAGACCTCACGTTGTTCTTTTGGATGGAAAAGATGCCAGATGACTTCCAATAAGAATGGGGCAGCCCAATTTTTTTTAAAGGACTCTTTAAGCATCTTTGCTTAAAATTGCACGTTCCGCCAGAGTGAGGTCATTAGGGCTGTCCACGTCAATGGATAGTGCTTCGTCCATCAAATAACCAAAGGTTTTTTTTGAATAAAGAATCCCTTTTTGAATCGATTCTGAACGAATAAGCAAAACTGCGGGCCCGTTTCGCGCGTACAACGCTGGCTTATTTTGCCGAAGTACCATTTGTGGTTGATCATCGATCCATGGCTGCAGTGTTTCATTCCCGTTCTTTTTCAGGATCGAATAAGGGTTAAATTGATGAGGAACTCTGATAATGCTTACCACTGTATTAGCTCCAGTTTTTTGAAAAAGCTCGATTGCTTCATCGATGTGTTGAGCTGTGCGTAGCGGCGATGTGGGTTGCAACAACGCTATTGCATCAACTTCTTCTCTCGCATTTTTCAACCAATGAAACGCATGCTTAAGGACATCGATCATTGGCGTATCATCCTTTGCTAATTCGGATGGGCGTAAGAAGGGGACTTCGACACCGTAATGTTTCCCAACTTCCGCAATTTCCGGATCATCGGTCGACAAAATGGTCATAGATAGGTTGCGGCTCGAAAGCGCAGCATCACAAGTATAAGCAAGAAGCGGTTTCCCTGCACATAGAGCGATGCTCTTTTTTTGAATTCCTTTGGATCCCCCTCGGGCTGGAATAAGACCGATAATTTTCATTTAATACGTAATTCGTTTCTGAACGCTCACTTGGCAGGTAGAAAGAATTTCTGCAATTCTTTCACCCGCCTTACCATCTCCGTAAATTGGCTCCATTGGGTAAGGCCCATGTTCAATCTGCCCTATGATGGCTTTACGAATTGCATCTCGTTCATGTGGAACGTCAGTGACATTTTTCCCACGTTCACGCATATCTTGCCGACTTCCTATGTTAACGGCGGGAGTACCCACGAAAGCTCCTTCTCGAATACCGCTGCTGGAATTCCCTACCAAACATGCCACTTTCTTCATCAATCGAACATAAATGTCAGGCGGAAGGTTCTTAAAAAAGTGCATCTCTCGATCCTTTTTCTTTTCGCGCCACTTTCGAATTCCTCTAGCGATATCATCGGAACCTGCGTCTGCATTTGGCCACAACACAATGGCTGGAAGACCTATAGCACGAACTGCTTCCAGCGTTTCTGTGATTTGAGCTTCTCCCTGTCCATACTCCGTTGTGACAGGATGTTGAGATACCAACAAAAAAGGTTTTCCAACGTCGACAGCTTCACCGACTCCTTCTTCACACATTTTTTCCGTATTGCCATTTTCTTTGCTCAAAATTTCTGCTACCAGATCAATTCGTGGACATCCTACCAGATAGACATTTTCTTCCGGCTCTCCTAGCTTGATAATCCGTTCTCGCGCTTCCTTGCTCGCTGGAAAATGGATGTGTGCAAACTTCGTAACGGCGTGTCGAATACTTTCGTCAATTGTTCCACTTACCTCCCCCCCCATGGTATGGGCGACAAGAATATTCATGTATGCGGCAGCGAGAGTGGTCGCCATTGTTTCGAACCGATCGCCAACGGTTAACACATAGTCGGGGCGTAATCGCTCGAAAATAGTAGGGAGTTCCATCAATCCGACCCCCGTCGATTTCGCCATTGTCGATGGAGTTTCACCTTCGACCAACATATAGATCTTAGCCTCTGGTTCAAATCCATCTTTTTCAATGAGGTTAGCTACAGAGCCATATCGGTCCAACAACGCCGACGCTCCGACAATAAGTTGAAGCTTAAGGCTTGAATGATTGCGAATCGCACGCATCGCTGTTTTGATGCTGCTATAGTTGGCTCTCGATCCAACAACGACGCAGATCTTTCTCATAACAAATCCTCTTTTTTTATTTTGTAATCTTTCGGCAAATCGCGAGAGGTTCTCTTGCCTAAGATGTTCTGGTATTGAGCCGCACTGATTCCATCCCCCGGCTTTTTATAAGCTAAGTGCTCATTTTTCAAAACGGTCCCTTTTGACACTGGGCATGTGGTCACAATGCTCTTTTCAAAGATTAGTTTCATTGTTCGATATTTTGAGATATCCGATTTATCGACAGGCTTTTTTTGCATGAGCTCTACTTCATGAATAGCTGACACTAAAATATTAAATTCATCCGGCTCCATAGAATGTTTGGCATCGCTGCCGTACATAAGGCGTGAAAAAGTGAAATGTTTCTCAATCACGGTTGCTCCAAGCGTAGCTGCACCGATTGCTGCGGCAAATCCCAAGGTGTGATCGGAAAAACCAATCGGCACTTTGTAGCGCTCTTGCATTTCTAAAATCACGTTCAAGCCCACTTCCTCAGGAGGACATGGATAAGTCGAAGAACATTGCATGACAGTTAAAGGGCCGCCTTTTTTTAGAGTATCGACGGCAGTATCTAACTCGCTCCAACTGCTCATTCCCGAAGAAAGAAAAACCGGTTTTTTGGTTTTAGTGATTCGTTCCAACAGCGGAAGATTTGTTACTTCACCCGATGCAATCTTGTAAGTTGAAACTCCCACCTCTTCCAGGAGTTCAACGGCCTCAATTGAAAACGGAGATGAGACAAATTCCACATCACAGTCTTTTGCTTGTCGGGCTAAATCCTTCCATTGCGAGAGAGAGAAGCCGGTTCGTTTGAAATACTCCATCCGAGGTTCATTTTTGAAATAGGAAGGGGTTGGTGCATCGGGGAGAGTTTCAGATTCGGGAAGGTGCGTCTGAAACTTAACCATGTCGGCTCCGGCTCGAGCCGCTGCTTCGATTAAATTACACGCGTTTCCGAAGGAGCCATCATGGACAGAGCCTATTTCAGCAACTATGCAAATATTCCTGTCAATTTTCATTCGCCTGAAGTGAATACCATAAATCGATTAAAAGAACGACATCTCAGAGCTGTCGCCCTCGAATGGTGGCTCTGAGGATGGTTATAGGTCGGTCGATCGCAATAACACTGCCCTGAGCGATAACTATAGAAACGATCCAAACAAGGGCTCCTATCATTATTCCCGATTCTTTTGTTCCCAAAGCGAAGGCAACAATTAAGACGGCAGTTTGATTTAGATAAAGCGGATAAGTTAAATCGCCGAAGACGCGGTCCACAGATTTTACGTTCTTGCTTACCGTCTGGTCAGCCAGAAATTGTAAGATAATAACCGACAGTACCAGTAAAAGAATAGCAATAAAATTTTGGGGTTGACTCAAACCGATCCACCATTTTGAGCCAAAATTGATTTGTCCTTGAACATATCGCGAGAAGTGAAAAATCATTGCGACAAACGAGAAAAGTCCAACCCATTTCCAAAAACGTTGTGAGGAGATTTTTTGGCGATAAAAACTGATACCCAAAATAAAATAGGGTGCAAAAGAAAAAATGCGATGCAGCGTGACTGCATATTCCGAAAATAAGTGCATACACAGAAAAATGTAACAGCTACCAAGCCAACAAGATGATCTACGTTTGAGGTCGATGATAAGAAGGACAAAACAACCAAGATAAAAATAAAACTCTACCAAAACTGCCCATGAATAGTGAACAAACATATAGGGCGTAAAATTATTTGCAAAAAGTTTAAAGAAGAAGCTTGAACTCAAAAAAGGAGAAATCCCGACAAAATTAAAACTGATATTAGTCCATGAAAATGACGAATTTTTAAATTCAATAGCAGAAGATAAGTTTTCAAGAGCTACAGCCGAATCCCAAAAAAGATAATGAATCATTAAAGACAAAATAAGAGCTCCAACATAAGTAGGGATAAGGCGAAGAAAACGATTTGCCAAAAAATGCCAAGGCTTCCTTGCGTAAAAAGTATCTGCCGCTTCTGCTATAACAAAACCAGAAAGGACAAAGAAAGCCATAACTCCTATGTTTCCTAAGCCCACTTTCCGAATAAGACTGTCGGGCGATGTGTAAATCCAAGAGGAGTGGCTAAACAGAACAAGAAGAGCCAAAAAGAACCTAAATCCTCCAAAAGGTCTATAAGGAACCATTCCTACTCGTATTTATAGAATTGACCTCTATAATCGCAAGTAATAATTTGCATAATTTCAATGAAACACCGTCTAAAGCGATTGCTTAAGTCGTTTTCAAGTATTCCAGTTGATGTGCGTGACAATTTGCCAAGCGCGTGCATGAACTGTGGTCATCATACGGCGTACATGTTGGATCCACCACTTGTATTGGATTTTGAATTATCACGACTGCCGCCAGCATTGAGGCCTGTTTTTAGAGAACGCCTCAATGGAATCTGCACAGCATGCGGAATTTATCAGTCTTTTAGTCGTTTTTCTGATTCACAAATCAGAGAAATAAATGCATTGGGAAAAGACATATCGACAAGCTTCGAAGCCTTTCAACAGTATCCCCCTAGCGCCAGTTCCGTCCGCGAAATTGACGAAACTTTTTATCGCCAAAGACTTAAGCAGTGGAACGCTTACTTTTCTTCCGCCACACAGACAGTAAAAAACGCTCTTTTCTTAAGACCTTGGTTTGGGCAAGCCGTGAAATTTGTCCTTGAAAAATGGAAATGTGATGTTTCAGGCCTTGATATGTCACCTATTTGTAATAGGTATGTTCAAGAGCATTTTCCAACCTACAAATTATTGGAAGGATTCATTAATGGTGCACTAGAGGGAAATTTTGTCAACGACAAAGGGTTCGATGCGGTTTTCGTGTTTCACGTTATGACTCATGCATGCGATTTTCATAAGACGCTACAACAAATTCGTAAACTCGTTCGCCCTAATGGTTTTGCTCTATTTACTCACGATGCCATGAGAAAACCTACAAACCCTTTTCATATGAATCATTTAAGCGAATGGCAATTTGTGGGTTTTTTGAAACAATATTTTAGTCGCATCGATAGGATTGACCATTGTACCGAACAGCCACCTAGATATATTGCCGATTTTTCACAAAAAAATGATGACCCCGATTTTGTTGCTTGGGCTTAATTCATTTTCCACCAAAGACCAGTCAAAATTATGAAAACACCCAGGAAAGCGATGCCATCCTCAAATGGAGATTGAATATTTGAAATTCGAAGATAAATCTGTATTCCCACGCGATAGATCAATTGCTGAAGGATCAAAGAGAATATGGCTCCAAAACTTCCCCAAATAGGAACGAATAGGACAATGAAAGCCATGCCCGCGACCAAACTTCCAATCAATATAAACGAAGTTTGAACTCCTTTTGCATAAGCATAGAAAACTGCCTCCTGAGGTCTTCCAATATTTCGGATGAGAAGAAGGGCTACGAATGCTGTAAGGTAATTGGCTGATGCTCCAAATCTGTGATGTGTAATAAAATTGATACATATTTCGCCTAAAAAGAGAGAGAGTATCCCCCCAGCAGTTAGGCCGAAATGAATTAACAAAAGAGCACGTCGTGTATTACGAAACAGTCTTGGTACCTCACGGGCTTCTTGTAGCGTCAATGGCCATAATGAGCGTAAAAAGGCTTTTAGGGCGGCTTGCAAAAGAGTTTGATACTGTTGCGCATGTCTATAAATTCCAAGCTCTGACAAGCCAAGATTCTTTCCAAGGACGATACGTTCAACGAAAGATGAGACATTTTCTAAAAGTATGGAAATCGTATTTACGGAGCCGAGTGTGACCAAATCATGAACCCATTTTGGTTCCACACGAAAACCAATATATGGTTTAAGAACCGCAATTGTTCCAATAAACGACACGATACCCCCAACAAAACTTCCCATAAAGAGAGTGCTTCGCCCTAAATCAAAAATCAGCAACGCGATCGTTTGAGAAACTGCCACAATCAGTATTTGAGAAATTGCTATTAATGCAAAAGCCTTTGCTCTTCCTTCTAATACAAGCACTTCCGTAGCTATGATCCATGGATAAGAAATAGCAATGCTTGCCAAAGCTAACGCCCAATCTAACTTTGTTACTGCAAACTCCTGATTGGCGATACTTTGAAGTTGTTCTTGGAATAAAAAGATAATGATTATTGATAGTAGCGCAACAAAAAACCCTAAGAACAAAATAGTGGAGACGAGTGTCCTTCGATGTTCATGGTTAATGTGTTCAAAGTGTGCGGCTAATTGAAAGCCTGAACCTAAAGTAGCGGCAGTAACTGCGATTGTTATTAAGGCCTGAAAAAGTGAGTATACCCCGAAATCAGCGGGACCTAGTCGAAGGGTAAGGATAGGAACCATACCCATGTTAATGGCTACAGAAAAGGCTTGCGGCATTAAAAACCAATACAGTTTTTTACGTATTCTCATGGACTTCCACAAATTAGAGCAGACTGAGAGAAACTCGAATTGCAATTCGCATATTTAAGTAATACGCAAAAAATTAGCCATAGAGTGACAAGATACATTTTATGATTCGCACGAAATTTGTAGCCTTACAAGGCCATCTTTTGACAAAAATGTAGTTGGCTGTCAGGATTAAAATTTCTTTTCCATGAAATCTTACAGAAAAACAATTCATTTTGTAGTAGCAATTGCCATGCTTGTTGGATCCCAACCCGTAGTTTTGGCTCAAAAACCAGACCAAGACATCAGATTGCTTGAGCCCCCTAAAAATCCTGGATCAAGCTTTGGCAATCGAGAAGAAATAAGGCGTTATCGAGGTGAACAATTGCCACTATCAGACAGGATTCGTGCCGATTCCATCCCTTTGGGAATGACCTACCAGGTACACATTTTGGGGGAAGTTCAAAAACCAGGCACCTACCGAATCTCCGCTTCGAGTCGCCTTTCCGAAGCACTCGAAAAGGCTGAGGATATTTTGGAACAAGGTTCTCTAAGAAAAATAGAGTTAAGAAGAGGAGGAAAAGTTCGGAGTATTGATCTGCTGTCGTTTAAATTGCTCGGAAATCTCGATGGAAACCCTTACCTTCTGGACAACGATGTCGTTTATGTTCCATTAAGGGCAAAAGCGGTCCAAATTGAGGGTACTGTGAAAAGGGCGGGGCTATATGAAATAAAGGATGAAAAATCTCTCGAAGACGTGTTGAAATTTGCAGGAGGTTTTACTCCCGGCATTGGGAATTCCGCCTCTCTCCAAGTGATTCGTTATCATGGTAATGAAAAAACTGTTTTCAATGTTGAAAATACAAAAGAATCAAGAGAGAAATTCTTGATTGAAAATGCAGACGTCATATTTTCTCCCAGCATCCTAACAGCTAACCGAAAATTTGACTTTAATTTATCTTCCCTACCAGGAGATAACAAACTTTTTTATCCATCCTATGAAGACAGAGTTTTTGTTTTGGGGGCCGTTGCTAAACCTGGACCATATTATTTCAGCCCTTACTATGGAATTAGCCAATATCTGACCCTTGCTGGAGGAACTTCTAAGCTTAGCAAAAGCAACAAGATCGAAATCATCTCATGGAATGGAGAGAGATCAAAGTGGACAGGCCAAACCATCATTAATCCCGGGGATGCCATTTACGTGCCGGAAAAATACATGGCGCCTGAAAGTGTTGTTTCTCTTGTGCTTGGTATTGCAACGTCGGTGTTAGGAATCTCAACTACAATATTTGCACTTACCCGTTAATTAGTCGAATAGAAGGCATAGAGCATATATCATATGATTGGTTTGGAAAATGGATTTGGAAAACGAAGTTAATATTCTGGATTACTGGCGAACACTCGTAAAAGGGAAAAAAATAATCGCACTCATCATAGGGAGTATTACCACCATTACGATGGTCATTACTCTCTTACGTCCTAAGATCTATCAAGCAAAGGCGACCATCATGCCTATTTCTGGAACCAAGATAGGGGGTTTAAGAGGATCGTTCGCTCAAATGGGAGTGGTAAGTGGGGTACTGGGTGATCTCGAAGGGGTAGCTTCGCCATCAGTTCAAATTTTAGCCGTGATGCGAAGTCGCACATTGGCTGAAAAAATGATTACAAAATATGGGCTCATGAAAACTTTATACGCAGACTTGTGGGATGAGAAAAAACAAATGTGGAAAGTCGCAGACCAAACAATCCCTCCTATGGAAGATATGGTGAAAATGTTGTTTTCCGTTGTGACGTTTGTTGATAGCAAGAAAGATCATCTTATCGTTATAACGGCAGAATCTAGAAATCCTAAGTTTTCAGCGGATTTGGTAAATAGTTATGTTAAGGAGTTGGCAATTCTCTTACAAGAAAAAACGTTTACGGCAGCCAAACGACACCGAATTTTTCTTGAAGGGCAACTTGAAAGAAGCAAAGTTGAATTACTGCAGTCCGGAAAGGAGCTTTCTGCTTTTTATACCAAAAATAAAATCTCAAACATTGCGTCTTCTATCGATGTCCATGTGCCAATATCATCAGACGGGCGCGGAGAAATGCCACCCAGTCTGAGCGAGGCTGCGCAACAAAAAACTGAGGACCTGCAAGAACAGGTTCGCAACATCGAGGAAAAACTTAAAGATGCGAAAATCATCAGGAACGTACCACAACAAATCTATCTTCAATATTTGACTCTCCAACGTGAATTATTAACCCAAATTAATTCACTTTTGACTCAGCAATATGAATGGGCAAAGGCAGAAGAAGCAAAGGAGGATTTGAATTTTCAAGTGATTGATTGGGCAAGCGTTCCATTTCGAAAATTCAAGCCAAAACGGACTCAAATTACAGTCACTGCATTTTTTCTCTCTATCTTCTTAGCTGTTTTTTTTGTTTTTCTAAGAGATTATTTAGTTAAAGCAAAAAGAGAAATACAAACCGCGCCTTCTGGCCGTATCGACTAGAAGCATTTTTTTAGGCGCCCCCAGAACCGTGCCAATATAGGCTACTTGAACGTTATGCCATACAATGTTAAAGGATCGAATTATAGAATGGATGGGATGCCTAAGGGAAGGCTTTTATCAAAATGTGGAGCAAAAAAATGAAGAGAATAGGCCTTGTTGGAGTTGGATCCATGGGATGCAATCACGCGAGAGTCCTGCGAGAATTAGGCGGTGTAGGGGACCTCATTATCTGTGATACAAATTCAAAACTTGTAAACGGAATCTCCCAAAAATATAGGATTGCAAGCTGTTACAAGTCTGTTTTTGAAATGATGAGAAAAGAGAAACTTGATGGGGTTGTACTAAGCACACCAACCGATACCCATTATGAAATTGCCAAGTCAATCTTGGAATACGAAGTACCTCTACTCATTGAAAAACCTATCTCGCAAAACTGTAACCAAGCTGAAGAGTTGGTCTCGAGATTTAGAGACAAGAAAATTCCGCTCATGATTGGATACGTCGAGAGGTTTAATCCTGTCATTCATCAGCTTAAGCAGGTCATCGTTGATATAGGAATTGATAAAGTCTTGCATATTAATTTGCTCAGAATTGGCCCATTCCCTGTGAGAAGCAGCCTTCACACAGATGGTGTCGTTCTGGACCTTTCCACCCATGATCTCGACATTATTCATTTTCTATTCGGATTGAAAATAGCAAGAGTTTTCATGACAACGCGAATGGGGGAAAAAGCCGACATATATGCTAGAGCTCTCCTGGAGATTGGAAATGATATCACGGCTAGTTGTGAATGGAGTTGGATTTCACCTCAAAGAAAAAGATTTGTGGAAGTCTTTACCTCGAAAGGCTGTCTAGTAGCAGATCTGTCTCGTCAAGATCTCTTTTTTTACAATCATGCGCCAACTGATTTGGATGGAGATCAGGATCACTTTAAGTTGCTCCAATTTGGTAAATTCCAAAATGAGTTTACGAAATTTTCTGTGACCAAAAAAGAGCCTCTAAAAGAGGAGCTCATTTACTTCCTGAAAATGATAGATAACGAAGCGGGGGATAACTCAAATCAGCCTGTTGCATTGATGAGGATTTTGGAAAAACTCTATGAATCTTCGCACTCTAGAGGGTATGTCGACACAAATGAATGTTATGCCGAATATTAGTATATCGGAGGCCGATCCTCATGATTGGAGTGAATGGGACCACTTTGTTGATAAGTCCGTTAACGGAACTCTATTCCATAAACTAAGATTTCTTTCCTATCATAAGAACAAATATCAGTGGAGGCATCTTTTGATTAGAAAGGGAGGCCAGACAATTGCCGCCATGCCTGGGGGGGTAGAAGGAAAAATTTTCCGATCTCCTATGGGTGCAAGTTATGGATTCTTTGCACATCAGGACTTAGATTTTAGTCAAATGGAAGAGGTAATTGACTCGCTTCTGGATTACTTCAAACAAAATGGAGTTGATACTTTTGAAGTAACTTTGGCTCCTTCTATTTATTCAAATGATTTTTCGGAAACACAGAAATATTTGCTCGAATATAAGGGGTTTTCCTTGAAAGGAAATCTCATATCTCATGCCGTGGCTATCGACAGTATTAAGAATGAAAATGACGCATTTCTTTTGCTTAACAGTTCTCAAAAGCGTGGAGTTCGGAAATCATGTAAAGTTGGAGTTACTACAGCAATAAGCAAGGATTTTGAGTCATTCTACGAAATGCTTCTTGAGTGCAAACGGAAACATCGAACAGCGCCGGTGCATACGTTTGATGAGCTTGTTGAGCTTTCAAAACTGTTTCCAGAAGATATTCACCTTATGATGGCTCATAATGAAGAACAACAGCCCATTGCCGGGATCGTCTTTTTCGTCTGTAATCCCCGATGTGTCCTAATGTTTTACATTGCTCACTTTGAGAAATATCAATCCCTCCGAGGAGTCCCCAGGGTCGTCTATGAAGTTATGGTATGGGCAGCGTCTCGAAAATTTCGGTGGATCGATATGGGGGTATCGATGAACACATTATCTCTGAACCCTCTTGAGCCAAGCCGAAGCCTTATAGCATTTAAGGAATGTTTTGGAAGCAGAGGATTCTTAAGGCCCCAATATATTTGGAGAGCATCAATGTGACTAACTATATCAAGAGGTGTATTTTTATTGGATGGACAAGCATTGCAGAACAATGCTTAGAAGCGGTTGTTAAAACTGGGATCATTCCTTGTTCGATTGGCGTTCCTCGTGGATACAACACAGACTCAATCTATAGATCGGCCGATAAATATAAAGTTCCTGTTTACGAGATCTCAGATTCGCTCACTGTACTAAAAGAAATGGCTGTAAATGCAGACCTATTGGTTTGTGCGTCTTTCCCTTGGAAAATCTCAAAAGACGTCCTTCAAATGATTCGTATCGGTGCCATTAATGTTCACGCTTCCGCATTACCCAAGTACAGGGGGTTACATCCCTTAAACTGGGCTATTATCAATGACGAAAACAAAATTGGAGTGTCTATTCACTGGATGGAAGAAACTTTTGATAGCGGCAAGATCATTGCTCAGGAAACATTTCCTTTAGAAGATAGTGATACTATTCAAACGGTGAAAGAAAAGGCATCTAAACTTTCCGGAATACTGATGTTCTACACGATTTCTGAGATTCAAAAACATGGAGCTTCTGTACCGGCAGTTATCCAAGATAGTCGCCTTGCTTCCCCAGCGCCAGCACGTACCCCTAAAGACTCGCGGATCGATTGGAGGTCAAGATCTCGAAGTATCTTTAATCTTGTAAGAGCTTCTGATTCATCATATCCAGCATTTTGCTTACTCACTGACGGGACGAAAGTTATTGTTCAATCCATTTTTAGAAGCGATGAATACGGAAAAGTAATGAAAAAGTACGACGATGGGTCCTATCTGATCGGAACTCGAGATGGAGTGATTCTAGTAAAATTGGGCAGACAGGATATTGAGGAAGGTGAATTATTGCAATGAAGATGAGCATTGTGATTCCCGTGCTTAACGAAGAAGAAACTTTGGAAGAGAAAGTTCTGGAAATTTGTTCCTTCTTGAAAAAGCGTGCATTGGAATATGAAGTGATTCTCATTGACAATGAAAGTATTGATCAATCTCCTCTCATCATTAAAAACCTCTGCGAAAATTTAAAGGGAATTCGTTCTGCTTCATCAACCAGGGGAATTGGAAATGCTTTGAGAAAAGGATTTAAGGAAGCTCGACATGAAATCATTTTTTTTACTGCCGCGGATTTACCCTTTGGCCTCAAAGTCATTGAAGAGTCGTTGAATCAGATCAAAGATTTTGACATGGTCATAGGTTCTAAAGGCCATCCTCAGTCAAGCATAAATATTCCAATCAGCAGGATGATTCTTTCGAGTACTTTCAGATTTCTGCTCAAAACTTTATTCAGAGTAAGTGTGAAAGATCCTCAGGGAAGCCTCATGTTTCACCAAAAGGTGCGAGACACAATATTACATTGTTGTTCTAGCGCAAATTCATTCTTTGAAACACAATTTGTTATTTACGCGGAAAGAATGGATTTCTCAATACTGGAGATTCCAGTGGAATATATCTCTTTGCGCAAAAAGAGCCGATTCAATTTGTTCTCTGAATCGCTTGGTGTATTTATAAATCTTCTTCGTGAATTTATTCAAATACATTTTCGGCGAACCGTGAATGCGCACGGACCTGTTTCGGAAGATTCATTTCAAAAAAACGTAAGCATGAAAAATATCAAGACCTCAAGAGTCTCTCATCCGAATCCCTTTTAGTAGGTTCTCAATAATGAACTGGCTACGCCTACTTCTTGGATTCCTCACGTAAGGGCCATAAATTTTAGCCTCAATCAAACCTATATTCAGAGGTTCTACCTGCTGTTTTCGGGCTAATTTTATAGGGATATTGATGACTTTATCTCCATATTGAATATCCACCGATGTTGCCAACCGATATTGATTTTTCTTATGATCAAATATTACTAGATAAACTTCATCCCATGAAACAAATCTTGGAGAATTTTCATCAATCAAAATTTTATTACGATATGGAGAAAGAAAGGTTGAGACAGAAACTAACTCAACATGATAGTGGTGACTCAAGTCGACGGCAGGGATATCGTCACGCGTATACCATAATTGTTTATCAAAGCCCTCCATTCCCATAAATAGGACAGAAGGCTTATTATGATGTAGCTCTTTGACGATATTTTTAAAGCCTTGGGTTATTTTTGCCCATTGCGAGATTTCATCGAGATAAATTTGTGACCTTCCTATGATAATCAACATTTGTAAGCCTAGAATGAGTGCGATTGTGGTGCTAAAAATTTCTTTGAACCATCGCTTAACAAAAAATGAATTTAACTTGAAAATGACAACCCCAACAAAAAGTGCGAAACCGAAACTGGGGAGATAAAGACAATACATGGGCATAGCAATCGGTCTATATCCAAGGAATGGTGCAAATGCGATGATCGTGATGGCTATACCGCAGAACATCGTTTTTTTAGAAAAATCGTTATCAAGATTTTTGATGGAGAACAATGATTGTCGAACTAAAACGACCAGAATGAGTAATTGTGTACCGAAGAAGAGAGCGCTAAAAAAACTGCTGGAAATTTTTACAAGGCCGGAATGAAACCCATCGGAACCATAAAAAAACCCTATGGATATAGAATGTTTGAAAAAAATAAGAAGTGGGTTTAACACTTTACTAAACGGATCAAATCTAAAATATTCGTCGAACGCACGGGGCATTTGCACTTTGCCGGCCTTAAAGACGAAAGATCCGATAACATAAAATACCGAGATGGCCACTACCAATAGACAAAGAGTAATACGCGGATGAAATGTATTGAATAATTTTTTCAGGTGAATTCCAATGATTGAGTAGAGTTAGTTCTTAATTTATTAAGAAAGAAATAGAGTGGCCACATAAATACAGACTGTTCAAATGTTAACAATGAAAGAGTCAGAAAAGAAAGAACAACAAAGTACCTTTTTGCACGACTTATTGCACTTTTAGGTTTGAAATAGAATTGAAAAGATAATATTAAAAATGTTGTCGCCAAAAGGTTAGAGCCATTACTAACATGAAAGATATTTTGCTCATGAAATGGAAATAAAAAGAAAACAAGTAAGACAAGATAAACAAACTGCCTTGGCATACCGATTTTATTAAGAATGCTAAATAGCAAATAAATGTTCAATAGGTAATGAACATACAGAATTGTTGGGAGAAGCGTATAATGTTCCTGAACTATGGCAAACAGGCTGTACATCCATAACAGTCCTAAAGGTCTATGAATGAAATTATCCTTCCAGTATTGAATCACCGTTGAGAAGGTCAATTGTTCATAATAAAGATCGTCAAGGGTATAAACACCGTGTGCAGGGATATTTGAGAGGAAATAAAATGAAATCAAGAAGATTGGTATCAAGAAAAGGTAGAAGGCGTTCTTTTTTTTAAAATTGTTGGATTCCATTCTTGCTTCCGTTAGTTATAACATTGTTATAATACGCAATATTAAATAAATTCTTTAAGTCCTTGAAAAGGCGATTAGTCTTCAGCCCCTTCTTAGGAAGGGGTCATTATCGTCCACGCATTTCAAACGTTCTCTCGTTTAAAGCGAAGTATAAAACCATAACAGTTTCTTTGAAAACCAGGAATTTGTATTGTGAAATCCCACGTCTCGACATCAATCTCGTTTACCTTTTCAAGAATACCAGTACGTATATGAGGCAAGATCTCCCGTTCTTTTTCTTCGATATCAATCTTCAGAAAATCGATTTTTTGATGTAGATTGAGAATATTTGTTAAGACTTCGTTTACGTCACGCGTTTTAACAACGATTGTGGATCCATTCGTGAAGCGTCGAGAGATTCCCCCATATATGCCAGTAGACTCAGTCCCAAATTCAATACTTCCATTAGATGTATCAATAGCAACTTCTTCCAAAGAGAATCGCTGATCGAACTGCTTTAAATTATCTCGCAATCGGTGGACGTTCAGTGGATTTGGTTCAAAAAGGTACACATAGGAATCCTTCGATCGACTAAGAAAAAATGCCGCAGAAATACCGATGTTGGCTCCAAAATCAACAAACAATTTATGGGCCGGAAGTGCATTATACTCATTTCGGCAAAAAACTATAAACATCGTTATTACATCTTCGACCGAAAAAGCTTTCAACGGTACAATCCCTACAGGTGTTCGAAAAACGAATGTTCGCGGAAACCCTTCGTCAATCTTGAACAAGTAATAGAAGAGAAAGGATAGAGGGCACTTCACTCTAAAAAATGTACGTCCATAGGCTAGCCAAAAGCGTAGTGTAAGGGCACGCAATACACTTTTGTATGTAAGATGTCTCATTATGGATAAACTCCCCGAAGTATCTCGAGAGTTACTGTATCAAATATTTTACTTGGGAAAGAAAAGAGCACCTAGCTACCCATTGTTTCGATTTTGTCGGAACAAGATTTCGACCTGAAAGGAATTTTTTTGTTTATACTAAGTCGCTTTTGATAAATCCTCACAAGAACGTTTAATCCGATTCTTGTCAGGCCTCTTCTGCAAAACAAACGAATCGTTGAACGTAAATAGTTTGATAAAGCAACCGGTTGAGGAATCTTATGAGCCCTTTGGATTTTATATACTTCGCGTAGCGAAGCAAAAATATTTTTGGAGGACACACCATCCATCCCTGCTCGTGTGACAACAAGCGGCATATAAGTAAATTCAGTTTTTGCCAAATAAAACCTCAAAAGCAACTCGTAATCCATGGCTAATTTGTAGCTCAAGTTGAAAAGGCCGTGTCTTTGGTAAATATCGCGGCGGATAAAGCAAGTTGAATGATTAACCATCATTCCTTTGCGAAGATAACGAATATCGGGATTCCCGCTCACAATTTTAGGTCTAGCCAGATAATCGTGTACTGTGTCGCCGTGAAGAATTGAAGGCCTTCCCTCGGATTGGATAAACTTTGCTACTTTACCTAATACACCGCTGTCATAAAACATATCATCGGAAGAAAGAAGCAAGATATATTCACCTTGAGATTTTAGGATGCCTTTATTGAAGGCATGGGATATTCCCATGTCCTTCTCGATAAAAATGTTTACTCGCTCTTTACCTACGCGTTTTGCAATTTCGATGGTTGAATCAGTGGATGCGCCGTCTTGTACAATGTATTCATAGTCATGGAAGGTTTGGCCCAAAACGCTTTCAATTGCTTTAGCAATTGTTGTCTCGGAATTAAGGGTTACTGTGACAATCGTAAAGAGCATGGCTTTCAGTTGCTTGTTGGTTCGTTCGATCTAAAATCGTTCCTAATTTATAGATGACATTTTCGTAACTATGTTCCTTTTTGATGTAATCAAATGCATTCTTAGCCACTTCAAACATTCGAGTGGAGTTTTGTAAAATTTGATCAAGATGATCTTTTAAACTTGCCCCGTCTCTAAATACCATGATCGCATCGTCCTTGCATCCAATACCTTCCTTGCCCGCTTGGGTGGAAAGCACGGGAACGCCCCTACACATCGTCTCTAAGATTTTTAGCCTTGTTCCGCCCCCGATTCGAAGCGGAACAAAAAGGATAGATCGGTCATCGAAGACGGAGTCAAGGTTCTCCACATAGCCGAGCCATTGGAGAAATGAGCGATCAAATTTTTTTATCCTGTCAGCTAATGGCGGAGGTAGATTTTCCCCAATAATCTCAATAAAAAGCTTTTCCGAGTACTCTTGTAAATAAAAAATTAAATCCTCCATAAGCCATGCGATCGCATCCCTGTTTGGAAACCAAGCATAATTGCCAAGGCAAATCAGTTTTAGCCTTTCACTTGGAACAGAACTGATGAGTACTTTCTTGTAGTCCTTGCATTCAAAAGGTACCGGAAGATGATATATATTGGCTGATGGCAGAAGATCTTTTAAAGATTGCACTTCTTCGTGTCCATAAGAGAGCACGATAGAAAATTTCTTGATAAGATTTAATTCAGTCCTTCGATTTAGAACATTAATCATCTCCTTAAGAAACGATGGAATCCAGCCTCGAGAAAGCCGTCTCTCCCAAGCTTTAAACTCGAGAACACTGACAGAAAGAATAAGATCGGTCTTTGAAGGATTTATCTTGGAGAAGTCTAGTGCAAGAGCCATATAACTGTGCTCGACGTATACAGCATCATATTCATTTTCAGATAAAAGTTTTGAAATAAGAGAGTGCATTTCGTCAGAAAAAAAGCGATGAAAAATGTAACTCTCGCCTTGAAGTAATGAGGAAATCATTTTTGAAATACGGACTCTTCGGGGTTTTTTTATTAGAAAGAGTCTCGAATATTTGTCGTTTTGCATAATATTAGATTCACGTCCATAGCAAACAAGATCAATCGTGCTTTTTCGATAATCTGAAAGAGCCTTCATGATATTTCCAACCGCAAGGCTATCTCCTCCTCTAGGAGGAAACGGGTAATCTGAATGAATAATTAGAATTCTGGGGTTACTATTATATGACGTCATGGTCTGATAACCATTTTCCGATGTCTAGAAAAGATAATAAAGTAGAAATAGAGATATATAGATGTAATGGGCAAAATGGTGACAATATTTCCGGTATTTAGAAATCCATTATTTACAATACTGATGGGTAGGCCCACAAAAGGTAGATAGATCAAAAAATAAACGATAAATCTGTCTCCATTTTGATAAGCTCTCTGGAGCAAGGCAAGAATCGTTGCGGGAATGAGACTAAAAAAGACAATCCCTTCCCAAGAGAAGTTATGGATGAATTCGGCCATTCCGGTAAAATCATAAGTAGCATTGTCATAGAAAGTATCCGGGAGCAATATTCGCGTCATCTCGGATGAAAAATAATACGGCTTGTCCGGAGCAAAATTTCTTGGTACAAGCTGTTGCCATGAATTGGTGAACGAAACCAAAGGTTCGATCTTTAAGTATCCTAAATCTAGTGCTTTGAGGTAAATGTCCAAATTGAACATGGCGTCCAACCTTAAGACGATGAGTCTGAATAACCAGCTTATGTCGGTCGATGTTCCAAGATTTTTGGCGAACTCAATCCAGTTCAAATCTTCGACCTTTAAGCCGAGCATTCTGTATTCAGAATAGAGAACGATCAACGGCATGAGAAGAACCGATAAGAGCGCGATCTTAACAAAGGAAATCCGCCTATAGAAAAATTCATAGAGCACAGCCAACTGTAACATTACGCTGATTAAAATCCCCCTGCTCCCAAAACCAAACGAAAGTACAAAAAGAAATAACAGATAGATGACAATTGGAAAAGTTAAGAGTTTGCGCTTTAGGTGGGCGCGATAAGCAAGATACATAAAAAAAACGTCATAAAGTAATCTCACTTCTAAACTATATAGCAGAGAAATAATCCCATTTGACATATACTTGCGATATCCAACAGGGTTTGCAAAAACGCCACGCAAATTGCTCCCATAAAGGAAATATATTGAACTAAATAAAATGCAAACTCCGACAAAACTAATAAAAATGACTCTCCTTCTGACGATCTTTTCGTGAGTTTCAATCTTGTACGCCAGATGGTGAGCAAACCTTCCAATCTCTCCAAAGAATCGAAGACGCGAGAAAACCAAAAACCATATCAGTGTAAAAGTCACTGTAGAAAAGGCAACAAAGAGCGTTAATGGGTTAAACTTGTACTGGGAAAATTGGATTTCAACCCATGGAGCAAAAACATAGTAAAGTCCCATATGTATCAAAAACCACATGATCGGAGAAAGATAGCCATCCTTTTTCCACCAGATAAAAAAAATGAGAATGACCAGCCCTAGTCCGAAGACATAAAAATTCTGAATTGTCTCAATAGCCATCGTATTTTGGCTTTTAACTACCTTTAGTTAAATCCTATAGAATTCTCGATACCAATCCACGAAGTTGCGAATCCCAGTTTCAATAGAAGTCTTGGGCTGATACTCAAAATCTCGAATTAAATCTGAAACATCAGCATACGTGGATTCTAAGTCGCCTGTCTGCAACGGCAGATAATTAATCTTAGCTTTTTTCCCAAGGCATTCCTCCAAAACCTCTATGTAACGCGATAATTCTATCCTCCGGTTGCAGCCAATATTATATATTCGAAATGGTGCCGAGCTCGTGGCAACATCCGCCTTTGTAGCATCCCAATTTGGATTTTTTTGAGGTGGTTTTCCGTTTATAATGCGACTCACAGCTAAAGCCACATCATCAATGTAGGAAAAATCTCTCTGATGTTTTCCTCGATTGAAGACGTCAATGGGTTCCTCATTCAGGATCTTTCTTGTGAACAAAAAAAGAGCCATATCGGGTCTTCCCCAGGGACCGTACACTGTGAAAAAACGAAGGCCTGTCGTTGCCAAGTCAAACATGTAGCTGTAGCTATGAGCGAGAAGTTCATTAGCTCTTTTAGTTGCAGCGTATAATGAAATTGGATGGTCTGCAGTATCATGTTCAGAAAAGGGGATTTTCCGGTTAGCTCCATAAACTGAACTCGTAGATGCATAGACAAGATGGGATACGGGAAGTTTTCTACATTCGTCGAGCACGTTGACAAAGCCTGTAAGATTAGAATCCACGTAAGCATGGGGGTTAATCAGTGAGTAACGAACCCCTGGTTGAGCAGCAAAATGTGCAACGATTGATGGTTTTTCACGCTTGAAGAGATCACTGATCAATTCACGATTAGCAATGTCTAACCGTATAAATTTGAACTGAGAAAAACCTTTTAGCCTCTCGATGCGTGCCAATTTCAGCTTTGGGTCGTAATAGTCGTTTACATTATCAGCACCTATCACTTCGTACCCCTCTCTCAAGAGATGATGACTTACAGACGACCCAATGAACCCTGCGGCACCTGTGACAAGGGCTTTCAAGAAAATTGTCCTTTTTGGATCATACGTTCTGTGATCCTCCTCTGTCACTAACCCAAGTTATCTGATTCATCGTGAAAAGCATACCTACCAAGTTTATCGTAGCCACCAATAAAAGACTTGATCCAAAATCCAACGAGTTCTAATCTGATTCGAATTACAAGCCGTTACAAAAAGAACCGTGGGCATCATAGGCTCCGGTTACTGGGGAATCAACCATCTTCGGAATTTTTGTGCTCTAAAGGCTTTAGCTTCCGTATGTGATGTTTTTGATTCCGCCTTATCACAAATTCAGGAAAACTTTACAGCTATTTCAATCCCCTTCTGATATCAGAGTCATTTCCGCACGTACCCCTTGTATAATCATATCGGCTATATTTAGTGCTCTTTCGGCCTGTGAACGTGTAAAAGCTCCTTTGGGTGTTCCTTCAACAAGTCCATTAGGATATCGGGTAGGAATATAATAAAGGTCCAGTTCTGCGGCTGCATCGAAAAATTTTCCAAGCGCTGGATGTTTTTCACAAATGTTTTTGATAAGAGCCGTAACCGAATGTCCCAACACATTTCTTGCGCCGTCTGCATAGTACACGGCTTTCAATGCCTTTTCCGAAGATTGTTGGCAAATGAAACAAACCTGATGAAAAAACTTCCCGTTCATCGCGTAACGGGCGAAATTAAGATCATCTTCAGCTTGTTCCAACCAACGACTGGCCTCAAGACTTGGTGTCTTCATAGATTGTGATTCCTTCCTCTTCAACACGTTCAACCAAAGGATTCCTCTGTTCTTTTAGCATTTGATATTCTTTTGGAGTGTAAACCAGAAGATCTACGCCAACTCCCATTTTGAAAAGAGGTAGGTGGGCCAAACCTCTCTCCACAAAAGGACGAAGGGTATCCTCGATGAATACTAGATCAACATCACTGAATGCGTCGGCTGTACCCCGAGCGTACGACCCAAACAAAAGGGCTCTTTTCACCCCTGTTGTGGCCAGATGAAGCCGAATTCGCATTTCCAACTCCGAGCGAGAAAGGAGTGGTGGACCTGCCTGAACACTGATTTCTTCTTCTGCCATGAATACATAAGATAGGACAATAACCAGCGAATGCCAACAGATCTTCTCATTCCCGGATAATAGGTTAAATATTTGTAGTGGTGGCATGGAAAAAGGGTAAACGCCTTCACTTTTCTCATGATGCTTGGAGCAGTGGCTGACGTCTTCTATACTTTCGGGTTAAGAACATTGCCTTATAGAAAAAGGGATCATACTCTGTACACAGTTTGTTGAACGGAAGGATAAATGTAATAGGCGCTGGTTATTGGGGTATTAACCTTGTTCGGAATTTTCATGCTCTCAAGGTTTTGGCATCCGTATGTGACATTTCTCCTTCTACGTTAACAAGCATACAGAAAAAATTTCCAGCTATTCTAGTTGAACCAGAAGTGGATAAATTATTTCTTCAAAAAGATATGCAAGCCCTGGTCATATCGACTCCAGCCGTCACTCATTTTGAGTTAGCTAAAAAGGCTTTGGAACATCATAAAGACGTTTTTGTCGAAAAACCTTTGGCGCTGAAATACTCCGAAGCCCTTCAACTTGTTGAACTTGCAAAAGGTAACAACCTCATTCTGATGGTCGGCCATCTTCTTCAGTACCACCCTGGAATGCTTAAACTAAAAGATCTGGTCTCAAATGGAGAGTTAGGAACCATCGAATATATCTATTCCAACCGACTAAATTTGGGGAAAATCCGTAGAGAAGAAAATGCCTTATGGTCCTTTGCACCGCATGACATTTCGATCATGCTGTGGCTACTGGAATCAATGCCCATCCAAGTGAATGCCGTAGGAGGAAACTATCTGCAACCAAATGTTGCAGACACCACCATTTCAACCTTTTTGTTTGACAATGGGGTGCGTGGGCATATCTATGTCAGTTGGCTTCATCCTTTCAAAGAACAGCGACTGATCGTGGTAGGATCTAGAAAAATGGCATCGTTTAACGATATGGCTCCCCCCGGCCATAAACTTATTTTGTACGACAAAAAGGTCTCTGTAATAAACGGGAACCTTGTTGCGGAAAAAGCAGAAGGAGTCACGATCCCCTTTGATGAAGAAACCGAACCTCTTCGCGCAGAATGTGAACATTTCATTCATTGTATTGAAACTCGTTCCAAGCCAAGAACGGACGGTGAAGAAGGTTTGAGGGTCCTAAAGGTCTTGCAGTGCTGTCAGAGATCTCTCCAAATGAATGGTCAGCCTGTTCAAGTGATGGAATATCATGACTGAAGCGTCAAAAAATTATTTTGTTCATGAGTCTGCGTATGCAGATCAAGGGTGTTCAATTGGCGAAGGGACAAAAATCTGGCATTTTTCCCACGTCATGTCTGGGGCAACCATCGGCAAATTGTGTTCAGTTGGCCAAAATGTCTTTATTGCCTCAACAGTCAAAGTTGGAGATTACGTGAAAATTCAAAACAATGTCTCCATTTATGACGGGGTGATCTTAGAAGATTATGTGTTTTGTGGTCCTTCCATGGTTTTTACAAATGTCTTTAATCCCAGAAGCCATATTGAAAGAAAACACGAATATAAAAAAACGTTGGTCAAAAAAGGAGCCACGATCGGCGCCAATGCCACCATCATTTGTGGAGTCACCATTGGCACTTATGCTTTCATTGGCGCTAGTGCTGTTGTCAACAAAGATATTGCTGCTCATGCTTTAATGGTTGGCGTCCCTGCCAAACAAATTGGCTGGATTTGCGATTGTGGGGTCAAATTAGAAGCGGTTAAGCATCATCTGACGTGCGCGGCCTGCGGAAAATCATTTCAACTTACAGAAAATGGGCTGGAAACGGTATGAAAAGGATTCGTCTTTTTGTTTTAACGATATGATAGATCAAAGAAATTGTGTTCAACTAAAGCAGATGCCATACTGGCCAAGTGGAACGAGATTATTCGCTAGAATACAGAGCCGCGGCAGAGGAGTATGCAAAAAGGGTACAAACTGAACTTGCTGATTCCCTTCATTCAGTGACATTATTCGGCTCAGTCGCTACGGGACATGCAGATCCAGATTCAGATATCGATGTCCTCGTTGTCTTAAAAAACGACAGGCCACAAAAAACGATGAAGGTCTATGATGTAGCTCTAGATATCCAGCTTCAATACAATGTACCTTTGGCTGTAAAGGTTTTCACCCAAACCCGCTGGGAGAACCTATCAGAGCTCGGTACTTCCTTCATAAAAGATATTCAAAAGCATGGAGTGTTGCTGTGGGGCACAAAATTGCAGACGAAGTAGCTGCGCTCATGAAAAAGGCGGAGGAAGTCATTGAAGACGCTCGACGGTTTCTGGAACGCACAAAACTCTTTTTGAAGTCTCAGCCGAATTCCGTCCAAACTTAGGTGTGAACGAAATACAGGAAAATTATTTAAAACTGGAAACCGTTTGAACGACAAAATTCCTCTTCTAGATCTTCACACTCAATTCAAAGAAATTGAAAAAGACGTTCGTTCTGCAATAGAGCGCATTTTCCTGTCCCAAAATTTTATCCTGGGACCTGAGGTTGACAATTTGGAGCAGGAAATCGCTTCCTACGTTAGTTGCAAGTCCGGTATTGGAACGAGTTCCGGGAGTGACGCTGTATTAGCTGCTTTAATGGCCTTAAAAATTGGACCCCAAGATGAAGTGATCACAAGTTCTTACACTTTCTTTGCAACGGCTGGTGCAATTTCAAGAGTTGGGGCTAAACCTGTTTTCGTAGATATCGAACCCAACTCTTTTAATTTAAATGTTGGCAAAATTGAACGTTTGATCACAAAACAAACTAAGGCTGTGATCCCTGTTCATCTTTTTGGTCAAGCTTGTGAAATGGCTCCATTATTAGAGCTTTGTAAAACCAAAAATATTCCGATGATAGAAGATGCGGCTCAAGCGATTGGAACAGAATATCAAGGAAAACGAATCGGATCTTTCGGCGTCATAGCTTGTTTTAGCTTCTTCCCATCCAAAAATCTTGGAGCTATGGGAGATGGGGGAATGGTGACCACCAATGACGAGTCCTTGGCAGAAAAGCTTCGTATTCTTCGTTCCCATGGCTCAAAACCCAAATATTTTCACCATGTGATTGGGGGTAATTTCCGGCTAGATGCTCTTCAAGCTGCTATTTTACAAGCAAAGTTTAAATACTTAGATGCATGGACGCTTGCACGTCAACGTAACGCCGATATTTATGATCAACTCATTCAACAAGAGGAATTAGAAGAATTTATCACACCTCCTTGGAGAAGACTGAATGATAGACATATATTTAATCAATATGTCATTCGTGCAAAGAATCGTGACCATTTGAAGAATCATCTTTCTGAGCAGGGAATCCAGACAGAAATTTACTATCCCCTCCCCATGCATTTGCAACCTTGTTTTAGTTATCTGGGACATCAGAAAGGTGATTTCCCAGAAGCTGAAAAAGCTGCTCAAGAATCGTTGGCCATTCCCATTTATCCTGAACTGAACAAAAACCAGCAGGAGCAAATAGTGGTTTCAATTAAAGAATTTTACAAACAAAAGCTCTAAGGGTCCGTGAAAAAATAAGGAATCATAGAACAGGAAAGTGCTTACGCCTTCCCAATCGGATGTTTAGCTTGTTCCATTGCAATTTTATTAACATGAGCCAAAGCTCTTGATTCCGAGGCCCCGTCAATGGCTCTTTCTGCAATGACTTGAACTTGCTGGTTTGCAACCTTGAGTTCCTGTCGCAGAGCTTGAATTTCTTCCACTAGTTTTGATACTCGCTCTTGAGAATTTTGGACCTGAAACCCAAGGACCTTTTTTTCCGCTTCAAATTCTTTTTGCGTTAACAAAGCTTCCTGTTGATATTTTTCCGACCACTTTCCTTCGTTTTCTGCAAGAGCTTTGGCAACAGCTTCTTCTTGTCGCTTTGGAAACACTTCAGCTTCTTTCTTTAAACGAGCCACCTCCACTTCTTGTTTTTTTAAGGCTTCCTCTCGTTCTTTCCAATTGGCTTCCAATATTTTTTGTTCGTCTTCCCTTTTCTGCTGTTCTTTCGCTAACTGATACTCATATTCCTCTTTTTCTCGTTCTCTCTGCTTTTTAAGTTGAACCCAATATTCTTTGGATTCGCCCTCACGAGCTTTCTTTTCCTCATCCCATTCTTGTCTCCTAACCTTTATGTCTTCTTCCAAGGCTTGCTTTTGGTTCTCATAATCATTGAGCATCTGACTTAAGGACATAGCTACAACATCTATCTTGTGAACACGCTCTAGCTCTCTTGTCTCAATTTTTATCCCCTCTCTGATCTCATCCAGTTTTGTAATTTCATTCGTGAGCTTGTCACCGAGGTCTGCAAGAACTTTTGATATTTCAGTTCGAAGGGAAGCCATGTGGCTTACAAGCGTATCCAAAGACAAATCTTTCGTGGATTCACGAATTTCCGCAATACGCGCTTTTTCCATTTCTTGAACCGCTGGGAACAAATTTTCCTTCTCTGACACCAATTCCAGTTTTAAACTCTCTAATTCTTGTTCCAGTTGTGCTTTGGTTTTCTTAGAAGATTTGGCCATCATGCGCTCCTTTAACTTCAGGTTATTTTTGCGACCTTAAATGGGGAGTCCTTACTAAACTTTGACTCAAATAGCAAAAAGTGCTGTTTCTTAACTTTTCAAAGTTTCGTTGGACAAAGCAGAAGCACGGCCAATACTGTAATAATTAAATCCTAGTTTTTCCATAGCCTCGGGATCGTATAGATTTCGGCCATCAAAGATGGTGGGTGTTTGAAGAAGTTCATTAATTTGGAAAAAATCCGGATGACGAAATTGATTCCATTCCGTCAAAATGCAAAGCGCATCTGCACCATCTAACGCAGCGTAAGAGAATTTCGCGTAACTTACGC